>Ga0207694_10005049_pt1 | contig 10209 bp, 8 predicted proteins | sample KBSC34metaG_FD_184353 | JGI IMG/M metagenome (GOLD analysis project Ga0207694, IMG submission 184353) | Corn rhizosphere microbial communities from Kellogg Biological Station, Michigan, USA - KBS C3-4 metaG (SPAdes) (version 2) | ecosystem: Host-associated > Plants > Roots > Rhizosphere > Soil...
CTCCTCGATGAGATCGATGAGGCCGAGCTCATAGGCACGCCGGGCGGGCATCCTGTAGTGCTTGCCAAGCAAGCCCATGAGGAGCGCCGCCCCGACGCCCCCGCGACGCGCGAGCCCGATCGACTCGAGGGCGGAAACCGCGCCGACACTGACATGCGAATCCATGAAATCAGCCTGGACGCAGGCGACGACGATATCGCTGTCCGCAACGAAATGGTGGCCGCCACCGTTGACCAGGCCATTGACCGCGCAAATCACGGGTTTGGTCACGCCGTACATCCGTGGGGAAAAGCGATTGGCCGCGGCATAGGAGGTATTCTGAAGAGTTCCCTGACCGACCTTCAGATTGTCGACCGCTGCGCCGGTGCAGAAATGCCGCTCGCCCGCGCCGGTGATGATCGCCGTCAATATGCTCGCATCGGTTTCTATGCGGCGCCACGCTTCCTCCAGCGCCACCAAGAGCTCCGGCGTCAGGGAGTTGCCCTTCTCCGGACGGTTAAGCGTCAGGACGGCCACGCCGCCATCCAGTTCGAAAAGCAGTCCGTCGGATGCGATCATGGTTTGCCTGTCTCCGTCATTCCGAATAGGACCGCGGCTGCCGAATGTGGCGTGCGCCGGCAGGTCGGCACGCGATAGCGGCAGGCCGCATCACCTCGATCGCCTGATCATTCCGGCCAGGCGGGCATCAATCAGTTCCTTGGCTTCGTGAACGATGCGGCCGATCAGCTCGGCGCAGGTAGGGATATCATGGATCAAGCCTTGGACCTGGCCTGCCCAGATCAGCCCTGCATCCACATTGCCCGTCTCGAGCGCCTCCTTGCCCTTCGCTCCGGACACCAACGGCCGAATATCCTCGAATGTCGTGGCCGGCTGAGAGGAGATCTCGAGCACGCGATCCGACACGCTGTTCTTGGCGACGCGGCCGGTATTGTGGAAGCGGCGGAAAATCAAGTTGGTTGCACGCTCGTCGTTCGAGACCAGGAACTGCTTCACCCGTTCATGGATGGGTGCTTCGACCGTCGCGCAGAATCGAGTCCCCATATTGATGCCTTCGGCGCCCAAGGCGAGCGCGGCAGCGAGACCCCGCCCATCGCCGAATCCGCCGCTCGCGATCAACGGAATGCCGACTTTATCGGCGGTCGCCGGTATCAGAACCAATCCCGGCGTATCGTCTTCACCGGGATGTCCCGCGCATTCGAAACCATCGATCGAGATGATATCCACCCCCATCCGCTCGGCTGACAGCGCATGGCGAACCGACGTGCATTTGTGAATGACGCGAATGCCGTTCGCCTTGAACTCCTCGACATGCTCCTGCGGCTTTGAACCTGCGGTTTCGACGATCCGCACGCCGCTGTCGATGATGGCGCGCCGGTATTCGGCATAAGGCGGCGGCGAAATGGAGGGGAGAATGGTCAGGTTGACGCCGAAGGGTTTGTCCGTCATCGACCGGCAGCGTTCGATTTCGCGGCGTAAATCGTCAGGCGTCGGCTGGGTCAGTCCGGTCAGGATGCCGAGGCCGCCGGCATTCGAGACTGCAGCCGCCAGTTCGGCGCGCCCCACCCACATCATGCCGCCCTGAACGATCGGGTGCTCGATCCCGAGAAGCTCGGTCAAACGGGTCGCCAGCGCCATCAGAGGGCCTCCACGATCGTCACATTGGCCATACCGCCCCCTTCGCACATGGTCTGCAGGCCGTAGCGTTTTCCGCGTGCCCGAAGCGCGTGAACGAGCGTCGCCATGAGCTTGGCGCCGGAGGCGCCGAGAGGATGCCCCAGCGCGATCGCGCCGCCATTGACGTTCAGTCGGTCGGGATTGGCATCCAATGCCTGGAGCCAAGCCAGCGGTACTGAAGCAAATGCTTCGTTAACCTCATACAGGTCGATGTCGGCGATCGTCATGCCGGCGCGGCTCAGCGCCTTTCGCGTGGCCGGAATGGGTTCCTCCAGCATGATGACGGGATCGCCGGCCGTGACCGTCATGGCATGAACCCGCGCCAGTGGCTTCAGATTATGGACCTTGAGAGCGTGTGCGCTGACGATCAGCACACCGCTGGCCCCGTCGCAGATCTGACTCGCGTTGCCGGCCGAGATAACCCCGTCCTCCCTGAGCAGCTTGACCGACCCGATCGCCTCCAAGGTGGCGTCATAGCGGATGCCCTCGTCGCGAGTATGGTTTTCGTTGCCGCCCGGCGCGACAAAGGGGACGGGGACGATCTCACGCGCGAAGGCGCCGGCCTCCGTCGCTGCCGCGGCCCGCTGGTGACTGGACAGGGCGAAACGGTCGAGCGCATCGCGGGAAAGCCCATATTTGCGGGCGATCATTTCCGCCCCCTCGAACTGGCTGAAGCCGGCGACGCCGAACCGCTCCTTGATCGACGGGCTGAACGGACCGATGCCAACCCCGTCCCGCTCATGGAGGGCGATGTTGGAGAACATCGGCACCCGCGACATGCTTTCCACGCCCGCGGCGATCACCACGTCTTGCGTCCCGGACATGACTGCCTGGGCTGCGAATTGGATCGCCTGCTGCGAGCTGCCGCACTGCCGGTCGATGGTGACGGCGGGGACGCTTGCTGGCAATTTCGATGCGAGCACGGCATTCCGGCCGAAGGCAAAACCCTGCTCGCCCGCCTGGGTGACGCAGCCAACGATGACGTCCTCGACCGACGCCGGATCGATGCCCGTCCGATCGACGAGCGCATCCAGAACGATCGCGCCCAGGTCGGCGGGGTGGATTCCCGACAGCTTGCCGTTGCGACGGCCGCCGGCGGTGCGCAATGCCTCCACGATAAAGGCTTCCGACATTGTATCAGCTCCGTGAAAGGTCAGGCCGCAGTTCGCCAATTATTTGGGGGCCATGCGAATGGCCCCATCGAGGCGGATGACTTCGCCGTTGAGCATGGGATTGGCGATGATGGCTTCGACGAGCTGCGCAAATTCGTCGGGATCGCCGAGCCGGCTCGGAAATGGCACCTGTTTGCCGAGAGACTCTTGGGCTTCCTTCGGCAAGGAGGCCAAGAGCGGCGTCATGAAAATCCCCGGCGCGATGGTCATCACGCGAATGCCGTACCGCGCGAACTCCCGCGCGACGGGCAACGTCATTCCGACGATCCCGCCCTTCGAGGCCGAGTATGCCGCCTGGCCGATCTGACCATCGAAGGCGGCGACGCTGGCCGTGTTGACGATGACGCCCCGCTCCTCGCCAAGGGGCGCCGCCTCCGTCAGCCGGGCGGCAAATTTGGAAAGCACGTTGAACGTACCCACCAGATTGATCGTGACGATCCTGCTGAACTCGGCGAGCGGCAGCGCCCTGCCGTCACGCCCGATCACCTTGGCCGGAGGACCGATTCCCGCGCAATTCACAAGAATGCGGGCCTTGCCGTTCATTCCCTCGGCTTCCAGGATAGCGGACGCGACCGCGACTTCATCGACTACGTCGACCGGGATGAAGTGTCCGCCGATTTCGGCCGCCTTGGCCTGTCCGAGGTCCCGATTGAGATCGAAGATCGTTACCTTCGCGCCGGCCCTTGCCAGACATGTCGCCGTCGCTCCACCCAATCCCGATGCGCCGCCGGTTACGATCGCGGCGTTTCCCTTCATCTCCATGCTGGGGTCCTGTTCTTTTGGTTATACGATTTCGAGGGCGACTGCAGTGGCTTCACCGCCGCCTATACAAAGGCTGGCCACACCGCGCTTCAGACTGCGAGCAGAAAGGGCGGCGAGCAATGTCACGAGAATGCGCGCGCCGCTGGCGCCTATAGGGTGACCGAGAGCCGTCGCGCCGCCGTTCACGTTTAGCTTCTCGACCGGGATATGCAGGTCGCGCGCCGCGATCATCGCGACGACGGCGAAGGCCTCGTTTACCTCGAACAGGTCAACGTCATCGAGCGACCATCCTGCCCGGGCGAGCACACGCGTGATCGCCGGTGCCGGCGCCGTCGGAAACAGGGCGGGTTCCGCGGCGTAGGCCGCATGCGCGACAACGCGTGCCAATACGGGGAGGTCATGTTTTTCAGCGACGCTGGCTCGGGTAACCAAGAGCGCCGCAGCGCCATCCGAGATGGATGAAGCGTTGGCTGCGGTGATGGTGCCGTCCTTGACGAAAGCCGGATTCAGCAACGGTACCTTGTCCGGCTTGGCGCGTCCGGGCTGCTCGTCGATATCCATTAAGCGGGTCTGTCCGCGACCTGCCAGCGGCACCGGCACGATTTCCGGCGCGAAGTCCCCTGCCGCGATCGCCCGGCTCGCCCGCGAGAGCGACCGCAGGGCATATTCATCCTGCTCCTCCCGCGTGAATCCGTAGCTCCGGACGGCATCCTCGGCAAAGAGCGCCATGAGTTTGCCTCGGTCATAGGCATCCTCGAGCCCGTCCATGAACATCGTGTCGACGATCTGATCGTGCCCAATTCGCGCGCCCGAGCGATGTTTGGGCAGGGCGTAGGGCGCATTGGTCATGCTCTCCATTCCCCCGGCCACGATCACGTCGGCGCTGCCCGCCAAAAGCGTGTCGCAGGCCATGATCACCGCCTGCATCCCAGAGCCACACATTTTGTTGACTGTGGTGGCCTCCACCGAGCGGGGAAGTCCGGCGCCTAGTGCTGCCTGCCGTGCAGGCGCTTGCCCGAGGGCCGCAGCGAGCACACAGCCCATGTAGATCTTCTCGATCAGTTGCGGGTCGATGCGGCTCCGTTCGGTGGCGGCCTCGACCGCGATCGACCCGAGCTCCGTTGTTTTGATGCCGGCAAAGGCACCTTGGAACGACCCGATCGGCGTCCTTGCATAACCGGCAATTACAACTGGATCCATTCCGATGTCTCCTTAGAGCGCGCGAGCAATTACCAGGCGCTGGATGTCGGAGGTGCCCTCGTAGATCTGGCACACGCGGACGTCCCGGTAGATCTTGGAGATCCCGAACTCCTCCAGGTAACCGTAGCCGCCCAATGTCTGGATCGCGCCGGACACCACCGCCTCGGCCGTCTCCGACGCGAACAGCTTGGCCATCGAAGCCTGCGTGAGGCAGGGCTCCCCCGCATCCTTGAGCGCGGCAGCTGCCAGCACCATCAGCCGCGCCGCCTCAAGCCGCGTCGCCAAGTCTGCAAGCCGGAAGCCCACGGCCTGATGCTCAATGATCGGTTTGCCGAAGCTCCTGCGCTCTTTGGCGTAGTCGATGGCTATTTCCAGCGCGGCGCGGGCCATGCCGATGCTTTGGGCAGCGATGCCGATACGCCCCACCTCGAGATTCGAGAGCGCGATACGATATCCCTCTCCTTCTTCGCCGAGCATCAGCCCGTCTTCAAGGAACAGGTCGTCAAACCGGAGTGCGCAGGTATCCGACGCGCCCTGGCCGAGCTTGTGCTCCACCTTGTCGACGACGTAGCCGGCCCGATCTGTCGGCACGAGAAAGGCGGACAACCCTTTTTTTCCCGCTGACGGGTCACTGACCGCGAATACAATGGCGAGACCGGCGATGCGGCCAGACGTAATGAATTGTTTGGCGCCATTCAGCTGCCAGCCACCTTCGACGCGAGTCGCTCGGGTACGGATCGCCGCGGCGTCCGAACCTGCATCAGCCTCCGTCAAAGCGAACGCCCCGATCAGGCGTCCCGAGGTAAGCGGAGGTACGAAACGGGTCTTCTGCTCTTCGCTCCCCGAGGCGAGCAGCGCGGAGAGAATGAGGCTGTTCTGGACGGACAGGATTGTGGAAAGGGCGCCGTCCGCCGCCGCAATCTCAATCAGTGCGAGGGCATAGGAGATATAGTCGCTTCCAGCTCCGCCGAGCTCCCCTGGCGCTGTCATTCCCATGAGGCCCAGGTCCGCCAGTTCGGCGAAAAGCTCCGCCGGGTAGCCGCCCGCGGACTCGTATTGGCGGCTCCGCGGGCGCACGCGCTCCTGCGCGAAGGCGCGCACCGCATCCTGGATGGCAATGTGAGTCTCGGACAACAGCATGGTTGGCAGCCAAAATTCGTAGTTGTCAGTAGGCTGACTACGGACGGTTTTCGGGCAATCGTCCTGCCGGACTACGAGGACGATGGCTCGATTACGCACCGTCGCTCAACCGGTGCGGTTTGCTTCCGAGCGGAGCGCCAAGCAACCGGGAGCGGACCGTCGTCCGCCCAGACGATTTGCCGAATGATTGGATAGTCGACCTAGCCAGCGAGCCGCGTGAATTGGGAAGTGACATGGAGCGAGCTAGGATAGGGCCGGGACGGCCGCCCAAGGACCTGGTGGGCCGGTTGGATGATCACGTGGTCGCGGTAGCCGATGCGCTTTTCGTCGAAAAGGGCTATGGCGCGACCTCCATTGCGTCGATAGCCGCACGGGCCCGGGTTGGGAAGCAGACGCTTTACCGGCGCTTCCCCGACAAAGCAGCACTGTTCCGGGAGGTGATCCGTCGTCGCATCGGCGCGATGGCGCTTGGGCAGGCGGGCATCGTCGACACACCCGACCCTTTGGCCGAGCTGCGGAAATTGGGACTCGGCGCGCTGGATATGGTGCGCGATCCGGAGTTCCTCCGGCTCTACCGGGTGATCATCGCGGAGGCAGAGCCGTTCCCCGAGCTGGCTTGCGCCGCCTCGGACAATTGGGGAGCGAGCTTCGGCGACCGCTGTATCGAGGCGATCAAACAGGCGCAGGCGATGGGGTTGTGCCGGCCCGGCAGTCCCGAACTGCTGGCCCAATCGTTCCTGTGGGGCCTGATCGGAGACGTACTTTTAAAGGGCCTGACGAACTCTGCCGGCCCGGAATGCCGCGCCGCCGACGAAAATCGGCTGGCGACCATCTGGAGCATCTTCTTGGAGGGTGTTGCCCCGACTGAGATCGAGAGCGCTCGGCTGTAGCCGGTCGGCGGCCCGGTCCTCTTATGGTCTCGTGCATGCTTTGCGCTGAGGGCATGCCCCACGTGGCGGCGAACGCCGCCCGCCCCCTCCAAGGGAGGCGCGGCCGGGATTTTCGTCGTCCGCGCGGACGACGAAATCATGGAAAGCCTCCGTGACAGTGCGGCGCCTGTAGTGTCCACGGAGGCAAGGCTTCGATGAGCACCGTCGCTTACCCGCGCATTTGCCCGTTTTGCGAATCAGCTTGCGGACTGAAGGTGGAGGTCGACCCGGGCTCCGCTCAGATCATCAAGATCTCGGGTGACCCCGATCATCCACTCAGCCGCGGCTTTGTTTGCCCCAAGTCGCAAGGATTGCGGAGCCTTCGCGATGATCCCGACCGGCTGCGCAAGCCGCTCCTGCGCGAGGGCACCGAGTTTCGCGAAATCGAATGGGATGAAGCCCTCGATCGCGCCGCCGCCGGCTTCAAATCTGTGATTGAGCGTCACACTCCATCGAGCATCGGCCTCTATACGGGCAATCCCCAGGCTCATATCGCGCCATTGCAGATGGCCGTTGCGGGACTGCTTGGGGCGATGCCGGCGCTCTATACCAATTCAGGATCGATCGACTGCTATCCACGTTTTCTGGTCGACGTCTATCTCTACGGCAACCTTGGACACGTGCCGGTGCCGGACATCGACCGCACGGATTTCTTCCTGGCGTTCGGCGCAAATCCGGTGGTGTCAAACGGCAGCATGTTTGGCGCCAGCAACCTGCCGCAGCGCATCCGCAACCTCCAGGCTCGTGGCGGCAAGCTGATCGTCGTCGATCCTCGCAGGACGGAAACCGCACGCGTGGCCGACGAGCATTTCGCCATTCGACCAGGCAGCGACGCGCTTCTCGCCCTGGCGATGATCAACACGATCTTTTCTGAGGGCTTGGCAAATTGCGGCCGGCTCACGGCTTCGGTGAGCGGGCTCGACGATCTTCGAACGGCAGCCGCCAATTACGACGCCGATCGCGTCGCCCCTCTGGTTGGCGTCAGCGCAGATCGCATTCGGCAGCTCGCTCGGGAGTTCTCCTCTGCATCCAGAGCTGTCGCCTATTGCAGGGTCGGCGCAAACTGCCAGACCTTCGGTTCGCTGGCGGTTTGGGCGATCGACTGCCTCAATATCATCACGGGCAATCTCGACGAGATCGGTGGCGCCATGTTTCCGGCAGGCGTTCTGCCCCAATTCATGAGCGCCCCCTATGTCGCTGGGCAACCTCCCCACGGTCGCTGGCGGACCCGCGTTTCAAAAACTCCCGAACTGGGCGGCACGGTGCCGACGACGGCCTTGTGGGAAGAAATCGAAACCGCGGGGAAGGGTCAGATCCGCGGCCTGCTCGTCATCTGCGGCAATCCGGTGCTCTCGAATCCGAATGCGGAGCGCGTGGCCGCAGCTCTCGATGACCTCGAGTTCATGGTGGCTATCGATATTTACCTAAACGAAACCACGCGCCACGCCGATCTCATCCTGCCGCCGATGGACCACCTCAAGCGGACGGATTTCACGATGATCTGGAACAACTGGATGGTCGAGGATACCGTTTGCTATTCCCCCGCCACCTTTCCGCGCGAGCCTGGAGACCTGGACGACTGGGAAATCGTGATGGGCCTCGGCGCGCGTCTTTCCGGAACGGACCCGGCGCGGTTCGAGCGCCAGAGCGCGGAAGCCTATCTTGCTTCATGCAGGCCAGGGTTGCCCCGCTTTCCCGAGGACATGACTGTTTCCGAAGCGCTCGATCTAGCTTCGGGCGACTCTATGCCCGAGCGGATTTACGACGTGATATTGCGCACGGGCCGCGAAGGGGAAGCGTTTGGAGCTTACCCCGAAGGTCTCTCGCTTCAGCGGTTACAGCAGACACCTTCGGGCATCAATTTCGGACCGATGAGGCCCGGTCGGATGCCGGCGGCCATCGACACCCCCGACCGTCGGCTGGCGGCGGCACCGCCTTTGCTGTTGGCCGATCTCGATCGCCTGGAAACGGCGATTGCCGACGGATTCTACGGCGACAATCACTTCATGCTGATTGGCCGCCGGCATCTTCGTTCGAACAATTCCTGGATGCACAACCTCCAGAATTTGGCGAAGGGCCCGGCCCGCTGCACCGCATTGATGAACCCGGCCGACGCGGAGCGTATCGGCATCGTATCGGGAGACAGCATTCGGGTCCGGTCACGCGTGGGCGCGATCGTGGTCAGCGCTGAGCTATCCGATGAGGTCGGCGTCGGAGTGATTTCCATTCCGCACGGCTTCAGCCAGGAGCTGCCCGGCTCCAAGCTGAACCTCGCACACCGGCTTGGCGGGGCAAACGTCAACATCCTGCATGACGATATGGCGGCCGACGGCCCCAGTCGCGGGGCTGCGTTCAATGCGACCCCCGTGGACGTCGAACCAGTAGGAACGCGACACGCGAAAGGAGACCAAAGACGTGGCCAAGCTCAATGAAGGCGTCGCCGTCGTTACGGGGGGCGGCTCCGGAATGGGCCGCGCCATATCGCTGCGGTTTGCCGCATCGGGGACGCGGGTGGTCGTCGCCGGCAGAACCGCCGCGGGGCTGGAGGAAACAGTCAGCCTGATCCGTAGCGCAGGCGGCGAAGCTGCGGCCTGCGTCGCCGACGTGGCCGTCGAAAGCGACATGAGCCGCATGGTCGAATTGGCGGTCTCACGATATGGGCGCCTCGATTTCGCCGCCAACGTGGCGGGCGTGGCGCAAATCCCAAAACTCATGCACCTCTTCACCCTGGACGAGTTCGAGGAGGATCACGCGGTAAATTCCCGGGGGGTGTTCCTATCGATGAAGCACGAGATATCCGCCATGCTTGAGGCGGGGAGCGGCTCGATCGTCAACGTCACCTCTTGCGCTGGAATGGCCGGTTTCGCCTTCTACAGCGCGTACACAGCGGCCAAGCATGCCGCCATCGGGCTCACGCGCGCGGCGGCGTTGGAATACGCGGACAAAGGAATCCGGATCAACAGCGTGGCGCCGGGCGCGATCGCCACGCCGATGCTGCTCGATAATCCTCCCGAAGTGCTCGACCCGATGCGCGACACCATTCCCATGAGGCGATTCGGAACACCGGAGGACATCGCTGCGGCGACCGTGTGGCTCTGCTCCGACGATGCGGCCTACGTTACGGGCCAGGTTCTGCCGGTGGAAGGCGCCTACTCGACCTCGGCGATAACCATCGTCTCCTCATCCGACTTCGTGCGGCGGACTTGACTTCTGGGAGCACCGCCTAGGCCCAGGGGAACAGCAGGTAGGGGCATGTAAAGATCAAAAAAGGCAGCCGCCCTCCGCAGCCAGAGGTCACAAGTTCGAATCTTGTCGGGTGCGCCCCCCCAATC
>Ga0207694_10005055_pt1 | contig 10204 bp, 9 predicted proteins | sample KBSC34metaG_FD_184353 | JGI IMG/M metagenome (GOLD analysis project Ga0207694, IMG submission 184353) | Corn rhizosphere microbial communities from Kellogg Biological Station, Michigan, USA - KBS C3-4 metaG (SPAdes) (version 2) | ecosystem: Host-associated > Plants > Roots > Rhizosphere > Soil...
CGAAATCGCTGTCGCCACGGAAGCCTCCGAAGGCGAGGACACAAAAAAGACGGTGCCTGGGCGCCCCCCGGGGCGGCGTTTCGCGAACCCGACGAAGGCGGAGCCCACCATCTCTTGGGGCCCTGACGACAGCTTGTTCGGACCACGGCCGGCGCTCCCGCCGCTCCCGTCTCCGACGGGGCGCCAGGGCCGCGGGTCCCGGAGAAAGCGCGAAGAGACGCCGGTGAATGGCCAGGTGTCCGAGGTCGGGGTGAGCAAGAGCACGAGCCGGAGAATCTCGGGCTGGGTCGTGGCGCTGGCCGCCCTGCTGGTCGCCCTGGGATCGGCGGCGGCATTGCTCGTGATGCGTGGAGGCGATCTGCCCACGATTCACGCACCGAACGCGGCGAGAGGGGAGCCGGCGGCCGACCTCCGAACGACCCCGCCGGTGCGCCTCAGCGGCGTCCCCGTGATCGAGATGACGACTCCAATTCTGCCCGCGCCCCGGCCACCGAATGACGGGCCGGTCTCCCGTGGTCCGTCGCTGGGGAGCACCCCAGACGCACCACGGCCCGTAGCGCCTGGCGCCGGGGCCGGCGTGTCGGCTTCCGAGCAGCGGGTCGCGCTGACACCGCGACGACGGATCGCGCCCGTCGACCGTGCCAAGCCCCGGGTTGCTTCGGGCGTCCCCCGTTCCCGGAGCGGGCCTCGAAAGGCGGCGCGCACCGGGACGGCCCCCGCCGTCAGGGAAGCGGTCGAGAAAGCCGTCCCGAAAGCTGTCGACGAAGGGAGCGCGGCCCGCTCACCGGCGGTGGCGCCTCCTCCGTCCTGCGACCCGCCCTATGTGATCGACGATGACGGCATCAAGCACTTCAAGCTGTCCTGCCTGTGAGGTGGTCGAGGACCAGGACGAAGCCCGGTCGCTCAGTACGGATATCCCGGGACGTTCATCCCGACCTTGAACAGGCCGGCGGAGGCCCCCATCCCGAGGGCCGTGATGTAGAGGGTCTTGCGGTCGGAGCCGCCGAACGCCGCGTTCGTGACGCTCTGAACGCCGGAGACCATGATCTGGCCGAGCTGGGCGCCACTCGGGTCCACGACCACGATGGCCTGGCCGCTGGCGATGTAGAGGTTGCCCGCGCAGTCGATCGCCACGCCGTCGCCGCTCGAGACCGTCTGGGAGAACCTGGTCCCGGCGCCCACGGCTCCGCCGGCGCTGACGGGGTACCGATAGATGCCGTCCTGACTGTTGAGGTAGAGAAAGTCGCCCCCCGGTGAGAGGGTCACGCCGTTGGGTTGCCGGCGTCCCTCGTCGATGACGGTGGGCTCCGTCGCGCCCGGGGCCAGGCGATAAAACCTGGTCGCGGTCTGCGGGCGCATCATCGGCGCCTGATAGTCGGGATCGGAGAAGTAGACGTTGCCGTCGGGGGCTACGACCAGATCGTTGGGGGAGTCGAAGCGGGCGTTCATGTAGCCTTTCACCGCGACGGTCGGCGTGAGGTCCGGCAGGGTGAACCGGGTGAGAGCGCCGTTCTTGTGGTCGCAGGCGAGCAAGCCGCCGGCGCCGTCGAGGGCCATTCCGTTCGTGCCGGTATCCGTCGCCGCGATCGTGACATCGCCGGCGGGGGTGACCTTCAGGATGCGGGAGGGAGGCGGTTTCGTACCTCGGAGGGCCTCGGATTGTGTGAGGTAGTCGAGCTCGGAGACGTAGAGCGCGTCTCCCGTCCAGACGGGCCCTTCGATGATCGTGAGCGGCGCGGTCCCGTTCAAGTTGAAGTCGTCGTGCGGCGGGACCGCGGTGATTCGGGCCGGCGCCAGGCCCGTCAACGCGACGGCCGGATAGGTCCCCCCCGGGCAGGAGGAAGCCGCCGTCCGTCCGCCGCTGCCGCCGGCAGGGGCGCCGCCGCTTGCCGAGGCGCCACGACCGCCCGCCGAAGGGCCGCCCTCGCCTCCCCCGACCCCGCTACGCCCGCCAGCGCCGCCGCTCGCGGGCTTGCCTCCCTCTCCGGGCGCACCGCCCGTTCCGGGCGCACCGCCCGTTCCGGGCGCACCGCCCGTTCCGGCGCGCCCCCCGCTCCCCTGGGCGCCGCCGGTCTGAGAGACGCCGCCGCTTCCCACATCGCCGCCGCTCCCAGATGGGCCCGACGCACCACCGGAGCCTCGCGCGCCCCCCGTCGCCGCCGTGGCTCCGCCCGAGCCAGAGCCACCGGAGCTCGCGGACGAACAGCCGGCCGGGAGCCCGGCCGTCACCAGCGCCATCGCGCCAAGGATTGCCCAGCCGCTTCGATTGGTAGGTTTCACGCCACGTGTGGGTGAGCCGCCGCCGAGCGGGCCGTCAACCGAAAGTCCGGATTCTTGGTCAGGGCGACGAAGCGACCTTCGTGCGGCCGGGTTCAGATCACCGGCTTCACGTCCACCACGGGCGTCCCGTCCAGCGCCTCGATGGGTCCCACCAGCAGGCGGGTCCCGTCGATCGCGCGCAGCGTGACGGGGTGTAGACCCACTGGGTTCGGGCGATCGGGCGAGCGGGTGGCGAAGACGCCGGTCAGCGCGGCGCCGGCATCGCCCCGTGGGCGTACGCGCAGGACGGTGCGATCCGACCGATCGAACCAGGTCAGGATCAGAAGCTCGTCCCCGACGGCCAGCCCTTCCAGCGCCGGTGCGGCCCACGTCTCGACCTCGAGCCAGGCGTCGGGCGCGCCTTCGTCCCCCTGGCGCGGCGCCTCCGAGCGCGAGCGGAGCGTCGACCGGAGGACGCCGATGGCCCGGAGCGTGATCGCGCTCGCACCCACCTCCGAACCCCTTCGATATCCGTCCTCCCTCGATGCCATGCGGTCACCTCCTTTGGCGTCGCCGGTGGCCGAATCTACCGAAGAATCCGGACCTCTGCCTCAGGCGACCGCGGCGTTGCGCACCGAAACGCCGCCATTGTAAATTGCTCCGCTCCGCTCGCCCGCACAGCGGGCGAGCCCTCGCAGCATCCTTCACCAGGCAGTCGCTTCGTGTTTGCGCCGTATCCGGTCACCGCTTACTCCGCCGTCAACGCCCTCGGCACCACCACGCGCCGGGTGATCGAGGCCCTCTCCGCGGGACGCTCGGGCCTTCGTCGCTGCACGCTGGATCTGGCCTTCGAGACCTTCGCCGGCGAGCTGCCGGAGGCACCGCCGCCGCTGCCGGCCTCGCTCGGTGACTTCGACAGTCGCACGGCCCGCATCGCGGTCGCGGGCCTGGACGAGCTGCGCCCGGCGCTCTCGGCGGCGATCGCTCGCCACGGCGCGGACCGCATCGGCCTGATCGTCGGCACGACCACGGCCGGCCTGGCCCGCACCGAGGGCGCCTACCAGGCGCTGCGGGAGACCGGGCACATCCCGCTCGATTACGACTTCCACCGGCAGCACTCGTTCGGAGGCTTGCTCGAGGCGGTGGGCCGCGCGGCCGGGATCGAGGGGCCGGCGCTGGTGGTCTCCACGGCCTGCTCGGCGAGCGCCAAGGCGCTGGCCAGCGCGCGCCGTCTGATCGCGAGCGGGATCGCCGACGCGGTCCTGGTCGGAGGCGTCGACGGGCTGTGCCTGACCACCCTCTATGGATTCCACAGCCTCGAGATCCTGAGCGCGACCGCCTGCCGCCCGTTCAGCACCGAGCGCAACGGCATCACCATCGGCGAGGGCGCCGCCTATCTGCTGCTCGAACGGACCGGCGAGGCGCGCGCGTGGCTGCTGGGCGTCGGCGAATCATCGGATGCGTACCACATGGCCGCGCCGCACCCCGAAGGGGCTGGCGCCCTCGGGGCCATGCGCGAGGCGCTGCAGGGGGGGGCGCCGTCCGAGGTCGATTACATCAACGCGCACAGCCCGGGCACGCGGCTCAACGATCAGTCCGAGGGGAAGGCGGTCGCGGCCTTGTTCGGGGCGGGCGGCGTCCCCATCGCGTCGACCAAGGGCTACACCGGGCACCTGCTCGGCGCGGCCGGCGCCACCGAGGCCGTCTTCTCGATCGTCGCCCTCGAGCAGGGGTGGATCCCGCGCAGCCTGGGCGCCGATCCCGCCGACGCCGCGCTGGGGCTCGATCTGGTGACGGAGCGGCGAGCGCGGCCCTGCCGGCGCGTGCTCAGCAACTCGTTCGCGTTCGGCGGCAGCAACGTCAGCCTCCTGTTCGGGAGCGCGCCGCCATGAGCGGCCGGACGAGCCCGTGGGCGGCGGTGATGGGCGCGGGGGCCTGGCTGCCCGGCGTTCCCGACGTGCGCGCGCTGATGGACGGCACGCGCCGCGACGACGCCGACGGGCCCCCGGCCCGGCTCCCCGTCCGACTGCGCCGGCGCGCGAGCCTCCTCATCCGGATGGTGGCCGAGGTGGCGGCCCAAGCCTCCGACCAGGCCGGCATCTCGCTGGGCGCGATGCCGATCGTGGTCGGGTCGGCGTACGGCGAGCTGGGAACGACGATGGAGATGCTGCAGGAGCTCTCCATCGATCGGAGCGTGTCCCCTTTTCGTTTTCACAACAGCGTCCACAACACGGCCTCGGGGTACCTGTCGATCGCGCACGAGAACCGCTCCCCGGCCACCTCGCTGGCGGCCGGCTGGCAGACGGCGGCGATGGCGTTGCTCGAGGCGAGGACCTTGCTCGAGGATCGGGGCGGTGACGTTCTGGTCGTCGTCGCGGACGAGACCTTGCCCGCGGCCTTGACCAGCACGGTCGCGACGCCGGTCTCGGGGGCGCTGATCTTGCGCGCGCTGCCGCGCGATGAAAGCGAGACGGCGATGGGGACATCGGAGATTGACCGCGCGCTGGCCTGGCTGGCTGACCTGCGGCAGGAGCCGGCCTTGGACGGCGCCGCCGCGCCCGCGCCGGTCGACCGCGCGCGGCCGGCGGACCCCGGCGTCGACCCGGGACGCGCGTTCTTGCGCCTGGTGTCGGCGGCAGCCGCGGCAGGGGCGCGCCCCGGCCTGCCACCGGTCCGCATCGATCTGACCGGAGGTGGCGACCGCCCGTGGTCGGTGGCGGTCGGCGCCGGCTCGCCACGCGCCGCATCCCGGCGGGCGCCCCAGGACACCCCGACGAGGCGCGCGCCGTGACGATCCCGACGGAGGGCGCGCTTCCGCCCATCGAAGAGGTGGTCCCCCACCGGCCGCCGATGCTGCTCATCGATCGGGTGTGCGCGCACGGCGACGACATGACGGTGTCGACGGTCGCGATCCGACCGGACTCGCCGTTCGTGGCGACCGGCGCCGATGGGCGGCTCGGCGTACCGGCGGTGGTCGGGATCGAGTACATGGCGCAGACGGTGGCCGCCTACGCGGGGCTCTCCGCGCGCAAGGAGAAGCGCGCGCCGCGCATCGGCTTCCTGCTCGGCTGCCGCGAGCTGAACCTCGAGACCGACGCGTTCGCCGTGGGCGAGGTCCTGACCATCGAGGTGCGGCGCGTATTCGGCGAGAACGACCTCGGCAGCTTCAGCTGCAAGATCACCGGCGCGGACGGCCGGACGCTGGCGTCGGGGAGCCTCACCGTGTATCAGGGACCCCTGCCCGAAGGGATGTCGATATGAGCGCCGCGCGCCTGGCCTTGGTGACCGGGGCGAGCCGCGGCATCGGCGCTGCGATCGCGGAGGAGCTGGCCGCGGCGGGGTGCGCGGTGCTGCTCAATTATCGGTCTGACGCGGCGGCCGCGGGCGCAGTGAAGGCGCGCATCGAGGCGGCGGGGGGCCGCGCGACCTTGCTGCCCTTCGACGTGACCGACGCGGCGGCGACGGCGGTCGCGCTCGCGCCGTGGGCCGGCGAGGACGGGGAGACCGGCGGCGAGCCCCAGGCGAGCGGGCGCGGCGCCTCCGGCACCATCGACATCATCGTGAACAACGCCGGTGTGCTGCGCGACGGGCCGTTCCCGGCGATGAAGGCCGACGACTGGGAGACCGTCACGCGCACCACCCTCGACGGGTTCTTCAACGTGACGCGCCCCCTGGTCATGCCCCTCGTCCAGCGGCGCTGGGGCCGCATCATCAACATCGCGTCGCTGGCGGGGCTGGTCGGCCACCGCGGGCAGGTCAATTACTCGGCCGCCAAGGCCGGGTTGATCGGGGCGACCCGCTCGCTGGCGCAGGAGCTGGCCAAGCGCCGCGTGACCGTCAACGCGGTGGCGCCGGGGCTGATCGACACCGACATGCTGGCCGGCTTGTCGCGCGACGAGCTGCTCCCCATGATCCCGATGCGGCGCCTCGGCACGGCCGCCGAGGTCGCCAAGCTGGTGGGCTTCCTCGCCAGCGAGCACGCCGGCTACATCACCGGCCAGGTCATCAGCATCAACGGAGGGATCGCTTGAGCGCCCGGCGCGTCTTCATCACAGGAATCGGTTTGGCGTCGCCCATCGGGCACGATCTGGCCTCGGTCACGGCGGCCCTTCGCGAGAGCCGCCACGGCATCGTGACCATGCCCGAGTGGGCGCAGGTCCCGGGGCTGCGCACGCGCCTGGCCGCGGTGGCGCGCGACGTCCCCTTCGGCGACTACCCGCGGAAGAAGATACGGTCGATGGGCCGCGTGGCGCTGCTTTCGACCTACGCCACCGAGAAGGCGCTCGAGGACGCCGGGCTCGATCTGACGGCGCTGCCGCCGCAAGCGACCGGCCTGGCTTACGGCTCGACGCACGGCTCGTCGTCCGCTCAGGAGGAGTTCTGCCGCGCGCTGTTCTCGCGCGGCCTGCAGGGGATCCCGTCCACCGCCTACCTGAAGTTCATGAGCAACACCTGCGTCGTGAACCTGGCGCAGTACTTCCAGATCCACGGGCGGGTCATCTCGACCTGCTCGGCCTGCACCAGCGGCAGCCACGCCATCGGCTACGGCTACGAGGCCATCCGCGCCGGCTATCACGACGTCATGCTGTGCGGCGGCGCCGAGGAGATGCACTTCTCGCACGCGGCGATCTTCGACATGCTGTTCGCCACCTCCACGCACCACAACGATCACCCGGAGCGCAGCCCTCGTCCCTTCGACGCCGACCGCGACGGGCTGGTCGTCGGCGAAGGCGCCACCACGCTGGTGCTGGAGAGCGAGGAGCACGCGCGCCGGCGCGGCGCGCGGGTCTACGGCGAGGTGGCCGGCTTCGGCACCAGCTGCGACGGGCAGCACGTGACCATGCCGTCGGTCGAAGGAATGGCGACCTCCATGCGCAACGCGCTGGAGGACGCGCGCATCGACGCCGCCCAGGTCGGCTACGTCAACGCCCACGCGACCGCCACCGACGCCGGCGACGTCGCCGAGAGCCAGGCCACGCTGCAGGTGCTGGGCACCGGCGTCCCCATCAGCTCGACCAAGGGGCACACCGGGCACACCCTGGGCGCGTGCGGCGCGCTCGAGTCCGTGTTCTGCTTGGCGCTGGCCCGCGAGGGCTTCGTGCCGCCGACCCGCAACCTCGACAAGCCCGACCCGCGCTGCGCGCCGCTCGCCTACGTGACGGGCGAGCCGCGCGAGGTGAAGCGCCTCGACATCACGATGAACAACAACTTTGCGTTCGGGGGTATCAACACCTCGTTGCTCTTCCGGAAGGTGGTGTGATTGACCATGGCGACTGACTCGAGTGCTTCGACCGCAGCCGGCGCCGCGCGCCGAGAGGTCATCGTGGTGGGCGGCGGCCCGGCGGGCAGCACGACCGCCAACCTGCTGGCCCAGGCCGGCCACGACGTGCTGGTCCTCGAGAAGGACCCGTTCCCGCGCTTCCACATCGGCGAGTCGCTCCTGCCCATCGATCTGCCCATCTTCCGCCGGCTCGGCATCGAGCTCGACCCGAGGACGTTCCTGCGCAAGGACGGCGCCGAGTTCATCGACGAGAAGACCGGTGAGCACGTGGTGTTCTCGTTCGCCGAGGGGCTGGAGGGCCTGGCGCCCCACGCCTATCAGGTCGAGCGGGCCGCGTTCGATCATGCGCTGCTGCTCGCCGCGCGCGATCGCGGCGCCGAGGTCCGCGAGGGCGTGCGCGTCTCCGCCGTCTCCCCCGGCGCCGACGACGTGACGGTCGAGACCACCGCGGGCGAGACGATGCGCGCGCGCTTCGTGGTGGACGCCACGGGGCAGGACGCCTTCCTCGGCCGCACCGGACGCACCATCGAGCCCATCAAGGGCTTCGGCAAGGTGGCCGTCTTCCGGCACTACCACGGCCTCGCCCCCGCCATCGCCGACGAGCTGGCCGCGACCGGCAACATCAAGGTGCTGATGATCCCCGAGGGGTGGATGTGGCTGATCCCGCTGTCGGACGCGCGGCTCAGCGTGGGGCTCGTCAGCCGCGAGGCCACCAACTCGCCCGAGGCGCTGGAGAAGGCCATCGCCACCTCGCCGATCATCCAGCGCCTGACCGCCGGCGCGCGCGGGACCGAGCCGCGCATCATCCGCAACTTCAGCTACAAGAACCTGAATTCGTCCGGACCGCGCTGGGCGTGCGTGGGGGACGCCGCGTGCTTTCTGGATCCCGTGTTCTCGTCGGGGGTGTCGCTCGCCATGTTGAGCGGCGAGGCGCTGGCCGACCGCCTGGGGCCGGCGCTCGACGCCGGGACCGAGGCCGATCCCGAGCTGATGGCGTCGCACGCGCAGCGGATGGAGATGGGGTACCGCAGCTTCGCCGGGCTCATCAACCGCTTCTACGACCACGCCATCGTGCGGAACCTGTTCTTCGCGGGCAGCGACAGCGAGCAGTACCGGCCCGGCATCATCAGCGTGCTGGGCGGCGATCTGTGGCGCGACGACAACCCGTTCCAGAAGCTGCTGCTCAGCTCGAGCGCGGCGGCGGCGGCGTGGGAGGGACAAGGGTCGTCGCCCGCGCCGCGCGCGCGGCCGCGATGAGGCTGCGCCCGGTCTGGCAGCTCACGCGCGCGCGCCTGCGCGAGCTCAGCCGCGAGCCGGGCACGTTGTTCTGGGCCTTCGGATTCCCGGTCCTCTTGACCGTGGGGCTGGGCCTCGCCTTCAAGGGCGGCCCCGAGCCGGCGGCGGTCGGCGTGCTCGAGGGCGCGCCGGCCGACCTGGCCGCGCAGCTCGCCGCGGCGCACTTCAAGGTCGAGCGACTCGACCCGGCGGCGGCGCGCACGCAGCTGCGGGCGGGCAAGGTGGCGGTGGTGGTGGCCCCCGACCCCGAGGCCGGGCCCGACGCTCTGGCCTACGTGTTCGACGCCCGCCGGCCCGAGTCGCGCGCCGCGCGCGACTCCGTCGACGCGGCCGTGCAGCGGGCGGCCGGCCGCCGCGATCCCGTGCCGGCGCGCGATCGCCTGGTGGTCGACCCGGGCGCGCGCTACGTCGACTTCCTGGTGCCCGGCCTCGTCGGCATGAACGTGATGTCCGGCTCGCTGTGGGCCATCGGCTGGGCCATCGTGAACCTGCGCGTGCGAGGCCTCACCAAGCGGCTGCTGGCCACACCGGTCGGGCGCGCCGACGTGCTGGCGTCGCTGGGGCTGGCGCGGCTCATCGTGCTGCCCTTCGAAGCGAGCAGCTTGCTGGTCTTCGCGCGGGTGACGTTCGGGATCCCCATCAACGGCTCGCTGGCGCTGGTGGCGCTGCTCGCGGTGGCCGGCAGCCTTTCGTTCAGCGGCCTGGCCGTCCTGGTGGCCAGCCGCGCGCAGAACGTGGAGACGGTGGCCGGCCTCATCAACGCCGTGGTGATCCCCATGTTCGTGATGAGCGGCGTGTTCTTCCCGTCGACGCGCTTCCCGGACCAGCTCCAGCCGGTGATCACTCTCTTGCCGCTGACGGCCCTCAACGATGCCCTGCGCAAGGTGATGCTCGACGGCGCGGGCCTCGCCGCCTGCCTCCCCGCCCTCGCCGTCCTCGCCGCGTGGGGCGCGGTGGCGTTCGCCTGGGGCCTGCGCCGCTTCCGCTGGACGTGAGGGCGGCCCCGCCTCATAAGTCCATCCACATGCCAGCTCCGCTCCTTGCGCTGATCGCCCGCTCCAGCTCGCACTTCAGCCGAATCACGCGGATCTACGCCGCCGAGCTGGAGGTGGCGTATGTCCTCGAACCCGTCTTCGACATCGCCTCCACGACGAGTGGCGCGTTCGGAGACAACCCTCTCCTCCGCGTGCCGAGCCTGCGCACGCCCGAGGGCACCTGGTTCGGCTCGCTCGGCGTCTGCCGCGAGCTGGCGCGCCGCTCGACCCGCGCCCGGCGGCTGGTGTGGCCGGAGGATCTCCTCCACGTCCTCGCCTCCAACGCGCAGGAGGTGGTCACCGACGCCATGAACACGGGCGTCGTCATCATCAC
>Ga0207694_10005063_pt1 | contig 10192 bp, 13 predicted proteins | sample KBSC34metaG_FD_184353 | JGI IMG/M metagenome (GOLD analysis project Ga0207694, IMG submission 184353) | Corn rhizosphere microbial communities from Kellogg Biological Station, Michigan, USA - KBS C3-4 metaG (SPAdes) (version 2) | ecosystem: Host-associated > Plants > Roots > Rhizosphere > Soil...
TGGTTGCTGAGTCGGGATGGGCCAGAAGTTCAGCACACGAAGCGGATAGTCTCCAGTGTCGTAGCAGAGCAGCGGGAACGAGCCTGAAACCTTCTTGACCGGAATCTGGTTCTGCCACTCATCAACCGTGTACATGGTCAAGGGCACTTCTACCGGGTTGTCCGGGTTGTAGAGCAGGACCGAACTCATGCCATCGATTCGTGCGGGTCTGGCAGTGTCGAAATCGCCTCCCGGTCCCATCGTGTAGCTCTGCTGATCGAGGACGTAGGGAAAGTCCTCACTTCTTGTCGTGAAAATGGCCTGCCGCTGCGCATTCCACGCGTCGATCATGTCATTCAGCACGAACAAGGCATCGTTCGCCATGTCGATGGGCGTTGTTTCGCCTGCTGCCATCACATTGATGAGCCGAAGCGAACTGGAGATCAAATCGAGGGCGGTTGCCATCTATTGCACCTTCCTGCGAGGCAGAGGACGCGAAACTACTACAGGCTCGGGAATGGCCTGCTTTTCATTGAGCAGTGCGAGTTGCAGCGCGATTTCCTTGAGCCACGTGTTGGTGCTGATCTCAGCAGCGCGTGCTTCTCTGATCTGTTCGCTTGTCATTGAGCCTCACTGCCTCCGGGCTGCCTCAAAAGGAACTTGTGCAGGTTCCCTTGGTAAACCTTGTCTTTTGCGTGATGGTCGATGCTCAAATCCGGCACTAACCAGATGTCTCCGCACTTTTCCTTCCACCTACGAGCAAAGGAATAGTCTTCTCCCCACCACACTCGTTCATGCACGCCATGATTGAAGAGATCAACGGACAGGTGGTACATTGGCCCATAGCAAAGCTCTGGATACGCGACCATGAAGGCATCTACTGCCTCTCTGGTGAGTTTTAGGAAGCCTGCGGGAATGAGTTTCGCGCTGATTGCGCCGTCTGATGCTCTCTGCTTAGGCCTGAAGTCTTCGTGCGTCTCCCAAGTGCCCATGTAGAACTCGGGAGTGTCGCCTAGATCTGTCTTGACGCGGTACGTGCCTGCTACTACATCGCCCTCTGTCTGAATCAGCTTCAGCAAATCTTCAGGACGCCACGAAACGTCATAGTCGATGAACACAATTACATCTGCCTTGGCATCGAGGGCAGCGCGGAGCATGTTGGCGCGTGCGGCTGAGATGTACGGACAGGCGATCTGTTGCGCGTAGCCCTCTTCCCAGCCCGCAGCCTTGATCAAGGGAATGGAATCCTCCAGAGCCTTGATATAAGGGGCTGTCGGGCCAGAAAGAGAGGGAGTACAGAAAACAACCTTCAAACTACGCGCCGCCCTTCCAGAGGCCGAGGGCGTTCAGGGTTGCTGTCACTTCGACAATCCACGCCGTAAGGCTGGCTGCGATGGTGATGTTGGAGGAAACCGATACCACAGAGTTGGCCTGAATTGCAGCCGCCCTCTGTGCTACCGGCGTTGCGCCGTAGAAACTGATCAGGTCTGTGGCAGACTGCCCATGCGCCGTGCCCTGAGAGTTTCCATCACTGAGTTGTTTACCGATTGCCATTGAGTTCTCCTTTCAGGGTTGGTTTATTGGGCGATGATGCGGCAAGCCAGCTGTGGCCGCAGCGTCTTGTAGCCGTACAGCACGTCGATACGGCAGGGGATGTTGTCATTGGTGATGTCGTACTGGCGAGCAATACGCATTGAGATGCCATCCATCACCTGACGAGCGCCCCAGGCTCCAAACTTCGACACGTCGATCAGATCGGCAGTGACGAAGGTGAACGCCTCGGGATGGAAGACGAGCGACTGCTGATATAGAGCAGAAGCGCCAGTGGGAGCCGCTGCCGTCGAGCCAATCTTGACCACAGTCAGACCAGCTCCTACTGCTGTCACGTTCTGGGTTGCGCCAGAGGTAACCGGAGTCGGCGAGATCGTCATGTTTCCAGCGCCGCCCGCGTAGTCATTGACCACAACGAACTGCTGAAGGAATCCGCGATCCAGCTTGGTTTCAGGGTCAACCGCGTCCACAGTCGAGAAGGTAACGATATCGCCCTTCTTGAACGTGGTGGAGCCCGCCGCCATGACAGCCGTTGCGCTGCCAGAGGTCAGGGTTGCGGTGTAGCCGGTTGTGTTCGCCGCAGTGCCTGACTGGAAGTTGTTGAGCAGGGTGTTTTCGTAGGTGTCGAAGCCGTTGACCTTGCCGATTTTGCCGGTGAGGTACGGGCGGCTTACGGATTCCTGCGGGTTGAAGAAGCCCTTGATCGCATCAAGGAAGGAAACCACGTGACCCGGAGTGAGGGTGGCGCAGCGGTCCATCGGTGGCGCAAGGTACTGGTTGAGCGTCTTGCGGGCGTTGGCAAAGTCCGCATAGGTGAATGCCGCTGTGCTGCCATCGACAACGTTGTAAACGTCCTTGATCATGCTAAGGGCGTCTGCCTCGATGTTCGAAGCCAGCACCGACATTGCCGGTTGCAGATAGCGCTTCGAGAACTCGTCAATGGTCAGGGTGAGATCCTGCGAGGAGAAGACGGTATCAACGCCTTTTTGCGTCGAGACAGTCAGCACCTGGGAGGTTTCTACCGTGTCCTGAACCTGAAGCACTGAGCCGGTGCGAACCGTGTACTGGTTCGGCATGCGGATGGTCAGCGAAGGACCGATTTTTCCGGAAGGAGACGCGCCAGCATTCGCGAACTGGTCGTCGTACTGCTTGTTGACGTTGCCGATGAAGTTGAGGTTGGCGTGGAGGATTCTCAGAGCCTCACGCGTAATGATTGTCGGAGAAAGAAGACTGTTGCCAGCCATTTAGGGCTCCTGTCGAACGCCCTCAGCCTTTACGAGCAAGTTCCGCGTTGCGCTTGCGGAACCATTCCTCCGTGGAAAGGCTTTCGTCGTTCACGTCGAAGGCCCGCGAAGAACTTCCACCAACAGGTGAGGGAGGTTTCGGGGCTTGCGTTTTCGGTTTTTCAGGAGCTGACGATTTGAACTTGCCGTCCTCGCCGCGTGCCGTGGTTTCCTTCGGCTTGGCGAGTTCTTCCGCAATCAGGCTTTCCACCTTAGTCACGTATCGGATGGCCTTGTTGGGGTTGCTCTTGGCCATGTCTACGAACTTGGCGAGTTCCGCTTCGTCCGAGCCGATGGTGTAGAGCAGGTCAGGCATTACATCCGAATCGTTGATGAGCGCAAGAACCTGCAAAGGGATAGCGGGGATAACCGTTCCATTTGGCTGCTCTACCAGAACCTTGCCGAGAAACGTGTCTTTGATCTCGTCGAAGTTCTCATAGCGTTCACGCGCTGCCGTGGCCTTGGCGTTGACTGCATCTCTCTCTGCCGTTACTCGCTGCTCGATCGTCTCGAAGTGCTTGCGCACCTCAAACAGATGATCGGCCATCGCAGCATTCGCGTCCTCGTAAGTAGCATCGGGATTTTGCTTCCCGTACTCCTCAATGAAGGCTGAGGGCTTGAATGCCTGACGGTATTCCTGATAATTCTGGGGCGCTCTGGGGGCCTGCGCGGTTGACGAGTCCGGTTGCGTCGGTTTCGCGGCTGCTTCCAGTTTGCGTTGCAGTTCTTTCTTTTCAGCGAGTAGTTGCTTGATGCGCTTTTCAGCGGGAGAGACTTTTTGCGGTTGCTCCTGGGCTTCTGCTTCCGGCTCCGACTCCGGTTCATCTTCGGTTTCCGCCGTCTCTTCCGGCGCGTCGGCGGGGGCCGATTCCGCTGGTTCGGCTGGCTTGAATCGTTCGGGCACGGTGCCATCTTCGCGATACTTCGAGAACTCGCTTAGGCTGACTTCCTGCCCATTGAACACGTCTGCTACTTCTGCGGGTTCGGCTGGCTTGAATCGTTCGGGCACGGTGCCATCTTCGCGATACTTCGAGAACTCGCTTAGGCTGACTTCCTGCCCATTGAACACGTCTGCTACTTCTGCGGGTGACGATGCCGCTGTCGTCTCTGCCATGTTGTTTCCTTTGTGCTCTTACGCCGAGCAGGCGAAACTTGAATTGCAGTGAATGGCAGGATTCGAACCTGCGTGCCAGTAGGTATCGCGTGTAGCACCGCACCGTCCCGGCTCTATGTCTACCTCAGGCTTTGTCCTTGCATCGAAGTGCAATTACCTCGCCCACATTCACCGCAAACTTTCAGGCGTGGGGCAGGATTACTGCTCTGCCCCTTGGGTTGTCGCCTGTGCAACTTGCTGCTGAGCCGCATCCTGTGCGCTCTGTGCAGATTGGTTGGCTGCTTGCTGGTCGCCCTGTTCTAGCGCCTGCTGATGCTGTTGATCGGCAAGCTGCTGCTGGTGCTGCTGATCGTGAGTCTGCATCGCTACGTCATGGGCCTGCGTGTGGAACTGCTTCATCATCTCTTCCACAAACGCCAGCCGCTCGTTGACGCTCTGGGCCTTGGTGCTCACTTCGGCGATGGTCAGCTGATTCTCAAGTTTCAGCTTCTCCAGCACAATGTCGGCCTGAGACTGCAACTGGATCTGCTGCATCTTGTTCTGGCCTTCCACAATCTTGGCCTGCTTCTCGAATTGCAGCTTCTGAAGCTCTCCCATCGCCAGCTGCGTCTGCTGCTGAGCCTGAGCAATCGCCGCCTGAGCCTGTGGAGGAATCGCTTCATCCTGATCCTGCAACTGCGGAGGCAGCATCTTGTGGAGACGGTCGGCAATCTGGTCTGCGCCTGCGAGATCGGAGTTGCGGAAGAAGATGTCGCCGATGACGTGGATCAGATCCGGGCTCGACTGCAATACCTGCTGCATGGTGTCGAAGGATTCCATGCGCTTGGTATCGAACGCCTGCGCCATCGTAACCACGTAGCTCATCTTCGCGTCCTTCACCTTGTAGTGCTTGAGCTTGCCGCCTTCCTGATACTGCTTGTTGATCGTGACAACCTTCTGCTTCTCGTCTTCGCCCAGAATCTCAATCTCGCGCTCTGTGTCGTAGATTTTGGGCACGATTTCCGCGATGATGTCGCCGCCCTGCTTGAACGAGCGCCCAAGGTTGTCGATGTAGTGCATTGTGGTCAGATTGGCCTGATCCTTGCGGGCTAGAATTGCGCGTCCGCTTGTCTCGTTGGCCTGATTGCCTAGCGATGCATCGAAGATTCCGGTTGTAGCCTTCATGTCATCGATTTCCTGCATGACGGCTGCGGAAAGGGACGCAATGGGAGGCTCGAATACTTGACGTTGGGGCTTATCTGCTGGCCTGCCTCCTACGTCAACAGACTTGACAGTGAGGAATGGGCGATTGACGGTGTTCAGCGTCTCCCACTGCTTCTCATAGCCCTCGATTTGGCCCTCAATCACGATGAATGGAGAGATCGGCGCAGTCGAGATCGTCTCGGCGATACGAGTCTTGTAGTAATTGATGAGTTGCTGCGCGTGCTTCTGCGGGCGCACCACAGAAAACAGCTTTGGCCGTCCCTCGATGATCATCTGCTTGCCCAGCACGGGCACAATCGGGATAGACGACCCGGGCCACGTAGTCTCGGAATCAGGCAGAATTTCAAGCCCGTTTGTCTTGCAGAACTTTACGACTGGCGTAGGACGCTTGCGAGACTTCTTCTTTGCCGGTGTTCCCGATTCATCATCGTCTTCGCTGGGATCTTTGCTGACTTCCGGCGTCTCGACGTACCAGTACTCAGCTACGCGAACCGTGTCCGAGCCAATCCACCCTTCACCCTCTTTCTCGGCCTCTGCCCAACCCAGCGATGCAACGAGCGAGTCGGGATATTGCAGCTTGAATTCTTCCTTCGGAACATCCTCGACCACAAACGCATACATCGGCTTGCGATCAAAGCATGCAGGCGTCAGAATCCCATAGATGGTCAAAGGATCAAGAACCGGCTTGATAACCAGTTTGAGGTCATCGCCCTCATCATCTGCGTATTCCGTCAGGAAGCGGTAATAGCCGAACGACCCGCCAGCGGCGTATTCAAGTGCCGTTTCGTAAGCAACCTGGGCCTGCGAATCGTACTGGATATACCGCGCAAGCCCTTCGAGGATCTCAGCAGTGTCTTTGTCCTGATCCAGGCGCGGCGAGAACTTAATCGACGGCTTCTTCTGGCGCCCTTCGTTCGATACCTGTTGCACGAACGTATGGCAGCGCGGGAACGACATTGCCGGCCGGCCGGCCTGCTGCCTCTGCTGCTTTACTTGCTGGTCCCACTGATCGTCGCCATCGGGCGATGCGAACTTCAGATCAGAGATGAACTTCTCCCTGAGGTCTTTTTCATCCTCATAGGCAGCAGCGAAGCGCTTGCGGGCTCGTGCTAGAAAGTCTTCTGTCTTCTTATCGTCCGACAATGCGGCTCCAGAGTGCTTCGAGTGCTATGGCGGTGTAGTTCATTGTTTTGCCCGTGCGATCGCGCGATCCAGACATGCCATGAGGTGCGCGGCCATTTGCTTGTTCAGTTCCGGGTCGGCAGAAGCAGCGGCACGGCAATATTCGCGTATAGCGTTTTCGATCAGCTTCAATTGAGCAGCGCCTTCCCAGCCTGCATCTGCTGATCGACCCACTTGCTGGCCTTCACTGCAATCTTGCCTTTCGACCAGACGCGGCCATAGATAGCCGCCAGATGCTTGGCAACCTCGGCTTCGAGAGCCTTGCGAGCCTGCTTGCGCTCGACTGGGCCCATCTTGTCGTATTGGTCGGAGAACTCGCTCACTTCGCTGCTTTCTTGCGGATGTCTGCTGCAACGTCAGGCTTGATGAAGGACTTCGTTGCGTCGGCAGTGCGCTGCGCATTGGCCTGCTTGTTCATGTCGGCAATGGCTTTGTCATGGTCGCTCGGCGTAGGAGCGGAGACGTGCTTCGACCACATGTCCTTCATGCCCTGAATGAAGGTGTCGCCAGTGATGAACTTGTGGAATGTGTCGGCGAGGCCGCCTGCTATGCCGTTTGGATCTTCCATCACTTGCCTCCCAGAATTGAATTAGCCTTGGCGCGAATCTTTGCCGCTGCTGCGTAACTGAGCTTGCCCTTCTCTACCATCTGCGTTGCGCGCGCTTTGGCGTTGGCCGCATGTGAGCGGTCCGGCATCGGGTACTTGCGTGATCCCGGCATGCCGAACTCGCTCGCAGGCAGACTGTTGCGGGTCGAGGCTTTCAGTTTGGCCATTACGCGCCTTGCAGGGAAATGCTCGTCAAAACCGGGACGGGCGCGGGAATGTCCACGATGAACTGCAGAGTGGCTGTGAGCGCAAGGCCTTCAACCGTGGTCAGGCTTGCAGTCACGTTGTCTGTGCCGTTGGCAACCGCTGTAGCAAGGCCATTGGCATCTGTGGTCACAGCGGCGGGGTTGTCGTCGGAGTAGGTTGCGGTAGGGATCGGACCAGTCCAAGGCTGGCCGAACTGATCGAGGCCAACAACGACAGTCTGATTGGTTTCGCCTTGCGCAGTAAGAGTGATAGGGCCGGGAGTAGGCATTGGGGATGATCCTTTCAGTTGGATTGTGGCTATATGTGGAGGCGCATCTTCTGCGGCGATCACGGACAGAAGCTTGACGATGTGGCGATTCTGCTGAATCTGTGTCTGGCCCTGGTCGAGCAGGTCGCAGGTTAGAACAATCAGTTTCTTCAGCAGGTCTTCAGTGCTTTCTTCGTGATGGAAAAACATCTAAACCATCCATCCGTCTGAGCCCTGGTAAATCTGGGCTTCGACTGGTGAGCGTTGTCTTTCCGGTTCCTTGATGCCTACTGCTAGCGTTCTGAGCGCGTCGGCGGGGTGGCTGGCGTCGTCGTGCAGTGGTTGAGACCGAGGGACTCCCAATGCCGTAGGAGGTCCCCATTGGTATCTGCGGAGATATTGCAGTCCGTCCGCGCAGAGGTTTTTGTCGAAATAAAGCTGAGGAAAGATGGTGCGGGTTGCATTGATCCCATCCGCTACTGAGAGTTGCCGGTTAACGCGAACCTTGAACCCCTTGGCCCGCATGATTTCTTCAATTGATCGGCCTGTTCCTAGCTGCCGAGTTCCGCCGTCCCAAGGCAGGAAGCAAGTGCCAAACGTGTAGCCCCATGTCTGCATTTCTTGCAGGTAGTGATCTATGGCTTGATGGTCATTCTCGTAATAGCGCAGCACTTTGATTTCAAAGGCTGTACGCTGAGCAGCCCAAATAGCTGTACGGTCCGCATGCCCCAAGTCCCAGAATGTGTCTACAGGCTGCATTGCGTCATAAGGAACCGATCTAATGCGCCCTTCGTTCTCTGCTCTCTGAATCTCCGCCTTGTAGATTGCGCCTTCAACGGTTGAGCGAGTGGCGCCTTCGTAGACATGGTGGAACGTGTCGTAATCGCGCTCCCTGAGCGTGTCAATTTTCTGCTTCGATTCTTCAGAGAGCCAGATGTTGTCTTTGTAGCTCGTGCGGACTGTGATTGCGCCCTTGGGTGGGTTGATCACGAAATCCTGATAGACCGGATCAGTCTCTAAGTCCGGATTGAGCGACCACCAGATCTCGGAACCAGGCTTACGAATGGTCGGCAGGAGAATCGTCAGACTTCGACGCGATACCGTGCTGGCCTCTTCCCCCCAGAAGATGTCGATGGCTTCGTAGGACTTGATGGAACTAACCGTCTGCTTGCGGAGGCCGCAGAATACAAACTCTGTGCCGTTCTTGCCGCGAATCTCCGATTGCAACGGGGTATAGAACGATTCGAGGCCCAAGCGCACAATCTGATCGGTGAGCAGCTGATGAACCGACTCCCTGATCGAGTCCATCGTCTCGCGTCCGCACAAGATTCTCAGCGGATTGGGCCAGCCTGGAATTGAGCCGGTGCCTAAAAGCAGGAGAGCTTGTGCGATCGACCAGCTCTTGACTCCATCTCTGCCCCCATAAAGCGTTTTATAGGGGTGGTGCTCAAAGAGAAAGGCGAGCTTGTCTAGGAACTGGACCTTGGCTCTTGCTGGCTCGACTTGGGCGGTTTGCAGGTTAGACATTTACAGGTCGGATCGTGCTTGATCTTGAAACCAACCACATCCTTGCCCTGAACTATCGGCTCATATGCGATGGCAGCTTCTGGCTGGTTCCAGTTCCGCTTGCGGCAACTCCGATTCGGGCAGCGCTCAGGAACCTTGTTCGTATCAGGCAGCCATTCCCAGCCGCATAGGTCACAATGCCAAACTTCTCTTGTCGCTTTGCTCATGGGTACATTGTACCAACGTTGGGTACATTGCGCCCTAGCTTTGCGGGTTCGGCTTCACAAACTCAACCGTGATTGCTGCCTGGATTGGGCCACCATCAGGGCCGCTGATGAACTGCTCGACGCGATCTCCATACTTCTTCGGCACTAGCTTTGATAGCAGCCACTTGCGCGTATCAACTCTCAGCCGTGCGACTTGGTGATCTGCCGCATCTGCTGAATCTGCAATAGTTGTGATGTCGTCGGCCATTTGCTCAAGCTGAATTTCCTTCGCGCGCGCGTATTGGTCACGAAAGGATTCGACATCTCTTACTCTTTTAAGAATCAGTGCTTTAGAAATACCGTTCTTTTCTGCTGTTGCACGAAGCGAAAGGCCTGATTCGATATCAGTCAGAACGTTTGCTTCTAATTCAGGCGTCCAGTCAATTGCTTTGGGCATATGCGAACTGGTTTGCCTGTTTCACGAGCTTAAATGATTGACCTGCAACGGCTTGCTGGGCAGGATCAGACCATTTCACGCGAAACGTTGGCAATTCAGCAAAATAGGGTTTGGCAACGAGTTTCACTTTGCCGTCTTTGTCGATAACCTCTACGAAGTAATAGAGCCCGAGTGGCTGCTTGGCTTGTTCTTTGCGCATCTGAGCAGCTTCAGCAATGGTTGCATCTCTGAATGTTTCTCCGTACTTAACCCATACAAAGCAGGAGTTTTCGGTTATGCGCTTCTGCACTTGGCCGAACTTCATCGTGTAGCCGCGTACTGCATGGGTGACTCGGGAATTGTTGGTCATTAGTTGTAGAAAATAAAGGCTGGACGCCAAAATCCAGTGAGGGAAGCACTGGCGAGCGCATCGAATCCAATCGCGTATTCACTGCGAAGGCCGCAGGGGATTTGATCGTCGTAAATGAATTGAGTGAAAGGCATTTGAGGGAATGCAAAGCTCTTGGTCGCACAGGAGGCCGAGCAGATGGGCTCTCGGAACCCTAAAACCATACTGCTGGGGTGATGACGGTCCCGAGTATATGCACGTTTCTGTGCGTGTCAACCATAAAAATGCATCAAACTTGCAGGAGAATACGAAATGCTGACTC
>Ga0207694_10005070_pt1 | contig 10185 bp, 8 predicted proteins | sample KBSC34metaG_FD_184353 | JGI IMG/M metagenome (GOLD analysis project Ga0207694, IMG submission 184353) | Corn rhizosphere microbial communities from Kellogg Biological Station, Michigan, USA - KBS C3-4 metaG (SPAdes) (version 2) | ecosystem: Host-associated > Plants > Roots > Rhizosphere > Soil...
AGACCTGGCCGCCGAAAGCGATGTGCTGGACACCTTGCTGTCACCGCGCGACGCCGCCGCTTGGCGCACCGAGACCCCGGCGCCGGGCTGGACCGTCGCGCACCAGGTCGCCCACCTGGCCTGGACCGACGGCGTCGCGGCCCTCGCCGCGCGGGACCCGGACCGGTTCAACGCCATGCTGACCCGCGCCCTGCAGGAAGGCCGCCTGGACTTCGTCGATCAGGAAGCCGAGCGCGGCGCGCAGATGGAGCCCGCAGAGCTGCTGGCGAGCTGGCGCACCGCCCGCCACGACCTCGTCACGGCGCTGGGCGAAGTCCCGCCGGGCGGCAAGCTGCCCTGGTTCGGCCCGCCGATGGGCGCCGCGACCATGGCCACGGCCCGCCTCATGGAGACCTGGGCTCACGGCCAGGACATCGTCGACGCCCTCGGCGTGCGGCGGGAGCCGACCGCGCGCCTGCGCAACGTCGCGCACCTCGGCGTCCGCACCCGCGACTTCGCCTTCGTCCAGCGCGGCCTGCCGGTCCCGGACGCCGAGTTCCGCATCGAGCTGACCGCTCCGGACGGCGGCCTGTGGACCTGGGGCCCGGACGACGCCGACGAGCGCGTGACCGGCCCGGCGCTCGACTTCTGCCTGCTGGTGGCGCAGCGCCGGCACCGGGACGATCTCGCCGTCCGGGCCGTCGGCGCCCAGGCGGACCGATGGCTCGACATCGCGCAGGTATTCGCCGGTCCGAGCGGGCCCGGCCGGAGCAAAGGGCAATTTGCATGACCGGCACTGACAAACTCTCGCAGAACCCGGGCACCCTCCGGATCGGCAACGCCTCCGGCTTCTACGGCGACCGGTTCAGTGCGGTCCGCGAGATGCTCGATGGCGGTGAGCTGGACGTCCTGACCGGCGACTACCTCGCCGAGCTGACCATGCTCATCCTCGGCCGTGACCGGATGAAGCACCCTGAGCTGGGCTACGCCAAGACCTTCCTGCGGCAGATGGAGGACGCTCTAGGCCTGGCTCTGGAGCGCGGCGTCAAGATCGTGGCGAACGCCGGCGGGCTGAACCCGGCGGGCCTGGCCGACAAGCTGCGCGAGGTCGCCCAAACGCTCGGTCTGGACGCCGCGATCGCGCACGTCGAGGGCGACGACCTGCTGCCGCGTTCGGCAGAGCTCGGATTCGCCGGCGCGCTGACGGCGAACGCCTACCTCGGCGGCTTCGGGATCGCCGAGTGCCTGCGCGCCGGCGCCGATGTCGTGGTCACCGGGCGCGTCACCGACGCCTCGCTGGTCGTCGGCCCGGCTGTCGCGCACTTCGGCTGGGAGCGTTCCGATCACGACCGGCTGGCCGGGGCCGTCGCGGCCGGGCACGTCATCGAGTGTGGGGCGCAGGCCACCGGCGGCAACTACGCGTTCTTCACCGAGATCGCCGACCTGCGCCGCCCCGGATTTCCGATCGCCGAGGTCCATGCCGACGGGTCCAGCGTCATCACCAAGCATCCCGGGACCGGCGGCGCGGTCAGCGTCGGGACGGTCACCGCGCAGCTGCTGTACGAGATCACCGGACACCGGTATGCGAACCCTGACGTCACGACGCGCCTGGACAGCGTCACCTTGACGCAGGACGGCCCCGACCGCGTCCGTATCAGCGGTGTCGTCGGCGAGGCGCCGCCGCCGCGGCTGAAGGTCGCGCTGAACAAGCTCGGCGGGTTCCGGAACGAGGTCGAGTTCGTCCTGACCGGTTTGTCGATCGAGGCCAAAGCGGATCTGGCGAAGGCGCAGCTGCTTGCCGGGCTGACGGGCACGCCGGAGTCGGTGGAGTGGACCCTGGTCCGCACCGATCAGCCTGACGCCGACACCGAGGAGACCGCGAGCGCGCTGCTGCGGTGCGTGGTGCGGGACCAGAACCCGGACACGATCGGCCGGGCCTTCACCGGCGCCGCGGTCGAGCTGGCGCTGTCGGGCTACCCGGGCTTCCACGTGACGGCTCCGCCCGGTGCGGCCTCGCCGTATGGCGTCTACACCGCCGCCTACGTCGACGCTGCCGAGGTCACGCACGTCGCGGTGCTGCCGGACGGGGAGCGCATCGCCGTCCCTCATCCTGAGGTCACGCTGGAACTACACACCGCGCCGGACTCCGTTCTGCCGCAACAACTTCCCGCCGAGGAGACCCATCTGGCGCCGCTCGGGCTGGTCTTCGGCGCGCGGAGCGGCGATAAGGGCGGCGACGCGAACGTCGGTGTGTGGGCGCGCAGCGATGAGGGCTGGCGCTGGCTCGCGCACGAGCTCACCGTCGAACGCTTCAAGAGCCTGCTTCCGGAGGCTGCCGACCTCGCTGTCACGCGGCACGTCTTTCCGAACCTGCGGGCCGTGAACTTCGTGGTCGAGGGCATCCTCGGGGCCGGCGTCGCCTCGCAGGCACGGTTCGACCCGCAGGCCAAGGGCTTGGGCGAGTGGCTGCGGGCCCGCAACGTGGACCTCCCCGTCTCCCTGCTGAAAGGAAGCGAGCAGTGAATCGCTTGTCCGGCCCGGCGTGGTCGACCGAGGAACGCAGGGCTTTGAGGGCCACGGTCCGCAGGTTCACCGAGCAGGAGGTGCTGCCGAACCTGGACGGTTGGGAGCGGGCCGGTGAGCTGCCGCGCGAGCTGTCGAAGAAGGCCGGTGCGCTGGGTCTGCTCGGTGTGGCCCATCCGGTCGAGGCCGGTGGCGGCGGTGGCGACCTGATCGACGCGATCACGGTCAACGAGGAGATGCATTACGCGGGGGGCTCGGGCGGCTTGTTCGCATCCTTGTTCACCTGCGGGATATCGACGCCGCACCTGATCGCGGCCGGCGATCCGGCGCAGATCGAACGGTGGGTCAAGCCGACGCTCGCCGGGGAGATGATCGGGGCGCTCGCCGTCACCGAGCCCGGCGGCGGCAGTGACGTGGCGCGGATTCAGACCACGGCGCGGCGCGATGGGGACTCCTTCATCGTGAACGGCGCCAAGACGTTCATCACTTCTGGCGTCCGGGCCGACTATGTGGTCGCCGCGGTGCGTACCGGTGATCCGGGAGCCGGCGGGATCTCGTTGCTGGTCGTCGAGAAGGGCACGCCGGGCTTCACGGTCAGCCGCCGTCTGGAGAAGCTGGGATGGCTGTGCTCTGATACCGCCGAGCTGGCGTTCCAGGACGCGCGCGTGCCGGCCGGGAACCTGGTCGGCGCCGAGAACAGCGGCTTCTTCCAGCTCGCCGAGCACTTCCTGTCCGAACGCGTCGCCCTCGCCGCGCAGGCCTACTCCCATGCGCAGCGGTGCCTGGACCTGGCCGTGGAGTGGACACGCAACCGGGAGACGTTCGGCAGGCCGTTGATCGACCGACAGCTCGTGCAGAACACGCTGACCGAGATGGCCCGGAAGATCGACGTGGCGCGCACCTACACCCACGCGCTGATCGACCGGTCCATCGCTGGAGAGAACGACCTCATCGCCGAGGTCTGCTTCGCCAAGAACACCGCGGTCGAGACCGCCGAATGGGTCGCGACGCAGGCACTGCAACTGTTCGGGGGCCTGGGATACATGCGGGAATCAGAGGTCGAGCGCCACTATCGCGACGTCCGCATCCTGGGCATCGGCGGCGGCGCGACCGAGGTGATGAACGGGCTGGCGGCTCGCGTGCTGGGGTTCCGGTCGTGACCGCGCTGCGGACGGCGCTGGACGTCGCCTCCCCGGAGCACCTGGCCAACACCGAGGCGATGCGCGCCAAGCTCGCCGAGGTCGAGACCGAGCACGCCAAGGCCCTGATCGGCGGCGGCGAGAAGTACGTCGCGCGCCATCATGAGCGCGGGAAGCTGCTTGCCCGCGAGCGCATCGAACTGCTGCTCGATCCGGACTCGCCGTTCTTGGAGCTGTGCCCGCTGGCCGGGTGGGGCAGTGAGTTCACGGTCGGGGCGGCGCTGGTCACCGGGATCGGCGTGGTCTCTGGCGTGGAGTGCTTGATCGTCGCCAACGATCCGACCGTGCGCGGCGGTGCGACGAACCCGTGGACGTTGCGCAAGTCGTTCCGAGCGCACGAAGTCGCCGAGCAGAACCGGCTGCCGGTCATCGCGCTGGTCGAGTCCGGGGGCGCTGACCTGCCGACGCAGAAGGAGGTCTTCATTCCCGGAGGCCGGACCTTCCGCGACATCACGCGGGCTTCGGCGGCGGGGATTCCGACGATCGCCATCGTGTTCGGCAACTCCACGGCCGGCGGCGCGTACATCCCGGGCATGTCCGACCACGTGGTGATGATCAAGGAGCGGTCCAAGGTCTTCCTCGGCGGTCCGCCGCTGGTGAAGATGGCCACCGGCGAGGAGTCCGACGACGAGTCGCTCGGCGGCGCGGAGATGCACGCGCGCACTTCGGGGTTGGCCGACTACCTCGCGGTCGATGAGCACGACGCGATCCGGATCGGGCGGCGGATCGTCAGCAGGCTGAATTGGCGTAAGCAGGGTCCTGAGCCGCGTGCGACGGTGCGCCCTCCGCTGTTCTCGGAGGAGGAGCTGCTGGGGATCGTGCCGCCGGATCTGAAGACGCCTTTCGACCCGCGCGAGGTGATCGCGCGGGTCGCCGACGGGTCGGACTTCGACGAGTTCAAGCCGCTGTACGGCTCCTCGCTGGCTACTGGCTGGGCGGAGATCCACGGCTATCCGGTCGGCATCTTGGCGAACACGCGCGGTGTGCTGTTCAGCGAGGAGGCGCAGAAGGCCACGCAGTTCATCCAGCTGGCGAACCGGTACGACACGCCGCTTCTGTTCCTGCACAACACGACCGGCTACATGGTCGGCAAGGAGTACGAGCAGAAGGGGATCATCAAGCACGGCGCACAGATGATAAACGCGGTGTCGAACTCGACGGTGCCGCATATCTCGATCCTGATGGGCGCCTCCTACGGCGCCGGGCACTACGGCATGTGCGGCCGGGCGTACGACCCGCGCTTCCTGTTCGCATGGCCGAGCGCGAAGTCGGCGGTCATGGGCCCGGCGCAGCTGGCCGGCGTGATCTCGCTGGTGGCGCGCGGCTCGGCGGCAGCCAAGGGGCTGCCGTACGACGAGGCCGGCGACGCGCAGATGCGGGAGCTCATCGAGGCGCAGATCGAGGCCGAGTCTCTGCCGCTGTTCCTGTCAGGGCGGGTGTACGACGACGGGGTCATCGACCCGCGCGACACCCGTACCATCGTCGGCTTCTGCCTGTCGGTGATCGCCAACGCGCCGGTACAAGGGACCGAGAAGTTCGGCGTGTTCCGTCTTTAGAAGGGCTGGGCTCTGATATGGCTGACTTCACAACCGGCCCCCTCACCACCGTCCTGGTCGCGAACCGCGGCGAGATCACGCGGCGGGTGTTCGCGACGTGCCGGCGGCTCGGGTACGGGACCGTCGCCGTCTTCTCCGACGCCGATGCCGCCGCGCCGCATGTGCGCGAGGCCGACGTGGCCGTCCGGCTGCCGGGCAACACGTCCGGCGAGACGTATCTGCGCTCCGACCTCCTCATCGCCGCGGCCCTCGCCGCCGGCGCCGACGCCGTCCACCCCGGCTACGGGTTCCTGTCAGAGAAGGAGGACTTCGCGCAGGCGGTCCTCGATGCGGGGCTGCGGTGGCTGGGTCCGCCGCCGTCGGCGATCGCCGCGATGGGATCCAAGGTCGCGGCGAAGAAGATGATGGCCGCGGCCGGGGTGCCGGTGCTGCGCGAGCTGAGTGCTGCGGAGGTCGGCGAGGCGGATCTGCCGGTGCTGATCAAGGCCTCGGCGGGTGGCGGCGGGCGCGGGATGCGCGTGGTGCGCAGCCTGGCCGAGCTGCCGGGGCAGTGGGAGGCCGCGCAGGCCGAGGCGGCGTCGGCCTTCGGCGACGGGACCGTGTTCTGCGAGCAGTACATCGAAACGGGGCGGCACATCGAGGTGCAGATCCTCGCCGATGCGCACGGCACAGTGTGGGCCGTCGGCGAGCGCGAGTGCTCGATCCAGCGGCGGCACCAGAAGGTCGTCGAGGAAGCACCGTCGCCGTTCGTGCAGGAGCATCCCGAGCTGCGGGAGAAGCTGTTCGCGGCGGCACGGGACGCGGCGGCGGTGATCGGCTACGTCGGCGCCGGGACCGTGGAGTTCCTGGTGGCGCCGGACGGGTCGTTCGCGTTCCTGGAGATGAACACGCGTCTGCAGGTCGAGCACCCCGTCACCGAGCTCACCACCGGGCTGGACCTCGTTGCCTGGCAACTGCGCATCGCCTCGGGCGAGGCCCTGCCGACGTCCGGCGAGCCCGCCGCGCGCGGCTCTGCGATCGAGGTCCGGCTCTACGCAGAGGACCCGGCGAAGGACTGGCAGCCGGCGTCGGGGACGTTGCACCGGTTCAGCGTCCCGGGCGTCGCGCACGAGTTCGAAGTCCCGGTCGGTCGGGACGAGCCGTACCTCCGCCTGGACTCCGGCGTCGAATCCGGCTCGGCCGTGGGCGTCTACTACGACCCCATGCTCGCGAAAGTCATCGCCTGGGCGCCGCGACGTGCTGAAGCGGCCCGGCTGCTGGCCTCGGCGCTCGCGGCGTCCGAGATCCACGGGATCGTGACCAACCGCGACCTGCTGGTCAACGTCCTGCGGCACCCGGCATTCCGGGCCGGCGAAACGGATACAGCCTTCCTGACGACCCACGGACTCGACGCCCTCGCCGCACCCCTGGCCTCGCCGGAGACCGAGCGCGTCTCGGCTCTCGCCGGAGCACTCGCCGTCGCCGCTGCCCACCGCGCCGAGGCGACAGTGCTCGGCGGGCTCCCAAGTGGCTGGCGCAACGTGCCGTCGCAGCCGCAGCGCCGCGTCCTCACCGCGGGCACATCAGAGTACGAAGTGCGATATCGCTTCGGCCGCAACGGTTTGCTCGCCGAGGGGCACGATGGGGTCGCGCTGGTGTCGGCCACGCCGCACGAAGTCGTCCTGGACATCAAAGGCCTGCGACGCACCTTCCGCGTCGGCCGCCACACCCGGACAGTCGTCGTCGACTCGCCATCGGGCTCGGTGACGTTCACGCTGGTCCCGACGTTCACCGACCCCGCCGACGCGGTCGCCGCCGGATCGCTGCTGGCACCGATGCCCGGATCGGTCGTGCGGCTGGGTACGGCGCGGGCCGGCGACGTCGTCGAAGCGGGCCAGCCGATCCTCTGGCTGGAGGCGATGAAGATGGAGCACCAGGTGTCCGCGCCGGTCGCCGGAGTGCTGAGCGCGCTGCCGGTCTCGGTCGGCAGCCAGGTGGACGTCGGAACCGTGTTGGCGGTCGTCGAGGAAGGCGGAGCAGCGTGAACGGGACACTGGTGCGGTACGAGGCCAAGGACGGTGTGGCGACGCTGACCCTCGACTCGCCGGCCAACCGCAACGCCCTGTCCTCGACCCTGGTGACGCAGCTGCACACCGGCCTGCACGAAGCGGCCGCCGATCCAGGCGTCCGCGTGGTCGTCCTCGCGCACACCGGCACCACCTTCTGTGCCGGAGCGGACCTGTCCGAGGCGACGTCCGAACCGGTCGATCCCGAGGGCCCGGTGGCAGGGCGCGCGCGGGCACTCGCCGGACTCCTGCGTGCCCTCGTCGAGCTGCCGAAGCCGGTGGTCGCCGCCGTGGACGGGCACGTGCGGGCCGGCGGGATGGGCCTGGTCGCGGCGTGCGACCTCGCGGTGGCGGGTCCGGCGGCGACGTTCGCGCTGACCGAGGCCCGGCTGGGCGTCGCGCCGTCGATCATCTCCCTGACGGTGCTGCCCCGGCTGACGTCGCGCGCCGCCTCGCGCTACTTCCTGACCGGCGAGAAGTTCGACGCCGCGCAGGCCGAGGCGCTGGGGCTGATCACGCTGGCCGCCCCCGATGTGCCGGGGGCCGTCGCCGAGCTGATCGCGGCGCTGCGTCTGGGCTCGCCGCAGGGTCTGGCCGAGTCGAAGAAGCTGGTCACCGCCCCGGTCCTGGCCGCCTTCGACGCCGATGCGGACGCCCTGGCCTCTGCCTCGGCGCGCTTGTTCGCCTCGGACGAAGCACGGGAGGGGATGACCGCGTTCTTGCAGCGGCGGGCCCCCAGCTGGGCAGAATAAGCGTTCCCTGCACCGACCGACACGCCGAGCGACCGATGGGATTCGGCCGACAGACCGACGAGCCGACCGGCCAACAGCCCAGCAGACCGACAGACCGACCGGCCAACAGGCCGACAGACCACCAGACCGGACAAGCGAGCACCCCTGATGCGCGAACCTCAGCAGGACCGAAGCCGGGCCACCCGCCGCCGCCTGCTGGAGGCGTGCGTGGACTGCCTGGCCGACGGGGGATGGAGCGCCACGACCGTGGCGGTCGTCGCCGAGCGCGCCGGCGTCTCGCGCGGCGCGGCGCAGCACCACTTCCCGACCCGCGAGGACCTCATCACCGCCGCCCTGGAGCACATGTTCGACGAACGCATCGAATCGGCGCGCGCCGAACTCGCCGCCCCGGGCACGTCACCGACGACCGAAGCGGTGGTCGCGCGGCTGGTGGAGCACTTCACCGGAACCTTGTTCAAGGCGGCGTTGCAGGTCTGGACCGCGGCCGCCGCCGACGAGGCACTGCGCGAGCGTGTGGTGCCGCTGGAGCAGAAGTTCGGCCGCGTCGCCTACCGGATGGCGATCGAGGCGCTCGGCGTCAGCGACGAGGACGAGACGGTGCACCGGCTGGTGCAGGCGACGCTCGACCTGGCGCGCGGCCTCGGGCTCGCCGACGTGCTGACGGACGACTCGGCCCGGCGCGCCGAAGTGGTGCGCGCCTGGGCGGCGCATTTGGACGCGGTGCTGCGGGAGCGTGCGGTGGCGTGATGCCCGGGCTGATCTCCGGGCCGACGACCGGGCTGACGACCAAGTCGACGACCGGGCCGACCACCCGTGGCGATCACCCGTTCTATCCGGCGGTATGCTCCCTCAGCTGACCCGCGGGTGGTCACTGGGGAGAGGGATCAGGGTTGGAAGACGAGAAGCGGGAGTTGCCCGATTATGGGCAGACTCCGCCTAATCCTTACGGCTACCCGCAATATGGCTATCCTCCGTACGGCTACAGCTACGGCTACCCGCAGCGGCCGACGGGCACCAACGGCCTGGCGATCGCCGCCCTCGTGCTGGGCATCTGCGGATTCCTCGTCGCCACGCCGATCATCGGGCTGATCTTCGGGATCGTCTCGCTCTCGGCGGTCAGGAAGTCCGGTCAGAAGGGCAAGGGCCTGGCGATCAGCGGGATCGTCCTGTCGAGCGCCTGGATCGCGATCTTCGCCACGTTCATGACGATCGCCGTCATCGCCACAGGGGACCCCGCTGTCCGCGACGCCAACGGCACCGTCGTGAGCCCCGGCGTGGTCTCGGTGTTCGCCCTGCAGAAGAAGGACTGCTTCACTCTGCCGCACGGGGTGATCGGCTCGACCCACACCAAGACCGCGACCGTCAAGGTCGTCCCGTGTTCGACGGCGCACGACAGCGAGTCGATCGGCTTGTTCACTCTCGCCGATGAGTCGTTGCCCACCGCCGACGACCTGCACACCGAGAGCACAAAGCAGTGCGTCCAGCTGCTCAACGCGGCCATTCCGGACCCGGCCTCGCTGCCGAGCGGCAGCCGCATGGAATACCTCTACCCGGACCAGCGGGCCTGGGACAACGGCCGGCGCCAAGTGATGTGCTTCGTGCAGTTCCCCGCGGCCACGATGACGCAGTCGGTGTGCCGCGACCCGTCCAGTTACACCGTCGACCAGATGGTCTTCCTCGACGCCTACCACCCGTTGTCCGACGCCGTCGGTGAGCTGACCGAGACGCCGAAGACGGCGGATATCTCGGTCTTGCAGCAGCGCGCGAACGACATCGTGCACGCCGTGGGCGAGGAGGAGGCGCGGTTGAAGGCGGAACGGTGGGCCCCCGACGTCCAGCCGGCCGTGGACGCGCTCATCGCCAACCATGAGGCCGCGGCGCGGGTCTGGTCTCAGGTCGCGGCGAGCTCCGACTCGGTGACGTTCTTCGACGGCGCGCGTCGGGCCTACGACGCCTTCAGTCTGAAGGACCTGGTGGCGGTCCGGGACGCGCTCGGGCTGACGACTACTTCGGGCGGCGGGGTGACTCAGGCGGCCTGAGTGGGCTCAAATAAGCGGGCTCAGTGGGCCGGCTGCCACTCCCGTCTGAGCAGTCCGTACACCCACGAGTCGGAGACGTCGCCGTTGACGAC
>Ga0207694_10005072_pt1 | contig 10183 bp, 10 predicted proteins | sample KBSC34metaG_FD_184353 | JGI IMG/M metagenome (GOLD analysis project Ga0207694, IMG submission 184353) | Corn rhizosphere microbial communities from Kellogg Biological Station, Michigan, USA - KBS C3-4 metaG (SPAdes) (version 2) | ecosystem: Host-associated > Plants > Roots > Rhizosphere > Soil...
GGCAGCACGCCCTATGTCAGGGACGCGGCCCAGATGGAGAGGTTCTATGCCTGGCTGGAGGCCTATTTCGGCTTCTTCGCCGGCGAGATCGGCGGCGTATTCATGACGCCGCGCGCGCTCTACGAAACCGCTGGAGGCCGGGTGCCAGCCGCGGCCGCGTCGCAGGCGGCGGAGTAGCTCAGCCGACCAGCGCCGCGTACCCTGCCGCCAGCACTTCCGGGCGCCGCGCCTCGCGGATTGCCCGCAGGTTGGCGACCCACCCAGGCCGGGCCGCGAGGAAAGCGTCCTGATCCAGCGTCGCCATCAGATAGAACAGCTCCGCCTCGCTCTCGACCAGCCAGCCGATCGGGCCGTATTTGGCGACGATGGCGTCGAAGGTGCGGTTGCGCAGCGCGATCAGCGGCTTCAGCGCCGACACCGCGTCGGCGAAAGTGCCGCTGGCGGTGAAGTCATAGGCGCGGCTGTGCAGCGGCAGGCAGACCAGGTCTATGGCGCGAACGGCATCCAGGTAGTCCTGCCGCGACATCGAGGTGCGTGACGGCTTGCGTGCCAGCATGCCGACATCCAGGTGGTCGGTGTCCGGCGCGGCGATGCCGATGGATTCGAAGCGCAAATCCTCGCGCTCAGACGATCGCGCCAGGTTGGCGAAGACCTCGAACCCTTTGCTCCGCCGCGCATTGCCCAGGAAAGCGATCTTCAGCGATCCGTCGGCGGCCGGGGGTGACTCCTCGCTCCATTCGGACGTCAGGATCGGATGTTCCAGGGTGACGACCGAGCGGTTGCCGGGCGCCAGCCCGGCGATCGCCTCTTTCACCCCCAACTCCAGCGCCACAAGGCTGACGCCCCGTGGCAAGGGCTGCTGAATTTGGGAAACGATGTCGGTGAAGCGCGTAACGGGGTTACGCGAACGCCAGATCATGGCATCGCCCAACTGGCCGTGCAGGATCATATGCAGCGGCGCGGATGCCGCCCAATGCCGGCCGACGGCGGCATAAAGATGGCCGTCGACCCCCAGCAACGCCGCGAATCTGAGCGGCCGCCCCTTGATGGCGTCCGTCATCGTCTTGCGGCAGGCCTGGGCCGCCAGCCAGCCGCCCAGCGGGTTGTGGCTGGACAGGCCGAAGGGCGGGGCGAAGGGCGCGCAGGTCTCGAATTCGATACCGCCGAGGTCGGCGACGCGCGGCTTCAGATTGGCGACATGGCCGGCCCGGGCGCGGAAGACGATGCGGTCGTCTGGAAAGGCGTCGCGCAGAACCCGCAGATACTCCTCATTGAAGGGGAGGTGCATGGTCTCGTGGCTGATGAAATCGAACAGGGCGATTTCGCGAAGATCGGCCGCCATTGATTGATCCCGATGCGGTGCTCAGCAGGTCCTGGCCCGATGGTACGGCGGCGGCGGAGGGCGGGGCAAGCGATCCGCACAATTCAATTCCCGATCGGGAAAATGCCGGTAAACTACGGCGACACAGGTCCGGACCAGAGTTCCATCATTTCCACACAAGACGCCTCGACACTCCGCGCACCCACCCCCTTGTCATGGTGGGTGGCCTTGGCAGGTTTGGCCGCCGTGCTGCTGTTCCCGCTGTTCCTGACCGAAATCCCGCCGCTGCTGGATTATCCCAATCATCTGGCGCGGATGGAGATACTCCATCGCCTGCCGGGCGATGCCGATCTGGCGAAGATCTACAGCGTCACGTGGCGGATCGTGCCCAATATCGGCATCGATCTCACCATGCCGGCGCTGATGCATGTCCTGCCGCTGATGGCGGCGGGCAAGGTCTTCGTCGCGTTGGCGCTGATCCTGCCGCTGATGGGGGTGATCGCGCTGCACCGGGCGGTGTTCCAGACGGCCAGCTACTGGCCGCTGGCGGCCGGACTGGTGGCCTATAACCGCCTGTTCTTCTCCGGCTTCCTCAATTTCCTGATCGGCATCGGACTGGCGATGCTGGCGGCCGCGCTCTGGGTCGCATGGCGGAAACGGCCGGCCTGGCAGCGTGTGGGCAGCGCCGCTCTGGCTGCCATCGCCATCTTCTTCTGCCACCTGATCGCCATCGCCTTCTACGGGCTGCTGCTGCTGGCGGTGGAGCTGATCCGCTTCTGGTGGATGCGGCGGCTGGGTAAGGGGACGGCGGGCCGCTTCGCCTGGCTGCTCGTACCGTTCGTCATCCCGGCGATCCTCTACCTGCGCGCGCCGATCAGCGGCGGCGTTCCCACGGCCGGGCATGGGCTGGTCGATGCGCTGAAGCATTATTACTGGGCGCTGGCCGCCGGCCCGCCGGGGCTCAAGCTCTATGGGCTGATGGGGCCGTTCCTGACCTACAACCGGCTGCTGGATGCCGGTGCGGTGGTGCTGGTGCTGGCAGTGCTGGGGCTGTTCGCCGTCCAGCGCCGGCTTACCATCTCGCCGCCGCTGATCGGTGCATTGGCCTTGCTGCTGATCGCCTATCCGGTGGTGCCGTTCTTCCTGATGCAGACTGCCTGGGTGGACCAGCGCATGCCGATCCTGGCCGGGTTCCTGCTGTTCGCCGGCACTTGGCCGCGCGTGCGGTCGCCGCGGACGGCGCGGCTGATGTTCGCCGCCTTCGCCATCGCCATTCTGGCGCGGACCTCCGTTATCGGACTGGTCTGGTCGCAGCACGACGGCCAGATCGCCGATTTCCGGCAGGTGATCGCGCCGGTCCAGCCGGGCGACCGGGTGCTGGTGGTCCAGACGGAGCGCAACGCCGACCCGAACGCCATGGTCAACCGGCCCGACAGTTTGCGGGCGATGGTCGAGAACGACGCGACCATGCATTTGCCGGCCCTGCTGGTGATCGAGCATAAGGCATTCTGGCCGCTGCTCTTCACCGCCGAGACCAAGCAGCCGGTCAAAGTGAGCCCGCCCTACGATGCGATCTCGCTTCCGGAGGGCGAGCTGCCCTGGGCCGGCGGCCTGGCTGATCTCAACCCGGAGACCTTGAAATGGGCGCCGTACCTGCCGGACTGGCAGCACAAGTTCGACTGGCTGCTGGTGCTGAATCCCGGCGCTGCGCAGGACGGCTATGCGCTGCCGTTCGACCGGCTGGAGTTGGCGAATGCCGGCAAGGTGGCGGTGCTGTACCGGATCAGAAAGTAAGCAATAGATGAGTTCGAGGTTTTGGCTGCGGGCGGGTCTTGCCGCCTTCCTGCTTGTTGCGCCGGCCACGGGCGAGGCAACCGGCGCCCCGGATCAGGCGGAGCTGTCGGCGAAGTTCGCCGCCGCGAACGACGCCTACGACCAGCAGGATTTCGCGCGGTCGCTCGCTCTGTTTCGCGAAGTGGCTGAGCAGGGGGATGCCGCCGCGCAGTTCAATGTCGGGAACATGTACAAGACCGGCAAAGGCGTGCCGAAAAACGATGCCGAGGCCGTGAAGTGGTTTCGCCTGGCGGCCGGCCAGAATGTCGGCCTTGCCCAGCTGGCTTTAGGCGTGATGTACGCTGAGGGCCGTGGCGTGCCCCGGAACTATGCCGAGGCGGTCAAATGGAACCGCCTGGCCGCCGGCCAGGGCGTGGCGCTCGCCGAGTACAATCTCGGCGTCGCCTACCATGCCGGGCAAGGCGTTGCGCGGAACGACGCCGAGGCGCGCAAGTGGTTCCTTCTAGCGGCCCAGGGCGGCGACCCGGGCGGCCAGGCAAGCCTGGGGCGGATGTATGCGAACGGCGAGGGCGGCGCCAAGGATCCGGTCAAGGGCTACATCTGGTACAGCGTCGCGGCCGACGGCGGCGATCCGCGCAGCGCCGATGCGCGCGACAGTCTCGAGGAGACGATGACCCCGGATCAGGTTGCGGCGGCCAAGGACACCGCCATGCGCTGTTCCCAATCCAAGGGGAAGGAATGTGAGTAGGATGGGTAGAGCGTAGCGAAACCCATCCTACTTCTTCTTCGCGTCCGCCTGGGCGGCGCGGTCCAGCGCGGTCTTGGCTTTGTCGTTCTCGCCCAGCACCTGATAGGCGCGGGCCAGTTTGCGCCAGCCTTCGGCGTCGTTGGGGTTGGCTTCCAGCTTGGCCGCCAGCTTGTCGACCATGGCGTGGATCATCTCGTTCTGCTCTTCCGGCGACATCTGCTGGATCGCCTGGCCGGCGGCGCTGTTGGGGGCATCGGCGGTCGGGCCGGCAGCTTTCGGAGCCGGGGCAACCGGACCGGCGGCCTTGGCGCCGGAGGCGGCTCGGGCTTCGGCGGCGTCGGCCTGCTTGGCCGCGTCGTTGGCCTTGTCCGCCTGCCCCATCACCTGATAGGCGCGGGCCAGTTTGCGCCAGCCTTCGGGATCGTCCGGATTGGCCTGCAGCCGGGCGGCGAGGCGGGCGACCATGCCCTCGATCATCTGCTTCTGCTGGTCGGGCGCCATCTGCTTGATCGCCTGGCCTTCCGCCGTCTCGGGCCCGCCTTCCAGCGGCCCCTCGTCGGCCGTCGCGCTGGTTGCCGGCTTCGGTTCCGGCGTCTCCTTGGCCGGGTCCAGGCCCATTGCCTGGGCGGCGGCGGCGATGCGGTTGCGGGTCGATTCGATCCACGGCGCATCGGCCGGGGAATCGGCCAGCAGCGACTGCCAGCCTTTGAGCGCGGTCTTCATGTCGCCAGCCTGCGCCGCGGCCATGGCGAGGTAATAGCGCGCCTCGGGCTGCACGCCGGAATCCTTCGGGATCGATTCGAACAGCTTCCTGGCCTCTTCGCCCACGGCGCCGCCGTCGGCATTGATCAGCGCCTCGCCCAGCGCGGCACTGATGCCGGGATCGTCGGGCGCGATCTGCCTGGCCACGCGGAAGCTTTCGACCGCCTGGCGCGGCTGGCCCAGCTTTTCATAGGCTTCGCCGACCATGACCCAGCGGTCCAGATCGTCCTTGTCCATCTTCAGCCGCTTGCGGATCTCGCCGACCTGGGCGATCAGCTTCACCGGGTCTTCGCCCTGCTGGATGGTGCGCTCGGCCAGCGGCTGGCCGGGCAGGTCGGGCTGCCCGACCGAAAGGTAAATGCCCAACCCGGCCAGCGGGATCACGATGGCGACGATCACGGTCAGGATGCGCGACGGCGCGGCGGTCGCGGCTGCCGGCTGGGCCGCGCGCGCGGCGGTCAGCATCCGGCGGCTGATCTCGGTCTCCATCGATGCGGCCTGGTCGGCCTCGATCAGGCCGCGCGACCGTTCGCGCTCCAGTTCGGACAGCTGGTCGCGATAGACCGCGAGATCGGTGCCGCCGCTGTCGGTCGCGGTGGATTTGCGCATCAGCGGGCGCGCCAGCAACGTCACGACGGCGGCGGTCAGCAGCCCGGCGACGATCCAGAATCCGATCATTTCAGGGCCTCGACAGCGGCTTTTTCCGCCGCGGTCAGCGGCTCAGGCTCGGCCGTCGCGGGGCGGCGGCGGGTCATGAAGAAGGCGAAGATGCCGCCGAACAGCAGCAGGATCGCCGGCGCCAGCCACAGCAGCCAGGTGCTTGGCTTGAAGGGCGGCCGCAGCAGGATGAAGTCGCCATAGCGGGAATGCATATAGTCCAGCACCTGGGCGTCGGTCTTGCCGGCGGCCACCTGCTCGCGGACCAGCTTGCGCAGGTCCTTGGTGAAGTCGGCGTCGGACTCCTCGATCGACTCCGTCTTGCACACCGGGCACCGCAGCTGCCGGCCGATGGCCTCGGCGCGGGCTTCCTGCTGGGGGTCCTTCAGCATCTCGTCCGGCTCGACCGCGCGGGCGGCGCCGGCGAGCGCGAGGGTGACGGCTATGGCAGCGAAGACAGCCCTCATTTCTCGGTGCGCAGTCTGTTGATCAGCGGCACGATCGTGTTGTCGATATCGTCTTGGGTGATCGGCGCCGCCTGCTTGAAGCGGATGCGACCGTTGGCGTCGACGATGAAGGTCTCGGGCGCGCCATAGGCACCCCAGTCGATCGAGACCTTGCGGTCGAGATCCGCCCCGATGGAGACATAGGGGTCGCCCAGCTCCTTCAGATACTCCAGGGCATCCGCCGGCTTGTCCTTCTGGTCGATGCCCTGGATCGGAATGTTCATCTTCTTCAGCGCCATCAGCGCCGGCGCCTCGGCGCGGCAGGGCACGCACCAGGAGGCGAAGATATTGACGATCTGCACCTGGCCTTTGAGATCGGCCGACGACAGGCCCTTCGGGTAGCCGGGCAGCGGCGGCAGCGCGAAGGCCGGAACCGGCTTGTCGATCAGCGGCGAGGGGATCACCGAGGGATCGATGCCGCGCAGCAGCGGCGTCGCGAAGTAGACCACGATCCCGACGAAGACCAGGACCGGCAGGATGAACAGGAGACGGCGCATGGCTATTCTGCGGGCAATGCTTCAGGGATGTTCGCCAGCCGGCGCAACGGCGCGCCGATACGCAGGCGCCGGTCGGTCAGCGACACGATCCCGCCCAGCACCATGATCACCGAGCCGACCCAGATCCAGGGCACCAGCGGGTGGTAATAAAGGCGGGTCACATAGGCACCAGGCTTGCCCGGATCGCTCTCGCCGACGACGGCATAGATGTCGGCGAAGAAGTTGGTGCGGATGCCGATATTGGTGACCGACGTCTCCTGCGGATGCACGACACGCCGCTCGGCCGACAGGGTGGCGACGTAGTGCCCGGTGTCGGTGACGATGAAGGTCGCGCGCTCGGCGTCATAGTTCGGCCCCTCAACCGGGCCGACGCTCTTCAGCTGCACCTGATAGCCGGCCAGCTCGACGCTCTCGCCCGGGGCCATCGCCTGGATCCGTTCCTGGGTCCACAAAGCGGTCCCGGTCATGCCGGCGATAGCGATGCCCAGCCCGGCATGCGCCAGGGTCATGCCCCAGGCGGCGCGCGGCAGGGAAACAGCCCGGGCCATGCTGTGGCTGAAGGGAATGGCGAACAGGCGGATGCGCTCGGCAATCTCGGTGACCGCCGAGGCGACCAGCCAGACCGCCAGCATCATCGCCGGGATCGCCAGCACCGGGCCGCCATTGTGCAGGTAATAGACGGCAATCGCGACGACGACCGAGATCGCCGCGGCGAATTTCAGCCGGCTCAGCACGCCCGGCAGGTCGGCGCGCTTCCACGGCAGCATGGCGCCGACGCCCAGCCCGATGGCGAGGAACGGCGTCAGCACCTGGCAGCAGAAATTGAAGTAGGGCGGCCCGACCGAAATCGTCTTGCCCATCGCCGACATGAAGGTCGGGAACAGCGTGCCGATGAACACGGTTGCGCACATCGTCGTCAGGATCAGGTTGTTCAGCACCAGCCCGCCCTCGCGGCTGATCGGCTGGAACAGCCCGCCGATCTTCAGCGACGGCGCCCGGATGGCATAGAGGATCAGCGCCCCGCCGGTGGCGGCGATCAGCAGGCCCAGCACGAAGATGCCGCGGCGGGGATCCAGCGCGAAGGAATGGACCGAGGTGGTGAGGCCCGAGCGTACCAGGAAGGTGCCGATCAGCGACAGGCTGAAAGTCAGGATCGCCAGCAGGATGGTCCAGCTTTTCAGCGCATCGCGCTTTTCCACCACGATTGCGGAATGGAGCAAGGCGGTGCCCGCCAGCCATGGCATCAGCGATGCGTTCTCAACCGGGTCCCAGCCCCACCAGCCGCCCCAGCCCAGCGTGTAATAGGCCCACCACGACCCCATCGCGACGCCCAAGGTCAGCGCCGACCAGGCGACCAGGGTCCAGGGCCTGACCCAGCGCGCCCAGGCCGGATCGACCCGGCCCTCGATCAGCGCTGCGACGGCGAAGGAGAAGGCGACGGAAAAGCCGACATAGCCCAGATAGAGGAAGGGCGGATGGAAGGCGAGGCCGGGGTCCTGCAGCAGCGGGTTCAGGCCCTGGCCGTCTGCCGGCGGGTCGATCAGGCGGTTGAACGGATCCGACGTCGCCAGGATGAAGGCGAGGAAGCCCAGCCCGATCATGCCCTGCACCGCCAGCACCCGGGCCTTCAGCCCGCGCGGCAGGTTGTTGCCGAACAGCGCGATCAGCATGCCGTAGATCGACAGGATCATGACCCACAGCAGCATCGAGCCTTCGTGGTTCCCCCACACGCCGGTGATCTTGTAGAGCAGCGGCATGGCGGCGAAGCTGTTCTGGAACACGTTCTCGACCGTGAAGTCGGAGACGATGTGCTCATAGGCCAGGATGGCGAAGGCCAGCAGGATCAGCAGGCATTGGCCGACGGCGGCGTGGCTGCCCAGCGACATCCAGCGGCTGTTGCCCTGGGCCGCGCCGACCAGCGGCACGGTCGACTGCATGAGGGCGACGACCGCCGCCAGAACCAGGGCGAATTGGCCGAGCTCAGGGATCATGGCTTTTCCACCAGCGTGCTCGTGGCATGGGTCTGCTCGCCGGCCCGCTTCACCGCGTTGGCGACCTCGGGCGGCATGTATTTTTCATCGTGCTTGGCCAGCACCTCGCGGGCGATGAAATGCCCGTCGGGGGAGAGCGTGCCCTCCGTCACCACGCCCTGTCCCTCGCGGAACAGGTCGGGCAGCACACCGCGATAGGTGACGCCGATGGTGTTGGCCGTATCGGTGACGCGGAACTCTGTCAGGTCGCCCTGGCGCTTGACGCTGTCCTTCTCGACCATGCCGCCCAGGCGGATGGCCCGGCCCGGATTGATATGATCGGCCAGCACGTCGCTGGGGCTGTAAAAGAAGACCAGATTGTCGCGGAACGCAGTCAGCGCCAGCGCGGTGGCGACGCCCAATCCCAGCATGCCCAAAATCAGCGCCTGCATCCGGCGCTTTCCCCGTCTCGTCACGATTTGGCCTCTCGCCGTCCGCGCCGCGCTCGTCCCGCGGCGGAAAGACCCTGCTCCTCACGCCGGCGCGCTTTCAGCGTCGTCACGGTCCAGCCCAGCATTGCGATGAAGGCAAGCGCGGTCAGGCCGTAAGCCGGCCAGACATAGGCGCCGTATCCCCCCATGGCGAAAAAGGTCTGGAAGTCGTTCATCGGTTTCTCAGTCGGGTATGTACCTAATCTGGAGCGCGCAGGGAAACAATCTACTGTCGCACCCGACCTATATACGGGATCACTCGTCCCCGGATGCCGTCCGCCAGGCGCGGATGCGGCGGGCCAGAAGCTCGCTTTCCAGCCGCATCAGCACCACCGTTATGAAGAAGGTGGTGAAGCCGCCGATCATCAGGAACAGCGGCAGCAGCATGCTCTTGTCCATCTTCGGACCCGACATGGTGATCAGGCTGGCCGGCTGGTGCAGCGTGTTCCACCAATCGACCGAGAATTTGATGATCGGCAGGTCGACCACGCCGACCAGCACCAGGATCGCCCCGGCGCGCAGGCCCCGCTGCGGATCGTCGAAGGCGTCGACCAGGGCGAGATAGCCCAGATAGAGGAAGAACAGCACCAGCTCCGACGTCAGCCGCGCATCCCATACCCACCAGGCGCCCCACATCGGCTTGCCCCACAAAGATCCGGCGACAAGGCAGATGAAGGTGAAGGCGGCGCCCAGCGGCGCGGCGGCCTTCACGAACAGGTCGGCCAGCGCGTGCTTCCAGATGATCCCGGCGGCGGCCGCCGCGGCCATCAGGCCATACACGACCTCAGACATGATCGCGGCCGGCACATGGACATACATGATGCGGACGGTATTGCCCTGCTGATAGTCGGGCGGTGAGGCGAACAGCCCGAAATAGAGGCCGAGGCCCAGCAGGATCGCGGATACGCCGGCCGTCCAGGGCAGGATCTGGGACGACAGCCGCCCGAACGCGGCCGGGTTGGCATAGCGATGCAGCAGCGGGATGCGGGCGGTGGTCATTCCAGAGCATTCCTCAGCGCCGCCGCGGCGGCGAACGGGACCAGCACGATACCGCCTGCGAAGAAGCTTGCCAGCAACAAAAGATGCGGCCTTGGCGACAATCCTTCCCCCGCTGCGGCGATCGCGCTCGTCGCAAAAATGAGAATGGGCACGTAAAGCGGCAGGACCAACAGGGCCAGCAAGGCCCCGCCGCGCCGTGCCCCTAATGTTACGGCGGCGCCGAACGCTCCGATCATGCTCAGCACCGGCGTGCCGATCAGAAGGCTGATTTCCAGGGCGAGAAAGCTGTTGCCGTCCAGATGCAGCATCACCCCCAGGATTGGGGCGATGACCATGAAAGGCAGGCCGGTCGTCACCCAATGGGCCGCCACCTTGGCCAGCACGGTCAGCTCCAGCGGCATCGGCGAGAGCGCCAGAAGGTCCAGCGTCCCATCCTCG
>Ga0207694_10005075_pt1 | contig 10178 bp, 4 predicted proteins | sample KBSC34metaG_FD_184353 | JGI IMG/M metagenome (GOLD analysis project Ga0207694, IMG submission 184353) | Corn rhizosphere microbial communities from Kellogg Biological Station, Michigan, USA - KBS C3-4 metaG (SPAdes) (version 2) | ecosystem: Host-associated > Plants > Roots > Rhizosphere > Soil...
GCTCACTCCCTTCATTGATCGCACGTACAGGACCGTGGCCAATCGCGATGGCAGAGCGATCGCTGGACTCTCAATGGGTGGCAGCCAGGCGATGGCTGTCGCTTTTACGCACCTTGACCAGTTCTCTTACATAGGGACGTTCAGCGGATCACAGTTCTCCACGGCACGAGGCGCCCAGGCAGCTGCAGCGGCCAGCATGCCGCCTTTCAGCCCTAAAACTTCCTATGGCGGTGTGTTCGCCGGCGCAGACGAGTTCAATTCTAAGGTTCGACTGCTTTGGATGGGCGCGGGTACAGCCGAGTTGGCGTTGAATGAGGCGCTACGGGAAAACGCAGAGAAGCTCCGTTCGGCCCGTATCCGCCTCACTGAATATCATTCGCCCGGGACAGCTCATGAGTGGCAGACCTGGCGGCTCTGTCTGAACAAGTTTGCCCCGCTGCTGTTTCAGGAATCACGGATTGATCGCTAACAAAGCAACATAAAGGAGCACGGCTGGTAAAAGAGGACGGTATATGAGAAGCAAGTGTGAGCTAGAGAGTGGATTGAACCGACGCGATTTCATCAAAGGAGCGGTGGCTGGCTCTGCGGTAGCCGTGACGGGGATCCCCAGCCTTTTGGCTGCCGGAGGCGTGGCTCCCGCGGAGCGCGCTTATGCTGAGTTTCGCAGCTTGCCGCCCGGAGCAGTCAAGCCAGAGGGATGGCTGAAGTTACACATGGAGGGGCAAGCCAGGCTGGCGAGCGCTTTGCCTGAAATTTCGTACCCCTTTTTCAGTGGCACTTTCTGGGAGGGCGAAGAGAATTCACCCGCATGGTTTACCTGGGAACAAAAGGCATATTGGGTCGACGGAGCCACTCGGCTTGCATTGGTGCTCGGTGACGACAGACTTCTGGCGAAAGCGACTGCCTCCCTCGATTACACATTAAATCACGCTTCCAGCAATGGTTTCTTAGGGCCAAAATTTCTCGAATTCGGCGACGATAATGGCGGCCTAAACCGTTGGCCGAACACGGTTCTGAATCGGGGTTATATGGCGCTCGCCGACGCCCAGCCAACTCGAGACAAAGGGAATTCCGACCAGATTGTTTCCCGTTTGCGAACTCACTATCTGCAGGACAAAGCGTCACTGACGGGTGGTAGCCGTAACATCACGAACCTGGAAGTAATTCTCTGGTGCTATGAGCGAACAGGTGACAAGAGATTATTGGAACTTGGGCAGAACAGCTGGGATAAATATCTCAAAGACGCCGAAGACGAATATCAGCGAGCTACTCATGACTCTTCTGCAGGGGCGGCTGGCAGGAGGCGCTTTTCACGGCACGCAGATCTTGCCCCATCCCGGGTATTTGCCAATCTGCCGGTTCAGTCGCATGGGGTGTCTTACGCCGAGATATCGAAGCTTCCAGCCATTCTGTACCTCTACACCGGACAGGAGGAATACCGCAAGTTCGTCGCGGCCGCGCAAAAGCGAGTTTTTGATCACCATATGCTGATTGACGGCATACCCTCCTCCTCAGAGGCATATGCGGGTACGACGGCACTCGACGAGCATGAAACCTGCGACATCACTGATCACGCATGGGCCTGGACTTATGCTCTCCAGGCCACGGGCGATGGCCAATATGGCGATGCGATCGAACGAGCATGCTTCAACGCTCATCCCGGTGTTACTCGGCCTGACTGGAAAGGAATTCAATACTTCGGGAGTGCCAATCAGGTGTTGGCAAACCTGAACTGCGACCATGGCACAACACGGTGGTTCGGGAGTCGCCGAATGGCTTACCAGCCCAACCCGGCTCAGGTCATCGGCTGTTGCGGCGGCAATAAACACCGATTCCTTCCGAACTACGCGATCAGCATGTGGATGCGGACTAAGGAGAACGGCTTAGCGGCCGTGTTATATGGGCCTTCGTCCGTTACCACAAAGCTCGGATCGGAGAATCAGGAAGTCCAGGTCATCCAGAAGACCAACTACCCCTTTGAAGAAGAGATCCGCCTAGAGGTGAAGACGGAGCGCCCAGTCCATTTCCCTCTTGGGTTGAGAATCCCGGCCTGGTGTAGAACTCCGCAGATTCAGGTGAACGGAAATGCTATTGCCGCTCCACGAAGCCAGGCGGGTTTTGCCGTCCTTCGGCGCACCTTCAAGACGGGTGATGTCATCACCCTCACTCTGCCGATGAAAGTAAAGGCGACGGAGTGGCCTAACAACGGCATCGGAGTGGAGCGTGGGCCGTTGGTGTACGCATTTCCTATCGAGACGCAGTGGACTTCGGTGGTGGAGGCGGCCTATACCTCAGCCAAGTTTCCGACATGGGAAGCGAATCCGGTCGGCAGCTGGAACTATGGTATTGTCGTGGATCCTGCGAAAGCCGCCATCCAGGTTGAGGTGAAGCAAAAACCGTCAAGTCGAAATGTGGACGCCTCAGAGTGGCCGTGGGCGGATGCTCAGACGGTGCTCACCGTTCCAGCGCGAAAGCTTGAAAAATGGGATTACGAGATCAACCCAAAGGAGCCACACCAGCGATTTACACCCCAGCTTCCGAGCGAGGACAAGCTCGAATCGGGAGGGCAGGTTGAGCAACTCACTCTTGTTCCATTTGGCGCAACGCAGTTGCGAGTGAGCATCTTCCCAAAACTTAAGAGCTGAGACGGAGATAGCAATGCATATGGTCCGGTACGCAAATTACCTCCGTTCCATTCCGGACCTAACCTAGTCACTTGCACTAATGATCTCAAATACGTGTGTGACGTCTGCACACAACTTAGGATCTAAGCCGACTTATTACTTCTGTACCGTTCCGATGAAGATGCCATAGGGCGGCAGCGCAAGTGTGCTCTTAAGGTCACGGACCGTGGGGGCTTCCGGCGTAAAATTTGCCATCAGAAGCTGCACAGATTTCCCCGATAGTGCCGCGATATTTGCCTGTTGAGACGTCCCGCTGAAGTTAGTAAGTACAACCAGTGTGCCCGCTTTTGCACTGCGTGTGTAAGCTACTATTTGCTCATTTTTCGCGTCGAAATTCTTCTGATCACCATCTCTAAGAATTGCGTTATCACGACGCAGGCCAATAAGGGACTTATTCCATGCCAGAAGGGATACCGGATCGGTCTCCTCGACCTTGACATTCACGTTTTTGTAATTCGCCTGCACTGGCAACCACGTCGTCTGTGCGGTGGAAAACCCCGCATCCTGTTCCGGGGTCCACTGCATAGGAGTTCGCTCTGCATCGCGTCGGCGGTCCGGTTCGGTAGATAAAGGCGCAGTCGTCATTCCAATCTCATCACCGTAATAGATAAGCGCCGCCGCACGCGAGGTGAACAATATACCCTCGAGCATCCTTTGAATCTGCGGACAATCGGCCCCTGGCGCAGCTCCGTTCGATTCCCGGCAATACCGGTCTAGCCGGTTGTTGTCATGATTGTCATAAACCAGCAGCGGCATGGATCCGTGAAGCTGGGTTTCCGCGTCGTTTAGACGAGTACGCCACTGCGCCGCGTTGAGGGTATTTCGAACGCCGACCTGTGTGTCCATCGGCAACTGCAGTTCGTCGTGTGCCGCTCCGCCGTACCATTTATCCAATTCCATTACGTTCGGTAGATAGGTTTCGCCCACCAGAACACGATCGCCAGGATAACTGTCGAACATCGACCTCATGCGCCGAATGATGTCGTGAATTTCGGGAAGGTTGGAGGTCTTCACCCCCGTCGTCATCGGCGCACCAGTTCTATCCCGCTGTATTTCTCCCTTGGTATCTCGCCGGAATTCCTCGTCCCCTAGTCCAGGATCCTCCAGCAATGTGTCGATAGAATCTAGGCGAAATCCTGCGACGCCACGATCGAGCCAAAAGCGCATTTGATCGAGCATCGCCTTTTCTACGGCTGGGTTACGCCAGTTCAGATCAGGCTGCTGCGCGTAGAAGCGATGATAATAGTACTGTCCCGTCGTCGGGTCCAGGGTCCACGCAGATCCGCCAAATACGCTGTGCCAGTTGTTAGGCGGCCCCATCTTGCCGTCTTGGTCAAGCTTCCCATCTCGCCAGATGTACCAGTCTCGTTTCGGATCCGATTTGCTGCTCCGGGATGCGAGAAACCATGGATGCTTATCGCTCGAGTGATTCGCAACCATGTCGAGCAAAATCCGGATGTGTCGCTTCGTCGCCTCGGCGACGAGCCTATCGAAGTCCTGCATTGTGCCAAATTGCGGGTCTATGGCGTCATAATCGGAAACGTCATAGCCGAAATCTACTAGTGGTGACGGAAAGCATGGAGCAATCCAAATCGCGTCAACACCGAGGTGCTGCAGGTACTCCAAGCGAGCTGTGATCCCATTCAAATCGCCAACTCCATCCCCGTTCGTATCCTGAAAACTGCGGGGATAAATCTCGTAGAACACGGCATGCTTCCACCAGGGGTCCGCACTCTGCTTGGTCCTCGGCGGTTGACACATCGAAAGTACAGGGACAGAGAATGCCGCCACTATGGTGGCAAGCAGAGCGAAGCGGTTCATCCTATCGATTCTCCTGTGACTACTAAGCGAACTCGTTTCGCGTTAACTGGCGGTGGGGCAAACGTTGCAGATGCAACACACGAACTTGGATTATCAAGAGACATTCCTTAGGTGTCAATTAACAACCAACTTATAGCTAATCGAAATCTGCCTAGGTAACTGCAAAACTAGATCGTCCGCCCCTGGCTGCGCTCGTCTGATCAACCTAACTGTCGAGAAGACAGGAATACGTCATAGCCCGCCTTGTATAGACAACTAACTAGGAAATGCACGCCTTTTATGTTGACGATCCTGGAGCGAGTTCATTACAACCAATGCGGGTTCCACTGAAACCAACCTTTATCTGCAAACACCCGCGTCACGGGCTAGGTGGGTAGCTCCAGTCCACATGAATGCGAACAGCTGCGCCTATCAAGGGGAGATTGATGTTATGGAAATCGCGAGCCAGACAAAGATGCTATGGAGGGTGGCAACTCGCAGTTCGCGCATCCTGGCGGCGGTACTAGCGGTCGCCACCATGTTCTGCATGCGCGCGTACAGCCAGTCGTCAGCGGCCGACATACTGGGGACTGTTTCGGACAGTTCGGGAGCGACTGTGGCAAACGCGACAGTCACGCTGGTCAATACGGATACAAATGACAGGCGCACCTTTCAGACTGACAAGAGCGGAGCCTTCGACTTTCCGTCGTTGAACCCGGGCCACTACAGCCTCACCATTGAGGCGCAGGGGTTCAGTACGGTGAAAGGTAACCAAATCGTAGTAGCTGCCGGCGATCGCCGCCGCGTAGACACAGCGCTGTCTATAGGCTCGGTAACCCAGACTCTCGAGGTGACCGGTTCATCGCCTGCATTGCAGACGGATTCATCGGCGCTCGCGAGCACCATCACGGAGCAGTCTGTTCAGAATCTGCCTTTGAACGGCCGCAATTACATCAGCCTCACACAATTGGTGCCTGGGGCCACAGAGGGCACTCCAAATGGGCTGGCCAGCGGTAACAGACCGGATGATAGACGTCAGCCCTCCATCGTCTCTGTGAACGGTCAATCGGATGTCATCAACGATCAATTAATCGACGGCCAGGATAACAATGAGCGCCTGATCGGCACCATCGGGGTCCGTCCGTCCATCGACTCCATAGCAGAGGTGCGAATTCTGACGAACAGTTTTTCCGCTGACGCGGGAAGGGCCGCCGGGGCTGTTATCAACATCATTACAAAAAGTGGAACGAATCAATTTCATGGAAGTCTGTACGAGTTTTTTAGGAACGACGTATTGAATGCATATCCCTATCAATTTGGTGCGCATAATCCGAAACCAGAGTTGAGGCAAAATCAGTTTGGAGGAAGTTTCGGTGGGCCGGTGAGGAAGGACAATACCTTCTTCTTCGGTGATGTTGAATGGCTCAAGTTGATACAGGGCTCCGCGCCGTCCAATCTTACGGTGCCCACGCTGTACGAGGAGCAACATCCCGGCGATTTTTCCGACGCGATTCCGGCAAGCTGCAGGACGGCCACTGGCTCGGATCCAACATCATTGCAAACTACAGGTTGTGTTTACGACCCAAACCCGGCACACACGGGATACCTCACGGCACCGATCGCAGGCAATGTGATCCCGGCCGCCTTCATTGATCCAGTCGGTCTGAACTATTTCAGGCTTTATCCAGCTCCCAACAATGGGCGCAATACATACACAGGAAGCCGTCCTCGCTCCCAATATTCCTTGGTATATGACGTTCGAGTCGACCACAAGTTTACTGCGAGCGACTCGGTCTTTGCCCGCTACACGGTGAATGACGTTTGGAGTCAGGCCCTGCCGCCAATGCCGATCAGCCATGCATTTGACTCGACGATCGGGCCGATCGATCCGCAATCTGGCATCACTTTTGGTGTTGCGCCGCAACTCGCAAGGAACGCAGCAGTGGCATATAACCACACATTTACGCCGCAATTGCTGATGATACTGAATGCCGGGTGGACTTACATCAATACTGATTCTCTGCCACTCAATTACGGGATCAATCCCAACACTGGATTCGGTGAACCCGGCATCAACTTCAGTCCGGACACCTCATCTCTCGGAACCGTCACACCCACAGGGGCGACGGGTTTGGGGGGTGGAGGTAACTCGGTTCCAATCCACGACACCGACAATACCTACCAAATCAATGGACAGGTGATTTATACCCACGGAACCCACTCAATTAAAATGGGCTCCGGCCTCGTTCGCCGCTACGTTAAGAACGGTCAAGATCAATTTGGTGAAGGTACCATCACTTTCCAGGCGGGTCTGCCCGGTCTACTTGAGGGGGTCTTCTCGAGTGAGCAACGCGTAAACGGAATCTATACCAGGTACTACCAGCTCTGGGAGCAGAGCGACTACTTCCAGGATGACTGGCGCGTGGCCAGGTCTCTCACGTTGAACCTCGGGCTACGTTACGACCTATTCACTCCTTTTACCGAGAAGTACAACCGCTATACCAATCTCGACTGGACCACCGGAGCTGTCCAAATCGCAGGCATGAATGGAGTGTCCCGGACGGCCGGTATCAGCACCGAGCGGCGAGATTTCTCTCCGCGACTCGGATTTGCATTTACTCCTCGGCCGACCACGGTTATCCGCGGCGGCTTCGGACTAAGCTTCTTCCCCACAAACTATGGAGCTCCGGTCAACGGGAAGAATCAGCCCTACGGGGCAACATATGGAGTCTGCAGCTCGGTTACGGCTGCATCTGGAGCCTCTGGTTGCTCTCCGTTGTATACACGGTTGGCGAACGGCCTTCCCCTGCCCTCAACAAATCAGACAACCGACCCGCTTTTGTTGAAGGGTGTCGTCCCGTCAGAACAGGACCCGCACCTTCACACGGGAGTGCTGAACCAGTTCAATTTGACCGTCCAGCAGGAATTCAAAGGCGTGACAGCTACGGCTTCGTATGTCGGTCAGCTTGGGCGCCACCTATATAACAACTTCAATATGAACCGGACGGTCGATGCATCGGGCCATGGGACCGCCTGCTATACAGATGCTGATGCGCTTGCGCGATGCTCAAAATACACGAACGCAAATCGGCTCTATGCTACCCGGCTGCCGGGAATCACCACGATTACGACGTTCCAAGCGTCGGGCGCCTCCAGCTACCATGCGCTCCAGGCTTCGCTTGAGCGTCGTTTCGCAAATGGCCTAGGCTTCAATGCCAACACTACCTGGGCTCATCTGCTCGATAACTCCAACGAGTCGATCAGCGGCGGGGCCGGTGGAAATCACCAGGTGAATGAGACAGCCCACTATGATGACTACGGCAATGGCGACTTGGATATCCGAAACCGGGTTGTCGTGACCGGCACGTACGCTTTGCCGTTCGGGAGAGCTTCTAAGGGCTTCGCAAGTGCGTTGGTCAAAGGCTGGAGTGCGAATCTGATCAACGTCTGGGCCACCGGGTTGCCGTTTACCATCCTCAACTCGACTAACGTGGACAATACCGATCCTGGGGGCGCCGCCGACCGTGCAGATGTGGTTGGAGATCCCTTCCGGAATATCGTTCCGCATCCCGGCCTGCCGAATCCACAGTTTTTCAACTTCAATGCATTCGCCAAGCAGACAACCGGAAAGGTGGGCAACGAGCGGCGAAATCCTTACCACGGGCCACACTTCCGGCACCTCGATGTCTCGGTGTTCAAAAACTTCCCGATGCCGCGGGAGACACGGTTGCAGTTTCGGGCTGAGATGTACAACGTCGCCAATCAGACGAACTTCGGCAATCCGGCGACAGCGCTTGGAACAGCAACATTTGGGTCCATCGCTTCCACCTCTGCCAATTACAACCCACGTCTCGTGCAGTTCGCACTCCGCTACGAATTCTAGGCCGCCGCTCGGATCGACGATGCCGAGCGACGCCTCAAGGGCCCCGCTCAGTCGTCGGGCACCAAAATGGCCGTTAAGCGACTTATCGGAAGGAGCAATGATGGCGAAATTCAGGATGAATCGTCGTGACGTACTACGCGGAACCGGTTTGGCAGCCGTTGGGGCGGCATTTCCGTCAAGCTTACTGGGACGGGAAAAGGCTCATGAGGGGGTGCGTTCCTCTCCAGGAAATAGTTCCGGCGATCGCATCGTGATCGGAAAGAATACTGCCGTCGTGGAGACCAAGTACGGCAAGGTCGGCGGCTTCGTTGACCGTGGTGTTCTAGTCTTCAAAGGCATGCCTTACGGTGCATCTACCGCAGGAGCAGGACGCTTTAAGGTGCCAAAACCCCCAAACTCATGGACCGGTGTACGGAGCAGCAGGCACTTCGGTCCCGAAGCTCCTCAGGCCTTCCGCTCGATCTGGGAGAACGATGAAGAAGGCTTCCTCTTCCAATGGGATTATGGATTTCAGAGTGAGGACTGCCTCAGGCTCAATGTCTGGACTCCTTCCACCGAAGGCAAAGGTCGGCCGGTGCTCGTCTATCTGCACGGAGGAGGGTATGCCGTCGGCTCCAGTTCCGAACTTAAGATGTTCGACGGAGTGAATTTGGCTAAACATGGCGACGTCGTTCTCGTGACGATCAACCATCGGCTTAACGTCCTCGGGTATCTTAATCTGGCGGCCTATGGCGATGAGTATGCGGAATCCGGCAATGCGGGATCGCTCGATACTTTGGCGGCACTCGTATGGGTTCGGGACAACATCGCGCAATTCGGCGGAGACCCCGGTAACGTAACAATCTTCGGCCAATCAGGCGGCGGCGGCAAAGTGTGCACGTTGATCGCCATGCCAAAGGCTCGTGGGTACTTTCACAAAGCTATTGTTGAGAGCGGACCGACGCTCCGGCTCGGCATGGAGGATCGTAGCAGGGAACTGGCGGAACGTACGTTGAAGCGGTTGGGGGTTGCACCTGGCGATGTGAAAAAGCTGGAAGAGATGCCGTACGCTCAATTGGACCAGGCTTCCACCGCCGAGACCGCGGCTTCGGGCAGCGGTCCACGACCCATCGTTCGGACGGCGCCGAGAGGTTTTAGTCTGTCGCCGGTTATGGATGGCAAAGTGGTGGCCCAACATCCATTTGATCCCGCAGCACCAGCGAGCGCTGAAAACATCCCGCTGATGATTGGTACAACTCTGAACGAATTCACAAATGGCATCAATCATCCTGACGCCTTCGAAATGACAGACGAGCAACTTAGTGCCAAAGCCGATCAGAATTTTGGGGGACACGGCGCAGAAGTGATCTCAGGTTATCGACAATTGTATCCAAACGTGAATGCGTTCCAACTCTGGTCCGTTATCGCAACCTCAGGTGTGCGGGATTCCACTCTCACTCTCGCGGCCATAAAGGCGAAACAGCAAGCACCTGTTTACTGCTATCAGTTTGCGTGGCAGACGCCGGTTCTGGATGGTCGGCCAATGGCATTCCATTGTTCGGAGCTGCCTTTCGCATTCGATAATGCGGACCTGTGCGAACACATGACCGGCGGCGGCGAGGCGGCTCATGCCCTTGCAACGCGGGTTAGCCAAGCCTGGGTTAACTTCGCGCGCAACGGCAATCCCAATCATTCTGGCCTTCCGGAATGGAAGCGTTTCGACGCGCAGTCAAAGACGACCATGGTTTTCAATGATCGCTGCGAAGCCAAAGACAACTTGGATACCGCGCAGCTAGGCTTGGTTTCGCGGTACGTTAAAGTTTGACCTGCGC
>Ga0207694_10005082_pt1 | contig 10169 bp, 5 predicted proteins | sample KBSC34metaG_FD_184353 | JGI IMG/M metagenome (GOLD analysis project Ga0207694, IMG submission 184353) | Corn rhizosphere microbial communities from Kellogg Biological Station, Michigan, USA - KBS C3-4 metaG (SPAdes) (version 2) | ecosystem: Host-associated > Plants > Roots > Rhizosphere > Soil...
CGCTCGATCAGATCCTCGTCCTCGATACCGTCGGCGGCACCGGCGATCTCGGTACGGCGCGGCGTGGCGAACTCGGCGCGCACCGCTGCCAGCTCCTCGCGCATCACTTCATAGAGGCGCGCGCGATTGGCCAGGATTTCGAGCAATTCGGCGATCGACGCCGCCAATTCCTTGAGCTCGTCGCCGATCTCGTCACGGCCGAGCGCGGTCAGGCGATGGAGGCGCAGATCGAGGATCGCGCGAACCTGAAGGTCCGACAGGCGATAGCTGTCGCCGGTGACTTCGACATCGGTCGCCTCGACCAGCCGGATATAGCCGGCGATTTCGGCGATCGGCCAGTCGCGCATCAACAGCGCGTGGCGCGCCGCGGCCGGGCTCGACGACCCGCGGATGATGCGCACGACTTCGTCGAGATTGGTGACCGCGATCACCAGGCCGAGCAACAGATGCGCGCGGTCGCGCGCCTTGGCGAGTTCGAATTTGGCGCGCCGCGTGATGACCTGTTCGCGGAACTGGATGAACGCCTGGATGAAGTCGCGCAGGTTGAGCAGATCGGGACGGCCGCCGCGGATCGCCAGCATGTTGGCCGGGAACGAGCCCTGCGCCGGCGTGTGGCGCCACAATTGGTTGAGCACGACTTCGGTAGTCGCGTCGCGCTTCAGGTCGATGACGATCCGCACGCCTTCGCGGTTCGATTCGTCGCGAATGTCGCTGACGCCTTCGATCCTTTTGTCCTTGGCGGCCTCGGCGATCTTTTCGACGAGCGCGTTCTTGCCCTGCTGATAGGGGATTTCGGTGAGGACGATCGAGCGGCGATCGTTGCGGCCCTCTTCGATCTCGTGGCGTGAGCGCAGGATGATCGAGCCGCGACCGGTCTCATAGGCCGACCGCGCGCCCGAACGCCCCAGGATGATCGCGCCGGTCGGGAAATCCGGGCCCGGCACATATTCCATCAACTCTTCGGTCGTGATCGCGCCATTGTCCATATAGGCAAAGCACGCATCGATCACTTCGCCCAGATTGTGCGGCGGGATGTTGGTCGCCATGCCGACCGCGATGCCGCCGGCGCCATTGACCAGCAGGTTGGGGAAGCGCGCCGGCAGGACTGAGGGTTCGCTTTCCGAACCGTCGTAATTGGGAACGAAGTCGACCGTATCCTTGTCGAGATCTTCCATCAGGAAGCTCGCCGACTTGGCCAGGCGCGCTTCGGTGTAGCGCATCGCGGCGGCGGGATCGGGATCCATCGATCCGAAATTGCCCTGGCCGTCGATCAGCGGCAGCCGCATCGCCCAATCCTGGGTCATGCGCGCCAACGCCTCGTAAATCGAGCTGTCGCCGTGCGGGTGATATTTACCGATCACGTCGCCGACGATGCGCGCCGATTTACGGTATGGCCGGTTGTAGAAGAATCCGCTTTCCTGGGCGGAGAACAGGATCCGGCGGTGCACCGGTTTCAGCCCGTCGCGCACATCGGGTAGTGCGCGCGACACGATCACGCTCATTGCATAGTCGAGATAGGACGACTTCATCTCATCGACGATGGAGATGGGGGTAATGTCCGAGGGGTCGGCGAGGACGGTCTCGTCGGTCAAGTTCTGGGGTCTTTCAGGTGATGTTGCTGTTCGATGACGACCCTAGCCGGTCATGCAACCGATGTCACGCGCGCGCGTACGCGCGTGAGGGCGCAATTTGGCGCGCGAGGGGGTGCAATTTGGCGCGCGCGAGGGCGTAAATCGGTGCGCCAGGGCGCCATCCGCTGCCAACCCCTGCCCGAGTGGTGGCGCGGGTGCAATTCTCCATTCAATCCGCATTCAGCCGGTTTCGGCGATTTGCGCCGCTACGCGCCTTGAACCCCCGGCGCCCGCTGATTAGAGCGGTGGGGAAGGGTTCCCCCGCCCCCGCCCAGAGGAGAGATTGATGAAGAGCATTTCGACGGCCGCCTTCGCCGCGGCGATGGTCGCCGGCGCGACCGGGCTGGCTTTTGCCCCGCCCGCTTTTGCCAAGAAGAAGGAAGAGGCAGCGGCCGGCCCGCAATATACCCAGGCCGTGGCTGTCGCCGCGAACAAGGCGAAGACCGCGCTGCTCGCCAAGGATATGGCGACCGCCGAGGCGGCGGTTGGCGAAGCCGAGGCCGCCGCCAAGACCGACGACGACAAATATATCTCGACCTTCCTGCGCTACGCTTTGGTGTCGCAGAAGATCGCCGATTCCTCGGCCGGCACCAACGGCGCGTTCGACCCGGCGCCGATGATCGCCCCGCTCGACGCGCTGATCGTCAATCCCAAGACGCCGGCGGACATGCTGCCCAAGTTCGAATATAGCCGCGCGACGATCGCCTATGACGCCAAGGACTGGGCGCGCGCGACTCGCCTGTTCCAGCAGGCGCAGCAGCATGGTTCGACCGAAGCGAACCTGCCGCTCTATCTCGCCAAGTCCAAGGTCCAGGCCGGCGATGCCGCCGGCGGCATGGCCGACCTCGAAAAGGTGGTCGCGTCCGGCAAGCAGTCGGAGGACATCTATAAATACGGCATCGCGCAATCGGCCGCCGCGGGCCTCAAGCCGCAGACCATCGTCTGGCTGAAGCGCTGGCTCGTCGCTTATCCGACGTCGAAGACCTGGCGCGATGCGCTCGGCTACTACGCGCTGACCCAGAATCCGGTCGCCAAGCTCGACAAGAGGCAGATGATCGACATCTTCCGGCTGATGCGGCAGACCAAGGCGCTCGCCGATCAGAATTATTACGAGGAATATGCGCAAAAGGTGATGGACGTCGGCCTGCCCGACGAAACCAAGGCGGTGATCGCCGAGGGCAAGGCGGCGGGCAAGATCCCCGGCACCGGCAATTCCAACATCCAGGCGCTGGTCACCAGCTCCAACAGCCAGGTCGCGGCCGAGGGCTCTTTCGCCGGGCTCGAAACCAAGGCGGCGGCGTCGCCCACAGGTGCGCTGTCATCGCAGACCGGTGACGCGTTCCTGGGCCGTGGCGACTATCCCAAGGCGATCGCGCTCTACAAGCAGGCGCTGACCAAGGGTGGCGTCAACAATGACGAGGTCAACACCCACCTGGGCATCGCCCTGGCGCTGTCCGGCGACAAGGCCGGCGCCAAGGCGGCGTTCGCCGCCGTCACCACCGCGCCGCGCAGCGACATCGCCGGCTTCTGGTCGACCTGGATCGACAGCCCGCCGACCAGCTGAGTCGAGGCGATCGAAACGAGAAAGGGGCGGCTGGCGACAGTCGCCCCTTTTTTGCGGGCCGTGCTCGTCGCATCTGCTTCAGTCATCGCACGAGCACAGGTTTCACTTCACCAGCACAATTGCGATCAACCTCGTGATCCGTCCGAAACGGACATGATTTGTTGGTTTATCAAATAGTTTCCATTGCCAAGTTGGAGGTTGTGAAACAGCCTCTGTCGAGTTGCGAATCAGGGGGCAAAAATGGCTCGATTAGCTACGGCGCTGACTGTCTGCGCCGGTTCGATAATGCTCGCCGCAATGGCGACCGGCATGGCCGGGGCATCCGAGACGGTCAATTACACCTATGACGCCAAGGGACGACTGGTGAAGGTCGCGCATACGGGCACGGTCAATAACAACGTGGTGTCGAACTACAGCTTCGACAAAGCCGATAACCGCGTCAACGTGAACGTGACCGGCGCGCCCTGACGGGCGGCGTGTCCTGCTTTCCATTTTCAGATCTACCCAGAGGGGAGGACGAACGATGTTCGGCCATAAGTTAGCGCGTGTCATTCTGGCGTCCACCGCTATTGCGGGAACCTGCTGGGCCTTGCCCGCGGCGGCGCAGAGCGGGGCGGTGCCCGATCGCACGTCGGTGGACGCTAATGGAGTCGACCTGTTCCTAGGCCGGGTCAATTTTAACAGTCCGGTGTTGAGCGCGGGCCAGGATGACCGAACGGGCCTGTCCTACCAGCGGATCAGCAATAGTGGCGCCGACAATCTGTGGGCGTCGATCTACATCGGCGGTTCAACCACGACGATTTCGTTCAGGGGGGAGGGCAACAGCTTTACCCTGTCCGGCGGCGTCTATACCCCGTTGGACGGAGACGGATCAACGCTGACGCTGGCAAGCGGCATCTACACCTATACCGCCCGCGACGGCTCGATAATCCATTTCGACACCGCCAAGCAGGGGGCCTATCCCAACCAGACCGCGATCGCGCTGGTCACCGACATCACCACGCCCGGCGGAGTGACGCTGACCTATACCTATGGCACGCTGAATTATTGCGTGAGCTTCAAGCAGACGGGAGACACTTATGCCTGTCTCCAGCGCGGCAACGCCTATCGCGCCAGCACGGTGACCAGCTCGGGCGGCTATCGGCTGACCGCCCAATATGCGGATATCGATCCGTGGAGCGAGATGGACGGCGAGACTCCCGATCTTGCGACCTGGGGCACGCAGACCGGCGTGGTGATGAGCAACACCAAGATTTCCGGATCGAGCACGCGCGCCCAGACCTTTTCCATCACGGATTCGGGCGGCAATACCTATATCGCGATCACTGATCCGATGAGCCGGACGACGACCTTCCGTTTCGCCAACACCGGCTCCGGCATCCAGCGCCCCGGCAAGAGCGCCGAGGACGTCACCTATGTCTATGACGGCTCCGGCAAGGTGCAGAGCATTACCACCCCGGTGGGCACGACGACCTACGCCTATTCGGATGCCGCGGGCGTGCGGACCACGACGGTGACCGACCCCGGCGGCCACGCCACGGTCTACACGTTCAACATCGCCTCCAACCGGATGTTGAGCGCGACCAACCCGCTCAGCAAGACGACGAGTTGGCAATATGACGCAAGCGGCCGCGTCACGCGTGCAACGGCGCCCGAGGGCAATTACACGCAATATACCTATGATGCGCGGGGCAACGTCACCGAGACGCGCAACGTCGCAAAGAGCGGATCGGGGCTGGCCGATATCGTCGCGACCGCGGGCTATGACGCGACCTGCAGCAACGTTGCCACCTGTAACCAGCCCAATTGGACCAGGGACGCCAAGGGCAACCAGACCGATTACACCTATGATCCGACCACCGGCAATCTGCTGACCGTGACGTCGCCCGCCGCGACCGCCGGCGGCACGCGGCCAAAGGCGACCTACAGCTATACCGCGACTAGCGGCGTGCAGTTGCTGACCGGCACCTCGACCTGCCAGACGACCGCATCCTGCGTCGGCGCCGCCGACGAGGCGAAGACGACGATCGGCTATAACAGCAACCTCCTGCCGACCACGGTGACCAAGGCGGCCGGTGACAACAGCCTGACCGCGACCACCACGGTCGGCTATGACGATGTCGGTAACGTCCAGACCGTCGACGGCCCACTTGCCGGGACGGCGGACACGACGACCTATCGCTATGATGCCGATCGCGAACAGGTGGGCGTGATCAGCGCCGATCCCGACGGCGGCGGCGCGCTCAAGCGCCGTGCGGTGCGGACGACCTATAACGTTCGCGGGGTCGCGACCCAAGTTGAGACGGGCACGGTCAATGGCACGGCCGATACCGACTGGTCGGCGTTCAGTTCGCTGCAGCAGGTCGCCACCACGCTCGATGCCGCCGACCGCAAGGCGCAGGTCGCGATGACCGCGGGCGGCACGACCTATGCGCTGACCCAGTATAGCTATGACACCGACGGCCGGCTCGATTGCAGCGCGGCGCGGATGAAGCCGAGCACTTATGGCTCGCTGCCAGCTTCGGCCTGCACCGCGACGACAGGGACGGGCGATGCCGATCGCATCACCAAGATGACCTATGACAATGCCGATCGCGTCACCAAGACGACCTCGGCTTATGGCACCGCGGACGCGTCGGACGATACGACGACAACCTATAGCGACAACGGGCAGGTCGCGACGGCCACCGACGCCAATAACAACAAGACCAGTTACACCTATGATGGGTTCGACCGGCTGTCGAAGACCAACTATCCGTCAACGACCAAGGGCTCGGGGACGAGTTCGAGCACCGATTACGAGCAGCTGGGCTATGACGCCAACAGCAACGTCACCAGCCGCCTGCTACGCGGCGCAACGCTGACGATCAATTATACCTACGACAATCTCAATCGGCTGCAGACCAAGGACCTGCCGGGCACCGAACCCGATGTGACCTACGGCTATGACTTGCTCGGGCGGTTGAAGAGTGCGGTGACCTCGGCGCAGACGCTGAGCTTCACCTATGACGCGCTCGGTCGTAACCTCACCCAGTCGGGGCCGCTCGGCACGGTCGGATATCAATATGACGCCGCCGGGCGAAGGATCCGGCTGACCTGGCCCGATGCTTATTACGTGACCTATGACTATCAGGTCACCAGCGAGATGACGACGGTCAAGGAGAACGGGACGACGACGCTCGGCACCTATGCCTATGACGATCTCGGTCGGCGGAAGACGCTGACCCGGGGCAATGGGGTCGTCACGACTTATGTGTTCGACCCGGTGTCGCGGCTGTCCTCGCTGGCCTCCGACCTCACCGGCACGGCCAATGATCTGACCCTCGGGTTCGGCTACAATTCAGGGTCGCAGATCACGTCCACGACGCGGTCGAATAACGCTTATTCCTGGACGGGCGCGACCAACGTTGCGCGAAACTACACCTCCAACGGCCTCAACCAATATAGCGCCACCACCAGCACGACATTCGGCTATGACGCGCGCGGCAACCTGACCACTTCCGGCAGCGATATATATACGTACAGTTCGGAGAATCTGTTGCTGACCGGGCCGAATTCGGTCAGCCTGACGTATGACCCGCTGATGAGGTTGTTCCTGTCTAGTGGTGTGACAATCACGGACACGAAGTATCTTAATGATGGCGCCCAGATGATCGCGACCTATCTCGCCTCGTCGGGCGCGCTGATCCAACGCTACATCATGGGGCCGGGAACGGACGAGGAGTTGCTCGAAATCACTGCGGCCGGTGCCAAGACCTGGACGGTGACTGACGAACGCGGTTCGGTGATCGCCGGCACCGATGCGTCGGGCAACAGCGTAGGTATCAACACCTATGACGAATATGGCATTCCTGGCGTCAGCAACACGCTTCGGCGTCAATATACCGGCCAAGTCTGGCTGCCCGAGCTTGGCATGTATTATTACAAGGCGAGGATGTACTCGCCGACGCTCGGGCGGTTCATGCAGACCGATCCGATCGGATATGGCGATGGAATGAATTGGTATAATTATGTGACGGGCGATCCAGTCAATAATATCGACCCGTCCGGAAATGACCTAACAAATAACTGGACAAAATGTTACGGTAATTGCGGCCCAGGATATGCTAACACCCCCCAATATGTAGACGATTTCTTTTCGGGATTTTCTTGGAATAGTGATGGCAGCGATCCTGCCACTCCAACGGAAGCGTATAACTGGATAATAAGGCAAGGCGGTTATACCCAAATTCTTCCAGGGGGGGGTCAAATTTGGGTTGGCGTGAATACCACTCTTGGTGACCTCTATGAAGAATATGATAACGCCCTTACGATACAAGAACTTGGCCGTCTCGGGGAAGAGGCGTCGCTGAAGTCCCTTATTGAGAACGGCTATACGATCGTTGGCACGCAAGTGAGAGTCAAAACACCCATCGGCCTAAGAATAATGGATTACATTACGTTGAAGGACGGTCACTATTTGGGCGTAGAAGTAAAGGTTAATAGTGGCTGGTATTCTACTTTACAGAGAAAGAAAGACAATCTTATTTTTGGTGGAAATGGAATCAGTATCGGATATCTTAACCCAGAATTTCCTTACGAATCCCGAATACCTCCTATGCCAACTCAAGTGCAGCATGTACAATGTCGTCTTGTTCCTTTGCTATGTTGAGATTTGATTATGGAAAAACTTGGAATTTTCGAGAGCATTTCTGAGCCGCTGCTGATGCACGGGTTCGTCTTGATAGACAGTTTTGTTTCTCCAGCTGGTGCGTTTGTTAAGGATTTTGGAAATATCGCTTGGATTTATCTTCCAGAAATAAGTAAGAGAGGAAAATACGTTAGACTTACGGGATCAATGGGATTGGCGATATCTGATGAATCTAAAAATAATGGACTCAACATTCAAGAGGCGATTAATCCAATTAATAATTCCGTGTTGTTCGTTAGATTAGAAAATTTCATCGAGTTATTTATGCTTGGTGCTCATGGAGCTGGGGTGGCTTTCAATGAGAAAGATTTTGTGAATGAGCTAATTTCAGTGATGGATAACTTGTTTCCGGCGGCCCTAGAATATCTCAATATGCCTCGCCTTGCTCAATCTGCAGCAATAACCGCTCTTGCTGGCGTTTCGAGACGTGATGAAGATGGAAAGTATATCAATCTCGTATTAAGATACGCAAATCTATGATCGTACCTTCGAAAACGGTCAGTTCGCGGCGATTGCCGCGTTATTGGATTACGCGATTACGGTGATGGTGGAATTACGGTGACACGCGCAATAACCTCTTTACTCCATGCCAGGCAAAGCTAGCCTAACTCGATGGCCCGCCTTCCGCGCATCGTCCTCCCCGAATTCGAATTACGGTGATGGTGTGGACGGCGCTCTGTTGAGGGTTTGATTCGGGGTTACCCGGCCTCCACGGTGTGATTGTCGAGATCCACCAAGGGAATTACGGTGACAGGTGCAATAACCACTTTACTCATAAACTATGTTAACGTGCTTGGGAAACATGATGACACTGATACACAAGATTAACTCAATGCGATCCCTCATTATTCAGTTTGTCGCGTTTGCCATCCTGTTCCTTGCGCAACCTGCTGCCGCTCAATACGGTTTCGTTGACGGTAACTTCGATGCCCAGGGGAGTACTCTCTCGGGATATTGCTATTTTCCCGCATCCACTTGCCCCAGCGGCGTGTGGTCAGGAGCGAGCGGTCTCATCAAGGCGCCGAATAGCGACTGGCAAGTTTCGGCAGCCCCTTCGCCGCAAACGGTCGCCTTTGTGCAAAACGCCGGCAATGTCGCCCAAACGTTTACGGCCACCGCCTCGAAGCATGTCCGCCTCACCTGGGTAGAGGCAGATCGGCCCGTTTTGGGAGGCGAACCTTACACCGTGAAGGTGAATGGCGTCGCAATCGGTAGTTATACGTCAAGCACCTCGTCCTTCGTGACGCGGTACAGCGACTATTTCGACATCGTGAATGGCTCTACTTATACGATCAATTTCCAAGGCACATCGACCAGCGGGGATCACAGCGCGTTCATCGACAGCGTCCGTTTGACATCGGGTAATAGCCAAACGACGTATACATACGACGCGCGGGGAAGATTGGTGGGCGCCGTGTCAGCCGATGATACGACCGCGACCACGTCGATCTATAGCTTCGATGCCGCAAGCAATCGCCAGTCGGTGACCGTAGCACAGGCGGATGGTACGAAATGGCCGATTTTCAGATTTGTCGCAGGGTTGAAACATTTTTACACCGCCTCATACATTGAGGGTCAGCAAGCCGGTGAGCGTTCTGAAGGACTTGCGTTTTACATGCTCTCGAGCGGCGGAGCGGGTCGCATACCTCTGTATCGCTGCTACGACGCAGGAGGTGACGAGCATTTTTTTTCCGGCCAGAGTAACTGCGAGGGTTATACTCAGGAGGGCGTTATCGGGTACGTCTACACGGCTCCGACTTCCGGTTTCGTCCCGCTGTATCGGTTCTTTAACGCTGCCGTGAACGACCACCTGATCACCGTGAGTTACAGCGAGGGCAGCAGCTGTTGCACCTATGAGGGTACCCTCGGTTACGTGCCGCAGTAGAAATGCCGGAGCCCGGGTCGCTATCAACGTTCAGCCTAGTCCCATCATTCTCGAATTACGGTGATGGTGTGGACGGCGCTCTGTTGAGGGTTTGAGTCGGCGATGCCGGTCCTCCACGGTGTGATTGTCAAAGATCCACCAGAGGAGCACCATCCACATGAGCAAGAAAGGCAGTTGCCTATAGCGGCAAGGCGGTCACGATTTCCTTCGCCTAGAGCGATTTCGAAGCGCGTAGAATCACTCGCTGGCCAGGAAATTGCTCCAAACCAACGGCCTGGAGCGGTAGGTCCGATGCAATCGGACCGTGAACCGCTCCAGTGAAAAGTACGACAATGTGATTTGCTGCCGTGCTTGGCTCGATCACTTCTTGCCGGCGCCCTCCAGTAGCGCGTCCAGGCC
>Ga0207694_10005086_pt1 | contig 10165 bp, 4 predicted proteins | sample KBSC34metaG_FD_184353 | JGI IMG/M metagenome (GOLD analysis project Ga0207694, IMG submission 184353) | Corn rhizosphere microbial communities from Kellogg Biological Station, Michigan, USA - KBS C3-4 metaG (SPAdes) (version 2) | ecosystem: Host-associated > Plants > Roots > Rhizosphere > Soil...
AAGGTTATTCCGAAGTGACCTCGTCGCAGGCGGGATACACGATCACCGCCGACCCGCAGGTGCCAACCGGGGTTTCAGCGACCGGAAAGAACTTCTACTACGTCGACTCTGATACAAACACGATTCACGTCAATGCTAACCAGCAAGCGACGGCCACGGACCCACCAATCGGCCAATAGGCGAGATAGACGCTAGACAGGATTTACAAGATTTTTCAGGATTAACATGTAAATCCTGTCTAATCTTGTAAATCCTGTCAAAAACTTCTTTTCCCCTCCAGGCGCTCAATCCTTTGATCAGGTACGGCTTTGACGTGAATGAACTCGACATCCGTCACGTCATTCAACCAGAAAGCCGGGCGTAGATCCGGACTCAAGTAACTCACCTCTACATCGCGCATCTGTAGTCCCTTCACGTGCCTGATGAAGAAGCCGTACGCTGGTAACTCACCAAACATCGTCGGCTCGGGATAGAGGGCTTCGCGCTCGGGCGGTTCCAGCGCGGCCTGCTCCTTTGTTCCTCCGCCTTTCGCGTAAACACGAATGTTGTTGAGTTGCACATCTTCGATGAGATAACCCGGTATGCCGCTGATGATCGATGAGTACTTCGGATCGGCATTGTAAACAACGACATTACTAATGATCACGCGACGCAGAGCACCGGTTTTAGTGGTCTCCTTCGGTCCGCGATTGCGTGCGCCGAGCCGCAGAAAGATCGGCGAGTTGCTGATATCGCGCATCGTGATGTTTGAGATCGTCACGTCTTCGAGTAGCGCGCCGTCAACCGCTTCGAGCGCGAGCCCACGTGAGTAATCAAAGACACAGTTCGAGACGGTGATGTTTTTGAAGCCACCGTTCGACTCAGTGCCAAACTTGATTCGCCCCGTCGGGCTGAACGTGCCGTTTGCATTCCGGAAATCACGCTTGTAAGTGCCTTCGAAGAGCGTGCCTTCGTCGTAACCGCTGACCTGGCAATTCGTGATTGTCACGTTCTCCGTGACGCGCGCGTAGCCGAGCGCGTACGAGCTCTTCGGACAGATCGCATCGTCGAAAGGTGAGTTGACTGTGCAATTTGAGATGCGAACGTTCTTGCACGCATCGACGTCAATGCCGTCACGATTCGTGTCGATCTTTACGTTGTCGATCGTGAGGTTGTCGACGCCGGTGGCGAGTATGGCGAAATGTCCGCCGTGCAGGATGCTGATGTCGCGAATGATAACGTTGCGCGAGAGTTTCAGACTGATCGCTTTGTTTCCCCAACCGGGCTCGACTGCGTCGCGCGCATTTGGATAACCGAACGGGCCCGCTTTCGGATCGGGCCCCTGCTTCTCGAGTGCGTCGTTCTGCTCTTTAGTGCGCGACTGGCCGCCACTCCGCACGAGTCCTTTGCCCCAGATGCGACCGGGACCGAGGATCGAGATGTTTTCCAGGTTCTCGCCCCAAATCAGACTGTTGTGCCAGTGGCTGTGACCGAAGTCCTGATACTGGTCCCACTGATTCGGCTCGGGCGGATCGTATTTGCCGTCACCGTCTTTCGGATCGGCGGCGAGGATGGTCGCGCCCTGATCGAGATACAGCGCGACGTTGCTCTTCAGTCGAATCGAGAAGGAGCGATACGTGCCGGCAGTAAACAGGACGGTGCCGCCGCCCGCAGCCGCTGCGGCATCGATCGCTTTGTTGATGGCTGGGCTGTCGAGCGCTTTTCCATCGCCTTTTGCGCCATACTTTCTGACGTCGAACTGGGCGGTGGACTTTTGTGCAACAGCGATTGTGGCGGTCGAGTGAACTGTCTGGCTGAAGGTAAATGCTGAGAAGGCAAGCGCTAGAATCAGGATCGGTCTAATCATGGAGCGGGAGTTTCTCACGCAGGGGCGCAACGGCGCAAAGAAAACGCAAAGGAAGTTATTAATTCTTTGCGCCGTTGCGCCGCTGCGTGAGTAAATTTACTTTGAATGCGGGAGACTTTACTCACTTTTCTTGACGACTGCCGCGCGCACGGCGAGCAAACGGCTGTCGCGCATGAAGCGGGAGTGCGGCTTTCACGCTGGTCCTACGCCCGTCTCGCTTCGTCAGCGTTTCAGTTTGCGCGTGAGTTGGAAGCGCAAGGCATCGGTGCGGGTGACCGCGTGCTCTTCTGGGGCGAGAGCCGTGCGGAATGGATCGCGAGTTTTTATGGCTGCTTGTTGCGCGGCGTCGTAGTTGTCCCTCTGGATCTAAAATCGGCGGCTGACTTTGTCGCGCGGGTGCAGCAACAAGTCTCCGCGAAGCTGCTGCTCTCGGACGAGCCGCAACCGCAACTCAACATCCCGCGTCTCGCATTCGACAACCTTCCACAACATTCAGCTCAACCATATCCGACCGCAGCGAAACCCGACGACCTGGTCCAAATCGTCTTCACTTCCGGCACGACTGCCGAACCGAAAGGCGTCTGTCTTACACATCGAAATCTCCTCGCGAACATCGCGCCCATCGAGAAGGAGTTCAACCGCTACCGGCGCTGGGAGAAGCTCGTGCATCCGCTGCGTTTTCTGTGCCTGCTGCCGCTGAGTCACGTGTTTGGACAGTTGATGGGTATCTTCATACCGCAGCTACTCGGCGCTGAAGTCTATTTCAGCGAATCATACAAACCCTCGCAAATCATCAGCACAGTAAAGAAGCGACGCATCAACGCCGTCGTCACTGTGCCGCGCGTGCTCGAAACGCTGCGCGAGAGAATGAAAGCTGATCTTACAGACGAACAAATCCACGCGGCCCGAGGACGCCACTTCTTGAGAAACTGGTGGGCGTTCCGAAAGATCCACCGGCAGTTTGGCTGGCGCTTCTGGGCGTTCATCACCGGCGGTGCGACTCTCGAAAGCGAAACGGAAACTTTCTGGCGAAGACTCGGCTACGCAGTGATTCAAGGGTACGGCATGACCGAGACTGCATCGCTCACGAGTCTTTCGCATCCGTTTCGCATGCGGCACGGCTCGATCGGAAAACCTGTTGCAGGGCAGGAAGTGAAGCTCGGCGATGACGGCGAGATCCTTGTTCGAGGTGAAAACGTCTCTGCAGGTTACTGGCGCAGTAACGGGCAATCAATTACCGATGACGAAGGCTGGATTCACACGGGCGACATCGGTGAGTTTGGTGCGGGAGGCAACATATATTTCCGTGGTCGTAGTAAAGAAACGATCGTTACTGCTGCAGGACTGAAGATCTATCCGACGGATCTCGAAGCTGCGCTCGATCGTCAACCGGAGATAAAAGCGAGCGCTGTGATTCCACTCGCCGGAGGCACGGAGGCGCTGGCTGTGTTGATTCCTCAAGAAGAAGCAGATCTAAACGCAGCCGTGCAACGTGCGAACGAAACACTCGCGGAGTTCCAACGCATTCGTCATTGGATTGCCTGGCCGAATAGCGACTTCCCGCGCACGCCGGGCACCCGCAAAGTAATCAAGGGACAGATCGCACAAGCAGTGAAGACGATGCTGCAACCGTCTACATCCGCAGCAAGCAATCTTGATCTTGCCCCGTTGAGCTTGCCGGTCATCAGTCGCATCGCCCGCGTCGAGCCCGCCGCGTTAAGTGCTTCAGCTAACCTTGCAGACGATCTAAAACTCGATTCACTCGGAAGAGTCGAGTTGTTGAGCGCGCTTGAAGATCAGTACCAGATTGAATTAGATGAAGCCGCGATCACTGAAGCAACAACGATCGCCGACATCGAGCGCATCGTCAGTCGGGGAAAATCCGAAGCCGTCGCTTATCCATACCCACGCTGGGCCATGCGTTTCCCGTTCACGTGGCTCCGCTTCGTTATCTATCACGTGTTCTTCCTGCCACTGACGCTGATCATGTGTCGCGTGCGAACGGTGGGTGTCGAACGGTTCGCGAAAGTGAAGCCGCCCGTGCTGCTCATCTCGAATCACGTGACTGACGTCGATGCCGCACTGATTCTCTCCGCGTTGCCGTGGGCGTGGCGCTATCGAATCGCGATCGCGATGGCGGGCGAGATCCTGCGCGAGTGGCGGATGAACGCGAAAGTCCAATATGCCCTCGGCGCGGCGCTGTTCAATGTGTTTTCGTTACCGCGACAGAGCGGATTCAGGCAGAGCTTCGAATACGCAGGTGAAGCAGTCGATCGCGGCTTCAGTATTTTGATTTTTCCGGAGGGGACGGAGACAAGGGATGGGCGGATTCAACCGTTCAAAGCCGGCATCGGATTACTTGCTTCTGAGTTGAACGTGCCGGTCGTGCCGATAATGCTGCGCGGATTATTCGAGGTGAAAAAGCGCAGGCAACGGTTCGTTAAGCCCGGGACAGTATCGATTACTTTTGGTGAGCCGATAACGTTCACAAAAAGCGAGACCGCAGCAGAGATCACGAGTGAGTTAGACAGGATTTACAAGATTTTTCAGGATGAACATGTAAATCCTGTCTAATCTTGTAAATCCTGTCTAAAACTGACTCGTAACTAGGCGACTTGATAGACCTGTATTGACTGCTCTCTCCCGCGAACTTCGACCTCACCCATCGGCACAACTTTACTTTGATCACTACTCACCGCTTGCCAAACCATCTCCGAAATCAACAACTGCGAATCAAACCGCTTATTCAACTTCTCAATCCGCGCCGCGAGATTCACGACGTCGCCGATCACCGTGTACTCACGTCTCAACGCCGATCCAATACTCCCTGTCACAGCTTCACCGGCATGCAACCCAATGCCCACGGTCGTCGGCAGGATGGTCCCGGCCTCTACCTCATCACGCACACGCGTGAGAATCTCCTGCGCCGCATCCAGCGCGTTCGCACAATCTCTACCATCTGAAAGCGGCGCGCCAAACACAGCCATAAAACCATCACCCAGAAACTTGTTAATGATCCCGTGATGACGGTTCACGATCTCGATCATGAACTCAAACAACGACTCGAGATATTGCACAACTTCCTCAGGACTTCTCTTCTCCGCAAATCCCGTGAAGTTTCGAATGTCGAGAAACATCACACATACATTCTTGCTCTCACTCCTGAGATCCGGCTTCAGGTCGAGCAACTTGCTCATCACTTCCGGTGAGACATACTCACCAAACGTGCGGGAGATCCGGTTGCGCTCCTGGACCACCGAGAAAGCATTGAGAATACGTTTGCGAATCTGAAGCGTCACGAGCCCGGTGACGACGCCCATCACAAGCAAAAGAAAACCTTTGAACACATGCTGCGGGAGCGCAGTCAGAACCGGATCGACCGGCGCGCCCGCGGCTTGTCGCACGAAGTAGAAGGCCAGTAGCGTATATTCCAATCCCGCCACCGCACCCGTGAAAATGCACAGTCTTACATTCAGACGCAGCGCCGACAACGAGATGAACAACGGGTAGATAAACGCAGCGGGCGTGAACAACGTGTAGAGTGGCCCAAGAAAATACGAACCGATGATGATTCCAGCGGTGGGAATGCTCGTCTCGACAAACGCGCTCAGGTACTTCAGCGCGGGAATCGGTTTCATCTGCTTTTTGATCAAACGGCCAAGAACGATCCGCTCAGCCATCAGGTACGACACGTTTACAGCGAAGAGCACGACGGCGGCAAACAAAAATCTCCGTGCGTTGCCACGAAACGTGACGTCGAATTGCTCGAAGAAAAACAGGGTCATCAAGAACAGGAGCGCAACCGAGCTAATGATCGCGCCCATCAGAATCGTGACGCGCAGCCGCTCGCTCTTCAGACTCTCAATCGCAAACTCTTGCTCGAATACATCACGGTCCATTCGTCGTCGTCTGACAATTGCCATGGCACACCTCAACCAGCACGTCTTGCAGCGCCGCTTTGTAGCCGTTCACTCGAAACAATCGCCCGCTTGTGCCATCCTCGACCAACTTCACCGCCTTTATCGGCGCAACTGACTTCAAACAAAAAGAGCTTGCCTTCACGACCAGCGTAACGCGCGGTCGCCGTAACTTCCGCGCCGAATGGTGTCGGTGCGGTGTGATTTATATCGACAGTAACGCCGACTGACAACTCTCCTGGACCACACAAAGGCGCAAGCACGCGCGACGCGGCGATCTCCATGAGCGCCACCATACGCGCGGTGGCAAATACGGGTGGAAACGAATCGCCTGTCTCGCTTGCAATAGAGCTCGCGAGGTCCTGTGGGCCAACTATGAGTGTTGCGGTTCCGGTGGTGTTTGGTTCAAGTTCTCTTTCGTTTTGCATAGTTCAGTATTTTACTCACGCAGCGGCGCAACGGCGCAACGGAAGAGAGCGATCGCGGGTGCTCTGTTACCTCTTCCGTTGCGCCGTTGCGCCGCTGCGTGAGTAATTCTTTTTACGACTCAACAACCGCGGGTTGCTTTTGAGATCTTCTTGATCGGAAGAATGAGGTGCGATCGAGGACCTTTTCTTGAAACTCCTCGAGATAAAGGTAAATCACGGGCGTGATGTAGAGCGTGATGAACTGCGAAACCACCAGTCCGCCCACCACCACCAACCCGAGCGGCCGTCGCGACGAACCATCCGCTCCATAACCGAGCGCGATTGGTATCGCGCCAAACACCGCAGCAAGCGTCGTCATCAGAATCGGCCGGAAACGATCCATGCTCGCGTCGTGAATCGCCTTGTCTGCCGGCTCGCCCGCTTCAACTCGATGGCGCGCAAAGTCGACGATCATGATGCCATTCTTCTTCACGATACCCATCAACATGAACATGCCGACAAAGGCGTAAAGCGACGCTTCCTGTCCAAAAACGAGCAACGTCAACAATCCGCCAACAAGCGCTGTCGGCAAGGTCGAGAGCACCGTCAACGGGTGAACGTAACTCTCGTAAAGGATCGCGAGTATCACATACATCACAAACACTGCGAGCGCCATCAGGATCGTCAAACTCGTCACCGTACGACTGAACGTGAGCGCTTCGCCTTGCAGCTCTCCGCGCACGCCGCTCGGCACTGTCTCAGCCGCAGTCTTCGTGATGAAGTTCGTCGCATCACCAAGCGCGACGCCCGGCTTGAGGTTGAAGAAGAGCGACATGCTCGTGAACTGGTTCAAGTGGTTCACCACTTGTGGGCCAAGTGTCTGTTTCCACGTGACGAGCTCGCTCAGCGGCACGAGTCTTTTACCGTCGTCTGACTTGATGTAGAGCAGCGACAGATCTTCAGGCTTCTCGCGGACGGAGTCTTCCATCTCGAGAATCACCTGGTATTGATCTTCAGGTTTCTTGATTAGGTACGTGTAGTTTTGCGAATAAGCATTGCGCAGTAACGTCAGGATGCGTGCTTCCGAAATGCCGTAAGTCTTCGCCTGATCGCGACGAATGTCGATATTCAGGTTAGGCGTGTTGTGGTAGTAATCCGACGAGACACTCAAAAATCCGGGATACGTCATCAGCTTCGCCATGAGCTTTTGGCCCGTTTCGTAAACCTGGTTTGGATCCACGCCTGAGACAGTGAACGCATATTGACCCTGGTTCTGATTCGTGACACCCGTGCTGATCTCGAGCACCGGAAACGGCCGCAGGAACGTCATGACACCGGGAATCGTGTTGAGCTTGCCCATCATCTCGGCAGTCACGGCCGCGATCGGTTTCCGGTTATCAGGCGCTCCGATGAACGTAAACGTTATGCCCTGATTCGATGCGAGAAACCCGGTCGCGCCCGTCATCGTGAAGTCAGTGATGACATTCGGATCCTCGTGCAGCATCTTGTCTACCTGATCCTGGTACTCGCGCATCTGTATCGGCGACGAGCCTTCCTGCGCGATAAATGCGCCGAAGATCACGCCGCTGTCTCCCGGCGGCAGGAACGTCTTGGGCACGAGCATGAACAACCAGATCGTGCCCGCCAAACAGATCACCCAGATCACGGGCGAGATCCAGCGATGACGCAGAAACCACCAGAGCGATCCGCCATACAAACTCAAGACTCTTCTCTCGATACCGCCAATGACGCGCTCCATCCACGTTTGTCGAATGCCGTGACCACGCTCTTTCAGCAAGCGTGCGCACATCAGAGGTGTAAGCGTCAGTGACACGACACCGGAGGCGAGAATCGCGATGACGATCGTGATCGCAAACTCGCGGAAGATGCGGCCGACGAGACCGGTCATGAAGACGAGCGGAATGAACACCGCCGCGAGCGAGATCGTCATCGACATGATCGTGAAGCTGATTTCTCTCGCACTGTTAATGGCCGCTTCAAACGCCGGCTCACCACGCTCGATGCGGCGCACTGTGTTTTCGAGAAATACGATCGCGTCGTCAACCAGAAACCCGATGGCAAGCGTCAGCGCCATCAACGAGAGGTTGTCGAGACTGTAACCCAGACCACGCATTGCGATGAACGTGATCAGCAACGACAACGGGAGGGCGACGACGGGAATGAGCGTGTCAGTCACTCTGCCGAGAAACGCAAAGATCACGATCACGACGAGCACGAACGCGATGATGAGTGTTGCCTGAACGTCGGCGACGGAGTGAACGATGCTTGCCGAGCGATCATAAATCGGCAGGATGCTGATCGAGCCCGGCAGCTCCTGTTGCACCATCGGCAGAACTTCGTAAATCGACTTCGACACTTCGACAGCGTTCGCACCGGCGCGGCGATTCACAGCGACGATCACAGTCGCAGTCGGAACAGTTCTGCCACGCACCCAGAAGCGCATGTTGACGCGCTCGTCCTGAACCGAGTCTTTGACGGTTGCGACGTCGCGAAGATAGATCGGCGCGTTATTCGTGCCGCCGACGATCAGATTTCCATATTGTTCGGCGGTTTCGAGTTGACCTTGCGGACGCAGGACCGCCGTACGCGAAGAACTATCTAGCTGGCCTGCGCCCGTGTAGCTTGTTCCCTGTCTGATCGCGTTGTTCAGATCGTCAATCGAGATCCCGCGCGCCCACATCGCCGACGGATCGGCCTTGATGCGAATCGCCGATTTTGTGCCGTAGACGTTGACCTGCGACACGCCCGGCAGAATGCTCAGCCGCTGGCCCACCTGCGTGCTCGCGTAGTCGTACAGTTGACCGGGCGTGACCGAGTTGCTGGTCATCGCGATGTACATGATCGGCTGATCGTTCGGGTTCGTCTTCGAGTAAGTCGGCGGTGACGGCAGGTCTGCAGGAAGACTGCCGGTCGCCTGCGAGATGGCTGTCTGAACGTCAGTCGCAGCGGCGTCGATGTTCTTTTCGAGAGCGAACTGGAGCGTGAACGTAGCAACGCCCTGTTTGCTCGACGAGGTTACGACTTCCAGTCCATTGATCTGCATGAACTGGCGTTCGAGTGGTGTTGCGATGTTGTTTGCGATCGTGTCGGGACTCGCGCCGGGATAGCCGACCGTCACCTGAATCACGGGATAGTCGACCGCCGGGAGATCGTTCACGGGGAGTTGGAAGTAAGCCATCACCCCGAAAAGGATCACGGAAAGCGTTAAGACCGCGGTCATCACTGGCCGCCGGATGAATGGTTCAGAGAGATTCATTTCGATCCACCCGCTTCGACTGTGGCCGGATTGGCCGGAGCTTGCTGGATTGCGACTTTACCCCCGGGCGTGACGCCGAGCTGTCCGTTGACAACCACCTTTTCACCCGCAGCCACGCCGCTTTGGACCACGACCAGCTCGCCTTGTCGCTGGCCCAGCGACACTGTCCGCTGCTCGGCAGTCGAGTCAGGCTTGACGACGTAAACGTACGAGCCCGCCGCTGACATCTGTGCTGCGTTTGACGGTACGAGCACTGCGCCCGTTATTGTGCCCAGCAGCAGTCGAACGTTGACGAAGCGACCAGGCCAGAAACGATGTCCGGGATTCGGAAGCGTCGCGCGCAGAGTTACCTGGCCGGTTTCGGTCTGCACGGAGTTATCGACAAACGTCAGTTGGCCAAACACTCCGTCGTCGGGTGAATCAGGCAGCCGCACTTCAGCCCTGAGCGTGCCGGCGCGCATCTGTTCCTGCACTGATGAAAGATTGTTTTGCGAGATCGTGAAGTCTGCGTAGATCGGATCGAGTCGTTCGATCACGAGGAGAGCGTTACTTGGGATTCCTGAGCTCGAGTCTGAAATTCCACCGCCGGGATTCACGACGTTGCCGATGTCTACGAGTCGCTGGCCGGCGCGTCCGTCGATTGGCGAATGGATATAGCAGTAACTGAGTTGGACCTTCGCTGTGTCGATCGCTGCGCGATCTACTTTCATCGTCTCAT
>Ga0207694_10005089_pt1 | contig 10161 bp, 6 predicted proteins | sample KBSC34metaG_FD_184353 | JGI IMG/M metagenome (GOLD analysis project Ga0207694, IMG submission 184353) | Corn rhizosphere microbial communities from Kellogg Biological Station, Michigan, USA - KBS C3-4 metaG (SPAdes) (version 2) | ecosystem: Host-associated > Plants > Roots > Rhizosphere > Soil...
CGCCTGGGTGAACGGCTGGCGGAAATTGCCCCACATCGACCGCGAAGTACAACGGTTGTTCGAGTACCCGCAACCGTTCGCCGAAGACGTCTACGGCCGCATCGAGAGCGAGCTAGCCGGCAAAGGTGCGGGCGGCGCCGGCGACGGTTCCAGAACCGGGCGCTTGTATATCGTGTCCGAAGGGGACCGGGCATCGGCGATTCCGGAACTTCCGGCTCAGTACTTCGTCTCATCGGACAGGCAGATTGTGGCGGCGCACAAGGCCGAGCCATATGACCGGGCGCAACTGGCGGCGGGGCGACGAGAAGGGCATTTCCTTATTAGCTACGAAACGCCCGGCGGATGGATTGCTCTCAAGAAAGACCTGCTCACGGAGGTCCTCGGAGCAGGCCGCGATGCCAGGATTGTCGGGCTGCCGCCTGATGCGGCTCAGGTGTTGCGCCTCATGTGCACCGGCTTGGTGATATCGGAGAACGTGGCCGATTAGACGAGTGAGGCGGCAGCCAGCAGTCAACGAAAAACCGATTGACTATAGTGACTTTGTATTGTAAAGTCCTCTAAGGTGATTAGAGAGGCCACATCATGAAGTATTGGTTACTGTTGGGAGCTCTGCCGGGGGCGCTGCTGGCGCAAACAATCGAAGGTACCTGGCAAGGGACGCTAATCCCTCCCAACCAGAATGACGGAATCCGGCTGGCCTTCAAGATCGACAAGAGCGGGGACGCATACCGAGGAACTTTCTATAACCTTGCGAATGGCCGCCAGCTCAACCTCGGGGCCATCACTGTCCAGGGGAACGCCATCAAGATCGCGATTCCCGGGAACGGCATGATCTACGACGGCAAGATCGAGGCTGGCGCAAGCTCGATCACCGGAACACTGACGCAGGGGACGAATCCTCTGCCGTTGCCACTAAGGCGAGCCACATCCGAGACCGCTTGGGAACTTCCGCCGCCTCCTACTGCTCCCAAACCGCTGCCCGAAGGCACGAAGCCGGAATTCGAGGTCACGTCTATCAAGCCGACCGGGCAACAGGGCGGCCTCGGTTTGAATGTAACCGCAAGCGAATTGCGCGCTCAGAGCATCAGCCTCGCGGGCCTCATTACCTTCACCTTCGAACTCCACCGGACGCAGGTCTCGGGGCTGCCGGGTTGGGCCGAAACGGAGGGGTATGAAATTGTCGCCAAGCTTCCTCAGGGAGGCGACCCGAGCGATGTCCAGATCCGAACGATGCTAAAGAATCTGATGCAGAGCCGATTCGGCCTCTCCTTCCATACGGAGAAACTGGAACTGTCCGTGTACACCATCAGCATCGGAAAGAATGGACCGGCCGGCATCAAGATGGTGAAGAATACCACCAACGGACAGAGGGTCGGCGCGCAAGGTTTGGGAAGAACGCTTTTCAGTGGCATCAGCATGGCCGACTTTGCAGCCCAATTGCAACTGCGCGTGCTCGACCGCCCCGTCATCGATCGAACCGGTCTAACGGACCGCTACGATTTCACGCTCAACTGGAGGCCCGACGAGTTCCAGTTTCCGCGTGCTTCCGCGGCCCAGCGCGCGGCTGCTGTCACGAACGGCGCGGACGCCCTGCCGGATCTGTTCACCGCAGTCCAGGAACAACTCGGCCTGAAGTTGGACGCGACGAAGGCTCTCGTGGATGTGTTGGTGATCGACAAGGTGTCGAAGCCGTCGGAGAACTAATGTCGAAGAGCCGGATTCCGACATGGGTTTCGCTGATCCTCTTGGGTGTAGGACTGCTTGTGGTGGGGATTCCGGGACTGTTCGTTTACATGAGGGTCACCGCGACGAAAGTTCACCGCGATTCCCAGAACATTCCGTCCGTGATGGAATCCCCGCCTTTAGCAAAGTGGGCCGGAGCGGCAGAGCAGTCACGCCAGATCTTGCGCGCGAGCATGTCCGAGAACAACCTGGCCGGGCTCTCTGTTGCCGTCGGTATCGATGGCGAGATCGTGTGGGCGGAGGGCCTTGGGTTTGCAGACATCGAGAGCCGCTTTCCGGTTACGCCCCATCACCGGTTCCGCACTGGAACCGCTTCCATCGTATTCACCTCGGCCTCTATCGGCTTGCTCTTGGACGAAGGCCGGTTGAAGTTGGATGACGAGATTCAGAAGTATGTTCCGGATTTTCCGGACAAGCACTGGCCTGTGACCATCCGTCAAGTGATGGGACATGTGGCGGGCTTCAAGACGGAGGACCCCGACAATGGCGTTCTGACTTCCAGCCACTGCGAGCGCCCGGCGGACGCGGTAGCGCTCTTTGCGAAAGAACCCCTGCTGTTCCAGCCCGGAACCCAATATCGCGATTCGACGTTTGGCTGGGTGCTTCTGAGCGCCGTCGTGGAGGCTGCCGCAGACACGCCGTTTGTCACGTTTCTCAACGAGAGAATACTTCGTCCGCTCGGCATGCTGGACACATTCAAGGAATCGGTGACGAACCCGCCGCCTGACGCGGCGACTTCGTACAATCCGAGATTCGCGGCGAATCCTACCTATGGCCTGACCCCATTGCCCAAATTCGATTATTCCTGCCACGCGGGATCCAACGGGTTCCTATCCACACCGTCGGACCTGGTGCGTTTCGGGATGGCGATCAACCGTGGCAAGCTGCTGCGTCCCCAGACGGTTCAGACGTTGCAAACACGCCAGCGATTGGCTTCGGGCCAGCAGACGAGCTACGGGCTAGGCTGGGATCTCAAGACCGTGACACTGGCGGGTCACCAAGTCCAGGCCGCTGGCTACGATGGCCATTTTTGGGTTGACGAAGTGGCGTCCTTGCTCACGTTCCCGGAACGCGGGCTGGCGGTGGCAGTCATGTCGAACGTCTCCTTCGCGGGCACACCTGCGCTAGCAGAAAGAATCGCGGAGGCGTTCGCGGAACAGGGAAAAAGTCCAACAAGTAAGTGATGTGCCGAATTCCAACAACAACTCGCTTGAAATTGAACGCGACCTCGGAGAATTGAATCCGATACCCCCGAGTGCGCTACATTAGTCCGACAGGTGAAGGCGCCACGCGGCTGCCTCCAATCGCTGGTTGTTCGGTGGCCTGCTACCGCCATCACTTCGCGACCGCCGCCGAGATTTATATTTCCGAGGAGACATCATTATATGAACGCTGCGAACAGAACCTGGAATAGAGCGCTTTCCGCTATCGGTCCCCGCAAGAAAGCCCTTTCCCAGGTCGCTTTCTGTGTGTTGGGAGGATTGCTGCTGACCTCCTTGCAAGCGGCGTCAGTCACGGTGAACCTTGGCCAAACCGCACAGAACTTGACGCTCGCCGGGCTCGGGGCAAACGCGAGCGGCCTCGGCCGGTACACCGTTACTTTGGGCGCCTGCACACCCGCCGGAGGCAATACAACCTGCATACTTTCCGGCTCTTTTACCGGTGCTACTTCGGGACTTACCAACGGCACCTATAGTCTGGCCACTACCTATGTCGGGACCGGCGCTACCCCGTTGCAAGGAGTCCAGCAATCCGCGGGTTCCGACCTGTTTACTTTTTCCGCGATCCCCTCAAGCACAACGATGACATTGACGTTGGTTTCTTCCTCTGGAACTGTCGTGGTGCCAATCTTCACGGGAGGCCAGTTCGTCTCCGGCGCTACGTTCGGCTTCACCTATAGCGCTGGCGCCGCAACATGCACGGGCGCGTCAGTGTCCACTTGTTCGGTGGGACCCGTGGGTCTGGTGGCCGGAGCCGTTATCTCGGGACAAGCGACAGGCAGCGCCTCATTTATTCTGGGCAATACTTATTATCTTTCCCAACTCGCGTTCAGCGGCGGCTGGCAATCGACTCTTACCTTTGTGAACTACTCCCCGCAGCAGGTGACCTGCACCACCAATTTCTATTCCGATTCCGGAAGCCCCCTGCCCATCCCGTTCAGCCAAGGAACCATCTCGACGCGCACGGATACGCTGCCGCCGGGGGGATCGGTTCACGACCAGACCACCGCGAATCCCGCGGTGACTGTGGCTCAAGGGTGGGCTCAAGCTTCCTGCACTGGCCCGGTCCAGGCCAGCGTGCTCTATCGGTTTTACAACAGCTCCGGAGTACCCACCGGCGAGGCCAGCGTGAATGCGGAGACAGTGCCCACCACCGTATTCGCTACTTTCGCTGAGACGCGCACGGGTGTCGCTTATGCGAATCCCTCCACCACCCAGTCGGCCAACGTAACAATTACGGTGTACAGTTCAACGGGAGCGCAGCGGGGCAGCACGATCATAACTCTTGGTCCGTTAGCACACGGGGCGGACACCCTCGGACATCTTCTCGGATTGTCGGGCTTCACAGGATTCGTCAAGATCACCTCGACAATCCCCATCATCAGCCTGTCGCTCAATGCCGAGGCGTCCCCAGTGTTTTCTTCTTTGCCTCCGGGAGACCTGCCCGGCTCTACAGCACTGGTGCCATAGACTTAAGCCGCGTCTTGGGGACGTAGCCTGCCGCCACGTCCTCGAGCACAATACAAAGATAGATGGATCACTTTTGCATTGGCCCTTTGGAAGTCTCGCGAGTCGAGGAGACGCGAACGCAGTTTGATGCCGGGATGTTTTATCCCGAGTTGGCGCGCGACACACCGGCGCGTTATGCCTCGTGGCTGGCGCCGTACTTCGATATCGGCGCACATAGTTTTCCGTGCGTATTTCAATCCTTCGTGGTCCATCACCACAAGACTACGATCCTGATTGACACCTGTATCGGAAACGATAAGGAGCGGCCCGATTTTCTGCTCGCTCACCGCTTGAACAATCCCTATCTCGATCGCCTCCGTGCCGCGAACTGCAGGCCCGAGGATGTAGACATTGTGCTCTGCACGCACTTTCACGTGGATCACGTCGGCTGGAATACCAGGCTCGACAACGGACGGTGGGTCCCGACGTTCCCCAACGCCCGCTACATTTTTTCACGCGAGGAATACTCACGCTTTGCGCCGGAGAATCGCACTGGCGATCCTCCTCCCTTCCTCGACATTTTCGAGGACAGCGTCCTCCCGGTCATTCAGAGCGGACAGGCCGAGTTCGTCTCCGGCGAGCAAGCCGTTCATGAATTGCTCACGGTCTTTCCAGCGCCGGGCCATACACCGGGTCACATCGCGATCCGCGCGGGTCGAGGCAAGGATACGGGCATCTTCCTGGGCGACGTGATTCATAACCCCATCCAAATCGCCGAGCCGGACTTGAACAGCTCCTTCTGTGAGGATGGTCCACGGGCCCGGGCTTCGCGCCGCAAACTGTTGGACCAGGCGGCGGAACACAATCAACTGCTGGTCCCCGGACACTTCTGCGCTCCCCATGTGGGAAGGGTCAAGGCGGCAGGGAACGGCTTCGTGTTTCGCGGAGGATTAGAGTGACCTGCGCACGATGAAATTACGTTGAAGCTACTTTACTGCGGGAAGCTCGGGCTTACCTTCAGCAGAGTGCTCATCGACGGCGATGGCAAAAAAGCCGCTCACTGCGTAAGTGTTCATGGCGGCCACCATGTCCATGGTGCCGCGCTTGCCCCACAACTCGACGGCCTTGGCGAAGGTGGCGGAATCGACCTTCTTGTCAGTGAGCATCTGGCGGCCGAGACGAATGACGGTGGCATCCTTTTCATTCAAACCAGTGAGCGGGCCGCGCTTCCGAACCACGTCGATCAGCTTAGCGTCGATTCCGGCCTTTAGACCGCTGGCCTCGTGCCCGTTCCACTCCAGGTTGTAGTTGGTTTCGCGGCAGGCGACCAGAATTGCGAGTTCACGGGTGTACGCATCGAGCGTTCCGCCCGTAATGGCCGCGTCATGGAGATCCAGCAAGGCTTGTCCCACGGCCGGGTTATAGGTGGCGAAGGCCAGCGGTCCGCTCACCGTTCCGCCCTTGCCGAAGATGTCGACGACTTTCTTTCCCTTGGCGTCCACCTCGGAACTCTTCAGATATGGCATGCGGGCGCGCGATTGGGGATCCAGATCGGCAGGAAGCTTGGATTGAGCATACGCGAGGAAGGCCGCCGAGGCTGCGAGCAGAATCCCGGCGCAGCCGCGCGAGAAGGGGGAAAGAGTCATTGGTATTTTCTCCTCCGTTAATTCTACTTCCTGGGAGGGCAAACAGGGCGTGCCGTGGGGAACGGCGAATTTGATGCGGTTCTAAAGGGGCGCGGAGGTGAACTCCGCGCCCCTTCAGACTTCAATCGGATTAGAACGAAATGCGACCAACCAATGTGCCGGCGCGCATACCGATGGTTCCTGCTTCCGGAACGATGGTGCCGAAGCCGCCGCTGTACAAACCCTTGTTGGGGCCGGAGGTGAACGTGGTGGGATTGGTCGTGAAGTTCCCCAGGTTAATCGCCGAGGTCAGGCCCAGCGGGAACGGGTATTGCATTCGGTTGAAGATATTCGTGAACTCCGCGCGAATTTGGAAAGTGACATGTTCTTTGATGCGGAAGGTGCGGCTGAAGTTGGCATTCTCCGCAGGGTAGCGCATGCCCCGGAAGGAGCGAATCGAGGCTTCGTTGTTCGCGAACTGCCCGTTGGGAACGTTCGTGAATGCCGCCGGGTTCAGCACCTGGGTCTTGGTCACGTCAAAGCAGTGGCAGTTGATATTGAGCGGGTCGGTGTGATGGGTGCCACTGTTGTCGGTCCAATCCACCGACCAGGGACTCATGCCGGGAATCAACTGCGCCGGGCCCGGTCCGTAGCCCAGGAAGTTGCTGATGGGCGAGCTGCCGGAACTGGTGGGAAGGCCCACCAAAGCTGCGCTCTGGTAATTTAGATACCAGCCCGTGCCCCAGCCGGACACAATGTAGCTAAGAATTTTGTTACTCATGATACCGGAGTGAAAACGAGGCACCTCGTACTGGGCGCTAATCCGGAGCTGGTGGGGAGTGTCATAGAGGCTCAGGTTCTTGCCGAGATCCCGGTTGAACGGATCAGGGCTGCTGGTCAGAGCCAGCGTCTTCGAAAAGGTGTAATTCGCATTCGCTGTCAGACCGTGGCTGAAGCGCTTGGTAAACGTGGTCTGAAGCCCGTCGTACCAATTCTTCCCGAGGGGGGCGCCCAAGGGGTTCATGGCCCCGGAGTATTGAGGGAATGGCACCAGCGACTGGCGTACCGTCTGATTCTGCGGGAAGTTACTATAGGGGAGGAACTGCGTGAGGCCTACGGCCGCGAGTGCTTGCTTCTGAGCCGCGGTAAGGGCCGATATAGTGGTATTGAAAGCAGTTGAGAGCGTCGGATTGCTCAAGTCCGAGCTATGGACTCCAAGCGCTGCCAGAGTTGTTTGACTCAATTGGTTTTCCGGAGCCAGGGCGTTGCCGGCCACCTCCCAAACACCGCGATTGCCGACATACCCGGCCTCAACAAACAGGTTGCGGCCGATTTCGCGCTGCACATTGACGTTCCATTGCAGCAGGCGCATGGGGCGGCCCGTGTTCGGATCGAGGAGGGAAGGCGCGGTGACGACAGCTCCAGGAGCCTGACCCGCGGCCGGATTATTAAGGGTCGGCCATGCGGCTTGTACGCTGGAGGGTATGCCGTTCTGCAGCAGTCCGGCTATCTGCCCGAACGCGGGCGTCGAAGCGCTGGCGGAATTTGACGCATAACCGGTAGCGGCGGAAGAGTCGAGAGAGCCGTAAACCAGGCCAATACCCCCGCGAATGACGGTGTTGCGATCAATCTGGTAGGCGCCGCCTAAACGCGGCCCAATGGCATACGGATAGTTGTGGGCGAATTGGCAATTGCAGTTCGCCTCATAAATCAGGGCGCCAGGCCGTCCGGAAGCCGAGGGATTCGGGAGGGTGGGTGAGAAGTCTCCATAGCGCCCGAACTGCTCTTTCTGGTAGGTTCCGTAGTCCCAGCGCACGCCGTAGTCCAGAGTCAGCTTGCGACTGACTTTCCAGCTGTCTTGCAGATACACGGCGGACTGGTAGTTCTCCGTCATGAGGTTGATGGGCGCGTTTACGGAGATTGCCTGCGCACCGCCGAGCAGAAACGAAGCTAACCCGAATCCGGCGAAGCCGTTGGACACGGTTGTACCGTTCAGCGAGGTCTGTGTGGTGTAGTTCGAAACATTCCCAACGGTGGCGCTGGCAAGCCCGTTAAGGGTATTGAAGGTGTATGTGCCGGCGGTGTTCGTGAAATTGAAATTCGGATACTTCATTTGCCGGATTTCAGCGCCGACCTTGTAGGTATGCGCGCCACGCACGTACGAGGCGGAAGTAACGAACGAGGGACGGCGCTCCCAGAAATGCTGGTCGAATTGTGGGCCTAAATTGTTCATGCCGCCCAACCCGGTATTGCTTGAGACACCGCTAAAAAGCTGCGGGAGACCGCGGCCAGGAGAGATTGCGCCCGATAAGCCGAGTGTATCCTGGATGTTGATGAAAGCTTCGGGCCCCAACAAGAAGTCAGAGTCGTTCCAACCCAACGTGAAGTGAAGCAGGATCCTTGGTGTCGCCGTGTAGTCCAAGTTGAGGCGGTATGTCCTGGCGGCATTACCGGAAGTTCCAGAGACGGTGACATTATCCGGCAGGTCATCGGCCCCCGTGCCGGTCCGGGGTGTAGAGGTGCTGGTCTTCTGGAAGTAGAACGCTGCGTGCAACTTAGAGCCTAGATTTTGATCGACTTTGATGGAAGGGATGTAGGATCGGCGGCTTCCGTTGTACGACGCCAGATAGTTGGATCCCACCTGCGCGGCAGTCGCACCCTGCGGCTGCGGAACCATCGCCAGGATTTTGGCGGCCACCGGGTCATAACTGGTTACCGGAATCTTGTTGTTTGGGAAAGGATTGCGAACGAGTTGGCCCCCACTTGTGAATGTAGAGGTCGGGTCAAAGATCGTGCCGCTCTGGATGTTCCGGCCGAGCGGGTCCGCGTAGGGGCCGGCTGCAGTGGTCACCAAGCGATTTTCCGTCGTGATGAGGCTGGAAAAATCTCCGTTGCGGTAGGCGGCAGTGGGTACCGTGCCCGGCGTGGTGGTATTGATCAGATTCTGCAAGAACTCTTCGAAGCTGACGAAGAAGAATGTCTTGTTCGTGCCGTTGTAAAGTTTGGGGACCCAGACGGGACCTCCAACTGTGAATCCGAAGTCGTTCTGGTGAATCGCGTTCTTCAGCCCTGTGTAGGGCTGAGCGGCGTTCAGCGCTCTATTGACCAGATAGTCATAGCCGGTGCCGTGCAAAGCGTTGGTGCCGCTCTTGGTGATCACGTTCACCACTGCTCCACCGCCGGCCCCGTACTCCGGGGCGAAACTGCTGGTCAGGATGGCGACTTCCTGAACTGCCTCCGTAGATGACTGCGTCTCCATGGTGGCGCCCCCAAGGCGGGAGCTGGTGGGGTTCATGGTCGCGCCATCCAGTCGAGTCGTAAGTGAATTGTTCGGAGTTCCGTTGATGACGGTGACTGTGATTGCGTTGCCGCTACCGCCTGTGGGGCAAGTAGGGCCATCGCAATACTGCACTCCAGGCAGCAGCCGCGAAGCGGAAAAATAATCGCGGACGCCGTCATTCGTCGCGCCCACCGTGAGAAGCGGCAGGTCGTCCAGCTGCTTCAGCGTGAAGTTGCCAGCCAGCTCGCTGGTTTCGGTCTGCAGGAGGGAAGACTCCGCCGAAACAGTGACAGATTCAGTGGTCTGGCCAACCTGGAGCGCTATGTCCTCGCGCATGGTCTGTTCCGCCGCCAAATGAAATTTGGTGTGCGTGTAGGTCTTGAACCCGGAAACCTTGACGGTCAGATCATAGTCGCCGATCGGCAGCTGCGACACGGTGAAGTTTCCTGTTTCAGAACTGGCCGCCGCATAGACTTGCCCATTGTCCAGATTCTTGAGCGAGACGGGGGCATTTGCGACCACGGCTCCCGTCGCGTCCGAAATGGTTCCAGTGATCGTGGCCAATGCGGTTTGGCCAAAGCCGACTGAAGCAGTAAAAATGCAAAGAAGTGCAGCTAGTGAGATTCGCCTCATGAAAATTCCCCTTATTAAAAGCAGTCCAACTTCAACCAAGGCCCACGTGGGACCTACCGAACGGCCAAGCGAGTATCACCATAGGGTTACATTCTCAGCGTTGTAGTCAATCAATTTTTGTTGATGTCAGCGATCAACAAAATTGATGCGGAATCATTGACCCGTTAACGCTTCCCGATTCAATCGCATACAAATTCCCATAGACGCCAAT
>Ga0207694_10005095_pt1 | contig 10156 bp, 8 predicted proteins | sample KBSC34metaG_FD_184353 | JGI IMG/M metagenome (GOLD analysis project Ga0207694, IMG submission 184353) | Corn rhizosphere microbial communities from Kellogg Biological Station, Michigan, USA - KBS C3-4 metaG (SPAdes) (version 2) | ecosystem: Host-associated > Plants > Roots > Rhizosphere > Soil...
GAAGCGGCTCTGCGTGGTGAAGTTGATCAGAATGCCAACGACGAGCGAGGCGAGACTGGCCAGCGGCACGGCCAGTCCGATCCAGAGAAACGCCCAGTAGACGAGAATGTTGAAGCCGGTGTTGGCGCCGCCGACGAGCACGAAGCGCACGAACTGCGGGCGCAGCAGCGGCGCGATGCGGCGCGCCCAGAAGCTCTCCGTTGCGGCCACTTAGGCTTTCCGCCGATAGACCAGGTGCAGTTCGTGGAACACGAACCAGTCGCCGACCGAAGCCTTGTCGATCGGGAAATAGTCGGCGCGCTCGAGCGCGTAGCCTTCGCAGTAATCGAGGCCGTTGTCGCGCACCCATTCGCGCGTGACGAAGGTCCGGTGCGTCGCATCGGAGGCATAGCCCTTGGCCCCGGGCACGATGGCGACGATCGTGGTCACGCCAAGGCGCGCGCAGGCGCGCCAGAGCTTGCGCATCACTGCGGGCGTGTCGTCGAAATGTTCGAGCACATGCGAGATCGTGAATGAGCGATAGCGCCCGGCTTCGAGCTGGCTCAGCGAGAAGTCGTCACTGTAGGCATCGTACAGGCGCGCATCGAGTCCTTCGCGGCGCAGCGCCTCGACCAGGTGCGGATTCACCTCGAGACCGACCGAGCCGGCCGGCAGACGCGAAAGCAGCTGGCCGGCGCCGCAGCCAAAGTCGATCGTCGGCCCCGCCTCGACTTCGCCGAGCACGCGATCGAGATAGAACTTCTTGATCAGGCGCCGCAGCGGATGACGGCTGCGCCGCAGCTGTTCCGCCGCATAGGTCGAACCGAATTCGGGTATTTCACTTGCCACTGCATTCCTCGTTTCGTGTCGGGCCAGGGCTGGATTCGCCGCGCATCAACGAAGCAACCAACGATAGATCCACTGCCGCGCACGCGCATTGACCCAGCCCATCGCGACGCCTCGGGCGAGATCGCCGCGACCGACGCGGTAGTCCGGCAGGGCCGCGTACTTTCTCGCGAAATCGCGAAATTCCTGATATTGGCGCGAACCGATCGCCACGCTCCACGAACCGCCGGAAATGCGGAACGCCGACAATGTCTCCGCCAGATAATACGCATCACCGCATTGCAACGCACGAAACCAGTAGTCGAGATCGACCATGTAGCCGTAGGTCGCATCGAACGGCCCGAGACGCGCGACGAGTTCGCGTCGCAGCAGCACGTTGCCGGGCTCGCCGATGAGATTCGTACCGCGACGCACGCAGGCACGAATCAGCGCATGCGCGTCGATGCGTCTGGCTTCATGGCCAAAGGCAGCACGACGCATGATCTTGCGGCCGGACGCGTTAACCACGTCGCGCGCACCGAACACTAGGGCGAGGCGCTGCTGCGCATCCTGCTCGAACACGGCTACCTGGCGCGCGAGGCAATCGGCTTCGAGCAGATCGTCCTGCGGCATCAATTTGAAATACTTGCCGCGCGCCTCGTCGCGGCAACGGTTCCAATTGCCCTGCGGACCGAGGTTGCGCGCGTTGCGCAGATAGCGCAGACGCGGATCGGCATAGCTCGCGACGATTTCCGCTGTGGTATCGCTGGAATTGTCGTCGATGACGACCAACTCGAAATCCGCGTGCGTCTGCGCCAGCACCGAGTCGATCGCCGCGCGCAGATGCGCCGCACCGTTGTAGGCGGGCATGCAAACGGAAACGGAAGGAGCAGGTGCGGACATGGATGAAGCGAGGCCGGAATGAACTCGAAAGGGGCGCAATCATACCCGATCGCCCTTGGCCGCCGGGCAGATCGCGGCAGACGAAGCCGATTCGGATTGGGTTAGACTACGCGACCGTTCGTACCGCAAGAGACCATGGCAATCAACAGCTTGCCCAATTCGCCGGCGCACCGATCGCTGCCGCCGCTCGCGTCGCTGTCCGCCATAGCAAACCGGTATCTGCTGACTTCCTGGTTTGTCGGCTGGTCGATCTTCTTCGCCTGGACCTCGATCTGCGCGATCATCAATTTCAGCCTGCACCAGCCGTTTTCGGACGAGTTCGTCAACTATCAAACGTTTCTTAATCTGCCGTTTCCGGCCAACGTGTTGCAGCCGGGCAACGGTCACCGTCCGATCTTTCCCAACCTCATCATCGAAGCGGAGAACCGCTGGTTCGCCGCCGATCACTCGCTGCAATTCGTCTTCGGCCTGTTCTGCGCCGTGCTGACCGCGCTCGCCGTCGCGTTGTGTGCCTGGCGCGAACGCCAACTGACACCCGCAGCGCGCGCGGCCTGCATCATGCTCGGCACGCTCGGCGTGCTCGGCCTCGTCAACGGGCGCATGCTGTTCCACAGCTACGAATCGTTGCATGTCTATCTGCTAACGCTTTCGGTCGCGCTCGCCGGCATCGCCACGTTCGAGGCCTGGCGGCGGCAGCAATGGCGCTGGCTATTGGCGGCCTGTACCGCGTGCACGGTCGCGATGTTCTGCTTCGGCTCCGGCGTCGCCAGCTTTCCCGCCGTGATCGTCCTCGCTTTCGCGCTGCGCCTGCCGGCGCGCTGGTATGCGATTCCGACGGCCGTCCTGGCGTTTTGCCTTTTCTTGTACCTGATCGCGCTGCCCGGCGACCAGAGCGTGCGCAACGTGCTCACGTTCCGCCCGCTCGACAGCCTTCTCGTCGCCGCGGACTGGATCTCCTCGCCGTGGGTGCGGCTCTGGCTGGGCCATGCGCCGCCGGCGCTCGACGATTCGTTCACCAATGCGATGCCGTACGCGCGCTTCGGCAAGCAGGTCGTCGCCAGCGCGACCTGGCTGCAAAGTGCAAGCGGCCTGTCATGGCGCATGCTCTCACGCCTGGTCGGCTTCGCCGGCATCGGCTTGTTCCTGCTGCTGCTCGGCCGCTTCACTTTCGTGCGCGAGGCGAAGCCGACGCGTCTGCAGGCGCTGGCACTCATGTTCGGTCTGTTCGCACTCGCCACCGCCACGGTGATCAGCCTTGGTCGGCTCGACTACTTCGTCAAATATCCCGAACAGGTCTGGGCGGACCGCTACGTCGTTTGGCCCAACCTGTTCTGGTGCGGGCTTGCTATCCTGCTCATAGTCGAAGCGCAGCGCCTGCGCTGGAGGACGCTCACCCTAGCCGGTTCGGCATTCCTGATCCTGCTGCCGCTCGTCGCGCTGCCGACCCAATTCGCTTATGCCACCTGGGCCAGCATCGTCTACCGCCAGGCGCAACAGGCGGCGGCGATCGTGCGCAGCGGCCTGTTCGAAGCCGGGTTGTTCCCGAGCGGCGACGACGCAAGCGCCGACGACGTGCAGCGCAGCCTCACGCTGTTCAAGCAGCGACGTCTGGCGATGTTTGCCGATCCCGCATTCGAGAAGATCGACAGCACCCAGAGCGGACCGGTCGAATCTTCCACCCAGCTCAAGGGCGAAGCGCACGTCTACAACACGCTCGACGACCTGCTGTCCGGGATCCATGCCGCGCATTTCGAGGGCAAGGTCGATGCCGGCGCTGCCGAAATCCAGCGCGACGGCAAGCTCGCCGTGCTCGACGAGGACAACCGCATCGTCGGCCTTGCCGAGTTCAGCTACATTGTGCGCGACAGCGCGCTGCTGTACGACACGCCGCGCAAGAGCGGTTTCGACGGCTATATCCGCAACTATCGCAGCGACGGCCGTTACCGACTCGTATTCCTGCCGCGGGCGCAGAGCCGGGCGATGCTCCTGGCCGACATTGCCGCATTGCCGCCGGCGTCGTGACGAATACAATTTCGCTCCCTTGCCCACCACCCGACACGCACGGATCGAGAACATATTCCGAGCGCATCGTGCACTAAACTCCCACATCCCTACATTGAGCTTCTTGAATGGACGTAACCGAACTCGCCAATCGCTCACAAGAATTCCTGAAAACGCTGGACGCCAGGAAAAGCGAACTCGCACCGACCGAATTTGGCTGGTACCCGTATGGCACCATGCACAATTTCCCCATTCTCGAAAGCTTGCTCAGTGACGCGAACCGCAGCCCGCTACCGCCGGTCGACGCCGGGCCGATCGCCGATATCGGCGCGGCCGACGGTGACACCGCCTTCTTCCTGGAATCGCTTGGCTATCAAGTGCACGCGATCGATTATCCGCCGACCAACTACAACAGTTGCCGCGGCATCCGACTACTCAAGCGGGCGCTCGATTCGAACGTCGAAATACTGGAAACCGACCTCGACTCGCAATTCGCGCTGCCTGCGCAGGAATACGCTTTGGTGTTCTTCCTTGGCATCCTCTATCACCTGAAGAACCCGTATTTCGTGCTCGAATCGCTCGCACGGCGCGCGCGTTACGCCTTCATCAGCACACGTGTGGCGCGCTACAACATCGCGGACGCCGCCAAAAATCCGTACCCCGGCACCAACCAGCAGCGCGTCGAGATCACGAGCATTCCTGCCGCCTATTTGGTTGCGCCAGACGAAACCAACAACGACGCGACGAATTTCTGGATGTTTACCGAAGTCGGGCTGCGCCGCATTCTGCATCGTACGGGCTGGGAAGTGATCGACTTCATCACGATCGGCAACACGAAAACCTCCGACCCGGCCACGAACGCAGGCGACGAGCGCGCGTTCTGCTATGTGCGCAGCCGGCATTTCTGACCTCGATCACGTCATGAAGGAAACGTCACCGCTGCAAGGATCCGGCGCCGGCCCGGCCACACTTTTGCTAAAGCTGCTCGCGATCGCCTGCTTTCTCTTCGCCCTGTTCATCGCGCTGCGCTACGCGGGCCAGCTTCCGTTCGATCTGCACTCGTTTCGCCAGACGCAAACGGCGCTGACTTCGTATTGGTTCGTCCACGAGGGATTCCGGCTCGACTATCAAACCCCCGTCGCCGGTTATCCATGGTCGGTCCCGTTCGAATTTCCGATCTATCAGTTCCTCGTCGCCATCGTCGTCAAGGCCACCGGTGCGCGGCTCGACGTGGTCGGTCGCCTGCTGTCTTTCCTGTTCCTGGTCGGCTGCGTGTTTCCTGTGCGCAGCGTGATGCGCAAGCTCGATCTGTCGAGCACGGTCTTCTACGCCTTCGTCGCGCTACTGTTTTCCAGCCCGATATACGTATATTGGGGGCGGACCTTCATGGTCGAGACCGCCGCGCTGTTTTTTGCCGTATGCGCATTGCCGTTCTTCGTCGACCTGCTGGACTCGCCTCGGGTGAAGCCCATCGCATGGTTCACCCTGTTTTCCACCTTGGCGATGCTGCAAAAGGCGACGACGGAACTGCCCCTGCTCATGGTGCTCGCCATGGTCTACGCCGTCCACGCGCTGCGCATCGGCGAGGGTTGGAAGGCCGCGTTCAATCCGCGCACGCTGGCGGTGGCTGTAGTCTGCTTCGCTATTCCCGTAGTCGTCGGCGCGGCTTGGACGATTTACACGGACCAGGTCAAGGAGCTCAATCCGACCGGCACGCAACTGACGTCAGGCGCCCTGATCGAATGGAACTGGGGAACCCTGGCGCAGCGCAGTTCACGCGATTTTTATCTCGAGGTGATCTGGCGGCGGCTGTTCGAACAGAATCTCGCCGGGCTACTCGGCCTATTCGCGTATCTGTCAGCATTCATCCTGCTTCCGCGAACCCGCCGCAGGGAAAAATTCGTCGTCGCAATCTGCCTGCTCGCGGGGCTGCTGCCGCCGCTGATGTTCTCCAACCTGCATCGCGAGCACTTCTACTACCCAACGGCTAACGTGATTTTCCCGCTATTCGGGCTTGCCGTCATCGCTGGCGCCTGCGCCGAGGAGGGCTCACGCCGTGCGGCACTCGCTCTGGTCGGTGTCGCCATCGCCGTCGTCACCAACCTGGCGGCTTTCCGCGAGCACTACTTTGCCGTCGCTGCCACGCGATTCGACTCGTTCAATTCGCGCGATATCGCGATCGGTCGGATTCTCCGGCGCGAAGTTCCGGAATCCCAATCCATCGCCGCCTACGGTTTCGACTGGAGCTCGACTGTCGCCTATTTTTCCGAACGCAAGGCGTTTACCGTCGCTCCATGGTTCAAGCGTTACGACGAGGCAGTGCAACATCCCGAAGCGTTCGTCGGCGATGCCCCGCTCGGCGGCGTCGCAGGGTGCCTGGCCGATGCCGACCCCTACTTCATGCCCATGCTACGCTCTGGGTTCACCAAGGGCTGGAACTTCGCCAGCACGCACGGTTGTTATGTCGCGACGCCCGAGCGGCCGCTGCCGAAACTCGACATGCCACCGCGCCGCAATGACGCCTGCGAAGGCAGTATCGACTCCGCCACTGCGCTGCTCGACCCGAAGACAAAAAAACCCCTCGACCATATCGTCCATATCTGGGGATGGACGACCGTATCCGGCGCCGATGGCAAGTCCGGTGGCGATGTCCATATCACGCTGACCGACGCGTCGGGCGCAACGACGATCCGCCGCGCTTTGCGCGTTCCGCGTGCAGATATCTCCGCCCAATTCCATCGCAAGAAGCTGGACGACGCCGGCTTCTCGCTGATCATGGACGCTTCGAAACTGGAAGGCCGCTACAAAGTCGGCGTGATCCGCGAGGCAAACGGGCAATTGGAAACCTGCCAGTGGCAGAAAGATCTTCTGATCGAATAGCCCGGCTCAACGCGCGCGCTGCTCTTCCAGCGTCAGCGCGACCTTGTCGCGCAGATAGACCGGCAGCGCGGCTTCGGGTGCGGCCCCTTCGCCGCGGGCGAAACGCGGCGCGGCGAGGCGCAGCACGGCGCGTGCCTGCGGATAGCGTTTGCCGTCGGCGAATGAAGGCGATGCAGGCAGGCGCGCCGCAAGCGCATCGCGATAGGCATCCCAGCCGCTGCCGACCACGCACCACTGCGTCTCGCGAAATTGTGGATTTTGCGGCAAAATCCACTTTTCCGCGGGACCGACCGCTTCGTCCGAAATCGCCTCGACCAGGCCTTCGGCCGTGCGCCGGAACGCTCCCGTGTAGACCTCGCCCATGCGCGCGTCGATCACGGCGAGGATGGGGGCGTCGCGATGTGCCGCGTCATCGGGCGCATCGAGCGCAAGCGCGGCGAGCGAGGATACCGGCACTACGGGCAGGTCGAGTCCGAGCGCGAGGCCTTGCGCGACCGAAATCGCCAGGCGCACGCCGGTAAACGCGCCGGGGCCGCGCCCGACCGCGATGCCGTCGAGATCGCGGCGGGCGAGTCCCGCTTCAGCGAGCAATGAATCGATCATCGGCAGGATCAGCTCGGCGTGTCGACGCGGTGCCAGCTCGCTGCGCTCGATAATCTTGCCATCGAAGCCCAATGCGGCGGAACAGGCTTCGGTGGCGGTATCGATGGCAAGCAGGTTCATGGGCAATTCTCGTTTTGTCCGCCTTCTCCCGGCGGACAAGGGAAACATCAATTCGTCGCGGCGGCGTAAGTATACCAATCGACTTTCCGCGTCAGATACATCAGCGCCGCGACGACGGCGAGCAGCGCGATCGCGCCCATCAGCAACGAATACTGCTCGCTGACCACGAGACCATAGAGCAGCGCGTAGATCAGCGCCAGCGCGGCACCGAGCATGGCTCCCGCTTTGCGGGCCTGCAATACGGCTGCTGCGTAACCGCCGACGAGCAGGACCACGGCCGCCGCGGCGGCGAGATAGGCCCAGGCGAAACCGATCTGTTCGGACAGCGCGAGCAGCACAACGTAGAACGTCGTCAGCGCGAGCCCGACAAGCAGATATTGCACCGGATGCACGCGCAGTTTCTTCAATACCTCAAACAGGAAGAACGCAACGAAAGTCAGCGCGACAAACAGCACGCCGTATTTGCCCGCGCGTTCGTTCTGCTGGTACAGGTCCGCCGGCTGATACAGGTTGACGCCGAATGCCGCGGCGGCGGGATCGACGCCACCCTCGCCTTCTTGCCAGTGCTGACCGTAGCTACGGTTGAGATCGAGCACCTGCCATTGCGCGGAGAATCCCTTCTCGTCGACCGCGCGCTGCGCGGGCAGGAACGCGCCGCCGAAGCCGGGATTCGGCCACGGCGCGGCGAGATGCGCTTCGGTTCGGCGCGCGAGCGGCAGGAACTGCAGGCTGCCGGTGCCGGCGAGAGTCAGGTTCAACTCGAAGCGATGCGCTTCGTCGTCCTTTGCAGTCTTCAGCCAACCGGACAGATCGATCGGAAGCGCGATCGCGCGCATCGCACCGTTGCCGTTGGCCGGACCGAACGCGTGCTCGCCGTCATCGATCTTCAGCGCCGAGATGCGGCGGATGCCGCGCACGTCCGCGAGCGGCAGGCGCAGCTCGGCGCGATCGAAGATATATGTCGTCTCACGGGTCTCGTCGGGCGCGGCCTTGCGTCCTTCGAGCGCACGCAGGTCGCGGGCGAGGAACTGTCCGGAGATTTTCAGCTCGCCTGTATACACCGGCGTCGAATAGATACCGTAGCTGCGTACCTCCGTTGCCAACGTGCCGTCGATATCGAGCCGGTCGGCGAGCAGGATCTCGGTGCTGTCCTGCGTGATCCAGCCGTTCGACGTCTGCACGCGCACGCGCTTGGGGATCGCGAGCACCGGACCGCCGACGTTCTGCGCCGCACCCCAACGTTGCGCGATATCGGCCAGCGCCTGCGCGCGCAAGCCGCTGCGCTCGCCGATCAGGCTCTGCACCTGGACCAGCGGGATCAACATCAGCAGCGCGAGGAAGCCGATGCCGAGCACCTTGAACGTGATCGATTGCGGAAGGTTCAGTACCATCGCCCGTCTCCGTGGAAGTCGAATGGCATTGCAGCGCTGGCTCGGGCGCGGTGTAGGGTGGGATTCGGGCGAAACGGAGACGGAAGCGGGCGATGCCGTGGCGCTAGCGTCAGAGAAGTTGCGGCGGGGATGCCTCGTAGCAGCGCAGCAACTGCTTGCACAGCGTCTCGTCGGTCGAATACTCGCTCGCATCGATCGAAGCGATCGGCCGCACCGGCACGCTGGCGTTGGTGAAGAACGCAGCGCGGAATTCGCCGATTTCTGCGAGCTGGACCGTGCGTACGACGCTGCCGATGCCCGCGCGCGCAAGACCCGCCTTGAGCAATTGCGTGGAGACGCCGTCGAGCTGTGGCGCATCCGGCCAGACGATGTCGCCGGCGCGATCGACGAAGCCGATGTTCCAGATCGAGCCTTCGCTGATGCGGCCGTCGGCATCGACGAACAGCGCATCGTCGTATCCCGCCAGGCGGGCGAGACGGCGATGGTGGAACAACGGGAACGTGCCGACGTGTTTGATCGACGGAAGCTCACGCGCGTAGCGGAACGACTTCACGCGTACCGGTATGGCCGCACGGCTGGATGCGGGAGCGACGATCGCGAGCACATCGGCTTCAACCGCCTGATCGAGACGCTCGCGGTCGAGCGCGCGCGCGAAGACGTTGACGCGTACGGACAATTCGCGCGCCTCGCCGGCGACCGCTTGGCGCAGGTAGCCGCGCACACGCTCGCGATCAAGCTCGCTGCCGAACAGTTCGCGCGTGGCGTGGTGCAGGCGATCGAGATGCAGGTCGAGACCGCGCACCTTTCCATCCTCGACACGAAACGCGGTGAAGTGACCGTAGTTGGTCTGCACGAGATGACGCAGGTCGTCGGCACTTGCCGGTTCGCCGTTCAATAGGATTTTCATGCGCTCAACCATGAGCGCGAAGATCAAGCAGCGGCCGTACCTGGCCGCACTTCTCAACAAAATCTCGATTGATCATGGCGTCATCGCAATCGCGAAAAAATTCTGCACGTCGCCTAGCTCGCGCGTCAGCGGCATCGGCGGCAGGCTGCGCAGGAACAGTTTGCCGTAAGCCTTGGTCGTCAGGCGTGGATCGCACAGCATGAGCACGCCGCGGTCGGCGACATCGCGGATCAACCGCCCCGCGCCCTGCTTGAGCGCGATCACCGCGGCCGGCACCTGCCAGTCAAAGAACGGATTGGCGCCGCTGTCGCGCAGCGCATTGAGGCGCGCGACGAGCACGGGATCATCGGGTGCGGCAAACGGCAGCTTGTCGATGATGACGCAGCTAAGGGCCTCGCCCGCGACATCGACCCCCTCCCAGAAGCTCGCCGCACCGAGCAGCACGCCGTTGCCCGACTCGCGGAATTCGGTGAGCAACTGGTGCCGCGGCGCCGTGCCCTGGATGAAAAGTGGAAAAGTGGAATCGGCAAGCAGTTCCGCCGCGCGG
>Ga0207694_10005098_pt1 | contig 10153 bp, 14 predicted proteins | sample KBSC34metaG_FD_184353 | JGI IMG/M metagenome (GOLD analysis project Ga0207694, IMG submission 184353) | Corn rhizosphere microbial communities from Kellogg Biological Station, Michigan, USA - KBS C3-4 metaG (SPAdes) (version 2) | ecosystem: Host-associated > Plants > Roots > Rhizosphere > Soil...
TCTGGCTTTCGTGTTGGCCGTTGTCGCGGCGCTGACGCACGCTCAAACCGTTTATCAATGCGCCGGGCCAAATGGCTCTATGACGTATTCGCAGACCCCATGCGGTGGCAACGCAAAGCTGATCATGAGCTCGGGGCCGAAACCAAAGCACGATGAGTCCACCGCAGGTGACGCGGGTATGGCGGCGCCGAAGGCCGTAGCGAAGCCATTGCCGGATGCGAATATTCAGGCGATCAGCGACAGCGTTGCGGATTCCAATTGCAGACGAGACGCGGAGCATCTGTTTATCTCGCCATCTACCGCGAGAATTGACCAAGCGAACGCACAGATTGCTCAACTGAGCCGACGTGAATACGTGAACGGCTACGGCCAGGCTTACGTTGGGCAAGCTGCCATCGCAAATCAACAGGTCGAACAGCAAATCGTTTCATTGCAGCAGCTTATCGCGACCGAGCAGGCTAGCAACAACGCCATAATCGCCGATTCGAACAGGCGCGTTGCCGATGCAACGGCCGAGTGCGACAAGAAGAAGGCCGAGCGCGAGAAGGCGACGACGCCGTAGCGGCCGCTTCGCTCAGGCGTTGGGCGATTTGAGCGGCTTCGCCTAACTAGAGATGGAGTGGCAATATTGCAATCGCTTGCCAAGATGCAAACGCAAGGATATTGTCCAAACTACACATCCGCTTTCGGGGGAGATTCATGGTCAACGTACCGTATCCGGGCGTTCGTCGAGAACTCAAACAGCTGTCGAAAGACGTGAAGTTGATCGTGGCGCGACTGGAGAAAGCAATTTCCAATCAGTCCAAGCTCGATAAAGCAATGACGGCAAAGACGGCTAGAAAACCGAAGGTGAAGGCAAAGAAAAAGCCAACCGACTGATGGGGCGAATCTCAAGGCAATATCGCCATCCCCTCGGCGAGCAAGTTCTGCAATCAGTTACCCAGAACCTGCCTTGGAAGCACTTCATTTTCGATGACTTCCTGTCGAGAGCCACCTTCTTGAGGGCGCAGAAGGAGGTGACGCTTGGTCGCCATCGTTTCGAAGTGAAGGAAGGAGATCCGTATAAGCTCCGCTTTTGCCTCCTTCGCCAGATGGATCTTCTGGAGGCTTTCTTATCACTACAGTTTCACAACCTGATGACGCAGGTGACCGGCGCTCGCTTGACGTTCAACAGCGCAAACTCGCTTCAACTGCGCTTGATGGATGAAAAAAGTCCGCCATTCCCCCGCCATTTGGATTTTTATGACGATGGCCGGCGCTCATTCATCGCAATCTTCTACCTTGGTGTTGGAGCCACTATGGGTAGCGGAGGAGAGCTAGGACTTCATGAAAGTATCAATTCGCCGGAAGATAAGGCCGTCCTTATAGAGCCAACGCCGAATAGGCTCGTGATCTTCTCGACCGACCATACCAATTGGCATGCGGTGCGACGCGTTAGCGGCGGAAAGAGATATTCGATACTTGGAGAGTGGATAGTCAAATAGCTGGGGGAACCGCCGAATGCCCCGCAGCGCGCGACGCGGAAACTGTCCCTTAGCCGGCGACATCAACTCAACTCGTTCACGCATCGCGCCGATGACCAGGCCGACTCGAACAGTTTCTTTGAAATGGGGACGTTTACTCCGCAGTGTGGCTTTACAGCCTCCGACTCGTTCCACATACCGTCTGGTAGCATCCCCCATCGATCTTGCAAGTGCACTTCGCTATAGCGAAGCGTTTTGCCGTCGGCGCGTATTTCCAGATAGCGACGCCAAGCACCAGTGGGGTCAATCTCCGAATACGAAATGTATTCCTCGACCCCGATCGTATTGCCGCTGGAGCAGTTGAGGCGGTAGATCATCGGAGCAACTCCTGCGCGGCGCCCGCATGAGCAAATAGTTAGGTTGGCTTGCGTAGAATTTGGCGGTGCTCGGACCATGCTAAGAAGAACGGCGGATAAAGAATTGCTAACACAAGCACCAAGTAGATGCCTGCCGCCAGGAGAGAGGCTGTGGCTATATAGATGGAAGGCAGCGCCACCAATGGGAGGCCAAAAAGCCTTCGCTTTATAAGGCAATACGCACCAAGCGCAACCGAAAATGACGCAGCCTCGCCAAGTATGAGGGGCGGCCATGGATCAAGTTGTAGAGTGTGGCTTGGCACATACTCTACGAACGGCATCGAAATCGCGTTGAACAGCGACAGCACGATCAATAGGCGTGCGAGGTTATCCGCCATGTGGAAAAGACACCTCGTGACAGATTTCCTACAAAGTGTCATAACAATCTAACGCTTGCGCCAGTTGAAAGGACCGCGAATGCCGAGCGCGTACGCGCCAAAAGCCCACGCGAACAGGAATTGAACGACAGCGGCTCCGAGCCATCGGTTCCAAGGTTGGTTTGGCGCTTCATAAGCGAGAATGAAAACGCCACATGCTCCCATTGCGAGAGCAATCACTGTAGCTAGTACCTGGAACGCGGGATGCTTCGTTTCGGACATTTCTTGAAGTGCCTACCGCTTGAGGTAAGTGGCTGCTGCCACTATGAGCGTCAGGTTACCGTGGCAAGTCGCAGCGGTCCACTTGACAGAGCAGTTAGGTGACAGGTCGGTAGTTGCGCACAAAAACTATACCGACCGCCACAATAGTGGCTAGCAAAAGAAACGGCACCGTTGACAAAACAACCTCGCGTGTCTCTGCTGTACCCGACACGTCGGGATGTGTTGGGTCAAAAACAATGGGGAACTTATCACCAAGGTTGACGTGGTCGACAGCTGCTGGTGCGGGAGCACTTCCTTCGTATGTAACACCGTTTACAACATAGGTATACCCGACCCAAGCATGCGATTGCTTAGAAACGACAGTTGCTCGACCTTCTTGCGCATGGCGAGACAGCAAAAGCTCAGAACGCACTTGACGGGCGGATAAGGCAAGCAACCCAGCCGCAATAACGAGCACCACGAGAAGTTCTCGGCGAAGTCGAGACATGGTTTGCAGCATGGCTTCGTTCTGTTGCCTAACGCTTAAGCTAAGCGGCCGCTGCCGCAATGAGCGCCATTCTACACCTGCTCACGTTCTCGCAGCTCACCGGCATAGCTAAGCGATCCATCGCCGTCCGCCGCTTACGGCACTGCTTCCGGGTAGGTGTAGGGTAGGGCGGCAGTGCGCAGCAGGCTACGGGCGACTTCCGCGGCGTTGCGTAGGAGAATTCCTACAGATCCGATGCATCTCCAGGATCGATATCAAGGCCGCTATACCACTGATAGACAAATTTGCGCGCCCCCAGGAATGTCTTGAACGGGCCGTATTCGTGATCATGGATCGTCGCGCGCCATGCGCCGCGAGTGAGGCGAATCGCTCCCACCTGCTTGTCGTCGTAGACAATCGGCGTGAAGTAGCGCCAGAACGGCTGCTCGGGAACATCGCAAAGCTCGATAGCCTGCTTGCGCTGCGGTTCGACTGGGTGTTCTTCATGGCTACCTGACCAACCCATGTTGAAGCCACGGGGCCACAACGGCCCATTGACTTCCCCCGCCGGTCTCGCGATCGCCGCGGAGATGTCCACAGTCTCGTGCTTTCGGCGGCGACGGTATGGCGCGAGGCCCATGTCGGCAAGATATCAGGCGTAGTTGCACAGATTGAGACTCAATCCACCGAGGCGCTACGATTGTCGCGCGGATCTTGGGGGCGAGCTGGGAAATGCGATGAACGCAACTGAATTTGAAAAAAGAGTTGAGCAGATATCCGCTTTGCTAAAGGAGCTCGACGCTGAAGTAGTTTGGAACGACAAGGTTCCAGATCCAGACAACCCAACACAGTCCAGGCAAATCGATGTGTCGGTGCGCCGAGGCGATGATTTAACGCTCATCGAGTGCCGACACCGTGGGCGCGTCCAAGACGTACAGTGGATCGAAGAACTGTATGGCCGCAAAGCCAGCTTGCGCGCGTCTCAAGTGATTGGTGTCTCTTCGAGCGGCTTCACTACTGGCGCAGTTAAGAAAGCGAAAAGCCTCGGTGTATTCATCCGAAAATTGTCCGAAGTGTCCGATGAAGAGGTCAAGCTTTGGGGCGCTCGGGCTAGCGTTACCTTGACGTACGCCGTCCCTACCGAAGTCAAAATATATTTCATCAGCACTCATCGTATACAGGTTCAGCTAAACGAAAAACTCATTCGACGGGCGTTTAGGGGGATCTCGCTAGGGCGCCTTCTGGCAATCGCAATACGCGATGCACCTCGGACAGGTCTTGGTCAGGGACCCATCGTATGCAGGGTGCAAGATCCACCCGGCATCTTTTTAGGAAGCGTGCCGATTTCGGAGTTGTTCATCTATTTCGTTTGGCACGCGGTCGAACGACAACAAGTTCTCCCGATAATAATGTCCTATGGAGATGTCGATGAGTCGTCCGTCGAAAGCATCGCAAATCTGGAGGCAAGCCCCCACTCTCGCACCGCAGTTGCTTATTCCAAAGGGCAAGTCAGTGTGATGATCGACGTCAGCGTCATGTCATTTGCCCCAAATAGTGTCCTAACGGGAGCTCGGGTCGACTTCACAAAACCGGTAAGCCCCAGAATGAGTGGGATGATCGGCTTCAAGGAAGAAGTCATCCAGAATTTGCCAACCGAATTCGCTGCGGTGGCGAGAGATTCCGACGACTACAATTGGCTCGTCCGGTCGTCAACGGGACCAAATATTTGGCAGCGCGAAATACCAGATTGAACTGGCGCTCATGCGGCGAGCCGGTGCTCGTAGTGCGGCCGCTCGCGTTCATCGAGGATCGCGTACTGCGCACCAAGGTTTGCAGGATCGGGGTTCAGCCAGGCGTCGATGTGTTCCGGCTTGATCGGGATGATGCAGCGATCGTGGCCGCTCGCTGCGAGCTGCGCGTCACCGGGCGCGGAAACGGATAGGCCGAGGGGCATCGTCATGCGCGCAGGATAGCGCTTGGCACGCTGGGCCGTGATCCTGATGTTGCGCATCTGAGCAGTGTAGCCGGGCGCATCTCGCAGGCTGCGACGCAGTGAGGAGTATCGTGGGTCAGCGGAATAGAGCGACAAGCGTAAACACCGCAGCAAAAAACGCGATGAGAGCGCCGATCTTCGCGAGACGGATCATCTGGTCGCTCTGATGGACAGCAAGGTGCTCCGCAAGGGTTGCGCCATCAATCCTTCTTATCCAGTGCCGGCAGTTGAATGGTTTATTGAACCTGTCCGAGTTAATGGCGCAGAAGGACGTAGTGCCGAAATCGCCGGGTATGTTCGTCATACCAACGTTGCGAGAAAACACTCGATTGATAACGCCTGCATCGTACAAGCGGCGCATTGCAGCAAATTGTGCATCACTGGCTTGTGTGTCGGCGGCACTCCGAAAGCGATAGTGCACTCTCAGTCCACAGAGGTCGCACTTGTTTGGCAGCGGCGTGTTGCACGTATCGCACATACAGCATATCAAGGCTTGCGATTGGGTCGCGGTAAGCTAGGGAGCAGGAGCGGCGGGCTTAACCGTTATTGCTGAGCTAGCCTTCGAGCTCTCGAATAGTTTCCCGTAATTGCTGCGCGGGCAGTCATAAGCGTACATGGTACGAAGCAACCATATCTTCTGCCAAAGATCGTCACTGTGCTCCAAATCAGTTACGTTGAGGCCGAGACTCTTGGCCTCGATCCTATCGATCGCTGAGCCATGTGATGCATAGCAGGATTTCGTTGCTAATTTCTCCACGATTGCATCGATTTCCTTTCCATCTCTTCCCTTGAGCATGCCGGTTTGCAATAGCATGGTCGCGAGATTTTTTGTCTGCGTGGATGCCGATTGTGCAACCTGCAGGTGGATTGGGTTCGCATTTGATTGCTTGAGGATATATTCCGCCGGGACTCCGCCAAGCACCCACGGATCAATCGGTCCAAGCTCTGAGGTCGTGGACATGACTATCGAAGAACCGGCGAGGGCAATTACAGTTCCATTGCTTTTTGCTTTCCGCGGAACGACTACGCGAAGGTCAGGAGCCATCTGTCGTAGTAGTGAGCACACCTTTTCTGTCGCGTCTGTGAATCCACCTGATGTCTCAATCATCAGGTCGACGGGCTTGCCCGCCGCGCCTTGTAGCAGCTCGACGAGAAGCTGATCGTCGCCAACATCAATTTGCGCGGACGTATTGTCCACGTCAGTAAAATAGACGAGTAACTCACGCTTGGTGATCGCTTCGATATCTCTGATCAACAATTGCCGGAGATATCTATCTTTATGCGATACCCAAAACAACGGCGTCTGCGCTGGTAGCGCGACGCCTCGAGGAAATTGCGGATCGGTCACGCGCGATTACGCTGGCTCAACCGCTTCGACTTTCTCCGACATTTCGTCAAGCCGACGAATCGCCTCAATGAGAGACGAATCGCGATCAGTGGGCGGATTGAACACCACTTCGTCACGCACAATGACCTGAGTTGACTGTTGGTCGGAGATGACGGCCGGATCGACGCCAATACTCTGCAGCCACTTATGGTGTTGACTCATAGCTCACTCCATTGTCCCCAGCAACGTGTGGTAATTAGTACCACAAATTCAGTGAATCTTCGCAACACTGCGACACAAATACCACAGTTTGCGAGGTGTCCCTGCAAGTGTCCCCGCAAAAACTTTGCTTTGGATCGAATGCGTGTAATTGCCTGATTGTATTGGTGGCCAGGGACGGAATCGAACCGCCGACACGGGGATTTTCAGTCCCCTGCTCTACCAACTGAGCTACCTGGCCGATCAGGCTTTGGGTGCGGGGCGCAGAAGGCACGGCCGCGGAAGGTCGCGTATTACAGCGATTTGATGCGTGCGAGTCAAGGAAAAATCGCGGGACGCGGCAGATTCGTTGTCCGCCGGTGCTTGCGGGGCCTGTGGCATGCTTCGTGGATGGGCATGGGGACACTCGATATCGCGATCGTCGGCTACGGCACGGCGGGGCAGGCCGCGGCGATTTATCTTGCGCGGCAGGGGCATCGCGTGCGCGTGTACGAGCACAGCGAGAGGCTCGGGCCGGTCGGCGCGGGCATCCTGGTGCAGCCTACGGGCATGTCCGTTCTTGCCGATCTCGGATTGTTCGATCGCGCGCTCGCCTGCGGTGCGCCAGTGCATCGGCTCGTCGGTGTGAACCTTGCCGGGCGCCGCGTGATGGATATGCGTTATCGCGATCTCGATCCGGACGGCTTTGGCCTGGGCATGCAGCGCGGCGCGTTGTTCGAGCTGCTGAAAAGCGAATTCGCGCAGCAAGACAGCATCGACACGGGCGTGGAGATGGTCGGTGTGTCGAACGACGGCCGCAGCTTGCGCGATGTGCATGGCGGCGCTCATGGCCCATTCGATCTGATCGTTGCCGCCGACGGCGCCGCATCCGCGTTGCGCAAGGCGCTGATGCCGCAAGCGCGCGATCGGCTCTATCCCTGGGGCGCCGTGTGGTGTCTCTGCGCCGATCCGGGTCGCCGCTTCGACGGCCAGTTGAGTCAGCGTTACGAGCTCGCGCGGCGCATGTGCGGCGTGTTGCCGGTGGGTCGGCTGCCGGGTGAGGGCGATGACGCGCATCGCGTCAGCTTTTTCTGGAGCTTGCATGGCGACGCGCTGGCACGTTGGCCCGAGCAGCGATTTGAGGCATGGAAAGATGATGTGCGCGGGTACTGGCCGGAGGCGGCGGAATTGCTCGGTGACAAATCGAGCGACACGCAATTCGCGCGTGCGTCCTATCGCGATGTGGTGATGCGCCGACCGCATTGCGGGCGTGTGGTGTTTCTCGGCGACGCGGCGCATGCGATGAGTCCGCAGCTCGGGCAGGGCGCGAACATGGCTTTGCTCGATGCGCAGGCGCTTGCCTCGGCTCTGCAGTGCGCGACGGCGATCGAGGACGCGCTGGCGAGTTACACACGCGAGCGGCGCGCGCACGTGCCGATCTATCAGTTCATCAGCCGCTGGCTGACGCCGTTGTTCCAATCCGACCACGACAACGTCGCGCGCCTGCGCGATGCGCTCTTCGGTCCGCTCGGGCGCGCGCCGATTCTGCGCGGCGAGATGCTCAAGGTGCTCGCGGGTGTGAAATGCGGATTATTCGGCCGCTTGCGCCCAGCGCTTCGCGAAGTCGTCGATGAAGCGGCACGGTCGTAGAGGCGTGCCGCGGCAAACGTCTTACTAAGAATGGTCCGGCGGCACGTAGCCCTGCGGCGCGGCGGATCCTTCACCGAAGAAAAACTTCTCCATTTCGGCTTCGAGAAACTTGCGCGCTTTCGGGTCGAGCGGCGAGAGGCGGTTCTCGTTGATCAGCATGGTTTGGTGCGCGAGCCACTGGGTCCACGCCTCCTTCGACACGTTCTCGAAAATGCGCTTGCCGAGCTCGCCGGGATAGGGCGCGTAGGCCAGGCCTTCGGCCTCGCGCTGCAGTTTGACGCAGTAGACGGTGCGTGACATGGCGGGTTTCCGATCTTCAGGAAAGGGATTCGATCAGCTTGCGCACGGGTGCGGGCAGGCCGAGCGCGGCGGCTTCGAGCGGATGCAGCCAGCGGCGGTCGGCATCGTCGGCGACGGTGCGCGTGGGTTCGACGTCGACTGCGAGCGGCGTGACGTCGAGCGAGTAATGGCTGAAGCCATGGATGAACGGCGGCAGCGGATGGAAGACGATCGCGTTCGCATCGACGGCGTGAGCACGCGCGATGTCGCTGCGCGCTGCGGTCTCGTCGGTGGCCTCGGGCAGGCTCCACAGTCCGGCCCAGACGCCGGTCGGCGGACGCCGCTCGAGCAGCATGCGGCCGTGCGTGTCGCGTAACACCAGCATTACGGTGCGGCGTGTCGGCCGCGCTTTCGCGGGCTTGCGCGCGGGCAGTGTTGCGGTGAGGTCGTCGCGGCGCGCGACGCAGGCCGCCTGCATCGGGCAGGCGTCGCAGCGCGGCTTCGCACGAGTGCAGACGCTGGCGCCGAGATCCATGATCGCCTGCGTGTAGTCGGCGACGCGCGCGTTGGGCGTATGCGCGTCGGCCAGTTCCCAGAGGCGGTTTTCCGTTGCCGTTTGGCCGGGCCAGCCGTCGATGCCGTGAAAACGCGCGAGCACGCGCTTGACGTTGCCGTCGAGGATCGCGCAACGGTGATTGAAGGCCTGCGCGAGGATGGCGCCGGCGGTCGATCGGCCGATGCCGGGCAGGGCCATCAGGTTGTCGAAATCGCCTGGCAATTCGCCGCCATGGCGCTGGACGCACAACCGCGCGGCGCGATGCAGGTTGCGCGCACGGTTGTAGTAGCCGAGGCCCGACCACAGTGCGAAGACCTCGTCTTCGGATGCATCGGCGAGCGATTTTATACTTTGCAACTTTTCCACAAAGCGCAAAAAGTACGGGATGACCGTCGCGACCTGCGTCTGCTGCAGCATGATCTCCGACAGCCACACGCGATACGGCGTGCGTGGATGCTGCCAGGGCAGGTCGTGGCGCCCGTGTGCGTCGAACCAGTGCAGCAGGCGCGGGGCGAAATCGTCGTTCACGCGGCCGACGCGTCGCCGTTGCCGAGGCTCGCGGGCAGCAGGGCGTCGACGAAGGCCGCGGGTTCGAATTCGCGCAGGTCCTCGGCGGTTTCGCCGAGGCCGACGAAGCGGATCGGCAGGCCGAATTCTTTAGCCAGCGCGAACACGACGCCACCTTTGGCGCTGCCGTCGAGTTTGGTGACGACGAGGCCGGTGACGCCGATCGCAGCGCGGAACTGGCGCGTCTGGTTGACCGCGTTCTGGCCTGTGGTGCCGTCGATCACGAGCAGCACTTCGTGCGGCGCCTCGGCATCGAGCTTGGTCAACACGCGGCGGATTTTGGCGAGCTCGTCCATCAGCCCCGACTGCGTGTGCAGGCGGCCGGCGGTGTCGGCGATGAGGATGTCGTGCTGTTTCGAACGCGCCGACTGCAGCGCGTCGAAAATCACGCTGGCCGAATCGGCGCCCGAGCCCTGCGCGACTACGGGAACGTTGTTGCGGTCGCCCCAGGTTTTGAGCTGCTCGACCGCGGCGGCGCGGAAGGTGTCGCCGGCGGCGAGCATGACGCTGTGCCCTTGCGTCTGGAAGCGGCGCGCGAGCTTGCCGATCGTCGTCGTCTTGCCGACGCCGTTGACGCCGACCATAAGGATCACGAACGGCTTCTTCGATGCATCGATGCCCAGGGGCTGCGCGACGGGC
>Ga0207694_10005099_pt1 | contig 10149 bp, 8 predicted proteins | sample KBSC34metaG_FD_184353 | JGI IMG/M metagenome (GOLD analysis project Ga0207694, IMG submission 184353) | Corn rhizosphere microbial communities from Kellogg Biological Station, Michigan, USA - KBS C3-4 metaG (SPAdes) (version 2) | ecosystem: Host-associated > Plants > Roots > Rhizosphere > Soil...
CGCGATTGCACGATTGTGTGCGGCGCCCCGGCACGCGACTGCGGCCAGGAGGAGCGAAACGATCGTGCATCGGGCGCGAAACATTGATGTCCTTGAACGGAGCCGGAGTGGGCCGGAAGAATAATCGTCCCGGCGCGCAGTTGTAGTCCTGCCGGAGACGATCAACATGGTAGCGTCGATACTCCGCACCTCCAACGAAATATTACACCACGCCCACCGCCGTCGTGCCCGTGAATCCGGGAAAGAGCACCTCGGTGCGCGACGCACCCAGATGCTTGCGCGCGACCTCCGCGAACACCGCGCGAAAGTCCGTCGTCAACGCCAGGTCGCGTCCCTCGTTCAGCTGTTCGGGCGCGAGACCCGGCCATTGTCCGTGCACCTTGTGCCCCTGCACGTGTCCGCCGATCACGAAGAGCGCGCCCGCGTGCCCATGGTCCGTGCCGCCATTGCCATTCTGCTTCGCCATGCGCCCGAACTCGGACATCGTCATGATCACGACATCGTCCATGCGATCGCCGAGGTCCGTCACGAGTGCCGCGATCGCCTGCGAGAAATCGCCGAGCCGGTTGGCGAGCTGCCCGGTGGCGCCGCCCTGATTCACGTGCGTGTCCCAGCCCCCGACATCGGCGAACGCGATCTCCAGCCCCACGTTCGCCTTCACCAGCTGCGCGATCTGTCGCAGGCTCTGCCCGAACGGTGACTTCGGATATTGGGCGTCGTGCTCCGGCGCGTATCGCTGCGGGTTCGCTGCCTTGAGCATCTTCACCGCGTCGAACGTTTCGGCGCCCGCTCCGTGAATCAGGTCCGCGGAGCCGGTACGATAGAGCGCCTCCAGTCGCTGCACGTCGGATCCCGTCGCCCGGATGGTGAAGTCGTCGAGGCTCGACATCGCGATCGTCGGCGCCGGACCTTCCAGAATGCGCGGCGTCTGCTGCGCGAACGCCACCGCGCGGAACGGCGACGCGGGCAGCTCGCACTCGGCGCACGTGTCCTTGGCCGCGAGAAAGCGATTGAGCCAACCGTCCGGCGTCGCCTTCACGTCGGGCGTGCCCGATTCCATGTAGTCCTGCGCGTCGAAGTGCGAGCGCGTGCTGCTCGGACTTCCCACGGCGTGCACCGGCGCGAGCAGTCCTCGAGCCCACAGCGGCTGGAGCGGAGCCATCGCCGGATGGAGCCCGAAGAATCCGTCCAGGTCGATCGCGCCATTCTGGGCGCCGGGCCGCGCGATCGCGATGGTCGGGCGCAGCGCGTAGTACTCGGCATCGCCGTGCGGCACCACGATGTTGAGCGCGTCCGCCGCGCCGCGCTGGAAGAGGCAGATCAGCACCTTCCCCTTCCCCTCCTGCGGCATTCCCTGCGCGTACACCATGCGCCTGAGGAAAGACGGGGAGAGTCCCATCGTCACGAGCGCCAGCGCGCCCGACTTCAGGAAGACACGTCGCTGCATACGCTACCGCCGTTGAAATTCGGGGGCGCCGAGCGCGAGACCGACCATCGTCTCGAGTCCGCCGCGCCTCGTCGCGCCTGCCGTGCTGTCGCTCGCCATGGGATTCACTCCGCTCTCGAGCACCTTGCGCGTGTCGGGGGATGCCTCGCCGCCGAGAATCGTGCGGATGACACCGTCCACCTGCGCGTCGTGCGGCAGTGAGGCGAGCGCCTTGCCATCCGTCCACTCGGCCGGCGACGCGCCGGGCACGCGCCCCGATGCCACGAGGAGTCCGAAGTTGATGCGCGCGAGGATCGCGCCGGTGTTGATCCACGCGTCGCCGCGCTCGGGATAGCCGTTCGGCGCGAGATGTCCGTACAGCGGCTCGCCGAGCTTGGCGATCAGCTGTGCCGTGCGCGGCGTGCTGTCGGGCTGGGCACCCACGGCTCGCAGCGCGCTCACCACAAGCTCGAACGGCGATTTCACCTTCGCCTTGTACGCGCTCCGCGAGAAGAACTCGGGCGACGTGAAGATCGTCCGCAGGCACTCGCGGATGTCGCCGTCGCTGCGGGTGAAGGTCGCGGCGACGCGGTCCACCAGCGCCGGAGGCACCGAGTCGCTCACGAAGCGACGCACGAGCTTGGTCGCGATGAAGCGCGCGGTGGCCGGATGCGTCGCGACGATGTCGAGCACCTGCTCGCCATCCTCGATGCCGCGGTTCGGCGCGAGCCGGTGGCCGAGGAAGATCTTCTCGCCGGCGTCGTGCATCGAGGGGCGGAACACGAATGCGCCGCTCTCGCGCGGCTTCTCCACGCTCCAGCCGGTGAACGCGCGCGCGGCATTCACCACGTCCGCCTGCGTGTAGCCGCCATCGACCCCGAGCGTGTGGAGCTCCATCAGCTCGCGTCCGTAGTTTTCGTTGAGCCCCCGCGGACGCGGCTTCTTCGCGCTGTCGGCGCCGATGCCTCCGAACTTCCGGTTCCGCGCGCCGGCCATCCGGCGTCGCGCCGCGAGCGCGGGACGATCGGCCTCGACCGTGCTCTCCCAGTTGTCGAGGTAGTAGAGCATTGCGGGACTCTTCGCCACGGCGCCCAACAGGTCGCGGAATTTCCCGAGCGCGTGCGGCCGGATGCTCTCGCGCTCGTACTGCGCGAGGAAGTAGCGCTCGGGCCCTTTGCCCGCGAACACGGTGAAGTGATTCTCCCAGAAGTCGACCATCACCTCCTCGAGCTGACGATCGCTCATCACCGCCCGCGCGACCTTGGCTGTCTGGAGCGCGGTGAGGAGTTGCCGCGATTGCCGTCCCGCCTCCCTGATGCGCATCGAGTCCGAAGAAGTGAGATCGAGCCCCGCGAGCTTGCCGCCCGCGCTGTCACGCGGCGCGGTCGCCTCGCCGCGCTGCGCCATCTCCTGCCGCTTGTCGCGAATCAGCTGCTGCGGCTGCGGATACTCGGCGAGCAGCTCGGACGGGCTCTTCGTGAGCACGGGAAAGCGCGCCACGAACTGCTCGGTTGCGCGATCGTCGATCTTCTGCGGGGAGAGCTGGAATTCGATCCACCGGTCCACGCCCATGGCGCGCACACGCTCCGCTTCGCCGGGATGCGCGCCGAAGCCGAGGCGATTGAGCGCCTGCTTGACCTGCTCGTCCGCGGTCTGCTCACGCTCACCCTGCGGCGCCACCGTTCCCGACGCACTGGCAGTGGCGAGACGCGATGTCGCCGGGCGAGCGGAGCTGCACGCCAGCGCGATGAGCGCGGTGAGAGCGAGAGCCGATGTTCGAGCGGTGTGGCGCATGTGCAGATGTCTCCAGCGAGTACTCGATAGACGCACCGTATGCACTCGCGTTAACACGCTCCGTGGCTTGCGACCGCTAGTTTTCCTTCATGCCTTCTGCGCGCCGCGGTCGTCCGCCAGCCACCCCGATCCCGGAACCGACGTGGGGCGACCGCGTGCGCGCGCTTCGCTACGTGCCGAAGCTCGTCAGGCTGGTGTGGACCACCCATCCCACCTATACCGTGATCATGACGGTGCTCCGCGTCGCGCGGTCGTTCGTGCCGGTGGCGGCGCTCTGGATCGGGAAGCTGATCATCGATCGGGTCGTCGCCCTGCGCACGACACACGGCTCCGCCACGCCGCTCTGGCATCTCGTGGCGGCCGAGATCGCGATCGTGTTCGGCGGCGACCTCCTCGGCCGCGCGTCTGCACTCGTCGAGAGCCTGCTCGGCGATCTGTTCTCGATCCATACCAGCATCCGGTTGATGGAGCACGCCGCCACGCTCGATCTCGCGCAGTTCGAGGATCCCGCATTCTATGATCAGCTCGAGCGCGCGCGACGCCAGACGGTGGGTCGCATCGGGCTGCTCTCCGAGCTGCTGACGATGGGCCAGGACCTGCTCACGCTGGCCACGCTCGGCACCGCGCTGGCCGTCTACAGCCCGTGGCTCCTGCTGCTGCTCGCGATCGCGGTGCTGCCGAGCTTTCTGGGGGAGACGCACTTTGCCGGGCTCGAGTACTCGCTGCTCTTCCGGTACACGCCCGAGCGGCGGCAGCTCGATTACCTGCGCTACGTGGGCGCGAGCGATGTGACCGCGAAGGAAGTGCAGATGTTCGGCATCGCGAACTGGGTGGTCGAGCGCTACCGGGTGCTCGCGAACAGGTTCTACGAGGACAACAAACGGCTGTCGATCCGCAAGGGCATCCTGAGCAGCGCGCTCTCGATCTTCGGCACGCTGGGCTACTACGCGGCGTACGTGGTGATCCTCGCGCGAACGGTGAGCGGAAGCATCACGATCGGCTCACTGACCTTTCTCGCCGCGTCGTTCGGCCGAAGCCGCGACATCGTGCAGCGGGTGCTGTCGAACGCGAGCGACATCTCGGAGCAGAGCCTCTACCTGAAGGACCTGTTCGACTTCTTCGAGATGAAGCCGACGATCACGACGGCGAGCGGCAGCCGGTCCGTGCCGGAGGTGATCAGGGAAGGATTCGTGTTCGAGGATGTGGGGTTTCGCTATCCCGGCAGCGAGCGCTGGGCGGTGCGGCACATCAGCTTCGCGCTCCGTCCGGGGGAGCGCATCGCGCTCGTGGGCGAGAACGGAGCGGGGAAGACCACGCTCACCAAGCTCCTGCCCCGTTTGTACGACGCCACGGAGGGGCGCATACTGCTCGACGGCGTCGACATCCGCGAGTACGATCTCGCGCAGCTGCGCCGCACGGTCGGCGTGATCTTCCAGGATTTCGTGCGCTTCGACATGCGCTTCGACGAGAACATCGGCGTCGGAGAGATCGAGCGCGTGCGCGGATATCTCGATCACACGAACGGCGACGGCGCCGAAGCGCCGGTGCCGGCGGAGCTCGTGAACGCGGCCGAGCAGTCGCTCGCGGCGTCGCTGCTCCCGCGCTTCGAGGGGGGCTATCAGCAGATGCTCGGGCGCCGCTTCGAGGGTGGCGTCGCGCTCTCGGGCGGCGAGTGGCAGAAGATCGCGCTCGCGCGAGCGTATCTGCGGGAAGCGCAGCTCCTCATCCTCGACGAGCCCACGGCGGCGCTCGACGCGCGGGCGGAATACGAGGTGTTCATGCGATTCTCCGAGCTCGTCGCGGGTCGCATGGCAGTGCTCATCTCGCACCGTTTCTCCACGGTGCGGATGGCGGATCGCATCATCGTCCTCCAGAACGGCGGGATCGTGGAGGAGGGCACGCACGAAGAGCTGGTCGAGAAGGGCGGGCTCTACGCGGAGCTGTTCACGCTGCAGGCGGCGGGGTACCGGTAGCGGACGACGTCAGTCCTTCACCAAGTACCCACGGCCCCGCACGGTCTGGATGAGCGGGTTGCGCTTGTCCTCGTCGAGCTTCTTGCGGAGATAGTTGATGTAGACGTCCACCACGTTCGTGAGTGGATCGACATCGTGCTTCCACACGTGCTCGCTGATCATCTGGCGCGTCACGATTCTTCCCGCGTTGCGGACGAGATATTCGAGAAGCGCGTACTCCTTCTGTGTGAGATCGATCACCTTGCCCGCGCGCTCGACCCGGCGCGCCACCGGATCCACCGCGAGGTCGCGCACGCGCATGGTCGAGCTGCCGGCCGTGATCGTCGAGCGGCGGAGGAGCGCCTTCACTCGCGCGAGCAGCTCGGCGTACTCGAAGGGCTTCGCGAGGTAGTCGTCCGCGCCCGCGTCCAGTCCGCTCACCTTGTCGTCGACGGACACGCGCGCCGTGAGCATCAACACGGGAAACTGATAGCCGCGGGAGCGGAGCTCGCGGGCGAGCTCGTAGCCGCTCAGCTTCGGAAGTCCGACGTCGAGAATGGCGATGGCAGGTGCATCGTCCAGCACCTTGCTGAGTCCATCCTCTCCGTCCGATGCCGTGCGCACCATGTAGCCAGCCGTGCTCAGGATGCGGGGAAGGACCGCAAGGAGATCGGGATCGTCCTCGACGACGAGGACGGAATCATGCATCGGCGCGTCGGACATATGCCCCAGAGTGATGGTGAGTATGCGACCGAGCCGAAGTTAATCGCTCTTGATCGATAGATGCGAGACGCCTTTCTTTCAAGGGTGAGCGAGAATCGACTGCGAGACGGAATCGGATACGGCGTGATCGCCGGCGCTGCAACGGCGGGAGCCTTGTTGGGTTTCGGTCATGCCCGGGGTGCGACGCTGCAACCGCTGAACGCAGTCGCCCACATGTTCGCTGGCAGCCGTGCATTCATGACCACCGGCTTCCAGCCCGCGATCACCGGCGGCGCGCTCGTGCTCCACTTCCTCTCGACGATCATCTGGGGTGTGCTGCTCGCGTACATCGCGGCACCGCTCACGCGCTGGGCGCGCGCGATCGCACCCGTGAGCGTGGCGATCCTGGCGTATCTCGTCGACCGATTCGTCGCACCCAACGGGCTGCGTCCCGGATTCGAGCAGCTGCTCTCGAGTGGAGAAACGACCTTCATCTACGTCGTTTTGGCCGCGGCGCTCGCGGCCGGTCTCTGGGCAACGACGCGTCTGGTGCCGCGCGGGTGAAACGATTCGTCGCGGAGTGAAACAAGGGTGTCACTTGCAGGCAACACTCCGTGTTGTCCGCATCCGTCGCGAATGCCCGCCTGTATGATTGTGGTGTAGTACGACGAGAGAACGGTGCGGGCGAAGGATGGGCCTCGCTCTTGCTCTTCTCGTAGCCTGAGCCAATGGCTCGCGGACGTCGGTGAACGTCCGGCGCACGACCATTTTTTCACAGGAGGGAAAATGGACTTCCTCGTAATGCTCGAGGAAGGTGTCGATCTGTCCCCTGTGCTTGCGCGGGTGGATTCGGTCCCCTCGGCGTTCTCCCACGAGCGTTGCGACCGCGATGTCGTGACACTCTACGGCGTTCCCGAAACCGCATCGCTGGCACTGGCGCTCGCCGCCGCGGTCGAAAGTCACCGCACCGGCGTGGGCCCGGGCACTTTCCGCCACCTCGGCCTCATGGTCGGGCGTGGAGCAGTGGGTGATGCGGCGTGGCGCGACAGCACCACGGGCGAGATCGTCACCCACGATCTGGACATCCCACTCGATGTCCTCACCGCAACCGCGCAGCATCTCGTTGCGCACTTCGGAGCCAAGCTGCAGCGGCTCGTCGCAGGATTGTCCATGCCGGATTGGCCGGAGGGCGCACGCCGCGCCATCTCGATCACTCTGGACCCCGTCATCGAGCCCACGCGGGCTGCGATCGCGAAGATCGAGAGCGTGCTCGAAATCTTTCGCGAATCGGACGGGATGGCCTTCGAGCTCGAGGGAGACTAACGAACCTTTTCCAGTCCGAACGAAGGATGAACGGGAGCGCCTCGGCGCTCCCGTTCGTACATCCGGAGCTCTCGCCAGCGGTGCCGAACTGGAGTTCGCCCTGCACGCGGGGTTATCTTCGCCGCCATGCTCATCCATCGCTATTTCGCCGTCGCGGCGCTCTCGATCGGTCTCACCGGCGCTGCCGCCCCCAGCGCACTCGCCCAGGCCCCGCTCTCGGGCTTCGATGCCTACGTCGCCCGGAGCGTGAAGGACTGGAATGTCCCGGGCCTCGCCATAGCCGTCGTGAAGGACGACTCCACGGTGTTCGCCAAGGGCTACGGAGTGCGCCAGCTCGGCACTCGCGATTCCGTGGACATCCACACGCTCTTCGCCAATGCATCGACCACGAAGGCGTTCACGTCGTTCGTGGTGGAGATGCTGACCGACGAGGGGAAGCTCAGGATGGATGCGCCCGTGATCACCTACCTGCCGGATTTCCGGCTGTACGATCCGGTGGCCACGCGGCAGGTGACGATCGCCGATCTTCTCGCGCATCGCACGGGGGTTCCCGAAGCGGATTTCATCTGGTACCAGGACACGTCCTCGTTCCCGGAGATCATGCATCGGCTGAGCTTCGTCCCGCTCAACGCTCCGGTACGCTCGCACTTCGAGTACCAGAACATCACCTACGCGCTGGCCGGCGTGATCGCGGGCGAGCGCGCGGGGGCGCCCTGGGCGCAGCTGGTGCGCGACCGGATTCTCACACCGCTCGGCATGAAGGAGACGACCACGCGCACGCCGGACGAACGTACGCATCCGAACGTGACCTACGCGCACGATTTCGTGAACGACACGCTTCGCGTCATCCCGCGAGATGACGCCGACAACATCGCTCCGGCCGGCGCGATGTACTCGAGCGTCTCGGACATGGCGCTCTGGATGCGCTTTCTCCTCGACAGCGCTCGGCTCGGCGGCAAGCGGGTGCTCTCCCCGCGCGGCTATGCCGACCTCTTCGCGCCTCACATTCTGGTCGACGACAAGGAGTTCTATCCGACTGCCAAGCTCACGCACCCTCGCTTCCAGGCGTACGGGCAGGGATGGTTTCTCGAGGACTACCGCGGCGAATTCATCGCCTTTCACACCGGAAGCATCGACGGGCTCTCGGCGATCGTGGGTCTGATCCCGGCGAAGCGCGTTGGCGTCGTGATCTTCGCGAATCGCGATCACGCCGAGGTGCGCCAGGCGCTCATGTACACGGTCTTCGATCGCTTCCTCGGCCCCACGAAGCACGACTGGAGCAGAGAGATGCTCCCGATGTATTCGGCGCTCCGCGAGGAGGGAAAGGCCGCGGAACGCAAGATCGATGCGGAGCACGTGACGGGAACGCACCCCTCGCTCCCGCTCGCTCGCTATACCGGTGTGTACAGCGACAGCCTGTACGGCACGGCGACGGTGACGCTGAACGACGGCAAGCTCGTCGCGCGGTTCAACCCGCTCGCGTCGGTGACGCTGGAGCACTGGCACTACGACACGTTCATGGCCCACTGGAACAAGGCCTATCGCGGACGGCAGCTCGTGACGTTCCGCCTGGCGGACGACGGAACGGTTTCGGGGCTCGCGATGCGTGACGACGTGCTCTTCAGGCGCGAGAAGCCGAAGAGTTAAATTGGAACGGTCCCCTCACCCGATCGAGTCATGAAATTTCTCGTCCTGATCTACAACGAGCCCGAGCTGCTCGACGCGCTTCCGGCCACCGAGTTCGACACGACAATGCGGGGCTGTTTCAACAAGGCCGATCAGTTGAAGAAGGATGGGAAGCTCCTCGATTCGCGGATGCTGCAGGCGCCCAGCACCGCCAAGTCCATTCGTGTCCGCAATGGCCGCCGGACCACGCACGACGGTCCGTTCGCCGAGACGAAGGAAGTGCTCGGGGGATTCAACCTGATCGAGGCCGAGAACATGGATGAAGCCCTGCGGATCGCGGCGGAATTTCCGTGGTCCGAAACGGGCTGCATCGAAGTGCGGCCGCTCGAGGACATGGACGCCGTGCGCAGACGTGTGAAGGCACCGCCGGCGCTCGCGAGCGCCTGAGCTCTCGCGCGGCCGCTGGGGCCACGCACCGAGGCGAGTCAGTCCTTCGGCGCGACCGTGCTGGCGGGCGAGCCACTCTTCGATCGAATCCGCGCGGAGGCTGTCGCCGCGCTCCGCCGCGAGCCCCGCGAGCATGCCGCCGTAGTCGAATGCCCTCAGCGCGCGACGCCCGCGGGCATCCTCGGCTGCTTGTACGTGAACCGCTTCCCCTCGTAGTTGCGGAAGATCACTTCGTCGTCCGTGATCTCCTCCACGTACTCGGGGAGGAGCGGCACCTTGCCACCGCCGCCCGGAGCGTCGATGACGAAGTGCGGCACCGCGAGCCCCGATGTCCATCCGCGGAGCGCCTGAATGATCTCCAACCCGGTCTGCACCATCGTGCGGAAGTGCTCGCCCCCGGCCACCTGATCCGCCATGTAGATGTAGTACGGACGCACGCGCGCCTTCAGCAGCTCGTGCATCAGCTTCATCATCACCTTCGGGTCGTCGTTCACGCCCTTGAGCAGCACCGTCTGGCAGCCGAGCACCACGCCCGCGCGTGAGAGGCGATCAAGCGACGCGACCGCCGCCGGCGTGAGCTCGCTCGGGTGGTTGAAGTGCGTGTTCATGTAGATCGGATGGTACTTCTGCACCATGTCGCAGAACTCGGGCGTGATTCGCTCCGGGAGGTGGGACGTGATGCGGCTGCCGATCCGGACGATCTCGACGTGCGGAATCTCGCGGAGCTTCTGCAGGATGTACTCGATGCGACGATCCGAGAGCATCATCGGGTCGCCGCCCGAGAGGATGATGTCGCGGATCTCCGTGTGCTCGCGGATGTACGCGAAGGCGGAATCGTACTGGTTGAGCGGGATCTTCTCGGGGTCGCCCACCTTTCGC
>Ga0207694_10005103_pt1 | contig 10144 bp, 8 predicted proteins | sample KBSC34metaG_FD_184353 | JGI IMG/M metagenome (GOLD analysis project Ga0207694, IMG submission 184353) | Corn rhizosphere microbial communities from Kellogg Biological Station, Michigan, USA - KBS C3-4 metaG (SPAdes) (version 2) | ecosystem: Host-associated > Plants > Roots > Rhizosphere > Soil...
ATTCTCCCGATTAGAGCGATTGCCTGCTCGAAGATTCTCCGACCCCGCATCAGGTCGACACAAGTTGCGTCACTGGCCTCCCGGCACGGATATAAAACTCCGTGCCGCTTTTTTTGTCAGAAACGTGGGGTGGGGGGCGTTGCTATGCAGCCCAGCACATATCGCTGTGATTCTGGTTTGTAATTTTTCCTTCCACAGCACCCAAAAGGCTGCATCCCATCTACAATCAGCATTAAACGCACCACAGCCCACCGCAAGGAGAACCGACGATGACCAAAGCCGATTTGGTGGACCATGTAACAGCCCTGGGCGACCTGACCCGTCGCGATGGAGAGGTCATTGTCGATACGCTCTTTGAGTCTGTTATCGGTGCGCTGAAAGCGGGCGACAAGATTGAGATACGCGGCTTTGGCAGCTTCCGCACCCGCCAGCGCAACTCCCGTATCGGTCGAAACCCCAAGACGGGCGAGCGGGTGGATGTGCCGGCCAAGCGCGTGCCCTACTTTAAGCCCTCCAAGGAACTGCGTGACACGGTCAATCCCGGCGGCGTCAAGAGCTTACCCAAGGGCACTGCCCACAAGGTTGACGCGCATCATCCGCCGGCGATGTAATCTGACGTAGCTCGCGTTTTAAAAACTTTCGCCAATCCAATCGCAGTGCAACATCATCTATAAGGGGCAGGGAAGCCCTCTATGCCAATCGCCACGGAGTTTTTCGTCCGTCATGCCACAGCCATCCTCTTTGCGTGGGTGCTGGCGGAGCAGCTTGGCCTTCCCGTACCGAGCATCCCAGTTCTTCTGACCGCAGGCACGCTGAGCGCCGCGCATCGCGTACACACTATGCCTGCGCTCCTTTCAGTTGTTCTAGCTTGCGTCTTGGCGGATTCGCTCTGGTTTGCCCTGGGCCGCCGCTATGGCACACGTGTAGTCCGGCTGCTCTGCCGGTTCTCTTTTGAGGCCTCCACCTGCATCGCCAAGACTGAGGACTACTTCAGCCGTCGCGGCGCTGAGACGCTGCTCTTCGCCAAATTTGTGCCCGGGCTCTCCACTGTCGCACCGCCCATCGCGGGGCAGGCCGGCATGGAGTACTCACGCTTCCTTCTCTACGATCTCTCCGGCTCACTGCTGTGGGCGCTCAGCTTTCTGCTCGCAGGCCGCTTCTTTGGAGATGTTGCCAAACGCAGTCAGGCGTTCTTCGCACTGCTCAGCCACTTCGCAGCACTGGTCTTCGTGCTGATGGTGATTGGCTTCTTCCTGTGGCGCGTGGTGAAGCAACGCCGCTTTGTGGCCCAGGTCCGAGAGCTGCGCATCGAACCTGCAGACGTAAAGGCCATGATCGACAAGGCTACACAGAAACAACCGGCCTGCCAGCCATATATAGTCGATCTGCGGCACCCGCTTGACTACCTGCCGGATCCTCGCGTACTACCGGGCGCCGTTCGCATCGGCCCTGCCGAACTGGAAAGCATGGCGGACCGCATTCCGCGCGACCGCGATGTCATCCTTTACTGCACCTGCCCGTCGGAAGAGACCAGCGCCAAGGTTGCTATGCAGTTGCACAAGCTGGGCGTGACCCGCGTGCGCCCGTTGCGCGGCGGCTTCGACGGCTGGAAGCAGGCCGGCTACCCTCTGCACGACTACGCAGAAGAGACGGCACAGCCTGCTCAACAAAACAACATCGCTGCGATATCGCAGCTCAAGTCCGCCTGACGGAGTCACTCTCCCAGCCTGAAGACCACGGTGATAGTTGTCTCCACCTCTATCGGCTCACCGCTGAGCAGGTAAGGCCGGTAGCGTGCAGCCGCCACTGCATCCAGCGCTGCTTGTCGCAGCATTGGCGGACCGCTGGTCACATGCGCACTCTCGATCCTACCGGCCTTTGAGATCATCGCCTCGACCACCACGGCACCCTGCGTTTTGGTCATAACCGCGATATGTGGATACACAGGCTGGATTGGCGCCAGCAGCATTCCGGACGTGACACCGCCCGAGAGATGCACTAGGGTTGGGCGCGCGGCTACGCGGGTAACGGGTTCTCCTGATCCACCACCGGAACTAAGCGCCGGCATGGAAGTATGACCCATTGTGAATTGCCCGATAGGCTCAGGCCGTTCACTCTCGGTCGGCAATCCCGGATCAATAGAAATGATCGATACACCCTGCGGAGCCTGCGCAGGCACAGATTGCACCGCAGGCTCTGGTGCCGATGTGTTGGACGAAGGCGCTACATGCACAATACGCGGCGGATGGACCGGCAAAGGAGGCATCGTGAGATGTGGCGCTTGCGTAAAGATCTTCATGGTCTGCGGCCGCATGAGCGGGATGATGATGACCAGCGCGGCCAGCGTAAGTTGAACCGCCGCCGATCCCACTGCTGACCAGCGCTGTGCGCGTGACACTGCAATTCCGCGCGACTCCACCAGGCTTCCCTCGAACATAAGGCACCTCCGTTACTTTCAACGGCTGCGGCCTAATCGTTTGGCCGCCGGTGCGCATCTGCGAGGGGATGCGTCCTGTTGCAATAGACACCGTGCGCGCGTAAAGGTTCCCGCGTGTGTGTGGCGGAACATATCCACCCAGAACGCCGACCCAGCTTCGAGAAGATTGCTTGTCACAAATCGTCACGCAAACTCGTCTTTAGTGCGTACAGAAAAGGAGTCTCAATGCTTCGATGGGTTCGTATCCTAGTGTCGATCAATGTGGTCGTAATGCTCGTTCAGGCTTCGCTTGCCGGTGGTCTATTGGGCGGTGTAAGCGGCGCGCTGAGTCTTCATGAATTTACCGGGAAGCTTCTGGTCTGCATTGGTGCCACCCAGGTTCTTTTTCTGCTCTATCTCAGGCGCAAAGAGAAGTTGCCGCACTGGCTGCTGCCGTCGAGCATAGGCATTCTTGTTGCTGAGGTAGTCGAGTTCTCCCTGGGACACCTGGGCCACGTCGCCATTCATGTTCCTTTGGGCGTAGCCATATTCGGCGCGGTTGTGCGGCAAGCGGTCTGGGCTCTTCTGCAAAACACTCCCTCAGCGTTCGCCGAGTGAGTGTGGCACAGCATTGCTGATGGCATCAAGCGATACGCGCAGTAAGATCAGCGGAGTAGCGCCGCCAGTCGAAGGTGACGCGTAAGCCCGGTCGTAGTGATGCTGTGCGCATCGGGGCTAGGCGCTTCCGCCGCCAGTTCCTTCCTTATTGCCGCAGCCAGCCAACGAAGCCGCCACGCGGTGCGATTTCAAGATGAATGTGGTCCTTGCTGGTCAGCTTACCGTCCTGACGGTCCCAGGCATCGGGTCTGTCTTTGGCGTCGCGCAGTTGCGTTGTGTTCCACGATCCGGCGCCAAGGAAGGTGAGAGGAATTTCGAGCGTAGTGGCGTCTGCGCCGTTCATTACCGCGATGAACCACTGCTTGCCCGAGCGCCGTGCCTCTGCGACAACCTTGCCGGGTTCGCTGCCCGTGAGGACGCGGGTCTCGTCCCATGCAGGAGCGATGGCGGTGAGAACGTCGCGTGCGGGGTTCTCCAGATAGCTCTGCGGATGGCCACCGAAGCAGAGGAAGGGCGAGGTGAAAACGACAGCCTGCGCCAGCTCATGCGACCAGGTGTTGCCCATCAGCTCGCTGAGCTTGAATACGGTGGGAGTGTAGTCGCCGGGACCGGCGATGTAGCGGGTGAAGGGCAGGATCACGTCGTGATCCGGCTGAGGCACACGGCGGTAGCGCGTGATCTGATACTCATGCCCGCGCACGCCTTCGCGGGTGACGACGTTGGGCCAGGTGCGCTCCATACCGCTGGGCTTGTTTGCACCGTGGAAGTCGACCATCAGGTGCGCGTCAGCTGCATCCTTGGCAGTGTCAAAGTACCAGTTGGCGACAGCGCGGCTTGCCGGAGGCGGGAAATCAATCTTCACGCCAACCACTCCGGCATCGACGGCTTTCTTCAGGAAGTCTTTGCGCGCTTGTGACTCGCGGACGAAGCGGCTGTGTACCCAGATCCAGATTTTAACGTTCTTCGTCTTCGCGTATGCGACGCTGTCGGCGATTGCCGCCCAGGAGTCGGGCCACTTCTCCCAGCCTTCGTCGATGAGGTAGTCATCAAGGCCAAGCTGACCGGTCCAGTCGATCCACTGGTGCTGCTCTTTCTCAAGCGGATCGCCTGCGGCCAGCCACTGCCATGAGGAGCGACCGGGCTTGATCCATGTTGCACTGGCCAGCTCAGGCGATGCGGGAGGATTCAGGTTCTCAACCAGCGTGGTGTTGACAAGATCAGTGAGATTGCGCGCAACGATGGTGACACGCCACGGCTGCACGACTTCGTCATCCGTGATCCAGCCCTGCGGATCAGCGTAGAGATAGCCGTCAAGCGCGCCGTCTGTGCCGAGCTTGACCGCGAGATCGCCGTAGTCCTTGATCAGAGCTTCGGTGAGGGTGACGTAGACGCCACCGATCCGGGTGGTAAGCGGGAAGCCGATGTTGCCGACCGCGCCCAACTGCTTGAACGTCGTCTGGTGATAGGCGGCCTCGTAGGAGTTGTCGAGCTTGGCAGCCCACACTGTGGGGTCGCCGTCGAGCATCCATGTGGAATGATCGGCCTGGACCTTACGTCCGGCTTTGGCGGGAAGGCGCAGGCGAACGCCGACACCGTCGTTCGCGACATGCACGTCGACAAAGTAGGATTCAGCGCCAGACTTCACGGGAATCGTGGCTTCGTTCGCACGGTCCACCGCTTCGGAGTGTCCCCCGAGGAAGTGATAGCGCGCGTCAACCTTGCGGAGTTTTGCAGCGCCGAGCGACGCGTCCTTGCCGAACTCCACATCATCGGCCTGGATACCCACCTTTGACGGAGCAAGCACCTGCTTGCCGTCAACCGTGATGCGATAGGTGAGGCTTCCGCCAGTTGTGACGAGTTCCGCCTTCACCTTGCCGTCAGGGCTGGACACGATGACGGGCTTCGCGGCGGCGCTGAGCGTCGTTGCTGCGCAAAGCACAACTGCGATTCCAAAATACGAACTGATCTTCACGAATAACTCCTAGTCCCTGTTCTGTTGCGTTCGTAAGATATCTGTATCTACAGCGCGCCCTGCACGAATTGCACGCCGCTCACTGGCTGACCGCCACCTACGCTGACCTGCAGCTTTGCCTGGGGCACATCGTCCTTTGCGAGCGTGAAGCGTACCTCACGACTCTCACCAGCTTTCAGGTGGATACGCTCAAAGCCGCGCAGGCTGCGGATCTCCTCGCCGGGGCCACCGCTGAGATAAAGCTGCACCACCTCATCGCCATCGCGCGAGGACGTGTTCTTCACCGTCGCGCGAACCTCAGCTCCGATTGCGGTGCGTCTTGCCTTCAGTCCCGAGTAAGCGAAGCTGGAATAGCTGAGCCCGTATCCGAACCCGTATAGCGGCTCACCCTTGAAGTAGCGATATGTGCGGTTCTTCATTGAGTAGTCGGTGAACTCAGGTAGCTGATCGAGTCCCTTGTAAAAGGTGACAGGTAGCCGGCCGGAGGGATTATTGACGCCGGCTAGTGTCTCAGCGACAGCGGTGCCGGTCTCTTCGCCGCCGTACCAGGCAGAGAGAACAGCGGTCGCACCGGCAGCCTCAGAGTTTGCAGCGATCGCGCTGCCACCAGTCAGCACGACAACGACCGGCTTGCCGGTAGCCATCAGCGCCTTCACCATGCTCTCTTGCGGCTCTGGCAGTTCAATGGTGCTGCGATCATGCCCTTCGCCTTCGAGCGAGCCGTTGAGTCCGACGAAGACAAGAGCGGCGTCTGCATCCTTGATGGTGTTGCGCGCCTGCTCCAGCAGTACATCCGCGGGAGGAATCCAGTTCAGCTCCGCGCCGCCGCCGCGGCCGTTCTGCGTGTACTCCACGCGGACGGAGTAGGCATGACCCGCCTCCAAATGCACCGGAGGAGGACCACCACGTCGGAAGCCCTGCCCGGGACCTTGTCCCTGACCCTGTCCTGGCCCAAGACCCGGAGGACGCGGCCCGGCAGGGCCAGCGCCTGTCAGCTCTTTGCCATCGCGGTTCCATTGGCCGGTGCGCGCCTGCAGCACGTAGTCACCGGTGCCAGGTGCGGTGAGTGTCCCTGCCCAGCGGATGGAGTATTTATCGCCGTTCAGGGCCTTCACGACCGCCGGCTCTTCCATATTGGCGTCGTAGTAGAGGCGGGCCTCAGTGCGCTTGAGCTTCGGCTCGCCCTGAAAGTCAGGGTTGTCGAAATATTCGGCGAGAATACCGTGACTACTATTGTCGGGCAGAGTAAGCGCATCGGTGGAGATGATGGCGGCAGCCGTGGGTGTGTAGGTCGCGCCCAGTGCGTAGTTGATCTTTGCGGTCGCGAACTGCTTTTGCAGCCCCTCCAGCGGCGTGACTTGTTTGGACGAAATGCCGTTGTAGTTACCCAGCAGCCCTACCGGATCATCGGCGGAAGGCCCAACTACGGCGATCGTCTTCACCGAAGACTTCAGCGGAAGAAAGCCGCCCTGGTTCTTCAGCAGCACGATGCCCTCGCGCTCTGCGGTCAACGCGAGTTGACGGTGCGCGGCAGAGTCATTCTCCGAGTACGCAATCTTCGAGTAGGGAACACGGTCCGCCGGATCGAACATGCCCAGACGCATGCGCGCAGTAAACAACCGCTCTGCAGACTTTGTGATCTCCGCTTCAGTAATATGACCAGCCTTCACCTCTTCGATCAGGCTCTTGTACTCACCGCCACAGGTCAGGTCCGTGCCGGCCTTCACCGCTGCGACATCGGCTTCGCCTTCGGTCTTCACGTACTTGTGGCTGCGATAGATGTCACCAATCGCACCGCAATCGCTGACCACGAAGCCCTTGAAGCCCCACTGGTCGCGCAGTCGCTTCTGCAGCAGATCGTCGTTCGCGCAACCGGGTGCGCCATTCACCGAGTTGTAGACGCACATGATAGAGTCGGCTTTGCCCTCGGTGATAGCGGCCTTGAAGGCGACAAGATAGGTGTGCTGCAGGTCATATTCACTGGCCTTCGCATCGAAGGTGTGGCGCAGTGGTTCAGGTCCGCTGTGCACGGCGTAGTGCTTCGGCGTCGCAACCACCTTCAGGTAGTGCGGATCGTTGCCCTGCATGCCCGTGATGAAAGCCACGCCCATGCGGCTGGTGAGATATGGGTCTTCGCCGTAGGTCTCCTGGCCGCGGCCCCAACGCGGATCGCGAAAGATATTGATGTTGGGCGACCAGTAAGTGAGCCCGGCCGTACGGCCCGGCGCTGCACCTGGCGCGACCTCCTGCACTGGCGGACGGCGCTGCGCTTCGTTATATTTCGCGCGCGCCTCTGTCGAGATGGCATCGCCGATACGGTTCACCAGCGCAGGATCAAACGTGGAGCCGAGCGACATCGGCTCTGGAAACACCGTAGCGCGGCCCGTTGCGACGCCATGCAGCGCCTCATTCCACCAGTTGTAGACCGGGATGCCCAGCCGCGGAATGGCAGGCGAGACATTCTGCATCTGCAGAATCTTCTCTTCCAGCGTCATGCGGCTAACGATGTCAGCTGCGCGCTTCTCCGGGGAAAGACTCGGGTTCTGGTACGGCGCGGTCTGGCCAAAGGCGGGCAGGCCCATCACAAAGATGAAGGCGATGGTCAGATTTGAACGGATCAACTTAGGCTCCTGAAATGACCATAGAAGTCTATCTGATCGGGGCCTTCTCAAACCTCGCCAAAATCGATTACTGAAACGAATCTTGTCTTTCAGATGGATACCAGATGAATGAAGGAAACTCATCCGCAACTCTGTCGTGGCTGACCTGTATCGAATAGTAAGCACCGCCGCTAGTCAGCGTGTGAATGCGCTTCAGATTTCTGAAATAGATTGGTTGCCCCCCAGGGATTCGAACCCCGATATGCTGAGTCAGAGTCAGCTGTCCTACCATTGAACGAGGGGGCAGCAGCTCGTGAGGCGCGTACCCGGAGCCGCGAGTGAACCACTCGCCGCATCCATTATTGAGTGTACCGGCGCATCCTTCCTCGGTCAAACAACTAAGGCTCCACGCGCATCACCAGAATCGCGTGAATTTAATCAGGCCTCTTCCGCACAGGCTCATGGCCCGTGGTATCGTCGGATTCTTCCCGCTCTATCCACTTCACTTGCGATAACGCGAGATGCACGTCAATCGGCCCAGGAAATTTTCTTACCAAGGAGAAAATGCCATGCCCGAAGGTGCAGCAAAATCTACTCCGTCCACATCGCCCCTACGCCTAGCCGGATTTGTCACGGTCGCAGTCGCTGCGGTAGCGCTTGCCGTACCGCTGGCCAGTGCAGTCAGCGCAGACGACAAATATTCGCTGAAGTCACCCAGCGGAGTTCCGTTCTCCGACTTCCGCGGCTACGAAGACTGGCCCGTTGCGTCCTCCGCCCGGACCGACGAGATACTTAAGGTCATCGTCGCCAATCCAGCCATGATCAAGGCCTACAAGACGGGCACTCCAGTCAACGGCCAGCCGTTCCCGGAAGGCTCGAAGATTGTGAAGCTCCAGTGGAAGCCGAAGAAGAGCACGGAGGCGCCCTTTGTTGTCGACGTGCCAGACACTCTTTCCCAGGTCTTCGTCATGGAAAAAGACTCCAAGCGATTTGCGAAGAACGGCGGCGGCTGGGGTTATGCGGTCTTCAACTACGACGCCGCGACGAAGACTTTCTCTCCCGATGCCAAGAGCCTCTCTGACTGCGGTAACGCCTGCCACACCACCGTGAAGGCGAAGGACTATATCTTTCATTCGTACGAGACGCGTTGAGTGACCTGACACTCCTCCAAACAAAAAAATGGCCGCTCCCATCAAGCGGCCATTTTTACAGTTTGATGAATGCTATCTATCTGCGGTCCTCATAGCGATATTCCTCGTGCCTCCGCTCCCGCTTCTTGACGTCGTGGTTCTCGCGGGCCTTGTTCGCCACCGCGCCGCCAGCCGCGCCAACCGCACCGCCGATCAGCGCGCCCTTGCCGCCACCAGCCAGCCCGCCTATCACCGCGCCGCCTACCGCCGAGCCACCGACAACCTTCGCGCCCGTATGGTGCCTGTGGTCGCTGGCCTTCTGCTCCGCCTTTGCGCGCTCATGTTCGCGCTCCGAATAGGTCTGCGCGGACATCACCATGGGAACAGAGAACACAGTACCCATCACCGCAACCGCAATCTTCTTCTGGATTGTCATCGTTGAAGTCCTCCTGATCTCCACTCCATGCTTACCGAGAAGTAGGATGCGCCCTCCGCGCGGAAGATCGACCTTCCTTCACCATCTTTTTGTGATGTCCACACAGCGCTGCCCCACAAAATCACTCCTCTCAGGCAACCTAGCGTGCATCGCACGCCCAGCCGCACGCATAGCCCCTATGCCTTAAACTGGTTGTGACATGTTTGAGAATCTCTCCGAAAAACTCCAGCGCTCCTTCAAGACCCTCCGTGGCCAGGGCACCCTCACAGACGAGAACATCGCCGAAGCCCTGCGCGAGATCCGCCTCGCCCTCATCGAGGCCGACGTCGCCCTCCCCGTCGTCACCGAAGTCGTCGACCACATCCGCCAGCGCGCGCTCGGCACGCAGGTCACCACAGCGCTCTCGCCCGCCGAACAGATCGTCAAGATCGTCCACGACGAACTCATCAACATCCTCGGCAAGGACACCGCCCGCTTCCGCACCTCATCGCAGCCGCCCAGCGTCATCCTGATGGCCGGCCTGCAGGGCGGCGGCAAAACCACCACCTCCGCCAAGCTCGCCGGCTGGCTCAAAAAATCCGGCCACCGCCCCATGCTGGTCTCCGTCGACGTCTACCGCCCGGCGGCTCGTGAACAACTGAAGCTTGTCGCCAACTCCATCGGCGCGCAGCTGTACGAGGGCTCCCTCGATCCCAGCACGAAACACGGCACCGACGATGTCCTCCGCCTCGCCAAAGAGGCCCGCCGCGAGGCCGCCAGCTACGGCTGCGACATCCTCATCGTCGACACCGCCGGCCGCAACCAGATCGCCCAGGACCTCATGGACGAGATGGCCGCGCTCAAAAAGCAGATGAACCCGTCGGAGATCCTCTTCGTCGCCGACGCCATGACCGGCCAGGACGCCGTCAACTCCGCCAAGGCCTTCCACTCGCTGCTCGCCCTCACCGGCGTCATCCTCACCAAAATGGATGG
>Ga0207694_10005104_pt1 | contig 10144 bp, 9 predicted proteins | sample KBSC34metaG_FD_184353 | JGI IMG/M metagenome (GOLD analysis project Ga0207694, IMG submission 184353) | Corn rhizosphere microbial communities from Kellogg Biological Station, Michigan, USA - KBS C3-4 metaG (SPAdes) (version 2) | ecosystem: Host-associated > Plants > Roots > Rhizosphere > Soil...
GCGGGGCACGGGGGAGGCCGCGAGGCCGAACCCTGGTCCGACTGGGAGCGCGCAGCGCGCGCGATTCAGGCGGCCCGGAGGGCGAGGCGCGTGAGCGCCGAGTAAATGGGTGTCCCGGAAGATGAACACCGTGTCTCCCGGAAGTGCCGTCAGCGGATGTGAGCGAGGATGCCGTCCAGCTCATCGAGGCTGTTATAGCTCACCACCAGACGACCCTTGCCTCCCGAGGAGTGCTTGATGGCCACCTTGGCGCCGAGCTTGTCGGCCAGCTCCTGCTCCAGGCGCTGCACATTCGGGTCTGCGTGCCCGGTCGCCGGTTCAGCTGCTGCGCCGGCCGTGGACGCAGCCTCCTGCAAGCGTCTCACCAGCGCTTCTGTATCCCGTACCGAGAGCGCCTTCTTGACGATGATCGTGGCCACCTCGACCTGCTGCCGGCGGTTGGTGAGCCCGAGCAGGGCACGAGCGTGCCCCATCTCCAGCTCACGCCTCTCCAGCATTTCGCTGACCTCGGCGGCAAGCTCGAGCAGGCGCAGCAGGTTGCTGACGCTGACCCGTGAGCGTCCCACCGCCTCAGCCGCTTCCTGGTGCGTCAGCTCGAACTCCGAGATGAGCCTTTCCAGCGCGCGCGCTTCTTCGAGCGGATTGAGATTCTCGCGTTGGATGTTCTCGATGAGCGCCACGGCGATGGCTGCCTCATCGGGAATATCGCGGATGACCGCGGGGATCTGTGCCAACCCCGCCATCTGCGCCGCTCGCCAGCGGCGCTCACCCGCGATGATCTCGTACCGCTGCGATTCGCCGGCGCCAGGCGAGCCCATCGGGCGCACGACAATCGGTTGGACCACGCCCTGCGACTTGATCGAGTCGGCGAGCTCCTGCAGAGACTCGGGCCGCATGTCTACTCGCGGCTGGTAGCGGCCGCGCTGCAGAACATCCAGAGGTAGCTTCGCCAGCTCCTCGCCCGGACGAGACGCCGGCGCTCGCGGGGGAGCCGCGATGGGGGTGGGTGGCTGCGCCACAGAGACTTCGGCCACGGGCGGTGCCGGCCGGCCTAGTAGATCAGCGAGGCCGCGTCCGAGCGTGGGTTTCTTTTGCATCATGAGGCGCGATCATAGCCCGGCGCCGCATCGCTGGGCGACGCAGAACCCACCGCGGAGGCCTCTGCGGCAGAACCTTCCGCGGTACCCGAAGTCGCCGCCCCGTTCGATGAGACACCGCCGGGGACATCACGCGCTCCGGGGACATCACGCGCTCCGGAGGCATCACGCGCTCCGGAGGCATCGCCCGCGTTGGAGGCATCACGCAGCCCGGGGGCATCACCCGCACTGGAGGCATCGCCCGCACTGCCGGCGTCCGGCGTGCCAACGCCGTTTCCGCCACCCGCTGCCGCGAGCGCTTCTTCCTCCTCGCGCCGAATCATTTCTCCGGCGAGCGCCAGATACGCGAGGGCTCCGCGCGACTCCTTGTCATGGAATAACACAGGCTTGCCGAACGACGGAGCCTCGGCGAGGCGCACGTTGCGAGGGATGATGGTGCGGAACACCTTGTCACCGAAGTGCATGATCAACTGCGCGCTGACCTCGCTCGAGAGGTTGTTTCGCGGGTCGAACATCGTTCGCAGGATCCCCTCGAGCTGCAGTTGCGGATTCACGGCATCGCGGATCTGCTCGATCGTCGCCAGCAGCGCCGACAGGCCCTCCAGGGCGTAGTACTCGCACTGCATGGGGATGAGCACGCTGTCCGCTGCGACGAGCGAGTTCACCGTGAGCATGTTCAGGGCAGGAGGGCAATCGATGAGAACGACGTCGAAGGCCTCGCGCAGCGGTGCGAGCGCGTTGCGCAGCTTGATCTCGCGCCCCGTCAGCATCGCCAACAGGCGCACTTCCGCCGCCGTAAGATCCTGATTCGCAGGAAGAAGACTGAAACCGCCGGGATCGATCGAGACCAGCGCGGCCTGCAGCTCGCACTCTCCCAGGAGCACCTCGCAAGTGCTGCGCTCGAGCTGCTGCTTGTCGACGCCGCTGCCCATGGTCGCGTTGCCTTGTGGATCGAGGTCCATCAGCAGCACGCGGCGCTTCGTCGCCGACAGCGACGCGGCGAGATTGACCGCTGTTGTCGTCTTGCCGACCCCGCCCTTCTGGTTCGCGACCGCGATCACGCGCTTCATGCAACTAGTGTACTGCACCGGCCGAGAGTGCCGGCGAATCAAGCGCAGCGGCGTGTCTGGAGGGGTCTGGCGTCGGTGCGTGGCGACGCCCGGGACCTGAGCGACACCGCAGCCACAGTCGGCGACGCCCGGGGACCTGAGCGACACCGCAGCCACAGTCAGCGACGCCCGGGGACCTGAGCGACACCGCAACCACAGTCAGCGACGCCCGGGACCTGAGCGACACCGCGGCCACAGTCAGCAACGCCCGTGGGCCCCGCCGGCGACCTGCGGTGGCCCGGCGAGGCCTCAGGCGACCAGTCTGGTATCCCCGCGCCCGATCCGTTCGCGCGCCATGGCATCGGCGATGGCACTGGTCGGCAGTTTCTCGCGCCGGGCGCGTTCGAATATTTCCGTGAGGCGCGTCGGGATGCGCTGAATCTCGGCGGTGACCTGGGCTTCGGTGGCGTTGCCCAGATATTCCCGGGCCACGCTGATGATGCCGCCGGCGTTGATCACATAGTCCGGGGCGTAGGTCACTCCGGCCAGTTGCAACGCGCGGCCATCCTCGTCCGTCGCGAGCTGATTGTTCGCTGCGCCTGCGACGATGCGCGCCCGGAGCAGCGGGATCGTGCGCGAGTGGAGGATGGCCCCCAGCGCACAGGGCGCAAAGACATCGACATCCTCCGCCATGATGGATTCGACGCGCACGGCGACGGCGCCCAGCTCATCGCGCACCCGCTCGACAGCGGCGCTGCGGATGTCGGCCACCCGTAGTCTGACGCCCTCGGCCGCCAGCAGTCGGCACAGGTGGTAGCCGACACCGCCGACGCCTTGAACGGCCACCCTCAGATCCTCCAGATCCGAGCGGCCGAGTCGGAACCGAGCGGCGGCCTTCAGCCCCAGGAACACTCCGAGGGCGGTCTTCGGTGCGGGATCCCCGCCGGCTTCGCCCTTGCCGGTCCCGAGCCCGCTGACGAAGCGGGTGCGGCGCGCAACCTGCTCCATATCGGAGATCGTCGTGCCGACATCCTCCGCGGTGACGTAACGGCCCCCGAGGGAGTCGATGAATCGACCGTACGCCTCGAACAGCTCCGGTGTCTTGGCGGTGAGCGAGTCGCCGATGATGACGGCCTTGCCGCCGCCGAACGGCAGCCCTGCGAGCGCGTTCTTGTAGCTCATGCCGCGCGACAGCCGGAGCACGTCAGTCACCGCATCTGCCGTCGACGCATAGGGCCACATGCGACAGCCGCCGGCCGCCGGTCCGAGGGTCGTCGAATGAACGGCGACGATCGAGCGCAGCCCCGTGGCCGCATCGCGGCCGAACACCACCAGCTCGTGATCGTCAAAATCGGGCATCGCGAAAATATCCACAGCCCCTCATCCCCCGGGCAGGCCCGGTCATGCGCTCAGTGCACGAGCGTACGCGCCGTCCGGCGCAACCCGCGTCACAAAAATTTGCCCTCAGCCCCCCATAGATGCGACATTTATTGCGCCGTACGCATCACTGGCGAGATGAACGATGCATCCTGAGCTCGACCGGGGAGACCTGCGCATCCTGGATGTCCTGCAGAACCACGGCGACCTGTCCGCGGCCGAGGTGGCCGAGCGGCTGGGATTGACCCCCTCCACCTGCTGGCGGCGGATGAGCCGCCTGCAGCAGTTGGGCGTCATCCGCGCTCGCGTGGCGCTGCTGGACAGGGAGAAGGTGGGGCTGAACGTGCTGGTGTTCTCACACGTCAAGCTGGCCGGCCACGGACGCGACGCGCTGCTGAAGTTCGAGCAGGCCGTGCGTGAGCACCCGGAGATCCTGGAGTGCTACACCCTCATGGGCGAGACGGATTTTCTGCTGCGCATCGTGTGCCCGGACATCAAGGCCTACGAGGCCTTCTTCCTGGATCACCTGTCGCGTTTCCCGGGAGTGCAGTCGGTGCATTCCTCCATCGCGCTGTCGGTCATCAAGGAGACCACGGCGCTGCCGCTGAGCTCGGCGCACGTCTCTTGAGAGCCTCTCCGGCCGCGCGGCGCGAATGTTGACATAACACGCCGGCTCGCCTTTGACTGGTATCGCGCACAATCCGCCGCGCGCTTGAGTCCTCTCACACTTCAGGCGCCAACCCCGCACGGACATCTTGGTTTACGCGAATTCCGCTTTTTCCGGCAGCGGACTCCCTCCATGCTCGGTGCGCATCGCAGTCCGCGTTTCGCTTGCGCGGGTTGAGTCAACACCGAGGAGTGTCGAATGTCATTCAGATCGTGGTCATGCCGCGCGTGCAGCATCGCGCTGGTGGGTCTGCTCGTGGGATGCGGAGCGGGGTCGGCGACGACAGGAAGCGCTGCAGGAACGTCCGGCGGCGCCACCGTCGGCACCTCCGGTAGCGGCGGCACCCAAAGCGCGGGCGGCTCGAGTCCGCCCCCCCAGGTTACCGGCATAGCCACGCCGAAAGCCGTTTCCGTCGTCACAGCCAACTGAGTAACTCCGCATGAAAAGCAGCAATCTGATTCGTGCGGCAGTGGCCGCAGCACTCCTCGGCAGCACGGCCGCCCAGGCCGCGCCTCCGGCGGGCTCCCCGTACGTCACCGATCCGCAGAACCTGACCGTGCAGGATGAGACCGCACAGGGCATCGGCAGCCTGAACATGGTCCTGTGCGTGGTGGGCTCGATGGATGCAGGCGAGATGGTGAACAGCGGCGCCTATGTCGCGCTGGTGGACATGAACAAGTGCCAGACGTCCAAGGGCGACAGCAGCGCCTCGGGCGACGCGACCAACTACGCCAACGCCATCGTCGACGTGACCCGAGCCACCAACAGCGATCCGATGATCGCCAAAGTCTGGCTGTCATTCACCCAACAGGGCAATCCGATCAAAGTCTACGCCTACCTGAGCGCAACTCAGTCGCCGACGGATGCACCGCCCTACGGCGCGTTCCGCATGGACTATATCGGCAAGTTCGGCGGCAATGTCGGATTCAACGGCTACATCGACTCCACGACGCCCGGCGTCATCAAATTCCTGGAAACGGGAGCGCAGTCGGACAACACCGCGCTCGCGATGTCCGCTTCCTCGACGAGCTCCGGCAGCGGCACGATGCACATCGGCAATACCGGCAACGGCGGGGGCGCCGTCGATTTCGACTTCGCCTACGACCCGAGCTACTTTCATCGCAGCGACGGCACGCACGATCAGTGCTTCGACCGCTCCCGGGCCAACGCATCCCTCGCCGTGTGGCAGTACGGAACCTACAACGCCAATGACGGCACGCGCGTCGACCAGGCCCATCCGGGGTTCCCCGTGCTGGCCACCTCGGGCGGCAACTCGTACTACGGATTTGCCAACTACTGGGGCATCAACTTCCAGGGCCTGGATATCCCGGACGGCACGCCCGCCTCCGGCGTGACGGTGACCGATCAGCGCCCCGGCAACACCACCGCCTATGCCCTCAACAAGGTCGGCGGCAAGCTCACCAAGTGGACGCAGGCTTCGGCCACGCTCGCCGCTCTCGACGGGCTTCCGTTCCAGTACTCGGGCGATCTCACCGGGCGCACCACGGGCAATGCCAACGTGGCGGGATTCAACAACTGGGTCCTGCAGTGGAACGCGACGCCCGGTAATTTCACGGTCGTCGGCATCCAGAGCTGTGGCCAGAACGGCTGCGTCACCTCGCAGTTGAACCCCGTCGCGACCGTCAACGCGGATGCGTTCGATACGGTCCCCGTCTCCGGCTGGGCGAGCTCCTATGGCGGCAACATCAACATTCCGCCCAGTGGTGCGCCGCATACGTCATCCGACGCGGTGTACTACTACACGCAGTCCACCGTCATACCGGGCAGCACCTCGTTATCACTGTACTGTCTGAGCCAGTGTCCGACCGGCGCGCAGCTCGCGGGACTTGCCAACGGTGGCACCACGGCGTTCGCCAACTCCACGGGCACGCAGTGGTTCAGCGCCCCGGGCGCTGCGAATACGGTGAGCTACAGCTTCGGTGCGACCGGCCTCGTGGACGGCAGCGGCGCTGCGGTGACCCTGGAGCAGGCGCCCGCCAACTCTCAGTACCAGAATGGCGTACAGAGCGGTTGGCTCCTCGACACACCGCTGACGAATGCAAATTGCCCGGCCGGAACGCCGAGCAGCACGGTGTGCCAGCCGGCGAACCCTGCGACCTACTACACGTGGCAGACCGGCCCGAATCAATGGAACCAGTCGCTCTGGCTCAGCAGCGGCGGCCAGGTCGTGCCGTTCGATCCGCCGCAGAACATCGCGTACACGGTGCCCGCCGGCGCGGCCTACGGTTCTTACGCGGGGCTGCCCATCTTTCTACAGTTCAACGGCTTCGGGAATCTGCAGGGTATCCCCGGGACCTGCGTGGACCCGACGGACAACAGCGCGGTGGACTGCGGCACCACGGGCGCGAGCTATGTGCCGATGTTCTCCATCCCCGACGGCACGACCCTGACGCTGCCCGCTCCCCCGGGCGGCACGTCGACACCGCTGATCGTGAAGGCGCTGCAGGGTGCCATTCTGCTGAAGAGTCTCGGCAGCAACGCGGCTCAATGCTCCAACATGACACTGACGCCGCTGGCGCTGCCTGCGGGCGGCCTGCATGACCCGAGCGACTCCGCCGACAGCGAGTACCTGGGCACCACTCCCACGGTCACCTCGGCGCCGAAGGTCATCGACGGGGTGAAGCAGCAGTAGGACGATCGAGCCGGCACGATCGAGCCTGCCCGCTCTCCCTCACCGCAGAGCGGGCAGGCCGGTCCGGAACTCCGCCCCTTCCGCCCTCCGCAAGGCGATCACACAGCGTTCCTCGCCGAGCCCCGGCACTTCGATCGGCCGTGAATATTCCACCTGCCAGCCCGCAGGCAGGCGCTCGAGCTCCTGTGTCGGCCATTTCCCCTTCATGGCGAGTACGCGCGTCTTCCCATCGCAGAGCCCGGCAACTGTCTGGAGCAGGTCGGGTAGCGCGGCGAACGCTCGCGCAATCACGGTGTCGAACGGCCCAGCAGCCGATTCAACTCGGGCGTGCAGGGGCTCTACATTGGTCAGCCCCAGGAGGCGCACGGCGTGCGCGACGAAGCGCACCTTTTTCCCATTGGAATCGATCAGCGTGAAGCGTCGCTGCGGATTCACCACGGCGAGCGGCAACCCGGGGAAGCCGGCACCCGTGCCCACATCCGCGACTCTCTCACCCTGCAGGTCTGCATGAACGGCCAGACTGTCCAGGAGATGGTGAGTCAGCATTTCCTGGGGCGAGCGGATGGCGGTGAGGTTGTAAGTGCGGTTCCAGCGCGCCAGCTCATCCAGCAGCTTCAGCAGGCGCGCGGCGTCCGGCTCCGAAAGGGTCACGCCAAGCTGGACGGCCGCGCTGCGCAGAGTAGGGGGAGAGCTCAGGATAAGGCTCCGGCCGTTGACAGTGGCGCCAGGAACTTGGATTTTGTCAGAAAATGAGACTGCTCCTGGTAGAAGACGACGCGATGATCGGCGAAGCCATTCGCACCGGCCTGAAGCGCGACGGCTTCGCGGTCGATTGGGTCTACGACGGCGAGTCCGCCGACCGTGTGCTGCGCACGGAAGCGTTCGACCTGGCGTTGCTGGATCTCGGTCTGCCGCGCAAGGATGGCCTGCAGGTGCTGCAGGCACTGCGGGCGCGCCGCCAGTCGCTGCCGGTGCTGATCATCACCGCACGCGATGCGGTCTCCGACCGTGTCCAGGGACTGGATGCGGGAGCCGATGACTATCTGGTGAAGCCGTTCGACCTGGACGAGCTGGCGGCGAGAATTCGAGCGCTGCTGCGCCGCAAGTCCGGGCGTCCGGAGCCACGGATGGAGCACCTCGGCGTGACCCTGGACCCGGCCAGGCATGCGGTCAGCCGCGATGGCCGCGAGGTCGACCTGTCCCCGAAGGAATTCGCTCTGCTGCAGTTGCTGCTGGAGCGTCCCGGCACCATTCACTCCAGGGCACAGATCGAAGAGCGGCTGTATGGCTGGGGCGAGGAAGTGGAGAGCAACGCGGTCGAGGTCCACATCCATGGACTGCGACGCAAGCTGGGGGCGGATTTCATCCTCAACGTCCGCGGCGTCGGCTACCGCGTGAGGCCGACGCAGTGAGCTCGCTGAGGGCACGTCTGCTCCTGTGGCTGCTGGGCGGCGTCGTAATCGTGGGCGCGGCCGGCGGCTGGATCGTGTATCTCAATGCGCTGAGTGAGGCCGATACCTTCTTCGATTACGAGTTGCGGCAGACGGCGCTGCTGCTGGGCGACCAGCCGGTGGAATATCAGCTCGAGTCTCAGATCCCCCCGAGCGATGTGGCGTACGACTTCGTCGTGCAGGTGTGGACGATCGATGGCGATCTTCTGTACTGGTCGCAGAATCACAAGCTCCTGCCTGCCATCACCCGGATCGGTTTTTCCAACGTCACCACGAGTGAAGGACGCTGGCGTGTGTACGGCGTGCAGAGACCCACCAAGGTCGTACAGGTCGCACAGCCAATGAGCGTCCGTCAGGACCAGGCCGCGGTCCTGGCCTTGCGCGCCCTGCGACCTTTCGCCCTGTTGCTGCCGGTTCTCGGAATTCTGATCTGGGTCGCCGTGGGCCACGCGCTCGAGCCGTTGAAAGGTTTGACCCTCCTCGTCAAGTCACGTGGAGTGAACGAGTTGCAGCCGCTCCCGGATCAGCCGCTTCCTGATGAGGTGCGTCCGCTCGTGGGCGCCCTCAACGATCTGCTCACGCGCCTGGGCGCGGCGCTGGGGCGCGAGCGTGCATTCATGCTGGACGCGGCACATGAGCTCCGCACTCCGCTCACTGCGTTGCACCTTCAGATGGGCGCACTCGCAAGAGCCGGCACCGAAGCCGAGCGATTGGAAGCAACGGAGAAACTGTCGGCGGGTGTGCATCGCGCGATCCGCCTCGTGGAGCAGCTGCTGTCACTGGCGCGTCAGGAGTCGCGGAGCGAGCCGGCGAAAGTTCAGGTCGCCCTCGACCAGCTCGCTCGCGAGGTCGTCACCGAGCTCATCCCGGTCTCCGACGCAAAGAGCATCGATCTGGGCATCTCCGAATCGCAACCGGCCGTGGTCGTCGGCGACCCCGATGCGCTGCGCACGCTGCTGCGCAACCTGGTGGACAACGCGGTCCGCTACACCCCGCCGGCCGGGCGCGTCGATGTTGCGGTGCAGTGTAGCGGAACGCCGGCGCGAGCCGTCCTGAGGGTCCTCGACAGCGGACCCGGAATTCCGCCTGAAGATCGATCTCGTGTGTTCGACCGTTTTTATCGCCGCCCGGGTACCTCCCCGCCGGGTAGCGGGCTGGGGCTGTCCATCGTCAACTCGATCGCCACTGCGCACGCGGCTACGGTCACGCTCGAGAGTGGACCGGCCGGGGTGGGGCTGGCCGCCACCGTCAGCTTCCCCCTCGCCCCGGCCTCTTAAGGGTCACTTAAGTCTCGACGCCTAGGGTCTCCCACAGGGCCAGAACGGCCGGCAGCGTTTTCAGTGGAGACCCGAATGAACCCGACCCCGAAAAAGTACAGCAAGCCGCTCGCCGCGGCGGCGCTCGGCGCCATCATCGCCGCGCCGCTGGGCGCGCTCTATACCTACAGCGTGCGCGCCCAGGCGCCCGCCCACACGATGCAAGCACCGGTGCAGACCGCGCCCGCAACGGGCAATGCCCAGGCGGTGTTGCCTGACTTCAGCACCATGGTGCAGCGCTACGGGCCGGCCGTAGTCAACATCCAGGTCGTGGAGAAAGTGCCGGCGTCCTACAACGGCGACGACAGCGATGACAATGACGATGACAACGGCCAGGGCAGCCAGAACCCGTGGGCCAATACCCCGTTTGCCCCGTTCTTCCGCAACTTCCCGCAGCAGCAGCCGCAGGTTCCCGTGCGCGGCGAAGGCTCGGGGTTCATCGTCAGTGCAGACGGCTTGATCCTGACCAACGCTCACGTCGTCAACGGTGCGAAGGAAGTCACGGTTCGCCTGACGGACCGGCGTGCGTACCAG
>Ga0207694_10005105_pt1 | contig 10143 bp, 8 predicted proteins | sample KBSC34metaG_FD_184353 | JGI IMG/M metagenome (GOLD analysis project Ga0207694, IMG submission 184353) | Corn rhizosphere microbial communities from Kellogg Biological Station, Michigan, USA - KBS C3-4 metaG (SPAdes) (version 2) | ecosystem: Host-associated > Plants > Roots > Rhizosphere > Soil...
GCTGTCGTTTTCGATCGGGCGCGGCGAAACCGTCGCCGTCGTCGGCGAATCGGGTTCCGGCAAGTCGGTCACTGCACTGTCGATCCTGCGCCTCGTCGAGCATGGCGGCGGCCGCATCGTCGATGGCCGCCTGCAATTCTCGCGGCCCGGCGGAACGAGCGTCGATCTCGCCCACACCGATGCGGCGATGCTGCGCGACATTCGCGGCGCCGAGATCGCGATGATCTTCCAGGAGCCGATGACCTCGCTCAATCCGGTGTTCCCGGTGGGCGAGCAGATCGCCGAATCGATCCGGCTGCATCAGCGCAAGGGGGCCGGTGCTGCACGCTCCGAAGCGCTGCGCATGCTCGAGCAGGTGCGCATCCCCGAAGCGCGATCGGTCCTCGACCGCTTTCCGCATCAGCTCTCCGGCGGCATGCGCCAGCGCGTGATGATCGCGATGGCGCTGTCCTGCCGCCCGGCGCTGTTGATCGCCGACGAGCCGACGACGGCGCTCGACGTGACGATCCAGGCGCAGATCCTGACGCTGATCCGGCTGCTGCAGGACGAGATGCGGATGGCGGTGATGTTCATCACGCACGACATGGGCGTCGTCGCCGAGGTGGCCGATCGCGTCGTCGTCATGCACGACGGCGTCAAGGTCGAGGAAGGCGACGCCGAACGCATCTTCCACGCGCCGGCGCAACCGTACACGCGGGCGCTGCTCGCCGCGGTGCCGAAGCTCGGGGCGCTGCGCGACGAGGATTCGCCGCGGAAGTTTCCGGTCGGTGGCGCCCCTCAGTCCAATCCTCCTCCTACAGCGCACAGCGAGCGAGGCGCGCGGCGTCGAGCGGGTAACGCCCCTCACTCCGATCTCCTACCCCCCCAACAGACCGGACCGCATGCCGGCAAGACGGAGGAGCGAAAGGCGCCCCTCCTCCGTGTGCGCAAGCTGACGACGCGCTTCGACGTCAAGGCCGGCTTCTTCGGCCGCGTGCGACGGCGCGTGCACGCCGTCGAGCAGGTGAGCTTCGATCTTGGCGCGGGCGAAACGCTGGCGCTCGTCGGCGAATCGGGCTGCGGCAAATCGACGACGGGCCGCTCGCTTCTGCGTCTCGTCGACATTGCGGGCGGGAGTGTCGAATTCGAGGGCCGCGACATCGCGAAATTGCCCGACGCCGCGTTGCGCACCGTGCGCCGCGACATCCAGATGATCTTCCAGGATCCGTTCGCCTCGCTCGATCCGCGCCTCACGATCGGCTTTTCGGTTGCCGAGCCGCTGTACATCCACGGCGTGGCGAGCGGAAGCGAAGCGCAGGACCGCGTCGCATGGCTGCTCCAGCACGTCGGCCTCGCCCCCGAGCATGCGCGGCGCTATCCGCACGAGTTTTCCGGTGGTCAGCGGCAACGCATTGCGATCGCGCGTGCGCTCGCGCTCAATCCGCGCATCATCGTCGCCGACGAGGCGGTCTCGGCGCTCGACGTGTCGATCCAGGCGCAGATCGTCAACCTGCTGCTCGACCTGCAGGCCGAGTTCGGCGTGTCGTACCTGTTCATTTCGCACGACATGGCGATCGTCGAGCGCGTGAGCCACCGCGTCGCGGTCATGTATCTCGGGCAGATCGTCGAAATCGGTCCGCGGCGCATGGTATTCGGCGACCCGCAGCACCCGTATACACGCAAGCTGATGGCGGCGGTACCCGTCGCCGACCCGTCCCGGCGGCGCCGCGAACGAGCGCTATCCTCCGACGAGATCCCGAGCCCGATCCGCAATCTCGGCGACGAGCCGCAGGTTCCGCCGCTGGTCGAAGTCGCGCCCGGACATTTCGTCGCCACGCATCGCGTCGGCGGACCCTACTGATCTTCGCCGGGCGTTCGCACCGCGCGTCTTACGTCAGCTGCCCGAGGAAGGCACGCGTGCGCTCGTGCTTCGGATCGTTGAAGAACTCCTCCGGCGGGGCCGCTTCCACGATCTCGCCGCGGTCCATGAAGATCACGCGGTCCGCGACACCGCGGGCGAAATTCATTTCGTGTGTCACGACGAGCATCGTCATTCCCTCCTCGGCGAGGTCGATCATCGTGTCGAGCACTTCCTTGACCATCTCGGGGTCGAGCGCCGAGGTCGGCTCGTCGAACAGCATCACCTTGGGGTTCATGCACAGCGCACGAGCGATCGCCACCCGCTGCTGCTGGCCACCGGAAAGCTGCGCGGGATACTTTTCCGCCTGCTCGGGAATGTGGACGCGCTCGAGATAGCGCCGCGCCGTCGCCGTCGCCTCCTCCCGGCTGACACGGCGAACCTTCATGGGCGCCAGCATGCAGTTCTCGAGCACCGTCATGTGCGGAAACAGATTGAACTGCTGGAACACCATGCCGACTTCGTGGCGGATAGCATCGATGTTCTTGCGCCCGGCAAGGTCGATGCCGTCGACGACGATGCGCCCCTTCTGGATCACCTCGAGCTGGTTGATGCAGCGGATCAGCGTCGACTTGCCGGAGCCGGAGGGTCCGCAGATCACGATGCGCTCCCCGCTCGCGACCGTGAGGTCGATATCCTTCAGCGCCTGGAACGAGCCGTACCACTTGTCGACACCTTCCATCCTGACGGCGACAGCGGCGTCTTCCCGCGCTGAAGCCGGCCGCACGTTCGTGGCGCTGGAAGTCATCGTGGGGATCCGTGCCGGGTCCGATTATTTCTTCTTGAGCACGGCCGGCATCGACTCGCCAAGCCACTTCTGGTTGACCTTGTCGAGTTCGCCGTTGCCCTTGATCTTGTCGATGAACTGGTTGACCCGGGCCAGCAGCTTCTGTTCGCCCGGCTTGACGGCGATGCCCTGCACCTGGCTCGAGAGCTCGAACTTCTTGTTGTACTTGCCCGGAGCAAGCTTCTGGATCGTGAGGTAACAGACGTTCGAGCAGCCGACCAGCGGCACCTGGCCCGAGATCAGCGCCTGCAGCGCAGCAGCATCCGAATCGAAGCGTCGGATGGTGGCCGACGACGGCGCCACCTTGGTGACTGCCGTGTCCTGCGTCGACGCGCGCGCGACCGCGATGGTCTTGCCGGCGAGGTCTTCCGGCTTTGCGACCTTGACGTCGTCCTTGCCGTAAACGCCGATGGTAATCGCGGCATAGGGCTCGGAGAAGTCGACGCTCTTGGCCCGCTCCGGCGTGATGCCGAGCGAGGCGACGAGCACGTCGACCTGGCCGCTCAGCAGATACGGAATGCGGTTGGGCCCCGTCACAGGGACCAGCTGCAGCTTGATGCCCATGTCCTGCGCAAGCAGCTTCGCCACGTCCGCGTCGTAGCCGTCGGGCTGGTTCTGCTCGTTCATGAGTCCGTACGGCGGGAAATCGACGAGCATCCCGACCTTGATCGTGCCGCGCGACTGGATGTCCTGCAGCGCGTCGGCAGCGTTCGCCGTCGTCGTGCCGAGTCCGACGACCAGGCAGAGTCCGACGAGGATGGCTGCGACCTTCTTGAATCCGTTCATGATTCGCTTCTCCTATTGAACATCACCGAACTCCATGACAATTTGCAGAACTTCGTCGTTCCCGCGGAAGCGGGAACCTAGCGTCTTTCGCTCGAGCGCGCCACTGGGTCCCCCGCCTTCGCGGGGACGACGACGTCGGAGGAGCCCCACGTCACGCAATGACGTAAAGCTCAATAACGGGCCGGAGTGTCGTCCGGCCATGTCAACGCCTGCTCGCGCGGGCTAATCCTCGCTCCATCCGCCGCGCGACCAGCGACAGCGGCCAGCACATCATGAAGTAGATGGCTGCGACGAGGCCGAACACAAGGAACGGACGGAAGGTGACGCTCGTGATGATCTGCGCCTGCCGCGTGAGCTCGACGAAGCCGATGATCGAGGTCAGCGACGTTTCCTTGAGCAGTTGCACGAGAAAGCCGACCGTGGGCGGCACGGCGATGCGCGCCGCCTGCGGCAGCACGACGTAGCGCATGCGAGCGAAGTAATGGAGGCCGAGCGCCCTCGCCGCCTCGCTCTGGCCGCCCGGCACCGCCTCGATGCAGCCGCGCCAGATCTCGCCGAAATACGCGCTGGCATGCGCGGTCAGCGCGATCATCGCGGCGATCAGCGGATTCACGCTGAAGCCGACGATCGCCATGCCGAAATAGGCGAGGAACAGCTGCATGAGCAGCGGCGTGCCCTGGAAGACGCGGATGAACACGATCGTCGCGGTGCGCGCCACACGACTGTCGGCGGTGCGCAGCAGCGCCACGATCAGTCCGCCGACGCCGCCGCCCACGAAGGCGATGATCGCGAGAATGATCGTCCAGCGCGCCGCGAGGACGAGGAGCTCGAACTCGTTCCATCCGAACTGACGGATCATCCGGCCGTCTTTCTTTCAGCGGCCGAGCGGATAGCGGAACGCCGTCCGCTGGATAGCCGCGAAGAAAGCGGAAAGGGCCGTGGACATCACGAGGTACATGCCGGTGACCACGATATAGGTCTCGAAGCTTGCGAAGGTCTCCGAGTTGACGTCGTTGCCGGCGGCGGCCAGGTCGGTGGCCGAGATCACGGAAACCACGCTGGAGGTCAGCATCAGGAAGATGAACTGGCTGGTCAGGGCGGGATAGACGGTCCGGAGCGCCGGCTTCAGGATGATGTAGCGGAAAATCTGGACGCGCTTCAAGCCCAGCGCGATGCCGGCCTCGACCTGTCCCCAATGGATCGACTCGATGCCTGCGCGAATGATCTCGGTGCCGTACGCACCGACGTTGACGGTGAGCGCCAGCAGCGCCGCGGGGTTCGGATTGAACGAAATGCCGACGGCGGGGAGGCCGAAATAAATGAAGAAGATCTGCACGAGGAACGGCGTGTTGCGGATCACCTCGACATAGACGCCGACGAGCCAGCGCAACGGCACGACGTGCGACGTCCTCGCCGCGGCGCAGACGACCGAGATGACGAGCCCGAGCACCATGGCTCCGCAGGAGAGCGCCATAGTGACGCCCGCGCCCTCGACAAGACGGCCGAAATTGGCGAATACCGGGGCAAAATGGAAGCTGTACACGCGCTCTCGCTGGCTGCGTCGCTGCGGAACCGTACGGAAAGACCCGTTCCGACCGGGTTTGACATCGATCTAACGTATTTCCCGTACAGCGTCAACGCCGCCATGGCGCACGCCGTCGACAGCGGCGCGGCGAAACGGCGCTATCATCGGAAAATTCGGAGGAGCCCATGATGAAAACACCGTTCCGCCTGCTCGCCGCAGCGCTCGCCACGCTCGCCCTCGCAGCACCCGCGTATGCCGCAAAGGACGTCGTGTTCGCGGTTGCTTCGACGTTCACGACGACCGATCCGTACGACGCGAACGACACGCTGTCGCAGGCGATGGCGAAGTCGTTCTACGAAGGCCTCTTCGGCTTCGACAGGAACATGAAGCTGATCCCGGTCCTCGCCGAAAGCTACGAGACGAGCAAGGATGGCCTTACCTACACCGTCAAGCTCAGGCATGGCATCAAGTTCCACGACGGCACCGACTTCAACGCCGAAGCGGTCAAGGTCAACTTCGACCGCGTGACCAATCCCGACAACAAGCTCAAGCGCTACGGCCTCTACAGCATCATCGCGAACACCGAGGTCGTCGATCCGTACACGGCGAAGATCACGCTGAAGGAGCCGTTCTCGGCGTTCATCAACGACCTCGCGCACCCGTCGGGCGTGATGATCAGCCCCGCGGCGCTGAAGCAGTACGGCAGCAAGGACATCGCGTTCCATCCAGTGGGAACCGGACCGTTCAAGTTCGTCGAATGGAAGGCCACCGACTACCTGAAGGTCGCGAAGAACGAGAACTACTGGCGCAAGGGCTACCCGAAGGTCGACACGATCACGTGGAAGCCGGTCGTCGACAACAACTCGCGCGCCGCACTGATGCAGACGGGCGAAGCGCAGTTCACCTTCCCGGTTCCGTACGAACTCGCCGACGTGCTGAAGTCGAAGCCCAACCTCGAGCTCGTCGCCGCACCGTCGATCGTGCTTCGTTATCTTTCGATGAACACCCAGCAGAAGCCGTTCGACAATCCGAAGGTGCGCCAGGCGATCGCGTACGCGATCAACAAGCAGGCGCTCGCGAAGGTTGCCTTTGCCGGTTACGCGGTGCCGGCCGACGGCGTGGTCCCCGATGCGGTCGAATACAGCGTCAAGCTCGGGCCGTGGCCGTACGATCTCGCGAAGGCGAAGAAGCTGATGGCCGAAGCGGGCTACCCGAACGGCTTCGAGACCGAGCTGTGGTCGGCATACAACCACAGTACCGCGCAGAAGGTGTCGCAGTTCCTGCAGCAGCAACTGCAGCAGATCGGCATCAAGACCAAGATCACGCTGCTCGAAGCGGGACAGCGCGTCGAGAAAGTCGAAAGCTGGTCCGATCCGAAGACCGCGCCGGTGCGCCTGTACTACGTCGGCTGGTCGGCATCGACCGGCGAGGCCGACTGGGCGCTGCGCCCTCTTCTGTTTGGTGATTCATGGCCGCCGAAGCTTTTCAACACGGCCTACTACAGGAACGACAAGGTCGACGCCGACATCAAGGGCGCGCTCGCGACGAGCGACAAGGCGCAGAAGGCCAAGCTCTATCGCGACGCGCAGCAGACGATCTGGAACGATGCGCCGTGGGCGCCGCTCGTTACCGAGAAGCTCCTGTCGGCACACAGCAAGAAGCTGTCGGGTGTTTACGTGATGCCCGATGCGTCGTTCGACTTTACCGAGGTGGATTTGAAGTAGCGCCGGAAGGCGTTGTACCCGACAGGGTCGCGAGACGACTTTCCGGCACCGCGCCGACACGGCTCGTCTGCGACCCTCCATGATCCAATACATCGCCAAGCGCCTGCTCGGCCTGCTGCCGACGCTCGTGCTCGTCGGCTTCCTCGTGTTCATGCTGGTGCATCTGCTGCCGGGCGACCCGGCGCGGCTCGCGGCGGGGCAGGACGCGACGCCGGAAACCGTCGAGCTCGTGCGCAAGGATCTCGGCCTCGACAAGCCGCTGCCGCAGCAATTCCTGCGCTTCGTCAACGGCGTCGTGCACTGGGACTTCGGCCTGTCGCTGCGCACGAAGCGGCCGGTTGCCACCGAAATCGGCGAGCGGTTCATGCCGACGTTCTGGCTCACCGTTTGGAGCATGGTCTGGTCGGTGCTGTTCGGCATGGCGATCGGCATCGTGTCGGCGGTGTGGCGCAATCGCTGGCCCGATCGCGTCGGCATGACGCTCGCCGTGTCGGGCATTTCGTTTCCCGCGTTCGCGCTCGGCATGGTGCTGATGCAGATCTTCGCGGTCGAGCTCAATTGGCTGCCGACGGTCGGCAACGACACGTGGCGCCATTACATCCTGCCGTCGATCACGCTGGGCGCCGCCGTCGCCGCGATCATGGCGCGCTTCACGCGCTCGTCGTTCGTCGACATCCTCGGCGAGGATTTCATTCGCACCGCCCGTGCGAAGGGTCTCGATGAGCGCCGTGTCGTGGTCAAGCACGGGCTGCGCAATGCGCTGATCCCGGTCGTGACCATGATGGGCCTGCAGTTCGGCTTCCTGCTCGGCGGCTCGATCGTCGTCGAGAAGGTGTTCAACTGGCCGGGCCTCGGGCGGCTTCTCGTCGACGCCGTCGACATGCGCGACTATCCGGTCATTCAAGCGCTCGTGCTGCTGTTCTCGCTCGAGTTCATCCTGATCAACCTGATCGTCGACGTGCTGTACGGATTGATCAACCCCACCATCCGCTATCGCTGATGGCGACGCTGCCTGCCTCGGTCCGGACACTCGCAGCCGACGCGCGCGTTCGCACGCCGTGGTCCGAGTTCTGGCGCAAGTTCAAGCGTCAGAAGGTGGCGCTCGTTGCCGGTGCGTTCGTCGTGCTGCTCGTCGTCGTCGCGATCGCAGCACCGTGGATCGTGCCGTACGACGCCGAGAACTACTTCGATTACGACGCGCTGAACGCGCGGCCGTCGCTCGCGCACTGGTTCGGCGTCGACGCGCTCGGACGCGACATCTTCAGCCGCATCCTGATGGGCGCGCGCATTTCGCTTGCTGCGGGATTCCTGTCGGTTGCCGTCGGCGCGATCATCGGCACGCTGCTGGGCCTTCTCGCCGGCTACAGGGAAGGCTGGTGGGACCGCGCGATCATGCGCCTTTGCGACGTGCTGTTCGCATTCCCCGGCATCCTGCTCGCGATCGGCATCGTCGCCATCCTCGGCGGCGGCATGGCGAACGTCATCGTCGCCGTGGCCGTGTTCAGCATTCCGACGTTCGCCCGGCTGGTGCGCGGCAACACGCTCGCGCTGAAGCATCTCACGTACATCGAGGCGGCGCGAAGCCTCGGTGCTTCGGGCCGCACGATCGTGTTCCGGCACATCTTTCCCGGCACGATCTCGGCCGTGGTCGTCTATTTCTCGCTGCGTATCGGCACGTCGATCATCACTGCGGCGAGCCTGTCGTTCCTGGGCATGGGTGCGCAACCGCCCACGCCGGAATGGGGCGCGATGCTCGACGCCGCGCGCTCGGACATGCTGACGGCGCCGCACGAGGCGATCTTTCCGGCGCTCGCGATCTTCCTGACCGTGCTCGCGTTCAACCTGCTCGGCGACGGATTGCGCGACGCGCTCGATCCGAAGATCGAGCGACGCTAGTGCCGACGTTCGAGGCACCGCGCATCGGCGCGCTCGCATCCGGTGCGCATGATTCGATTGCCGACGTGGCCGGCGTAACGGTCGGCCACGTGACGCTCGCCAACGGCCCGGTGCAGACCGGCGTCACCGTTGTGCGCCCGCATCCCGGCGACCTGTACCGCGAGCGGGTGGCCGCAGCTTCCGCGGTACTGAACGGCTTCGGCAAAACCGTCGGCCTCGTTCAGCTCGACGAGCTGGGCGTGCTCGAATCGCCGATCGCCCTGACCAATACATTCGCTGTCGGAACCGTCGCGACGGCGATGATCCGCCATGCGCTCGCGGCAAATCCGTCGATCGGCCGGACGTCCCCGACATTGAATCCCGTCGTTGCCGAATGCAATGACGGCTGGCTCAACGATCTGCAGGCGTTCGCCATCCACGAGCACCATTACGCGGTGGCGTTCGACGCCGCGACCGCCGATTTTGCGCAGGGCAGCGTCGGAGCCGGTCGCGGGATGTCGTGCTTCGAGCTCAAAGGCGGCATCGGATCGGCGTCGCGTGCGACGGCGGGCGGCGGAAGCCTCGTCGGCACGCTCGTGCTCGCGAACTTCGGCAAGCTGTCGCAGTTGACGTTGCGCGGCGTCCCGCTTGGGAGCACGCTGACGGAACGTGCGCCCGCCTCCGGCGTCGAGCACGGGTCGATCATCGTCGTGCTTGCAACCGATGCGCCGCTCGACCATCGGCAATTGCGCCGCCTTGCGTTCCGCGCGGCGGCGGGAATCGCGCGCACCGGATCGAACTTCGCACACGGCAGCGGCGACATCGTGATCGCGTTCTCTACCGCCGCGCCTCTCGTCCGCGGCCCGCGCGCGCCCGATGCGCGCCGCACGGTGCGCGACGAAACACTCGACGGCCTGTTCGACGCGGCGGCCGAAGCGACCGAGCAGGCGATCGTCAACGCGCTATTCGCCGCCGAAACGGTCGCGGGCTACGCGGGGCATGTCCGATATGCAATCACGGAGCGCGTCCCCGGCTGGAAAGCACGGCTCGAACAGGCAGAAAGCCGATGAAGATACTGATCTCGGTCGACATCGAAGGCATCGCGGGCGTCGTGCATCCGGAACAGACGCGTCCCGGCAATGCCGAGTTCGAGCGCGCTCGCCGGTTGATGACCGGGGAAGCGAACGCCGCCATCCGCGGCGCGTTCGCGGGCGGCGCGACAGCGGTCATCGTCAACGATTCGCATGGCGCCTTTCGCAACCTGCTTGCCGACGAGCTCGATCCGCGCGCCGAGCTGCTGCTCGGCAAGCCGCGCGAGCTCGGCATGATGGCCGGCGTCGAGCAGGATTGCGCGGGCGTATTCCTCGTCGGCTGGCATTCGCGCGCAGGCACCCCCGGCGTCCTCGCGCACACGATCAGCGGCTTCGCCTTTGCGCGCGTCTGGATGAATGGTGCCGAGACCGGCGAGGCGGGTTTGTACGGCGCGCTCGCCGCGGAATTCGGCGTGCACGTTGCGCTCTACAGTGGCGACGATGTGTTCGTCGCGGAA
>Ga0207694_10005109_pt1 | contig 10135 bp, 12 predicted proteins | sample KBSC34metaG_FD_184353 | JGI IMG/M metagenome (GOLD analysis project Ga0207694, IMG submission 184353) | Corn rhizosphere microbial communities from Kellogg Biological Station, Michigan, USA - KBS C3-4 metaG (SPAdes) (version 2) | ecosystem: Host-associated > Plants > Roots > Rhizosphere > Soil...
AGCCAAGAGCCAATGCTTGAACTCGTAGCCGTAATATCAGGCTGAGCGGTCGAACTGACCAGCAACTCGTAGTAAAAGCCAGCAGCACCCGATCCATAGGCCTTTCCGCTCTGACCGGCGAGAACACCAGCAGAAGCGTTTCCAGCACCGGTATTCGTGGTAACCAAATTGCCAGACGTAAGACTGATGCTTACCAGACCTTGCGCCTGAGAAACAACTGCCCCAAGAGCAATCAGAGACGCTACGATTAATGTTTTTTTCATGATTGTTTTATTGTTGAGTTTGAGTTTTTTAGGTTGATTATATTAGGGAATAACCAAATTCTGTTGCCACGATTCCGGCGAACCGCCGTTTTGGATGAAAAAGCCAACACCCACGTTAACCGAGGGCGGCTGAGTCCAATAAACTTGATTGTTAGAATCATATACGTCACCCGGGATTGATCCAGCAATACCACCGTTAAGATCCGTATAATCACTTGGGAAACCGAGACCGGTGCCTACTCCAGTACCATTGAATGAGTAAGCATAGTATCCATGACCATTCCAGATGAAGATATTTTCACCACCAGTGAACGGAAGGTTGATGTTGGTATTCTGAAGGCTGCCACCAATCGGAACCGAGCTGGCAACCAAAATCAACTGGTTACCACCGGCAATCGGAACAGTATTGCTCAGTACAACCGTACCAACAAAGGTGTTCGTTTCAGTCGTAGCACCATTCTGAATGAAAGCACCCTGACCTTGCTTCAATTGCGGAGGTTGAGTCCAGTAAACCTGATTATTGGAATCATAAACATCGCCCGGAATTGACCCGGCAATACCACCGTTAAGATCAGTCCAGTCGCTCGGGAAACCCAAGCCGGTACCCACGCCAGCACCGTTGAAAGAGTACGCATAGTAACCGGCACCATTCCAGATGAAGAGATTTTCACCACCAGCCAAGCCGGTCAAAACCTGCGTAGCACCATTGGTACCGTTAGGACCAGTCAACGGGTTAGCAATCATGGTGAGCTGATTGCCACCAGGAATTGCAGTGTTCACATAACCCACAATATTCTGTGAGTAAACCTGCGCTTGGGACGAAATGACGCTGGCAGCAAGCGCGGCTGCAGCAATCAGTAGTGTTTTTTTCATAGTAGTGTTGTTGTTCTTTCTTACCGTGTGCAGTCTCAATTTCGCAGAGGCGCAAGCAAGGGTCAATAGTTTTTTCAGATTTTTTTGAACAATTTTCGGCCATCGCCAGTTTTCGCATAAAACCCAGTAATCTCATGGCTTTCCATCAATTCGGCGCATCCCTGCCAAACCTAGCATAAGTAAACAAAATCAGCCAGAAAACGATCCAAAAACAGGGCATCAAAACACGGATTTAGCAGGGTTTTAAGGCGAAACTGGTCGAAACTGATTGACAAAAGGCCGGGAAATGGGAAATTTCCCATATGATGACCGTAGCGAAAGCCGATAAGAATCGCCTGACCATCCGGGGCTTGATCGATGGCGACCGATACGTCGTCCGCGAGCAGCCAGGAGGGTGGTTCGTCTTTCCGGAAAAGAAACATCGCATCAAAAAGTCCGGCATGAGTGCGGAACAGTTCAAACAACTGCATCAATCACGCGCCCCGCTGGGGGAAGCCTCCGCCGAGATCGCCGGCAATCTGGCCGCGACGCGAAAGGCAAGCGTTTGAGAATCTTGCTGGACACGAGCATCCTGGTCGAGGGGGAACGGCGCAATTTCGATCTGGGCGCATGGGTGGAAAAAAATGGCCACGAAGTCCTCATTTGCGATGCGACCATCACGGAATACATCGCGGGCAAGCCCGTCAAGGATGCTGGAAAGATAAAGCGTTGGCAGGATTATCTGGACACATTCGTGACCTTGATCCCATCCGTGCCACTGGACCGGGAAGTTTGCGAAAAAGCGGGCGAATTGATGGCCGAAGCCCGCAAAAATGGATTTACCGTTCCCTTGGGAGATGCCTACCACGCCGCCACCGCCGTGCTGGATGACCTGACGATTGTGACCGTTGACCGGGAACATTTCAAGGCGATGGGGCTTAAGCCGGTCAATCCTTTGGAATAACTTCCGCACACGGATAAAAACGGCAGGGCTGACCTGCCCTTTGAAATCACTCCTTGCGGGCAAGCCGGTGGCGGCGTAATTTCACGACATGAGTTATCTGACCGTTGAAGTCGAAATTGATCACGGACATGTTCTGGCCAAAGGCCCGGAACGCCTGCCCGAAAAGGCCTCCGGCCTGCTCACGATTTTCAAGTCGGATGCCGTCAACCGCGCCGCCATCTCCCCGCTTCAGGCCCTGGAATCACTGCAAACACATCTCCATCTGGATGCGGCCAAGGCGATGGAATGGATGACGTCCATGCGCGAAGCCAGACGTTGATGCCCGGATGATTCAGCATGATTCATCTGGACACCAACTTTCTCATCCAAACCGTCGTTGCCGGTTCGTCGGCACATGAAAAATTCCGGACTTGGATACAGGCACAGGAAGAATGCAACGCCAGCAGCATTGCCTGGGCGGAATTTCTGTGTGGGCCGCTGGATGCACCCGCCGAAGCCATCGCGCGACAAATTTTCCCGAATCCCGAACCTTTTCTGCTCGCCGACGCGGTACTGGCCGCCCGTCTGTTCAACCAGACCGGACGCCGTTCCCGCAGCCTGGCCGACTGCATGATTGCAGCGATAGCCATTCGCTGCGGGGCAAAACTGGCGACCGGCAACACCGCTGATTTTCAACCATTCCTGCCCCACGGTTTGGTTTTGACCTGAATCTTTTTATACGTAGTTGCGACGCTCCGTTAATCTGATTTTTATCCGTGTTTGCTCTCGATCATCGAGTCCGTGTCCATCCGTGGTTAAAAATCTATGCTTTCCTTGCGTTCTCTGCGGTTAATAATTCGCGTCAATTCGTGAAATTCGCGTCAAAGCCTTTATTTCCCATCCGTGTCCATCCGTGGTTAACTGACAAATTCCGCGAACCACGGCTCAGGCGACGCCCGGAAATCATAATCCCGTCCGCGCCACCCGAACCGCAGCCGCCCGGCGTGCAGGGCGTGGTGCGGCAGGATGAGGCGTCGGCGCTGGTCATCCGTCAGCCGGCCTTCGACCAGGGCGAGGTATAGATCTTCATCGCCACCATATATCTTATCCCCGACGATCGGATGGCCCAAATGCGCCAGATGGATGCGGATCTGGTGCTTGCGGCCGGTACGGGGCAGCAATCGCACCAGTGAGAACGGCAGGTGGCGGATGCCGGCTGGCAGATTAATTTCACGCTCAAACCGTTTTTCCACGGCAAATTCGGTCTGGGCAGCGGCACCATCGGGTCGGACACAGTCCTTGATGGCCACGATGCTGCGCTCATCCTTGCCGAGCGGGGCGTCGATCATGCCCGAATCCGCCGCGACATGGCCGTGGACGATGGCGAGGTATTGTTTTTGCACGGTGCGCGTTTCCCAGACCTTGCCCAGTTCACGCGCAGCTTCCGGGTTTTTGGCGATAAGGACGAGCCCGGAGGTCTCGCGGTCCAGACGGTGGATGAGGTGCGGGGCGGGAACAGATGATGGATGGGTGGATGAATGGAGCTCTGAGGGGCGCCCGACGGGCCGCGATGCGTTTTGCCTCTCCAGATAAATCCGGGCGCGGCTGATGAGGCTGGAATACTCGTCGCCTTTCGTCGGATGGCAGACGAGGTCGGCGGGCTTGTGAACGACGAGCAGGTCGGCGTCCTCATGGATGATGTCGAACAGTTTTTCCAAAAGAAAAAAGGTCAAACCCCGCCAAACCGCCGGTGCCGCCGGGCATATTCCTCCAGCGCGGCGAAGAATTGCGGCTTCTTGAAATCCGGCCAGTACGTCGGCGTGATGACCAGCTCGGCGTAGCTGATCTGCCACAGCAGAAAATTGCTCACGCGCATCTCGCCGCTCGTGCGGATGAGCAGGTCCGGGTCGGGCACGTTCCGCGTCCACAGGTGGTCGGAGATGACCTTTTCCGTGATGTCGGCGGGGTCGAGCTTGCCGGCCTTCACCTTCACCGCGATCTGCCGCGCGGCATCCACGATCTCGATGCGGCTGCTGTAGCTCAGGGCCATGATGAGCGTCAGGCCGTTGTTCTTGGAAAGCGTGTCGATGGACTTCTGCAAATGCTCCTGCACGTTCTCCGGCAGGCGATGGATCTGGCCGATGACTTCGAGCCGGACGTTATTTTTATTCAAGTCCTTCGTCTCGCTCTTGAGATAGTGGACGAGATACTTCATCAGCGCGTCCACCTCGTCCTTCGGCCGGTTCCAGTTCTCGGCGGAGAAGGCGTAGAGCGTGAGATATTTGATGCCCAGTTCGCCGGCGGTGCGGATGATTTCGCGCGCGGAATCCGCGCCGCGCCGGTGCCCCTCGATGCGCGGCAGATGGTGCGACTTCGCCCAACGGCCGTTGCCGTCCATGATCACCGCGACATGGCGCGGAAGGTTCGCGGCGGCTTCGGCGCTCAAACTGGATGCAGCAGGGCTCATGTGGTGGTCCGCAGGTTACGTGGATTGTGCAGATTTCAAAACTATAAAACGCCGTGGTCAGGCCACGCACAAATTTGACGGCTTAACATTTTTGACGGCAGAAAGAGGGATGCCCTGGTCGAACGTCACCAGACGTCCCTGATGCCTGGTTGCCAGCGCCAAAAGATAAAGATCCGTAAGCTGGCGCGAACTGTGGATCCGTTCGGAAGCAAAATAATTTGCGTCACACACTGAAATTTCATCCGGCCAGAATTCATGATCGCTTTGGCCGGCAAATTGCCGCAAGCGGTCAATCAAATCACCCGGCGTGAAACGCACCTTGTCACTGTAATGTGGATGGGACATGATCCGCACCACGCCGTTTTCGGTAAGCGGACAACTGGCCCAACCCAGTTTTAGATTCGCCGCCCACCAATCATGCGCCCGTTCATGGAAAGCATGGTTGGAATCAAGCAACGCGATGATGACATTCACATCCAGCAGGGCGCGCATAATTTAAACCCCTTCTTGATCCATCAAATTTTGGATGCGTTCAAGCGTAACCACTTCACCGCGCGCACCTAACACCGGCACCCCATTGCGCGAACCGGAAGATTTTTTCACTGATGGAGCTGCCAGCCCACGGCGCGCCAAGGCGGAAATGACTTGTCCCGCCGTGGCACCTTCGCGTTGCGCCAGTTCCTTGGCGGCCTGCAACACATCATCTTCAATGTCCAAAGTCGTCCTCATGCATCTGATGCTATCGCATCACAGCATCAAAGTCAACTTTGCGATGCTCAAACAAATATCGTCTGCTCCCGGCCCGGCCCGACGGACGCGATGAACAGGCGGGCGTTGCTCAATTCAGCGATCGCCTTCACATACGCCTGCGCCTTCCTGGGCAGTTGCTTGAACGTCTTGCACTTGTCCGTCGGCTTGAGCCAGCCTTCAAACTCGACATAGATCGGTTCACACTCGGCGAGCACTTGCGCGTCATTCGGGATGTAATCGTACTGCGTCTTGCCGTGGCGGTAGGCGACGCAGACCTTGATGCTTTCCACCGTGTCGAGCCCGTCGAGGTTGGTGACGGCGATGTCATCGATGCCGTTGACCATCGTCGCGTGGCGCGTGGCGACTGAATCAAACCAGCCGCAGCGGCGCGCGCGGCCGGTGGTCGCGCCGAATTCACGGCCCATGCCATGCAACAGGTCAGAAATCTCCTGGTTCTCGGTCGGCAACGGACCTTCACCCACGCGGGTGGTGTACGCTTTCATCACGCCGACCACGCGATCCATGCGGTGCGGCGGCACACCGGAACCGGTGCAGGCGCCGCCGGCGGTGGTGTTCGAGGAGGTGACGTACGGATAGGTGCCGTGGTCGATGTCCAGGAACGTGCCCTGCGCGCCTTCAAACAAGATGTCGGTCTGGGCGCGGATGGCATCGTGCAACAACACGACGGTGTTGGTGACGAACGGCTTCAGATACTGCCCGGCCTTGAGGTAATCGGCATAGACCTGCTTGAAGGAAAGCGGCTTGGCGCCCAGCGATTTCAGGATGACGTTGTTCTCCTTGAGGCGGGCGGCGAGCTTCACCTCCAGCTTGGCAGGGTTGATGAGATCGTTCACGCGCAGGCCGACGCGCGCGGCCTTGTCGCCGTAGCACGGACCGATGCCGCGCTTGGTGGTGCCGATCTTGTTCTTGCCCTTCAAGTGTTCGCGCGCACCGTCGAGTTCGCGATGGTACGGAAACACGACGTGGGCCGTCTCGCTGAGGGCGAAATTCTTGGGCGTGATCTTGACGCCGTTTTTCTTGAGACCTTCCATCTCGCCAACGAGGCCGATGGGATCGAGCACCACGCCGTTGCCGATGACGCACAGCTTGTTCTTGCGCAAGATGCCGGACGGGATGAGGTGCAGGACGGTTTTCTTGCCATTGACGATGACCGTGTGACCGGCATTGTTGCCGCCTGCATAACGGACGACGACTTCCGCCGTCTCCGTGAGCACGTCAATGATTTTGCCTTTGCCTTCGTCGCCCCACTGGGCGCCAACGAGAATCGTATTTGCCATAAATGATATCGCTGCAAGCCCCGCCGCCGGATGTTCACAATAAAAATCCCCGGACGAAAATCCGGGGCAAAGCGGCTGGGTCTTTGCCGGAAGAAGCTAGACAAACGGGGCGACAAAGTCAATCCGGCGCTTGCGGTTGGTTTGAGGATGATCAAGCGGCAGATTTATTGAACCATCGTCCGGAACGATCAAAGGTTTCCGTCGGCACACCCAAGTCATGTTTTATCAATACATCACGATCCCAGGGATTTTTTGTTCGCCAGATCTGGATTTTTTGCCGGAGCGACAGATGAAACGAATACCAGGGCGAAACGAGGGCGGTATTGATCAGCGGAAAATCCGTGCCATAGATGAGCCGGCCGGCAAATTCCGGCCGGGTCAATGCCACCTTGAGACAGCCGGGCTTGTTAAGCTGGGTCAGCGCAGAAATGTCGGTATAGAGGTTCGTATAGGCCGGCATCATGCGCGCCAATCGGTCCGGCCCCCCGCTGCTGCCGTGGAGCCCATCTGCGGAGGCGATGTGCGCGGCGATGACCGTGACGCCCAGGCTCAAAGGGAGTTTCAATTTCTCCGGGTCGCCAAATGACGCATCCGCCTGCGAAAACGATTTTTCATCGCCGGTGTGCGAAAGCAACGGCAGGTTCAATTCGACCATCTTTTTGTAAAACGGGATGAGCCGGGGATCATCCGGGTTGATCGCCATGACGGGCGGAATCCATTTTATCAAAACCGCACCGTGATTTTTGGCCCATACCAGCCGTTCGATGGCGTCAGGACGATAGGGATTGACCGAGGCTCCAAATAAAAGATTGGTATGGCGGGCGCAGGCGGCCGCTACAAATTCATTTGGAAAATAAACTTCCGTGCGATTGGTGTCCAACTGGCCATTCGCGCCGATCACCCCGTCGAGCGCCAGCAAAACCGCTTTGCTCACATATTTGCTTTGCGCGAGCGATTCAGAAATTCGGTCGGGGATGCGGCCGTCACCCTGCTCCCTGATTTCTTTCTCGGAAACGCCGAAGGCATGCAGGTAAATCCGGAAGCGCCAGTTGTGCAGCAATCGGGGCGAGACAAAACACCCGCTGTTGCCCGCGCCAATCCCCGCCAGATGGCAGTGCATATCCACGATGCCGGCAGGAATAGGTTCAACGGGACGGAACGGCCGCGCCGGGAGAAAAGTGCAGATCAAGAGGAGCGCAAAGAGGCCAGCCAGGAAAAGTTTGCGGCGCCGCGCGGCGGCGGAAGATTTTGGCTTCGACAATTTCATGTCGTAAGCCTGCCAGCCGCCCACGGCAATCAATAATTGAAAAAACTGGACGGAAGATTGAAAAAAACGATAAAGGGCTTTCGTTGCTCAAACAAACGCCGCCGCATACTTCCGCGCCAGCGCAGACAGCTCCGCCACGGTGGATTTATGCTTTTCGTCCGCGGCAAAATTTTTCAATTCATCACGGTCATGCGGGTCCAGCAGCATCGCGCCGCCCGCGCCGTCCTTGCCGTACTCCGCGTAGCGCCAGTGCTCCGTGCGCACGGCCACGCCGTGGACGGTATTCCCATCCTCGCTCCAGATGCTATAAGCAGGCTTGTCCCATTTCGCCGACGGTTTCTTCAGCAACGGCGTGAGGCTTGTGCCCTCGATCTCTTTGGGCGGCGTCAATCCGCACAGTTCCACGAGCGTCGGATAAATATCAAGCGACTCCACGATACGCGGACAGCTCCCGCCATTGCCCTTCATGCCGGGCGCGGAAATGATGAGCGGCACACGCGTGCCCATCTCGAACAGCGAGCCGGCCTTGGACCACTTGCCTTTCTCACCCAGTTGGTAGCCATGGTCCACAACAAACACCACGATCGTGTTCTCGCGCAATCCGAGCCGGTCCAGCTCCGTCAGCACACGGCCAACGTTCCAATCCGTCCAGGAGATCGAAGCGAGATAGGCACGGATGACCTCCTTCGCCTCCGCCTCGCTCGCGCCGCGGCCAATGAACAGGTCCGCATTGCGTTTGCGGATGGCCGCGCTCGGAAATCCGGGCGGCACGGTCGGCCACGCGGCAAAATCCGGCGGCAGCTTGATTTTATTGACATCGTAGAGGTCAAAAAATTTCTGCGGCGCGGTCGGCGGACTGTGCGGTTTCACGAAACCGCAGGCGATGAAGAACGGCTGGTCCTTGTACTTTCGCAGATTCTCGATCGTGCGATCGGCGGTGTTGTAATCACCATGGCCTTCGCCGTTGCCATCGAGCACAACGATGCGGTCGGAATACGCGGAGCGGGCGTTGTCTGCGGGCAGCGGCGGCAGCACGCCGTCCGGCTGCGGAATCTGCGCATGCGGAATCTGCATGGTATGGCCAACCGCCGGATCGCTACCGTCATCGGTGGGATGGTCTTTCTCGCTGGCCGTGTTCCACGATTTCTCATCGTCCAGCCCGCCATGATAGATTTTTCCGGCACGCATGGTGACGTAGCCGTTATCGCCGAACAACTGCGGCAGCGTGGTCCAGTCCGGATGCGCCGTGCGAAAGGCTGTGCGATTGCCGAGCACGCCGGTGGTGGAGGGCTTGCGCCCGGTCAGCAGCGACGAGCGCGAAGGATTGCAGAGCGGAAACTGGCAGTAGTTGCGGTCAAAGCGCACGCCGGCTTTGGCCAGCGCATCTAGGTGTGGCGTCTTCGCCTGAAACCGGCTGCCGTAGCAACCCAGTTCCACGCGCATGTCATCCGCCATGAGAAAGAGAACGTTCGGCTTGCGGGCAGATTTGGCGACCTCCGCGTGCAAGACGCCCGGCAACGATGACGCGGCGGCGGCTCCGGCCACGGTTCCCAAAAAATCGCGTCGCGTCCAGCGGTTACCGGAGGATGGAGTCATACGGGCAAATCTAACAACGCAGGCCATGATGGCAAGCGTGAGAGCATCACCAATTCGGTGGATGTAAAGAGTGAGACGCGAATTGCGCGAATTTTCACGAATTCAAAGTTGTCGGAATAATTCGTGTCAATTCGTGAAATTCGCGTCAAAATCCGTATCACAATCGCTTGAGCCAGCCGCCCATCATCAACGCCGGACGCCCGTTTCATATCCTGACGAAACCGGTCGGGCCGATCTGCAATCTCGATTGCAAATACTGCTTCTATCTCGAAAAGGAAAAGCTTTATCCCGGCGAAAACCAGTGGCGCATGAGCGATGCCGTGCTGGAGGAATACATCCGCCAATACATCCAGAGCCAGCCGGTCAATGAGATCAATTTCGGCTGGCAGGGCGGCGAACCCACCCTGCTCGGCGTGGATTTTTTCCGCAAGGCCATCACCTTGCAGCAACAGTTCGCCCGGGGCAAAACCATCTTCAACGCCATCCAGACCAACGGCACCCTGCTCGATGACGAATGGTGCGAATTTCTGGCGAAGAACAAATTTCTCGTCGGCCTGTCCGTGGACGGCCCGGCGGAATTGCACGATAAATATCGCGTGGACAAGCGGCAGCAGCCGACGTTCGACAAAGTGATGCGCGGCCTGGACCTGCTGAAAAAGCACGGCGTGGAATTCAACACGCTCACCGTGGTCAACCGCG
>Ga0207694_10005110_pt1 | contig 10133 bp, 15 predicted proteins | sample KBSC34metaG_FD_184353 | JGI IMG/M metagenome (GOLD analysis project Ga0207694, IMG submission 184353) | Corn rhizosphere microbial communities from Kellogg Biological Station, Michigan, USA - KBS C3-4 metaG (SPAdes) (version 2) | ecosystem: Host-associated > Plants > Roots > Rhizosphere > Soil...
CTTCGGCGGGGCTGTTTTTTTGAGCCGTTGGCGGGCCTGGTTTGCCGTTATCGGTTTCCGCCCTATCTTAACTCCGGTTCTGTGGCGCCGTTGGGGCGGAGACGGTCGGGAGGGCTTCGATGATCGGAAAGACGCTGATCCTCTGCCTGATGGCGGCCATCCCGGCACAGGCCCTGGCGCAAGGGGTCTTCACCGGCAGCTGGCGGGTGACCGGCGCCCAGGATGCGCCCTGGGTCGGGCCGAAAAGCGACCTGAAGCCCAGCTACGAGGCCGCGCTGCGCAACGCGACGATCGCCTTCGGCCCCAAGCGGGTCGACGGCCCCGGCTGGTTCGCCTGCCCCAGGCCGCGCTACGCGATCACGGAGCTGGAGCCGGAGAGCCTGTTCGAAGGCGGGCTGGACGACCCCGACCGGGGCATGACGACGCCCAAGGAAACCGCGGCCAGGCTCGGATTCGTCGGGCAGAAATTCCCCACGCTGGAGACCGGCTGCGCCGAGCTGTCGTTCCACCTTGCCGCGCCGGACACGATCCTGTTCGGGCTGAACAATGTGATCTACACGCTGAAGCGGACCGGGCCGAACTGAACGGCAGCCAGACCCAGGAGCGATCCGGCTATTTCACCGTCAGCTTGACCGTCGTCGTCTGGTCGACGCCGTTCGAATAGATCACCTCATAGGTCATCGTGTCGGGGCCGGTGTAGTCGGCGTTGGCGACGTAATCCAGCGCCGCGCCGCGCGCCTTGTTCTTGCTGCAGCCGAAGACCATCGGGAAAGCGACGGTGGTCCCGAAATCCTCGATCGTCTTCACGGCCTCAGTACCATGCGCGGGCGGGGTAAGGACACGGACGGTCGGAATGTCGCGCACCGAACAGTCGGGGTTGAGGTTCTGGACGAACAGGATCCGCGTCGTCGCCCCGGCGAGCGCCGTCTTGGTCACGGGCGGCGGATAAGGCTGCGCATTGGCGACCGCCGCGTGCGGATTGGCAATGAGGTCGGCCAGCGGATTGAGCATCCGCGGCGGCTGGGGTTGCGGGGCGCAGCCGGCAAGCACCGCGGGCACAGACAGCATTGTAAGGGCGGCAACCGCTGACAGCTTCATTTCCAGGTCCTGCTCGATCGTTTCGTTCTGGCGGTCGGACCGCCTTGGGGCAGGAGCGCGGCATTGGCGCGCGGGCCCAGACGGAAACTGGCACTGGCGGGCCGGGGACGCAAGGCGTGTCATCCCTGCGTAACCTTCCCGCCCCTCGAGCGAACAGCCCGGAGAATGAGGGAGAGCTTGGCATCATGCCCGATATGTACGGATTTTCAGCCCTGTCGGTGGCATTCGCCGAGAACCGGACCTGCGCGGCTGTCTATGTCGATGTCGGCGGCACCATCCGGTCGTGGAATCGCGCCGCCGAGATCATATTCGGATATTCCGCGGGCGAGGCGGTCGGGCGCCGGGCGGACCTGATCGTGCCGGAATCCCTGCGCGACATGCATTGGGCGGGGTTCAATCGCGCCGTCCGGTCCGCCTGGCCGGGAAACAGCGCCTGGGGCCCCATCGAACCGCGGCACCGGGACGGGCATTTACTGGCGCTCGAGGTCTTCCTGATCGCCCTCCATACCCCGTCGCCGACGCCCGCCGGGGGGCTGCTGGCCTTGTTCCGCGCGCCGGCGGCCGGATGAGCCAGGCTGGTCCGCCTGCCCCGATCTCCCCAGCCCGGCCGTTAGTGATGGCCGGTGGCGATGGCCGGGGTCGATGCCGATGAGGGCGGTGAATAGGTGAGCACGGAACCGCCGGCATGGTCGGCGGCGATGTGGAAGCCGGCGGCCGTGAACTGGCCGAAGAGGATGATGCTGGCCGTCATCGCGCCATCCGTCACCGTCACCTTGGCGCGGGTCACCGCCGGGGCATAGCTGAAGGTGAAGGTCTCCGCCTTGCTGTAGCCGAAGGAGGCCAGATCCAGGCCATCCCCGGCCCCGAACTCGAGCAGCGTCGTCGACACCTGCCCGCCATAGACGCGCAGGGTGCTGTCTGCGCCGAACTGCGCATAGCGCACGTCGGCGCCCGACATCACGACGCCTTCGCCGCCCGACAGTGTGATCTTCCTGGCCTTTGAGCCCGACATCATGCGCACGAGCCCGCCGCTGTCGACGATCGCCGCCAGGGCATAACCGCCGCTGAGAACGGTCTCCATGCCGCCGTTTTCGATCACGGCGCCGACGGTGCCGCCCGAGACCACCAGCGAGGCCCCCGACTGGATGTCGGCGCCATTCTCATAGCCGCCGCTTTCCACGGTTTCGAGCGCGCCTGAGCTCACCACCGTGCCGACCGCCGACCCGTGGGAGACGACGAACCTGACCCCCTTGTTGATATGCAGGTTCTCATTGATCCCGGCCAGCACCAGCTCGGTCGCGCCGGACGCCACGGTACCGCTGAAACGGCCGCCCCTGAATTCAACCGTGGCGCCGCCCATGATGGTGGCGGCGTAAACCTGGCCGCGCCCGACGATCATCGTGCCGCCGGCATGGACCACGGACGAACCGACGAGGCCGCCCAGCACCTCCTCGACGCCGCCCCGGCCGACGACGGTATGGTAGACCTCGGCGCCCCCGGAAATGATCTGCCGGCCGCTGATGATGGTCGTCGCGTCGACGATGCCGCCATTCTCCACCTTTTGCACGCCGCCATCGGCGATGTGCACGTTCTTCGCGTCCCCGTCCGATATGATCTCGGTCCCGCCCAGGATGGTCGCGCCGTCGATGAAGCCGCCCGCCGCGCTCTGCACGCCGCCGGCGCTGACCACTGTCCCCTTGGCAAGGCTGTCGTACAGTATCTGATGGCCGCTGGCGGAGATGACGGTGCGGATGGCGCCGCCGCCGCTGGAGACGATCTGCGTTCCGCCGCGCAGGATGACGCCGTGCACCTCCTGGCCGGACTGCACGATCTGCTTATGGCCCGAACTGACGATCGTCGACACAACAACCTCCCCCATCGCGCGCTATGCGGTTTCGGGGCCGACCATAGGTGACGCCGATTGAGAAAGCGAGGCGGAATACAGGTACCATCGCCGTGTGGCGGCCCCTGCGAAGTCATCGCATGAAATTACCGGGCCGGGGGTGTAATTATGGGCCGCGTAGTACTGCGCACATCCAGCCTGCGCCCGCTACCGAGCCGACGCGGCCTGCTCGAGCTCGCTGATCCGCCGCTGGTCTTTCGCCGATCGGATCTCGGTCGACCGGAACAGCCGTCCCGCGGCGGTCGCCTCGTCCCAGATCAGCCCCGCCTTGATCGCCTCGACCCTGAGGGCCGGCCAGTCTCCCGTGCGCTCCAGCGCCCATATGCGCCATTTCGGCAGGTTCACGGACCACCAGAGCCAGGCGAGGACGAACGCGACCGCGAAGGCGACGATGCCGTCCAGACCCGGCGATCCCGCGGGGTATGCCAGATGCAGCAGCCCCGCCGCCCCCGCCGTACCGCCGAAGAGGAGCACCATGACCGGCAGGTTGACCCACAGCGTGCCGGTGGTAATGAGCTGCTTGTTGGAAACCGCCGCCGACATGTCCCCTCCGATGGATACGTTTTGGGAATATTAGGGCGCGGGGATCGGCGGTAGAATAGGCTTCCCGCATTGCCTTGCCGGCACCGGCCGAATTCTTAGAGCCGTTCGTACAGGCGCACCGTAACCTCGTCGCCGGCCGTCTTGCCGATCGCCGCCTGCACCTCCGCCCGGATCGGCAGCTTGTGCGTGCCGTCGCCCAGCGCCATGAACGAAGCGCTGAGCGGATGGCCGTCCACCGATCCGCGCACCTTCACCAGCCCCCTGGTGCCGAAGAACGCACAGGACTGAGGCCAGACCACATAGGTCCAGCCGCCTTTGCTGGGGCTCTTGATCAGTTTCGCCGCGAATTCAACGTCGAGTGCGCTCATTTCCAGGCTCCTTGCTGCCGGCAGGCCTCACAGATACGACGCGCCGGCCCGGCCCGATCCGACAATTCCTCCGCCCATGCCTGCAAAAATGTCCAATGGGTCCCCGATCGATTTCCCCGTTATCATGACAGCGGACCGACGGAAATGAGGGAGCCAGCGCGATGACAGCGACCGCGATGAAACCTGCGCCCGGGAATTTCACCCTGGGCATGACCTTGGCCATCGCCGGCACGATCTTCTTCGGCTTCAGCTTCACCATCTGGCCCGACGTGCTGGCCCGCGTGCGGCCGGCGGTGCTGTATGCGCATGTGCTCACCGCGGCGGGCTGGCTCGCTTTGCTGGTGGCGCAGGTGGTGCTGGTGCGGCGGGGCTTGGTGGCCACGCATCGCAGGGTCGGCAGATACGGGCTGTGGCTGGGCGCGGCGGCCGCGGTGACGTCATTCGCGACCGCGCTGATCCTGCGCCATGAGAGCGTGCTGGTGCTCCATCCCGGCGACCGCACTGTCGAGCGGATTGCCTTCCTCGCCATTCCGCTGCGCGGCTTCGTCTGCTTCTCGGTGGCCCTGGCGCTTGCCGCCTGGTGGCGCAGGCGATCGGCCTTCCATCGCCGTGCCATGATGCTGGCCGCTGTCAGCCTGATGAACGCCGGCATCGCCCGCATCCCGCTGCCGTTCGACGCCCACATTCTGGGCGATATCATACCGCCCCTGGTCGTGCTTGCCTTCATCGCCCATGACTGGCGGACGACGGGCCGGGTGCACCCGGTCTATCTGTGGGGGCTGCCGCTGTTCGTCGGCATGGAGGCGCTCACCGACTATCTGTACCAGGGACACCCGGCCTGGTGGGTGGCGACGGCGCGGTGGATGATCGGGGCCTGAGGCGCCAAATCGGGCGGACTGAGATTTGGTGCCCACCCTCCCCATTTCCCCGGGGGCTTCATGGGGTTAGGAACTGCAACCCGTTGATCCCGCTTACAGTCATCCAGACATGAGGAGGATGACATGGCAGACCGGGACGAGCTCAAGAAGCATATGTGGAAGAAGATGACGGACAGCCCGTTCGTCATGATCGGACTGACCGGGGGCGGTGAGCATAGCGAGCCGATGACGGTCCAGCTCGACAAGGATCAGGTGGATACGCTGTGGTTCTTCCTCGGCAAGGACAACCGGCTGGCGAAGGGCGGCGAGGCGATGGTGCAGTTCGTGTCGAAAGGCCACGATTTCTTCGCCTGCCTGGCGGGCACCGCCAGGATCGATAACGATCGCGGCATCATCGACAAGCTGTGGTCCAACCAGGCCCAGGCCTGGTTCCCCGGCGGCAGGACCGACCCCAATCTCGCCCTGCTGCGCTTCGACATCGCCGATGCCGAGCTGTGGGAAACGGACATGTCGCTCAGCGGCAAGCTGAAGATGGTGTTCGGCGGGAAGATCAAGCCGGACGAGGCCGGAAGCCACGCGAAGGTGGATTCGACGGCGGTCTAGACACGCGGCGGCATCGCCGGTCCGGGAGGACGGGCGACCAATCTCTCGGACTTGATCCGGGCATCCACGCAATGCCGCAAGGCCGGTGCAAACGGAGAGCCGTGGATGGCCGGGTCAAGCCCGGCCATGACTGTAGTGGTTGGGTGAGCGGGCGAGGGAATTTCAGTTCGGCGGGCCTTGAGCCTTCGCAGCCTGGGCAAATGACACAACCGCCCCGTCGGCGCCTGCATCCCCGGCATCCGGCTCGGGAGACCCCCGCAGCGCCTCGAAATGCGCGCGGGTCAGCGCGGCCAGAGCGGCGCGGCGTTCCAGGACCGCCTTTGTGTTGACGTCCTTGGGCCCGAGACCGAGCCTGAGGCACAGGTCGGCGGCGGTTTCCGCCGGGTCGCCGTTGAAGGCGCTGACGGCCGGGTCTTCCTGCTCCAGCTCGCGGAACAGGTCGTCCAGCAACTTCTGCTGTTCGGTGAACGGTATCCGGATGCTGGAGAGCGACACCGCCCTGACCAGGCCCTTGACCTGCCGTTTGTTCTCCGTCCGGCGCAGCGTGGCCTCGGCCTCAAGCCGCGCCGCCTCGGCCGCGCTCTCGGCCCTGGCCTTGGCTTCGGCCTCCTCCCTGATCCGCTCGACCCGCTCTTCCCGCGTTTCGTCGAAGCGATCCTCGGCCAGCGTGATCTGGATGATCGAGCGGTTGAGATTGGCGAGCGCGGCGACCGGATTGTCGATTTTCTCCAGCGCCTCTTTCTTCCAGTTGGGCAGGCGGCCGGCGATATATTCGGTGATATGGAAGGCGGACTCCATCGAGGCCAGCCGCAGGATCTCCATATCCCGGCGGCGGATCGCGCGGCGTTCCTCGACCGGCAGGTTCCACGGCTCATCCCCGCGCACGACCGCCCGCTGCCGCTCCGCCATCTCCTCGGCGAACGGCCAGGGCTTGCGCGCCTCGTCCGGATTTGGGCTTTCTGTTCCCGTCATGAGAACTTTATGGGAACACTTGCAGTGAGCGACAAGAGGGGCAGCACTTTTTTTGAAAAATATTTCGTGGCGTGGGGTTTCCTGGGGGCAGGCGGGCGCAGGCTGGAATGAACGGCGCTTCGGCATTACCGCCATTGCGCCACGCCGTTCCGATCCGTCATCGGCTAACCTTCCGGACTTAAGGCCCCGCGAGATCGCGGGCCGGAGTGGAGGAGGCGGCATGACCAGGTGGTTCGGGATTTGCGCAGGCTTTGCGGCATGCGCGGGGATGGGTCTGGGAATCGGGCGTGTCGCCGCGGCGGCGGACGCGGCGGCCGAGCCACCCGGCGTCATCGCCAATTTCATCACCGCCGGCACACCCGATCCGCGGGGCAAGGTTCCCGTGCTGGATGGCATTCGCGGCGCCGGGGTCGACAATATCGCCATGGCCAGCCCGCTCGGCATCCTGCAGCACGGCCAGGTTTACCTGCTGCTCCTGACCTCGCAGAACAATACGTTTCGGGGCAACTGCGCCGATTCCTACACGCTGAAGCAGGGGGCGAGCGTGCTGGCCAGCGGCAAGATCCATAGCTATGCCTGCCAGCCCGGCACATACTGGCAGTGGGCAGCGCAGACGCGCGCGATCCCCAACAAGCCGGGCCTCGCGACCCTGACCGGCACGGTGACCTATGGCGGGAAAACGGCCACCACCACGACGACCGTCCTGATCAAGTAGTGCGTGCGGGTCCTACCCGGGCCCCGATTTCTTCACCGGCTTGCCGTCCTCATCGATGATGCCGCCGCCCTCGACGACATCGCCGACGCCGCTGACCTGCACGTGGTCGAGAGCGGCCTGCTTCTCCTCGGGCGGAATCCCGGCCTTGCCACGCGGAGCCTGCCGGCCGGCGCCGGTTGCGTTATCCTTGGGTGCCATCGCATCGCCCTTTCCTGCATGCCGATAGCAGGTAAGCAGGCGGCGGCGGGCAGAGGTTCCTGACCTCTCACGGCGGCTACATGTTTACTCCGCACCCCAGCACCAGCCGGCGGGGCCCCTCCCCGAGCGGCTAGAGCACCACCTTGAAATTCTTGATGGCGGTTGTCGCCCCGTTGGCGGGCAGCACGATCTGCTCGACACCGCCTGAGGAAATGCGCGTCAGGGTCTGGTGCCCCATCGAATCGACCGCGATTCCGCTGACGCTGAAGCTCACCGTCATATGGGACTTGGTGTTAACGACATGCCACAGGTAGGACATCGCCAGGCTGCACGAGCCGGCCGCACCCGTGACCTTGACCGGCGCGGTCACGGTATCGACGGGCTTCAGCAGATCGTCGGACGTTATCGTCAGCTCGCATGAGAGCGAGCTGAACTGGCTGGTGAATGTGCTGGCGGGCGCGGTCTGGAAACTGATGGCGATCGGCAGGGTGATCTTGCCGCCGATGGCGCTGGCCGAGGCCGCGTGACCGGCCGAGGCGGCGCAAACCATTGCCGATGCCACCGCTGCGCCCACGAAATAACTGTTGAGCCTCATCGATCCCTCCCATGCCTGAACCGGCGCGTGCGCGCCTGTTGGTTCTTTGCCGACGATCAGGGCGGAAATGCAAAGGATCAGGCGGGGTAACCCGGTCCGCCAGGCCGGCCAAGCCGCCAATCCGACGGAACCGGGTCGGTCACCGCCCGTTCGCACTGTGGCATCAAGATGGAGAGCGCCATGGCGGACCACGCGAGCAAGGCGGACGAAGGCGATCGCCACCGGATCGACCTCACCGAGGATAGCGACATAAGCCGCTGGAGCGAGAGGCTGGGCGTGAGCGCGCTCGAGCTGCAGGCGGCCGTGGAGAAGGTCGGCCCCGTGGTCGAGGATGTGCGGCGGTTCCTGCTTAAATAGGCATCGCGCAGAGCGGGCCCCGGCTATTCCGCCCCCCAGGCCCAACCAGCGATGCGCCAGCCCGCGTCGGCCTTCTGCAGGGCGAAGGTGAACAGGCCGGCCTCGTTCACCGGCTTTCCGTGCTGCTTATAGCTGTATTTCGCGGGCAGCACGGCATAGGCGCGGTCACCCTTGGCGCTGAGCGTCTTCGGCTTTCCGGTCATGACCTTGGGATCGGTAATGCCCTGCGCCTTGGCGGCGGCATCGAACGCCGCGGCCCAATCGGCGCAGGCGGTGGCGCCCTGCCAGATATGCGGCGCGAAATCATCGATGATGGTGGATTGGCCGGTGCAGAGGGCGTTGGCGGCGGCGGTGTCGCCTTTGTTGAAGTCTTCGACGTAGGCATGCACTGCGGCCAGGGCGTCGGTTTTGTCGTCCGCCAGGGCGGGAGTGGCGGCCAGGAGGCTGGTTAGGATCAAGATTGCGGTGCGCATAGTGTTGCTCTCTCGGGTTTATCGATGTCGGCGGCCTGAGGCGACTGGGCAAGTGGTCGGTTAATAAGTCAGACTTTTTCCGACGGCTAATTAGTAAACTGTTACCGTAATTCCCGCACCCTTGAGCAAGCCCCTGCCCCGGCCTAACCTGAACAGGCAAAGCGACACGCAAGTGGGAAGAGAGCAGACGATGGGACGGTTCGAGGGCAAGGTTGCGGTGATTACGGGCGTGACGCGCCCCGGCATCGGGGAGGAGACGGCGGCGCAGATGGTGGCCGAGGGCGCGCGGGTGACGATCTGCGGCCGGGGCGTCGAGGGCGGCCAGGCGATCGAGCGGCAGCTGAACGCCATCGCGGCCGAAAATGGCAAGGGGGGCAGCGCAGTGTTCGTGCCCGCCGACGTGGCGGATTTCGACCAGGTGCAGACCGTGTTCGACAAGACCGTCGAGCGCTTCGGCAAGGTCGACATATTGTTCAACAATGCCGGCATCGGCAGCTTCGGCGAGACGCCGGACGTGCCCCTCGACGAATTCAAGCGGATGTTCGAAGTGGACGTCTACGGCACGTTCTATTGCTGCAAGCTGGCGATCCCGCTGATGCGCAAGGTGGGCGGCGGCGTGATCGTCAACAACGCCTCGATCTCCGGCATCGCCGCCGACAATGGCCTGCACGCCTATAACGCGGCCAAGGCGGCGGTCATCAACTACACCCGCGCGCTGGCGGTGGACCACGGCAAGGACAATATCCGCGCCAATTCCGTGTGCCCCGGCTTCGTCGTCGCCCACAACACCCAGATGATGCTGCAGCCCGAATACGCGCACATCGCCGACCAGATCAAAGCGCGCATCCCGATCGGCCGTCTGGGCGCGGCGGTGGATATCGCCAACGTCGTCTGCTTCCTGGCCTCGGACCAGTCCGCCTTCATGACCGGCGCGACCATCGTGGTGGACGGAGGGATGACGATCACGACCGCCCTGCCAGATATACGGTCGGCGTTTTAGCGCGCTGCCGCGGGCGGCGCCGTGTGAACTTCACTATCGGTCAATGCGCGTACGCGATATCAATCGGTTCCAGCTCAGGCTTTGAGGTGGTTCGAGACGATTCGTCTTTCATGCGGTGATGGTAAGAACTGTGCTGCTGTCGGCCTACGGGAACGACACCGCCGCCCTTCCTCGGTCGAATTAGTAACCTGTCACCGTAATTCGAAGTAGCTTGACTGATCGCAGTCATTGCCGAAAGATAAGAAAAAAATAGGGGAATTAGGACCTTGTCACAAACTTTCGATATCAATCGCTTTAAGCACCGCTCCGATCCAATAAACCAATATGAACGGCAGACACACCGTCTGATTTCAGATCGCAAGGAAGTCCAATCTATCGAACAGGCTGTGCGAGGCGCCGTAGACAACCTTAGGGCTGGGGGCACCTCGTT
>Ga0207694_10005112_pt1 | contig 10127 bp, 5 predicted proteins | sample KBSC34metaG_FD_184353 | JGI IMG/M metagenome (GOLD analysis project Ga0207694, IMG submission 184353) | Corn rhizosphere microbial communities from Kellogg Biological Station, Michigan, USA - KBS C3-4 metaG (SPAdes) (version 2) | ecosystem: Host-associated > Plants > Roots > Rhizosphere > Soil...
GATGCGTGGCATTGGCGGGGGCCCCGGGAAATGTGGGGCCAGCCTGAACGTTTCCGTTAGGCGCACCCCAAACCGGATGATTCAACCCGTTGAACGCTTCTAGTCGGAACTGAAGCACGTGACCGTCCTTGTAGGCCATCGGAAAGTTCTTATGCACAGCCAGATCAAACGTCTGAAAAGCGGGCGTAATCATTGAATTTCTCCCCACATTGCCGAACGTTCCTTGTGGCTGCAGGATGAATGAGGCGGGGTCATACCATGTCACTCCGGTAGGTGTATGGACACGCTTCGACATGTAACCGTTGCCGACTCCAGAGTAGCTGGGACGGTCGTTTACGGGATTATTCGTGCCAGCAATATTTCCCCCTGAGCTGAGGGTTTGCGGGACGCCACTTTGAATGGTTGTATTTGCGCTCAGTTGCCAACCGCCAACAACTCCGTTGAGGACCGAGTTGCTGATGCCCAGCATTTTGCCTTTTCCGACAGGCAAGTCGTAGACTGCACCGAGGACCCATCTATGTCGTACGTCGAAGGACGACAACGAGCGTTCACATTCAAGGCACGTGCTGTCTTGCGGGAACAATATGTCGTAACCTTGGGTGCGAGTGCCACTGCTGTTGTCAATCGACTTGGACCATGTGTAGTTCGTGATCACACTCACACCTTGACTGAAGCGTCGCGTGAGCTTCACGCTTCCCGCGTTGTAGTTTCCGCTGTACGTGTCATTCACGTATGAGAGAACACCGAAATTAGGGAAGGGCCGGCGCGAATTGATGCTGGCTATGGGGCCGGGCCCGGCTTGGTTTACGTTCTGAAATCCATAGGTGTGTCGGCTTTGGGATCCGAGATAGCCGGCCTCCAATACCCACTTGCCGCCTATCTGCCGTTGCACGTTCAGCAGGTACTGCATGGTATATGGAGTGGCGTGGTCGTAGGCGGCTGCCCACGCGAATGGCGGTGGTACCTGAACAATGGTTCCACTTCCACCCGGAATCGCGTTGCTCCAAGTGACTAAACTTGAGGAGGTCGAGGTCAGATCGACGCGCGCCGCGATATTCCGGGCCATGTCGAAGTAGGTAGAATTGGCAATATCTTCCATAAAGAAGATGCCGAAGCCAGTACGGATCACGGTTTTGGCATCGGGTGAAAATGATATGCCCACCCGTGGAGCGAAGCTCTTGTACTTGGTTTCCATCAAGTTGTGGTTAAGACCGCCGCCGCAAACCGCATTTGTCTGGGTCCAATGGATGCTCAGACCTTGATAAGGATCCGTGCAACCGCTCTGTCGGACAAAGTATGGCCAATCGGCCTGCGGGGCATTTGGCGTTGTGATGAACTTTGGGATCTTCACCGTGAAATAGTTCCCAAGGGTATTGGTGAAGGGCGGAGTCAATTCGTATCGTAATCCCAACGACAAGGTCACTTTTGGATGCACCTTCCAGGTGTCGTCGATGAAAACATGCTCGACATTCCGCTGAAACTTTGCATTGGCAACAGCGGCCGCGTTTGTGGAAACGAAGAGGTTGCCTAGCAGGAACTCGGCGAAGGAGTAGCCGCCGGTTCCGGTTACGGGGTCCCTCGTCGTAAACGGCTGAAATGTAAAAACGCCACGCGAAAATTGATTTCCCAGCTGGTTGAAGTTCTGCCGGTCATATTCGAACCCGAAAGCAAAAGTGTGCTTCCCATGCACCCACGACAACTTGTCAATGAATTGCAGGGTGTTGTTGTTGTTTGCAAAGGGACCGTCATTGGCGTCGCCAATCGCTGTGAGGCCGCCGCTTGAGTTAAATACCGCGTTGGGAATTCCCCAAGTGATCGGTGCGCCGGGGCTTTGATTGGGAATGCCGATATCGGAAACGACGTCTAAGCTACCAGCGCTCAGGGTACCAAGAGAGTTGAAAAAGCGGGTGTAGCCAAATCGCGCTTCGTTCACCAGAGTGGGTGAGAATGTCCGCGTGTTGGATCCGGTGTATTGCTCATAGTTCGTCAGGACTTTGGTTCCTGCGACGTTTAGAGCTTGTGTGGACTGGTTTTCATCCCCCCAGTTATAGCGTCCCGCCCATTGCGATTTTGGAGATTCGTTGAAATCGAGCCTCAGTACAAATCCATCACGATTGAACGGCTGAGAACTATTCTGCGCGAAGTTGTTTGCCCCGAGTGTGCTCGCGGAGTTGTAGTACTTCAAGAACTTCAGCGAGATCGGATCCAGCCGATTGGTCGGAATGATGTTGCCCGGGAAGGGCAATCCCGTTGTGGGATCGTAGATGATCGTTGAGGGGAACAACTCGCTGAAGTCGCCTCCAAACATCTTGGCGGTGGGTACCGTAAAGGTGTTCAACACGGTTTGGCGGCGCCGGAACGCCTCATAGTTAGACATGAAAAACAGCTTGTTGCTGCCGTTGAAGAGGTGCGGTATCCGCACCGGCCCATCGAGTTCGAATCCGTAGTCATTCCACTTGAACGGGTTCTTCGGTTTGGCCGTGGTGAACTGATACTGCTTTGCATCCAAGACGTCGTTGCGTAGGAATTCGAAAAGCGATCCGTGATAGGCGTTGCCACCTGATTTCGTAAGCACGTTCACTTGAGTGCTCTGGTGGCCATACTCAGCCGGATAAACGCCCGTCTGGACTTTGAATTCCTGAATCGCATCAATGGAAGGAAGGGCAACATAGGAGTTGAAATTCACGTCCATGTTGTTGACGCCGTCGAGTGTGTAGTAGTCGTAGAAAATCCGTTGTCCACCAGCGGATATGGCCTGCAGGGCCCGGTCACCACCCTGTTTGCGTTAGGGGAGAGGGCGACCAGGTTCAGGTATTGACGGCCGTTAAGGGGCAACTCGGTGACCACTGTGTTTTCAATCACAGTTCCCACCGTTGCCGTTTCCGCTTGTAGGAGGGCCACGTTGGCGGCGACCTCAACTTTCTCACTGGTTTGACCCACTTGCAGCACGACGTCGAGACGAACCGTTTGCTGCACCTGAACCTGAAACATTTCGCTGATCGTGGACTTAAATCCCGATGCCTCAGTGCTCAGCTTGTAGTGGCCGGGCGGGACCGACGGGAAGCTGTAGAGGCCCGCACTTGTAGATACCGCCTGTCGCACCCCGTTCGTGTTGACGTTGACGAGCGTGACGGACGCTCCCGCCATCACTGCCCCTGATGTATCAGTCACAAGTCCCGTAACTTCGCCGAATGTTTGGGCGTGCAGTGCAGCCGCGAAAAAGATAATCAGCACCAACGCAATTTGCGAGATCCGACTTGAAGCAAGCGCGAGCCTCCTGAAAACCCCCCGAGCATCTCCCATGATTCCTCCAGCTCTCCGTATGTTTGTTTTGAGCAGCTAACTACAGAATTGCCGCCATTCATAACTGATCTTTCGCACGGCCCACGAAATCAGTCAGAAAAAGTCAGCAATCGTTGACTGGAGTGCAGCTTTTATCGGGGTATGTAATTTCTTGTCAAGCAGCTCTTGCCGCATTTGTTGTAACGCTTTGCATACACACTACTTAGCGACGTTAAGTGAGCTAACAAGAGTCTCATCTAATGAAACTTACAGCCCAATGTGGCGCAATGCTTGTAGCTGCAGTTTCACCTAATGAAACAATGTGAACGAGAAAAATACTCGCAATGAAGATTAGGCACAGCCGAGCTGCACATCGAAGTGAGGTTAATAGGCCGTAGATCGGTCTCACCGACCAGACACGGTTCGCGCCAGAGAAGTTAAGCCGAAGCAGAATCTTCTAAATTGACTCGATGTTTCCTTAGGCGGCCTCGCAATGAGAATCCCATAGCTCCGGATACGGCATTCGCAGCACCTTTGACCTCCCGAGCTAATGCGGCAACTCGATCGAGACTAATTCGCGCTACTGGCCCGGCCACACTGAGCGCACCAATCGCCACTTTGTCACTGTTGAGTATAGGGGCACTTACACAGCGGCAACCCAGCAAAGCTTCCTCGTTGTCAACCGCGTACCCCTGTCGGCGAACCTTGTCAAGCTCAGTGCGCAATTGAGGCAGGTTTAGGATTGTCTTCGAAGTTACGCGCTGAAAGACTATTCCGTTCAATGCTCGTTCATATTCGAGGGCCGGAAGGAACGCCGTGAGCACCTTGCCCAACGCTGCCACATGCAGCGAACGTCGTGTGCCGATTCGGGACACAAGACGAAACTCATGCGGGCTTTCCATTACATCTACATACAGCAGAGTACCGTGGTCTAAGACCCCCAGGTTAACTGTCTCGTGCGTTGATCTCCACAACTCGGCAAGGACAGGACGGGCCACAGCCTGAAGGGTTGCGCTCCTGCTCGCGCAAGCTGACATCTGCGCCAGTCTCGGTCCGATCAGGTAGGTTCCAGCCTCCGTTCGCAGAAGATATCCTTCGCGCTCGAGATGTCTCAAAAAGCGATGAGCGGTGCTCTTGTTAATCCTTGTAGCATCGCAAATGGCTTTCAAACCGAGGCCCACCGATGAGTTTTGCAAAGCTTCCAAGATGAGCAAGACTTTTGAAATTACACCAACTGTAGCGGACGTTGATTTTGTCGACACAGACGGCGGGACATCCCCTACTGGCGCGCCCTCCTCTCTTGATATTTCTTTCACGAAGCCCCCCTCTCACAAATGGCAATGTAAAGCAGCGCAAGAAACTAGCTTCATTGAAATAGCCTTGGTGCAAAGTCCTTGAGATCACGCCGCCAGGTTTGCCACTCGTGATCTGTTTCCGGCGATTCGTAAAATACGTGCTGAACGTTGGCCTCACTTAAAGAGTTATGCAGTCTGAGAAGGCCGGCCCGCATTCGCTCAGGCTCTTTTGTGCCGACACCCAACCACAGCAGGTGCACTCTTTTTGCGAAGGCGGCCGGGTCAGCAAATACTCCGTTGTAGTCGGTTTTCGGATCCAGTTTGCGGTCTCCAAGTACGAGCATGCCTCCGGCACCACTGAAGCCGCCAATGTAAGAGAAAAGATCGAGATGATTCAGGGTGATCTGGAACGTCTGCATGCCGCCCATAGAAAGCCCGGCCATAGCTCGGTGATCGCGATCTGAGAGGGTGCGAAAGGTCGAGTCGATGTAGGGGATCAGAACTTGAGTTACATCGTCCTCAAATGCTGCGGCCATGTCTTGCATGGCTTTCATCATTTCCGGAGAACCGAAAGGCTTTCCCGCTAAGTCCGGTGGAACTTGGCCGGCTCGCCTGGCATAGCCATAGGCCATCACCACGATCATTGGCTTGCAACTCTTGGCTGCAATGAGATTGTCGAGGATGAAATTGGCGTGTCCCTGCCAAACCCATCCAGTTTCATCTTCGCCGCCGCCATGCTGCAGGTACAGAACCGGATAACGCATCTTCGTCTGGGTATCATAGCCGGGGGGGAGATAGACCAACGCATGGCGCCAGGTGCCCGTCACCTTCGAGTTGTACCAAACCTCGCGCACTTGGCCGTGCGGCACCTCTTGAATTGAGTAGTAAGTAGAGCCTGGCTCCGGGACTTCCACCATGCTGGCGTACTTGCCGCCGCCAAAAAACGCGCGACTATTGGTGTCGCTGACCTCGGCGCCATCAATGATGAACATGTAATAGTGCAGCCCTGGAACAAGAGGGGGAGTCGTAACCGTCCAGAAACCGTCAGCCTGCTTTTCCATGTCCAGCTTTGGTCCGCTCCAGAAGTTCAGCCGGACCTTGCTTGCATCGGGGGCTTTAACGCGCAATTGCACTCTGCCCGCGCTATCGACGCGCGGGTATTCTGCTCCCCAAACGTTCGTTTCCGAGGCGTGAAAATCGCTCGGCTCCTGCGCGCAACAAAATGTAGCCAAAAGAAGGATTGATATTGCAATCTGTTTCATGAGCCTCTCTTCTTCCATAGGACTGGAACAAAATAGATGTCAAACGGAAACTAAGCACGCCATGTGGGGGCGTGGAAAACCAATTGTCAGGGCTCCGTTTGCACTCGCAATGTTTATGCCGAGATTAGCCGGATAAACGAGTTCGGCGTTCGGGCTCACCATTGGCACTCTCACAATCGCGGGCCCATCGATTCGCCAGACTGCCAGTAGAGTTTGCTCAGCCGAGCGCATGCCCAAAACGACGGGGATTTCGCGATTCGTGACGTCGGAAGTACCAAATGGGTAGAAAGGTACCGCGGCGGGGATGCGCTTACGAAGGATTTCCTTGTAAATGCGAATTCCATTCGCGACCTGCGCAGATGCTTCTGGTGAAAGCAAATCAAGACGACCGCTCTGATGAATGCGGCACATCATTGCCGTAACCATGTTGAAGCTGGCCTGATCAGCGTCAGCATTGGCCAGGGGGTACGACCAAATTGCAAGTTGCTCCGGCAAGACCGCAGCAGACGCACCCACGAGGATTGCAGGCAACTTCAAGTAGTCTTCTTGGTCAGTCATGGACTGGACTTGAAGGCGGCTTAACATCGCATAGTCCATCCGCCCGCCTCCGCTGCCGCAGTTTTCAATGAACAAGTCGGGATATTGATTCAGAATGCCCTCTAACCAGGCAAGATGTGCACGATTGTGTTCGAGCAGACCTTGTCCGAAGCTATCGGCGTTAAGCTCTGTCCCCTGCAGTGAATCGACGTTGTAGTCCATCTTGATGTAACCCACGCCGTATTCACTCACCAATCGCGCGATCACCTGATTGAGGTAGGACCGGACCTCCGGATTACGGAAATCAAGCAGGAGCCGAGAATTCTTGAACACTCTCTTGCCATGGCGCATTAGGAACCAGTTATCAGGTTTTTGCGCCAGCACAGACTTCGCTCCTGCCACTTCTGGTTCAAGCCAGACACCAGGAATCATCCCAGCTTGGCGGACTCGATCAAGTACAAACTTCAGTCCGCGCGGGAATCGTGTGTCTGAGGGTCGCCATGCCCCAATTGTCTGACTCCAATCTTCATGCAGGTCGGCGTACCATCCGGCATCGATCACAAAGTATTCGCAGCCGGCTTTTGCGGCGGCGGCAATCATCGGCAACTCTTTCGCTTCGGTTGGATCACCCCATAGGCAATTCATGTAGTCGTTGAAAATGACGGAGCATCGCGAATTGTCGTGGCGCTCGTTTACGCAAACCGCGCGACGGTAGCGCGTCAATGCCGCGACGGCCTCGCCAAAACCCCCGCGTACGCACCCAATTGCGACGGGAACAGTCTCGTAGGTCTCACCAGGTTTCAGATTTTTCCATGCCGCCGAGTGCAAATCGTCCGGGCCACCGAGGTACGCATAAACGTCCTCGGCGTTGTTACCACGCTCTGAGGCGTTGGATATCTCCCAGTACCAGGACCCGTTGTGCTCGATCTGCCAGTACCAGATGAGACCTAGTTTGCTGTTCTCAGCCATCGCCATGGGCAAGTATCGTTCGGTGGACCAAGTTCCGACGCTTCCGGCGTGCGCTTCCGACCAACTCGTTCGCTCGTTCTCGACAAAACCCATTTCTGAAGGACGAAACGTATGCCACTGGCCCTCTGCCATCCAACTGTTGAAAGCAACATGGACGCGGAGTTCGCGGTCGTAATTCTGCGGGTCAGCAAGGCCGTGAAGCATCGCTGAACTTAAGAAGTCGATACCTGCGGGTGAACTCCCTTGGTTGGTAACGCGAGAAGATCGACGTACTACCGAAAGTCCGTCAAAAGCTTCATAAATCGACTCCACGCGCAGTCCCAACTTCGGATCGGTGTGCACAAACACCAGCCGCTTGCCTCGTGGCGTTGCCTCCTCGCGTTTTCCGGCAAACAGCAATCGAGCCCCGGGCTGTCCCATCCCAGATTTCATACCCTGGTCGGGGGAGTTTTCGCCGGTACATTGAAGTGCGACTTCTACACCAAGGGAGTTGTCGGCAAGGGTGCCACCCGCAGGGAGGATCCGCTTTTGGCGCAGCCTTCCGGCGGTTACATCGAAGCTAAAACTTAGATGGTCAGTCTCCCACTGAAAGGACGTTAGTGGGGCCTCAGCAGAGGTGCACCGCAAACCACCTGTAGCGAAAGCACCAACCGCGACCATACCGCTGGTTCCCAGGAATTTTCGACGGTCAAGAGGCATGTGAAACAGATGATCTGCGCGAGCTGATATCGGTAACTGTACCGAATGCAAATATCAGAGCAGGCGTCATTTGTCAAGAACGCGAGAAAAGAGGCGATTTCAACTGCAGTGTGGGAACTCTAGGCACGTGCGTTTGCTCGGAGAGCTGTATTCTTGACCACACGTCGCTGTGTTGATCGCCGCACAACCAGCTCTGGCCGAAATATTACGATCTCGGGTTTGGGGGGGATCTTTGAGTTCAAAATCGCAAGCGCAATCCTTGCAGCCTCCTGCCCGATTTTTCGGCTATGTTGATTGACGCTTGAGAGTGGCACGCTGAGCGCATCGTCGTAGTGAAGGTTCCCGCACCCAATGACAGCGATATCTTGAGGGATATCTAGACCTTGATCTAGTGCGTAGTTCATTGCCCCCATTGCCAAGGGGTCGTTAAAGCAGAAGAGTCCATCAGGTATCCGCTTGAGAGTCAAAAGCTCCCGCATCGCTTCTGCGCCGCGTTGCCTCGTCTCCACATCCCCTTTAGGTTCCGCAATTATGTAATCATCGATGACTTTCAGACCGCTTTCGATCAGGGCTTGTTTATATCCTTCCATCCTGCGAATTCCAGGGCTTGTCTCCGGCCCGCGAATGTGGGCAATCCTCTTGCATCCCATATCGATCAAATGCTTCGTCGCAAGCATTCCGACGGCATGGTCGTCAACGCCGACGAAGTTCGCAGAAAGGCCAGGCAACGTTCGGTCGATGAGCACAAAAGGTGTATTTTGCTTTTCAATTCGGAAGAACAGTTCGACCGTCGACCGACAGGATGCGATGATCACTGTGTCCAGCCGCCTTGCTAGCAACTGGCTAATTTCTTGTTCCTCAAGATCCGGGTCTTCGTCGGACGAGGAGATAATCAGGTAGTAACCGCTCGCCCGCAAAGCTTCGGACAAAGACTTGGCGATTTCTGCAAAAAATGGATGTAGTAAGTCTGGGACTACTAGGCCAACCAGGTAACTGCGGCCTGTCACCAAGCTCCGCGCCGCCAAGTTTGGGCGGTAATCGAGCTCCTTCACACGCGCAAGAACACGTTCCCGGGTTTCGTCTCCAACATCCGGATGATTGCGCAGGACCTTGGAGATCGTGATTACAGATACCCCCAAGTCTCTGGCGATGTCCTTCATTCGTGTGCTCATAAATGTTTTCCAGTATATAGAATACAAGATAATGTAGTCGAATTATTATCCGATTGACATCGATAACTGTACCGATTATTGTGCCTGTTCAGAAGTCTGAAAGTCGAATGGGAATGAAAGCCCAAATTGCTTTAGGCTTCTCCACTGGAGCGCGTTGAAGGCCCTCCTACTTCACAAGCCCGGACACGCCTCGATCGAGACCGTCCCGGAGCCGGTTGCCACGAACGGCGACATATTGCTGAGAGTCCGAATGGTCGGGCTTTGCGGAAGTGATTTGAATTCTTTCCGCGGCCTCAATCCACTCGTGTCGTTTCCGAGAATTCCCGGACATGAGGTTTGCGCCACGGTTATGCAGGGAAACATCAGTCTGCCAGCAGGCACCGATGTTGCTGTATCTCCTTACACCAGCTGCGGTGAATGTGCGTCCTGCCGACGGGGACGTACGAATGCATGTCAGTTCAATCGGACTCTTGGTGTCCAACGGGACGGCGCTCTCACCGAGTTCATTGCTATGCCGCCGCAGAAGTTGTACCCGGCAAAACTCCCACCAAAGGAACTTGCTTTGGTTGAACCACTCACCGTTGGATTTCACGCGGTGGCTCGCGGGCGAGTCGCAGCAGATGACACAGTCGCGATTTTTGGTTGCGGGGGAGTGGGGCTCGGAGCGATAGCGGCTTCGGACCTACGGGGCGCGACCACGATTTGTATCGATGTGGACGACGGCAAGCTAAACCTCGCGAAAGCTGCAGGCGGGAAACATACCATCAACACGCGTAAGGAGTCGTTGCATGACAGTCTGCGAGAAGCGACCGAGGGGCGGGGACCAGACGTCGTCATTGAAGCAATCGGCACGCCCGAGACATTCCGTGCTGCTGTGGAAGAAGTAGCGTTTACGGGCAGGGTTGTGTATA
>Ga0207694_10005116_pt1 | contig 10122 bp, 11 predicted proteins | sample KBSC34metaG_FD_184353 | JGI IMG/M metagenome (GOLD analysis project Ga0207694, IMG submission 184353) | Corn rhizosphere microbial communities from Kellogg Biological Station, Michigan, USA - KBS C3-4 metaG (SPAdes) (version 2) | ecosystem: Host-associated > Plants > Roots > Rhizosphere > Soil...
ATTATGCCCGCCGCGGCATCATCACGCCCGAGATGGAATATGTCGCCATCCGCGAGAATATCGGCCGCGCCGCCGCCAAGGAGGCGCTGATCCGCGACGGCCAGGATTTCGGCGCGTCGATCCCCGATTACGTCACCGCCGAATTCGTCCGCGACGAGGTCGCGCGCGGCCGGGCGATCATCCCCAACAACATCAACCACCCCGAATCCGAGCCGATGGCGATCGGGCGCAACTTCCTGGTCAAGATCAACGCTAATATCGGCAACTCGGCCGTCGCCTCCAACGTCGCCGCCGAAGTCGACAAGATGGTCTGGTCGATCCGCTGGGGCGCCGACACGGTGATGGACCTCTCGACCGGCCGCAACATCCACGACACCCGCGAATGGATCCTCCGCAACAGCCCCGTGCCGATCGGCACCGTGCCGATCTACCAGGCGCTGGAAAAGGTCGGCGGCGTGGCCGAGGACCTGACCTGGGAGATCTTCCGCGACACCCTCATCGAGCAGGCGGAGCAGGGCGTCGACTATTTCACCATCCACGCCGGCGTCCGCCTCGCTTATATTCCGATGACCGCGAAGCGCGTGACCGGCATCGTCAGCCGCGGCGGCTCGATCATGGCGAAATGGTGCCTCAGCCACCACAAGGAGAGCTTCCTCTACGAGCGCTTCGACGAAATCACCGAGATCATGAAGGCCTATGACATCGCCTATAGCCTCGGCGACGGCCTGCGCCCCGGCAGCATCGCCGACGCGAATGACGAGGCGCAGTTCAGCGAGCTCTACACGCTCGGCGAGCTCACCCACCGTGCGTGGAAGAGCGATGTGCAGGTGATGATCGAGGGCCCCGGCCATGTGCCGATGCACAAGATCAAGGAGAATATGGACAAGCAGCTCGAGGTCTGCGGCGAAGCGCCCTTCTACACGCTCGGGCCGCTCACCACCGACATCGCGCCGGGATACGACCATATCACGAGCGGCATCGGCGCAGCGATGATCGGCTGGTACGGCACCGCGATGCTTTGCTACGTCACGCCCAAGGAGCATCTTGGGCTCCCCGACCGCGACGATGTGAAGGTGGGTGTCGTCACCTACAAGCTCGCCGCCCACGCAGCCGATCTCGCCAAGGGCCACCCGGCCGCGAAGCTGCGCGACGACGCGGTGAGCCGCGCGCGCTTCGAATTCCGCTGGCGCGACCAGTTCAATCTCAGCCTCGATCCGGACACGGCCGAGCAATATCATGACGAGACGCTCCCGGCCGAAGGCGCCAAGACAGCGCATTTCTGCTCGATGTGCGGCCCGAAATTCTGCTCGATGAAGATCACGCAGGAGGTGCGGGACTTCGCGGCAAAGCAGAATGCGCCGGCCGATACCTTCCTCGCCGTCGATGCGCCTGCCGACGGCGACGCCGCGCGCGCGCTGTTCGCGAACCCGATTTCGGTCGCCGATGCCGAAAAGGGCATGGACGAAATGAGCGAGAAATTCCGCGAGAAGGGCGGGGAAATCTACCTCCCCGCCGCCGAGTAACCGATATGTCACCGATTGAGGCGGCGATCCGATTCCTTCGCGGGGTCGGACACGCTTCGATAGCGACTGACGGCGCCCCGGCCGCCGGCCACGAGCCAACGCCTTCCGAACCGGTTCGCTCACCGCACCCGGCAAATGTACCCGGCCCATTCTATGTTGAGGATGGTTGCTGCATTTCCTGCGGCGTCTGGGAGAAGGAAGCGCCAGGCCTCCTCGCCTGGCTGCCCGAGAGCGAGTTGCCGCATTGTTACGTAGCGCGCCAACCCGGGACCGACGCCGAGTTCGAGCAGATGATGGCTGCGATGCGTGTATCGGAAGTCGATTGCATCCGGGTTCGCCACTGTAAGCCGGATTGGGAACGCCGGTTGCGCGAGGCCGGCCTGGACTGGCACATCGATTCCGGAAATGGGCCCGGCATGCGCTGACGCGCAAGGCGCCGACACGATGATGGAGAATTCCCTCAAAATGGATGGCAGACTTTACTGGCGACCAGCCGAACAACAGTATGACTAACGGCGCGGCCGAAGGCGGCTGCCTCTGCGGCACAGTCCGCTACCGCGTAACCGGAACCCCGGTTGCACGGACCCTGTGCCACTGTACCTCCTGCCGCCGCGCAACAGGCGGCGTCAGCGTCGCCTGGGCAGTCTTCGCCAAGGCTGATTTCACCCTGCTCACCGGCGAAGTCCGCGAATACAGCTCGTCACCCGGCATCCACTGGGGCTCCTGTCCCACCTGCGGCAGCCTCGTCACCTATCGCCGCGACACCCGCCCCGACCATCACGACATCACCACGGCCACCCTCGACGACCCCGACGCCTTTCCGCCCACGGCGGAAATCTGGGTCGGCGAGAAGATCGCTTGGGAGACGCTTGATCAGCAGCTGCCGCACAGGCTGCGGGGCACGTTGAACGAATGAGGAGCGCCGTTGCTTCTCCTCCGATGAAAAGGGTGGGAAGGCTTTTCGGGTTTGGACGGCTCCCACCGCCGCTGCCATAATCGAGAGGAGCATCGTCGAGATGATGGAGAGACTCTGCGCATGACCCAATTCAGCGGCAATCAGCCCATATCGGCACTGGATCGCCTGCGCGACACGGACTGGAAGTGCGGCTCCTGCGACATCGAACATCACGGAATGTTCGATCTCGCTGCCTTCGCTCCCGATTTCTGGGAGGGCCCGGAGGAGTATGAACACAACGGCGCCATCCGCCTTGATGGCGATTTCCTGTCGGAAGATTTCTGCGTCGTGGGTGGCGAACACTTCTTCGTGCGCTGTGTGCTCGAAATCCCGGTGCGCGGCCTTGCGGAGAGGTTCGGCTTCGGTATCTGGTCAACGCTCTCCCGCGCCAATTTCGACATCTACCGTGATGGCTTTGACGATGGCGCCTATACGAATATGGGGCCGTGGACCGGCTGGTTCTCCAACCGCCTCGCGCTTTTCGAGGACACGCTGAACCAGGGCTGCTGGGTCCAGCCACGTCCTGGCCGTCAGCGGCCGGTTGTTACACTGGCGAACGCGGAACATGAGCTTGCGCGGGCGCAGGAGGAAAGCATCACGCCGGAGCGCGTGCTGGAGCTATATGCGGCCTATGGTCATGTCGTGAGTTGAGTTTGGCTGCTCGACTCCATCTGGTAGCTAATTGCAGTATCGCCCGAAATCAGGGGGCGTGAGGATTTCGCTTTGTCCCGGGGGGCATGATGAAACTATTGCTGTTATTGGCCACTCTCGCCGCCGGGCTGATCGGCGGATGGATGCTGCGCCCGGCCAAATCCGAAGCCGCGCCTGAACAGAGTTTCGAGCAGCGCTACCCCAATCTCCCGAAAGACGCGGTCGCGCGCCGCGCGCGGTCGAATGCCGTCATGGAAGCTCAAGGCGTCCCGGTGAACAAATGGCTTCCGGTGATCGAGTCCGAATCGCAGGTGAAGCAACGCCCTGCCAAACAGGTCTTGATGCGCACCATCGCCACGCTCGCTGTCGCCATGAAAGGCGAAGGGGTCGAGCAGGCTGAGGTCGATCGGATCGTTCGGGACCATGGCCTGGCATCGGCTCTCACCTCGAAAGAGAAAGCCTTCATCGCGAACCCGGCGCCGAGCGACAAGGACAAGGTCAGCTTCTCGTGGCGTTATGAGGCTGCGAATACCCTGCTCTGGTCGCTCGGTCTGGTCGACGATCTCGGCCCGCCGCGCGAGCAATGCGATCCAGGCACACTCGTCGCCCTGGTGCGTGACAATAGTCGCGAACAGCTGCTCGCCAGGGTGAGGCTTCGGCCGATGCCCGTCATCCTCGACGAGGCCGATCTGATCTACCGCTATCGATGGGCCCTTGTAGATGCAGAGGTCAACGCCAAGAGCCCGCCGGCCGGGCTGAGCAACGACGTCGCGATGGAGCGTCATCATGCGCTCAATTGGCTGATCGGCTATCAGGACCAGGCCTGGGACGACATCACGCTCGACACCTGACCGCCTTGTGAAAACCCGCCCCGCCTGCTACCAGCCCGCCACCATGACTCGCCACGAGCTCTTTACCACCGCGCGAATTACCCCCTTCACCAGCTGAAGGGCAGGTGTTCGCGCGCGCTGCCCCCAAGGGATGCAGTGTAGCTCAGTGGTAGAGCAGAGTCCTGATAAGGCTAAGGTCGCCGGTTCGATCCCGGCCACTGCAACCAGTCTCCATCACGAGCCGTCCATTAGGGCCGGAGTAGCTCAGCGGTAGAGCGGCGGGTTGAAGATCCGCGCGTCGGTGGTTCGATCCCACCCTTCGGCACCATCCTGTTGCCCCAGCACGCGCCACAGCCTTTGTGGATTGCGAACCAGCGGGTTTTGCGCGAGCTTGCGGATCGGCCCCCGGTGACGGGCCCGCACCGATTCTTTCTCTATAGTCTGGGGGCTTGCACCATGCTGACGCGCAGAACGATCCTGGGCGCTGGCCTTTCCGGAATCCTCGCGTCGCGCGTCGGCGCAGCGGTGCCGGCCCTGTCGGTCGTGCCGGAGATCGACCGGCTGAGCCTGACGATCCTCGCCGACGGCACTGTCTCCAGCTTCGCTGTGCCGGTCGAGCGGCCCGGGCTGAAGATCCTGCCGCCGCAGCGGGCTGCCTCCTCCTACCGGCTGACGCTACGCGGCGAATGGGGCTATTCAGTGCTCGCCGACGCCGCCGTCAGTGATGCCCGCAAGCGCATCCTGATCGATTTCGGCTATACGCCCGAGGCACTGACGTCGAACATGGCGATCCTCGGTGTCGATCCCCTGACGATCGACGCGATGGTGCTGAGCCATGGCCATTATGATCATTTCGGCGGCATGGCCGCGATCCTCGGGCGGGTCAGGCGCGGTACGCCGCTCTATGTCGGCGGGGAGGAGGCGTTCTGCGCGCGGCTGCGCGGCACCGACAGGGACGGGGCAAGCTTCGGCCAGCTGGAAAAGTCCGACATTCTTGCCGGCGGCGTCGATCTGCACATCGCCCCCCTGCCGCAGATCGTCGGCGGCGCAGCGATGACGACCGGCCGCATTCCGTTCGTTTCCCCAGAACATCCCAAAGTGCCGAGCGCGATGCTGCCTGGCCAGGGCTGCGCCCGCGCCGAGCTCGATGCGGATCGCCGCGACCTCGACTTCTTCGTCGACGATGCGGTGCACGAGCTTGGCACCGCCTTCAATCTGAAGGGCAAGGGGCTGGTGGTGATCGCCTCGTGCAGCCACCGCGGCATCATCAATACCGTGCGCGCGGCCCAGGCGGCGTCCGGCATCGACCGGATTCATGCGATCATGGGCGGCTTCCACCTCGTCCCGCCGCAGACGCCGGCCCAGGCGCTCGAGACCCTCGCGCTGATGCAGGCGCTGAAGCCCGATTATATCTTCCCGGGCCATTGCACCGGAGAAGCCTTTATCGCCCCGGCCATTGCGCAGATGCCGGGGCAGGTCTTCCGCACTGTCGTCGGCAGCCGGATCGAACTGAGCTGAGCGCGCCGAATGGCTGCGCAAGTGGCCGGGCGCGTACCGGCCCGCCACCATGACCCGCCACGATCCCTGTGAGAGTCCACATATCTCCCGCCAAGGCACAGGATCAGTCTCAACAATGATACCGGCACTGCGCAATCTCCAGCACCCGCGCCTCGCCGTCCCCGGTCACCCGATACACCAGCCGATGTTCGCGCCCGATCCGCCGCGACCACCAGCCGCTCAACCGCCCGCGCAGTGCTTCCGGCTTTCCCATCCCCTGAAAAGGATCGCGCAAACTTTCCTCGATCAGCGCGTTGATCCGCGCAACCGTCTCCGGGTCCTGCGCCTGCCACGTCCGATAGTCGGCCCTGGCCTGAGTGGAGAAGACGATCGTCACGACGCGGACGAGCCGTCCGCATCGAGCTCGGCGATGCTCTCCAGCAGCCGCCCGGCATTGTTCGGCGATTGCAGCAGGTGCAGAGTCTCCTCGATCGCAGCCCATTCGCTGGCCGACACCATCACAACGCCCTCGCCCCGACGCCGCGTGATCATCACCGGGGCACGATCCTCCGTCACCCGGTCCATCACTGCCGTGAGATTGGCGCGTGTATCCGTATAGCTGAGTATGCGCATGTCAGGCCTCCTGGCCCGACCTGTACAAGATCCTGTACAGGTTGGAAATGTCAGTGACCCCTCATGACATTCCCAACAGGCGTGGCAACGCTTGCCGCTTCCCCCACCTCTTCCAACATGATCGACCATGTTCGCAGGCGCGATTCAACCCGTGCCGTAAATCGGCCACAGCGAGGTTGCGGGCCGTTAAAAGCGGTGCGCGCCGTTCTTTCACATCACTGGAATTCTCGTCCGCGCGATCGCCATCGACCCGCGCATCGCTCGCGACGGAAAAAGGGCCGCACCCTCACGGGCGCGGCCCCGTCCCATTCAGCACTGGCAGGGTTTGCAGGTGCACGGATTGCAGCGGCAGCCCGATTTCGTCTCTGGCTTCACGACTGGCTTGGTTGCTTCGGTCATCGTCTTCATCCTTCTTGCCCGGGAGCGGGCACACCCCCTATGGCAGCCGTACCATGGTACGGAGTCAAGCGATGAAAGACATGACGATCGCAGGCCTCGCCCGCACGGCCGGCGTAGGGGTGGAGACGGTGCGCTATTATCAGCGCCGCGGCCTGCTCGCCGAGCCGCCGCGCACCGGCGGCACCGGGCTCGGCGGCGGGATCCGGCGCTATGATGAAAGCCATGTCCGCACCTTGCGCTTCATTCGATCGGCCCAGGCCGCCGGCTTCACCCTCGAGGAGATCGCCGAGCTGCTCGCGCTCGACGCCTCGGAAGATCGCGCCCGCGCCCGCGCGCTCGCCACCGGCAGGCTCGAGGCGCTCGATGCGAAGATCGTCGAGCTCGAACAGGCCCGCACCGCGCTCCGCCGCCTCGCCGCGAGCTGCGATGCCGGGACGAAAGGTCCGTGCCCGATCCTCCAGGCCTTCGATCCGGCCTGATTTGCCAGCGCTGAAGAGCCGGGCTAGCCTCGCCCGATCCAGCATCCCCCCAACGCCGTGTTGCGAAGGATTTGGCCATGTCCCAACGCTATACTTTGCTTCAGATCGCGCTCGTCCTGTTCGGCGCTGTGTCCTGCCTGCTCTATCCGCTCGCGATTGTCTGGCCTTCGGGCTGGGCGTGGCATGAAGGGGCGCCGGCTGCCTCGCACTATTTCATGATGATCGTCGGCATCTATGTCACGCTCGGCATCTTTCTGATCCTTGCCGCGCGCAATCCGGCGGCGAACCGCTCGCTGATCTGGTTCGCTGTCTGGTCGAGCCTCGTCCATGCAGCGATCATGGCGGCGCAGTCGCTCGACAACCCGATGCATACAGGCCATTTGCTCGGCGATGTACCGGCCCTGCTGATCGGCGCGATCGTGCTCGGCGGGCTGATGATCTTCCAGCCCCCGGCCGGCGCCGCGCAGTCGTAGCGCGCCTTTGCACCATGGCGGCCGATAGCGTCGCACCGTGTTATCGGGATCCGATCCGGATGGGTAAGCGGCCTCGTATCGCCTCCGAAATCATCTGGCCAAGACAGCGAATTGCAGGCTAGGCTGTATCAAACTCGGGAGACGCAGGATGATTCTCGGACTTTCGGTAGCGCTGTTCACGCAACTGCACACGCTCATCAGCCTGATCGGCATCGTGACCGGGCTCGTCTTTCTCGTCGCCTATCTGAGGGGGCGCTGGCTCAGCGGGTGGAATCTCTGGTTCCTCGTCTTCACCATCCTGACGAGCGTGACCGGCTTTCCCTTCCTGCTGGTACGGCCGACGATCGGGCCGCCGCATATCGTCGGCGTGATCTCGCTCGTCGATCTCGCGATCGCGCTGGTTGCGCTGTACCAGTTCAAGCGGGTCGGGATCTGGCGGCCGATCTATACGATCACAGCCGTCTTCGCGCTCTACCTGAACTTCTTCGTCCTGGTGGTGCAATCGTTCCAGAAGGTGCCCTTCCTCCACCCGCTCGCCCCGACCGGGGCCGAGCCGCCCTTCGCCATCGCACAGGGCGTGGTGCTGATCGCCTTCATCGTCGCCGGCTTGATCGCGGTACGGCGGCCGGTCGGCCCGAACTAAGGGCCGCCCGCCCCGCATCACCTCATGGCCCAGTCGCTTGCCCATATCGCGCTTGTCGTCCGCGACTATGACGAGGCGCTTGGCTTTTACGTCGGCAAGCTCGGCTTCACTTTGGTCGAAGACAGCTACCAGCCCGAGCAGGACAAGAGATGGGTCGTGGTCGCCCCGCCCGGGGCGCCGGCCGGCAGCGCCACGATCCTCCTTGCCCGCGCCGCCACGCCGGAACAGGCTGCGTTCATCGGCAACCAGGCCGGCGGCCGCGTCTTCCTGTTCCTCCGCACTGACGATTTCGAACGCGATCACAAAGCGATGGTCGCGGCCGGAATCCGCTTTGTCCGCGAGCCGGCGCACCAGCCTTATGGCACGGTCGCCGTGTTCGAGGATCTCTACGGCAACCTCTGGGATCTGATCCGGTTTACCGACGGCCGTTGAAGCCTGCTTGATTCAAAGACCCTCGCCGTCTGGGGTATCACAAGCTGATTTTGTCGTCGCATCGCGAAAAGCTGAAAACCGGTTCCCACTTTTCAGCGCGATGCTCTAACAGACCGCTATCGTGATGCTCGACCCCCTTCCCATCCTCCAATCCACCTTTGGCTTCCCCGAATTTCGCGGGGTGCAACGCCAGGTGGTTGACCGCGTCCTGGCCGGCGAAAACACACTCGCCGTGATGCCGACGGGTGCCGGCAAGTCGCTCTGCTACCAGCTGCCGGCGGTCCTGCTGCCCGGCACCTGCGTCATCGTCTCGCCGCTGATCGCGCTGATGCACGACCAGCTCCGCGCCGCGGAGGCGATCGGCATCCGCGCCGCGACCCTCACCTCGGTCGATACCAACCAGGCCGAGACGCTTGCGCGCTTCCGGGCCGGCGAGCTCGATCTCCTCTACGTCGCGCCCGAGCGCGCATCGGGCGAAAGCTTCCGCAACCTGCTCGGCCAGGCGCCACTTGCCCTGTTCGCGATCGACGAAGCGCATTGCGTCTCCGAATGGGGGCATGATTTCCGGCCCGATTACCGTCTGCTCAGGCCGCTACTCGACCATTTCCCCGAGGTGCCCCGGCTCGCTTTGACCGCAACCGCGGATGCCGTCACCCGCGCCGATATTCTCGACCAGCTCGGCATCCCGCGCGAGGGGATGATCGTCGCCGGCTTCGACCGGCCCAATATCCGCTATCTGATCTCGCCGCGCGACAACACCACCCGCCAGATCGCCGATCTGATCGCCGAACAGCCCGGCCCCGGCATCGTCTATGCCCAGACCCGCAAGGCGGTGGAGCAGCTCGCCGAAAAGCTCGCCGCGACCGGCCGCTCGACGCGCGCCTATCATGCCGGGCTCGAACCGCATATCCGCTCGAAGAACCAGGCCGATTTCGTCAAATCGGAAGATATGGTGATCGTCGCCACCGTCGCCTTCGGCATGGGGATCGACAAGCCGGACGTACGCTTCGTCGCCCATGCCGGGCTGCCGAAATCGATCGAGAGCTATTATCAGGAGACCGGCCGTGCCGGCCGCGACGGCGATCCGGCGATCGCGCACCTTTTCTGGGGTGCCGAGGATTTCGCCAAAGCGCGCCAGCGCATTGGCGAGGTCGAGCCGCATCGCCAGGCCGGCGAGCGCACGAGGCTCAACGCGCTCGGCGCCCTGGTCGAGACGGCGGCCTGCAGGCGTGCCGTGCTGCTCCGCCATTTCGGCGACCACCCGCCCGAGACCTGCGGCAATTGCGACAATTGCCTCAACCCGCCGAGCGCGGTCGACGCGACGGAGGTGGCGAGGAAATTCCTCTCCGCCGTCTTTCGCACGGGGCAGAGCTTTGGTGTCGGCTATATCGAAAGCATCCTGACCGGCCAGTCGACCGAGCGCAGCCTGATGAACGGGCATGAAGCGCTCTCGGTGTTCGGCATCGCTTCCAGCCCCGAAGAAGCCGCCCTGATCAAACCCGTCGCGCGCGCCCTGCTGCTCCGCGACGCACTCCGCGCCAATGATTTCGGCGGCCTCGAATTCGGCCCCAACGCCAAGGCGATCCTGAAAGGCGAGGCCGAGGTCG
>Ga0207694_10005120_pt1 | contig 10120 bp, 11 predicted proteins | sample KBSC34metaG_FD_184353 | JGI IMG/M metagenome (GOLD analysis project Ga0207694, IMG submission 184353) | Corn rhizosphere microbial communities from Kellogg Biological Station, Michigan, USA - KBS C3-4 metaG (SPAdes) (version 2) | ecosystem: Host-associated > Plants > Roots > Rhizosphere > Soil...
CACGCCGTATCAAAGAGATGATCGACCTCGTCGCCCGTCAATCGCCCGACTGGGGGCAACCAAGTGCGCACGAGCGTGCCCTTTTCCTTGTTTCGGCGATGGTCGGCACGCTGGTGCTGGCGCGCGCCGTGGACGATCCAAAGCTTTCCGATGCGCTGCGCGATGCAACACTGAAATGCCTCACCCCGTAGCGGTGGCTGATGTCACCGAGCACGGGCCTAACTTTGATCATGAATATGATGATCGTCATAAATAATCACTTCAACTAAAGGCACTCCCATGAATTCACCCAAACGCGTTGCGCTCGTTACGGGCGCCTCATCAGGTATCGGCGAAGCCACCGCAAAACGGCTCGCCGCAGCGGGTTATAAGGTCTACGGCACGAGCAGACGCGGCGCACAGCCGGGCCAACACAATTTCCAAATGCTGCCGCTCGACGTGACTCGCGATGAGTCGGTCGAAGCCGTCGTGGCCGAGCTCATGCGCTTGGAGGGTCGCATCGACCTGCTCGTTAACAATGCCGGCTTCGGCGTTGCGCCTGCGGGTGCGGAAGAAAGTTCGATTGAACAGGCCAAGGCGATCTTCGAGACCAATTTCTTCGGGCTCGTCCGCATGACCCGCGCCGTCGTGCCGCATATGCGGCGCCAAGGCAGCGGCCGCATCATCAACATCGGCTCGGTGCTGGGTTTTCTGCCGATGCCTTACGGAGCGCTCTACTCTGCGACCAAGCATGCGATTGAAGGTTATTCGGAATCGCTCGATCACGAGTTGCGCACGCGAGGTATCCGCGTCAGCGTCATCGAGCCCGCGTATACGAAGACGCAGTTTGACGCGAACTTTCTGGCTCCAGATTCGATGCTGGACGAGTATGGCGAAGTTCGCGCGCTGCTGGACAAGGTGCTCAAGAAGGTGATGGCAACGGCCGACGAGCCGGCCGTGGTGGCCGATATCGTGCTGGAAGCGGCCATGGCCGAGCGGCCAAAACTCCGCTACGCGGCGGGGCCACTTGCGAACCGCCTCCGACTGCTGCGCAGATTTGCGCCGACGGGTTTAGTCGATGGCGGCATCCGCAAGGACCTGCGGCTCGACACGTTGCCGGCGTTGGCGTCTGGCATCCCGGCTGGAGGGAAGAAGCGCGAGTCATCCATTCCGGCAACCGGGAGGCGAGCATGAAAGCGCTCACCTTCAAACGCTATGGCAAGGCGCCCCAGATCGAGTTCGCCGACGTTTCCCGCCCGGCGCTGAAGGCCGACGAAATACTGGTTCAAGTCCACGCCGCGGGCCTGAACCCCATCGACAACATGATTCCGAAGGGCACCTTCAAACCCATCCTGCGGTTTCAATTGCCGGCTACGTTGGGCAGCGACCTGGCCGGTGTAGTGACTGAGGTCGGCAGCCGCGTGACACGCTTCAAACCAGGCGATGCCGTCTTCGCCAGCATCTTCGACCTTGGCACGGGCTCGATCGCCGAATTCGCAGTGGTACCGGAGAGCGCTGCCGCGCTCAAGCCGACCAATCTGGACTTCGTGCAGGCAGCCTCGATCCCGATGGTCGGGCTTACTTCATGGCAAGCGCTGAAGGAGCGCGCCAATCTTCTCGCCGGTCAGAAGGTATTCATTCCTGCAGGGTCCGGCGGTATTGGCACGTTCGCGATCCAGCTGGCAAAGCACCTTGGTGCCAAGGTGGGAACCACCACCAGCCAGGGCAACGTCGAACTGGTGCGCAGCCTTGGCGCAGATGAAGTGGTCGACTACAAGAAGGAAGAATTCGAGAACGTGCTGCACGGCTACGATGCGGTGCTCGGCACCGTCAGGGGCGATGCGCTTGAGAAATCCATCGGCATCCTCAAGCCGGGAAGCACGATTGTTTCTCTGATCGGACCGCTGGACGCGGCGTTCGCTCATGCCCGACGATTGAACTTCGTTCTGGCGTTCATATTCGGGCTGATGAGCCGCAAGATCATGCACCTTGCGAGAAAGCGGAAAGTCGCCTACTCATTTCTCTTCGTGCGTCCAGATGGCAATCAACTCGCGCAAATCGGTGAACTCCTCAAGGCGGGGCACATTCAGCCAGTGATCGACAAGGTGTTTCCGTTCGAGCAAGCCAAGGAGGCGCTTGCATATCTCGCCCAGGGACGCTCCAGGGGCAAGGTTGTCGTCAAGGTGAGATAACTCTGTATGGGTTTTCGTTGTCATCCCATTCGCAGATGCGCAAGCCGAAGACGTAGTGACTTTTCGCACATGAATGAAAGCCGTCGATAGCTCAGTCTCGATCAGCACAAGCGTAGCGTCATTCGATCGTCAAACCTCAGTCGGCAAATTCAAGCCTCCTTCATAGTTTGGAGCATGGAATCGCGCAGTGATGACGAAAGGTAGAATTCTCAGAACTGTATTGTGGGCCCTGGCGATCGTTGCCTTGTTCGCCGGGATGGCCGGATGCTTCGCACTCTGCCTGCGTCAAAAATTCAGTCCCAATCCGCCGCCCAGCGATTTTCCCAAGCCCGGCAATGCGCTCGAGGCGCAGCAGCAGGACATTGAACAATTTTCGCGCCTGCTGGGCATGGACCGGTCATTTTCGCCCGCAGCGCGTGCGGAAGCTGATCGCCAGATCGCCGAACTGAAGTCCGAACACCTGCCGCTCGACAAGGAAAGATTCCGTGTTGCGCTGATGCGCATCACGGCGCTTGCCGACAACGGTCACACCGGGGTCTACGTCGACAAAAGCGGCCAGAACTTCATGCCTCTGCGCGTCATGCTGTTTGCTGATGGGCTTTATGTCCTGCGGGCAAAATCGGCGTATGCGGATCTTCTGGGGGCGCGTGTCGAGAGTATCGAAGGCAAGCCGGTGCGCGACGTGATCGCCGTGCTCGAACAATTGCACGGGGGGGCTGAGGCTTGGCGCCGCAACAACGCGGTAACCTACGTCCAGTCGCCCGAGATTCTTTACGGCGCTGCGATCGGTTCGCGCCCCGATCAGACAAATTGGACGTTCCGTTTGCCGGATGGCAGCGAGGTGACGCGCACGCTGCCAGGTGAAAACGCCGACGAGAGCGAGCCGCGTGCGCAGATGACACGTTGGCTATCGCCGCAAAAGATGAAAGGCGAATCTTCGGATTGGCGCGCGTTGATTTCCGATGACGCCGACTTGCCATTGTCGCTGCGCGACTTCAATAGCAGGCTCCGCCGGGCATGGGTCGATCACGGTTGTACACTTTTCATACAGCTCAAGGCGATTGCGGATGCGGACAATCAGCCTATCGGCGACTTCCTCAGCGCCACGACGGACGAGATGCGCGCGCATCCACCCTGCAACATTGTTCTCGATATGCGATTCAATAGCGGAGGCGACTATACGAAGGTCGCTCGCTTTGCCTCGCACTTGCCCGATTTCGTACCGCCCCGTGGGCGAATCTATCTGCTGACGGGCGCGCAAACCTTTTCCGCCGCGATTACGGCCACGGCCTTCGTGAAGCAGGCGGCGGGACCTCGCGCAATCATTCTCGGCGAACCCGTCGGGGATCGGCTTACTTTTTACGGCGAAGGCAATTCGGGGTGTCTTCCACATGACGATCTTTGCCTGCATTACGCAACCGGAATGCACGACTATGCCCATCGCTGTAACGACTGGGATAGATGTTTCTGGCTGAATTGGCTCTTTCCGGTGCAAGTCGAGTCGCTGGCTCCCGACGAGACAATCGAGATGACCTTCACCGACTACAAGATGCGGCGCGATCCTGTGTTGGATCGGGCTATCGCGCTGGCGGCCGACTAGCCCCTGCGAACTACCGTTGATCCAGAGGTGCGCGTTTGACATGTGGCAAGTTCGCCTTGGATGTACGACGATCAACCCGCACGCACCTGAGCTGAGCCACAAATGGGCAAATTACCTTCCCGTGCTAGCTCAAGGAAGTAGAAGCAGCCAAAGCCGACGGGCGCCGGGCCACTGCGTTCGATTCTTCGGCTAACGCAACGGTGCCTACGAAGTTCGTCGAGGAGCTCGCACGTAACGCCAAGGCAAAGCAGTTCTACGCAACGCTCAACAAGACCAATCTGTATTCGATTGCCTACCGGCTGCAAACAGTAAAGCGCTCAGAGACAAAGATCACTCGGTGTGGTCACCGACAAGCCGTTTGGGGTCGATAACTGTCAGTTCGATATCGATGCATGCTGACAAGTTTTTTAGTGAGTTCAGGGCCATCGATGACGAAGCGCTGCCATTCCTTGCGATCTGACTCAGCTGGGTTTTGCTCTGTCAATCTTCGGCGAGAAGTACGAAACTCGCGCGACCGAGTCACGCACACAACCAGCGCCTGAGCTGTGCGTATACTTCCTTGCGGTCGAGCAAATCCATGTGATTCATGCCGTAGCCGACCCATTGCCGCGTTTTTGGAAATGTCAGGTTTTCGCTCGCGTCGGCGTGCCGTCCGAGCGCGCTGTCGAGCGGCACAAGTCCGTCGCCAAGCAGTTGTTTGATTGATGCACCGCGCTTCTCCGCGATCGATGCAGCAATGGCGTAACACTTCACCTGCGGTGGCAAGGGGACAACGCGATTTCGCCGCGATCGCGCGAAACGGTCTTTGCCTTCCCAGTCCTTGTCGATCAAGCTGCCGCGGCGCAAATCGGTAATGCCGGCGCTGCGGATTTTCCCGAGTCGCGCAAACGCTGTCGTGTAGGGACTCGCGTCGAGAATCAGATTTACCCAGTTGCCGCCGCGTTCGAGCGGGGCGCCATGGTGGGGGGTACCGAGAAACACCATATGGCGCAGATGCCGCAGCCAATCGTGACGCGCTTGCTCGCCGTAGTAGCAGGCGCTGCGCGCCACGAGACCACCCATGCTATGAGCGATGATTACCAACTCGTCGATCGGCACTGGCCACGCGTGCAGCAGCGCCTCGATCTGTTCAGCGAGTGCCCGTCCGTTCAAGGAAATATGCAGGCCGCTGTTGTAGCGCAGATACACGGGAGTGAAACCCCCATCCGCGCTCAGGGCCGCCGCATGATCGTGCCCGTTGCGTTGCCATTGCATGTCGTTCATACACAGGCCGTGCACCATCAAAAGCACGTTCCTCGTCGCTCCCCCGAGTCCTTCGCGCGTCAGGTCCAGCGGCTTCCCGGCACGCCGCAACTGCATTGAAATCGCGAGTGGATTCGCGCCGGCGGCCAAGTGATCACCCAGCACGCCATTCAACGCCGATAGTGCGGCTTCGCGTTCGTTCGACGAATCGCCGTTGTCTAGCAACGGTGTGAGCTGGCCGAGCAGTTGATCGATGCCACCGCCAACCAATCGCGTGACTCCACGAATCGACTGGTACACGAACCCTGTGATTCCTCGAGTCGGCCGTTGCGTGGATTTGCCTAGAACACCGGGCATGCGCAGGATGTTGTGGTGCATGATTTCGACAAGGCTCGTCAAACCGAGCGTTGCGTCGACGATCAGACGGCCAAACCCGCGCGCATCGGAAACGCGCATATGTTGTCCTTTTCGAGTGGTGACTTTTGCGCATTCCAAAGAACTAAGCGCTTCCCGGCATGTCCTCGGTGGCGGCCGCGCGCTGAGCACAGCGTACAGCATTCGGAACAGTCGGGAATCAAAGCATCGGGTTGTAAGCAAACTGCAGCGACAATGGTCACCGGAGCAGATTGCTGGTTGGCTCAAACGCGCCTATCCAAACGACACGAGTTGTCAGGTGTCACACGAGACGATCTATCGCACGGTTTACATCCAGTTCCGCGGTGCTCTGAAGAAAGAGCTTCTTGCGCACTTGCGTCGTACTCGTGCCATGCGTCGCTCCCGTCACCATACGCAGAAGACCGACGACCACGGTCGGATCATTGGAACGATATCCATCAGCGAGCGTCCAGCCGTAGTAGAGGACCGGGCCGTACCGAGGATACCGAAACAGTCGTCAACGCGCTGATCAGGAATGCGCGGTGTTTGCCGAAGGAGTTATATCGATCGTTGACTTGGGACCGAGGGAAGGAAATGGCGGCACACCGTCGCTTCACATTGGCAACGGACATCCAGGTCTACTTCTGCGATCCGCGATATCGCCAATCTGTTGCTTCGATCGGTTGAATCCGCAGTCGACAGCTGCCCTTCGCGGCCCCCAATCATGGCTCCCAACCGATCTCACGCCAGGGCGCTAACTCTGTCGCAAACTTTCATTTGCACGCATACCCTGTCGCAAGGATTCTGCCTGCGCTTTGGCTTTGAGCTTGACCTGCGCCTACGTCGGCACCATTGTGAAGCCGGCGCCGTTCGATCCGGCGATCGGCTGGCGATCCCCGTTGCCGCCCTGCCCGCCGGCGAGCGTGTAGGAGATATCCTCCAGTACTTCCGGAATGAAGAAGTACGACGTGTGAATCAACTTCGGCGACCAGCCCTGCTCGTAGATGTTGGTATTTGCCTGGTTGACGACCTCGGAGCAATCCACGCCGACCACGCCGGCAAGCAACGTGGTGCCGTACGTCGGCCCATAGATCCCTAGCTCCTTGTAGCCGTCATAGCCAGGCTGCTCCGCAAACGGCAGCACGTCATCATGGCGAGAGTAGTAGACCGTGACTTGTTTCGCGGCGGCGACGATGTCGGCAGAATACGTGGGGGACTGGGAACTGTTGAAGCTCTGGAAGTTCAGCATCGCAGCGGCGCAGATGATCTCGTTGAACAGCGGCGATGACTGCGCGAATGCGCCGGCGCCGCAATACATCAAATAGTTGCCCATCGAATGACAGATCGCCGTCAGCGACACGCCTTGGACGCCGGTCGTCGCGACGATCGATTGCAACACCGGATAGAGCAGCGGGAAGGATTCGCTGCCGGTCGCGCGCGCATTGGCCTTGGCGTTCTGGAACGCCTGTTGCTGCGGGCCTCCGTGGCCCATCGTGCCGCCTGCATCATCGTCCGACGGCCAGTCGAACCCGATCTGCACACCGCTGTAGCCGGCGCCCGACGGCGTGTTCTGGAGATTGTTGAAGTACTCCGGGAAATCCTTCACCGCCCCGTCGTAGGTCACGCCGTAGCCGTGGAAGAAGATGTTGCAGGCCGCCGTCGCGCCGGAGCCATTGGCGCGTAGATCTTGCTGCACCGCGTCGAGCCACGCGCTTTGTGACACGACCGTAAACGTGGTTGGCGATGCGGCTGGCGCCTGGAGGAACGTGAGCGCACCGCCCAGTGCCACGGTTGTTCCGAACGTCCCGGTGGACGAGTAGTACGTCCGGTTTGAGATCATGTAGTAGTTCTGCGGATACGTCGCCATCGTGCCTCCTTGTTTTTGCTGCCAACACTAGAGTCTTGGAGATAGAAAAAAATGGAGCCTCGGCGTCAGGTCAATCGGCAATGGCTACGGCAAATCCACAGTTCCGCCGCGCCCGGCTATGCACCAACGGGACAAGAGTGTTGGCATGCTCCTCGACGTGTGACAACTGTCAGTTCTGACAGTTGTTTTTGCGCCGCTACTAAGTTAGCGGAAAGAGCCGATACCTTTCAGATGCTCAATTCGGCCGACAAAACTCAAACAGTCATAGCTGCGATGATGCTCAATATGCTGTTTTGAACCGGGGAGCTTAAGCGTTTGTACGCCGCGAATGGCTTCGAGTAAGAAAGTGCTTTGGCGAGCGCTATACGCCAAAGAGACAGCATGAAGGGATGAATGTAAAGCGAGGCCGCAACGTCCTTGACCGACACGCCAGACAACTGACTCAAGCGCACCGCTGTTGCCTTGAATTCCTTGCTGTACCGATACGTCGTTCTGGGACCGGGTGATGCCATCGTAGGACTCCTGAATAGTTAGTTCAGGGTGTCCACTAAACCGTAGGAACTATCTGGTCCGCTTGAGCGAATAGTTAGGCCGGTTTGATTATTGCCGCAACGTGAAAGACGAACCAATAGGCAGCGAGCGCAAATGTAGCCATTGGAAATACACGAGCGATTGAGTGCGCGGTAGAAGACATCGTGGCCTGTTCGCGTTGGAGTACCTGTGCTTTGCGAATTTGATAGAGCGCAGCGCCAGGCGCCAGCAGGAGAGCGAGGCCAGCAGCAAATAAGATGGGATGGTTGGCAACTAGAACCCACTCGTAGTAGCCGCCATGATTTGGGACGGTGGCCTCCCAGCCAGTCGGCAGCGCTTTACCATGTAAGTCAAGACTCTTTACAGGTTTGGCGACGAGGAATGAGACGGAAACAAAAAAACCACTCACCGGCAGCGGAGCCAATAGACCTTCAAGGATGTATAGAAGTGGGAACTTCAAGTTCTGAGGCATGCAAGGCCTAACTTGTTTTAACAAGATTTTTGTAGTTAACCGGACAACCAGACAAAAATCTAGATAACGCAAGTTTCCCTGAACATCAATACCTTAAAAATTGCATCTCAGTCTGTTACGAGACTGTTGTGTCGCAGTCGTATGTTGCTCGTCCAACGTCATGCGCGCCCGGCAACGCCACCGCCGCCGTTGCGAGCTACGCGCCTGCTTGATCAGGTGCGTGAGAGGCTTCGCCACCATCACTACAGCCTCAATACGGAACGGCTCTACCGTCATGTGGAACAAGACGTATATTGCCGTCCACGTTGGAGGGACCACTCCGTCGCCAGTTGGAGTATACCCAGATCGGCAACTAGGTCGGCCCGGTGTGGAGACGCCTCTTGCCGTACACCACAAATATCCCCGCGCGAGTGAAGCTGGGCCTGGCTCTGGGTATTCCCGGCCGATCACGAATCGGTCGATCCGCGAAGCGGTGCGCGTCGTCGACATCACCTATATGGAGGAACGCTGGGAATTGGGCGCTAGGTGTCAGAAGCCCCTTGGACAATTTGCCTACCATGCTTGCAGAGGCCAGATAGCGCCATTTGCCTAAGTCCGCATTGGGTCGCTATGCGACAGCTGCTGTGCTCACGTAGACTGGTAGTTCTCGCGGCGGCAGCTGCTTAGTTAAGCATTAGACAGCATATGCGTGTCCTCTTAGCAGGCCTAGTCGTCTTCGCAACAATGCTTGGCACAGTGGCTATCATTGGCGCAAGCTACGGCAATGGTCCATGGCCTTGGTGGGCGAAGTTCGCCCCCGCGAGCGCAATGTTCGTGGCGATTGGGATCGCCATGTACATTTTCAATCCCAAGTGGTCGCGGCCAAGCTTCAGCCGGCAGAGCAAGGCAGAGAGAATCGCCAAACTGGAGGCTGAGGGGCTAGTTGAACGACGGAAGTTCCGAGCTGCGCGCGCTTTCGGCGTACAAGAATTCGAGGACGAGGGGCTTCACTACTATCTCGAACTAGCCGGTGGCGGCGTTCTGTTCCTCAGCGGGCAGTACCTCTATGACTACGAGCCGATCTCGAATGACCCAGAAGTCAATCAGCCACGGCTTTTTCCTTGCGAGGAGTTCGAAGTGCTCCGCCACAAGGAGGCGGGTTACGTCGTGGGGATTCGGTGCAACGGCTTAGTGCTGGAGCCTGAGGTCATAGCGCCTTCCTTCGGTAAATCCGTTTGGGGGAAAGGCATTCCAGAGGATGGGCAGATCATTCTCGACAAGAGCTACGACGATCTTAAGGCAGAACGAATTGCCGTCTAACTGTGTGCAAGCTTTCAATCCCCTATAGCTGACCTTCCCTAGCGACAGCTTCGGGTCGCTTCCAGACGACTGACTTCCGCCAAGAGCGGACATATGCCAGTGCCAAGCGCGGTAAGCAGCGTGATCGTCCGCGATGTCCGCAACCTGCGTCCGCGGACACTCCGCGGCCGGCGTTCGTGCATAGAACTCATACGACATCAGGCGAATCGCACTTGGTACGCTACTTGCTGCCAACGATCGTTACTGTCCCCTTGAGAGGCTGCCTGTGTTTCGCTCTTTCATCCTTGCCACGTTGTTGCTTGCTTTCGTGCCGGCTCCTGTTTTTGCGCACTCGCTCGATTCGGATCAGATCAAACGAATAGATGCAGACGTCGCAGCAATACTCGATCGCGCCAAGGTTCCCAGTGCGGTAGTTGCCATCGTCCGGAACGATCGTTTCGTATTTCGCAGGGCCTATGGATTTCGCGATAGCGAGCGCCGGCTTGCTGCCGACGTCGGTTCGCTTTATGAAATCGGCTCGATCACCAAACAGTTCACCGCGGCCGCAATCCTGCAGCTGCGGG
>Ga0207694_10005124_pt1 | contig 10116 bp, 5 predicted proteins | sample KBSC34metaG_FD_184353 | JGI IMG/M metagenome (GOLD analysis project Ga0207694, IMG submission 184353) | Corn rhizosphere microbial communities from Kellogg Biological Station, Michigan, USA - KBS C3-4 metaG (SPAdes) (version 2) | ecosystem: Host-associated > Plants > Roots > Rhizosphere > Soil...
TATTTTTACCGTGGGGCTTGGGCTGCTGGCCACGGGGGCGTCCGCCGAGCCGGCGAACGCGCCTTCCGTCATGCCGCCGGCGAAGGTCGGGCGGATGCACGGCTACGTCATGACCCACTTCTATTTCGCCCAGCCCGACACCGATCCGGAGACGGACTGCCCCGGCGGCATGACCATGAGCCTGCGGGACGACTTCATCGCCCAGCTGCCGCCGGCGGACCGCGAGCGTGCCAGCAAGGTGACGGAGCTCGGCAAGGTCGCGCGCATGATCCTGGCGACCGACCACCCGAAGAGCGGGCTGAAGCTCGGGGAGTGGCTGACCAACAAGGACATGTATGGCGGCCACAATGTCTGCGACAACCCGGCCGACTACGAATACACCCAGTACAAGACGATCGAGCACGCCGGCACCGCCAAGGGGCTCAATCTCGACGGCACGGCCGATGGGGCGGCGACAGCATCCACCTGCGCGCACAAGAAGTTCACCGGTGCCGACGGAACGCCGGCGATCGACAACCAGATGTGGCGGGGCTTCGGCTGCATCAAAGTCTACCGCCATGACGGCAACATGGACTGGGATTCCAACATCCGGACTGGCGAATGGACCGTGCTGATGGAGGTTTCTGATCCCAAGGGCGGCGGACCCGACGGGGATGTCGATGTCGCCTTCTATTCCGGCAAGGATCCGGTCACGCTCGACGCCAACCGGCATATTCCGGCCGGCCTCAGCCTGTCAGTCAGTGACGATCCGCGCTTCCGCGCCGTCACGCGCGGCCATATTGCCAACGGCGTGCTGACCACCGAACCGGTCGATTTCACCTTTAAGTATGACAACCAGATCGTCCACGTGCCGTGGGTGTTCGATGCCGTCCGCTTTCGGCTAGCCCTCCAGCCGGACGGCAGTATCAAGGGCATGATGGGCGGCTATGCCGACATCGAGAAGCTTTATAATTTTGTCGTCATGCCGCAGTCGATCCAGGGTGCGGTATCGAACAAGATCGACTGTCCCGGCCTTTACGCTGCGCTGCATCGGCTGGCCGACGGCGAGCGCGATCCGGCGACCGGTACTTGCAAGGCAGTTTCCGTTGCCTTCGATGTTGAGGCAATCCCCGCTTTCGTGATCCATCCGTCGGACAAGCAGGCAGCGCTGGGAGGCAAACCGTGAGCCGCGCGTTGCTGCGCGGGGCTGCCGCGCTGGCGCTGCTCGGCGCCTTGGCCGGCTGCAAGCCCGACGAGCCGGCGAATTCCGGCGCCCAGCCGGTCGTCCAGCGGCTCAGCGAACAGCAATACAGGCAAACGATCGCCGACATCTTCGGCGCCGATATCAAGGTCACCGGCCGGTTCGAGCCGATCGTCAGGCGCGAGGGGCTGCAGGCCGTGGGCGCGGTCGCCGCGACCGTGACGCCGTCAGGCTTCGAGCAGTTCGACGTCATGGCGCGCGGGATCGCGGCCCAGGCCTTCGATGACGCCCACCGCGCCCGCACTGTCGATTGCCAGCCGAAGGCAGCCGACGCGCCGGATAGCGCCTGCGCCGCCCATGTGCTGGCGAGATACGGCCGCCTGCTGTTCCGCCGGCCGCTGACGGACGACGAGGTGAAGGACCGGGTTGCCGTTGCCGATGCGGCCACGCGGTCGGCCGGCAATTTCTACGCAGGTCTCCAGTTCGCGCTGGCGACCGAGCTCGAGATGCCGGAGTTCCTGTTCCGCATCGACCGTTCGGTTGCCGACCCGGATCATTCCGGGCAACGCCGGCTCGATGGCTACGCGAAGGCCTCGCGCTTGAGCTTCCTGCTGTGGAACGCCGCGCCGGACAGCGAACTGCTCGATGCCGCCGGGCACGGCGATCTCGATACGCGCAGGGGGCTAACTCGCGAAGTCGACCGTCTGCTCGCCTCGCCGCGGCTGGAGGAGGGCGTCCGCGCCTTCTTTTCGGACATGCTGGTGTTCGAATCCTTCGATACCCTGGCCAAGGACCCGCTGATCTATCCGAAATTCAGCACGGCCGTCGCGGCTTCGGCGCAGGAGCAAACGCTCAAGACAGTTGCAGACCTGCTCGTGCGCCAGAACGCCGATTATCGCGACCTGTTCGTCACCCGGCACACTTTCATGAACCGGGCGCTGGGGCCCGTCTATTACGTGCCGGTGGCATCGAAGGAGGGCTGGGAGCCGTTCGATTTTCCCGCCGACGATCCGCGCGGCGGGTTGCTGTCGCAGGTGAGCTTTACCGCGCTCTACGCCCATCCGGGGCAGAGCTCGCCGACCTTGCGCGGCAAGGCGATCCGCGAACTGCTGTTGTGCCAGAAGGTGCCGGCGCCGCCGGCCAATGTCGATTTCACCGTCGTCCAGGATACCAGTAACCCGCTCTATCGCACGGCGCGGGCGCGTCTTACGGCGCACCGCACCGCGCCGACCTGCGCGGGTTGCCACAAGATCATGGATCCGATCGGGCTGGCGCTGGAGAATTTCGATGGCGCCGGCGGCTATCGCACCACCGAGGCCGGCACGCCGATCGATGCCAGCGGCGACCTGAACGGGCGTGCTTTCACGACACCGATCGAGCTCGGCCATGCCCTGCATGACGATCCGGCAGCGACCGCCTGCCTGGTCGGCACGCTCTACAAATATGCCGCCGGGCGTGCGCCGGTGCCGGGCGAGGCGGCGTGGCTCAAATGGCTCAACGACCGCTTTGCCGCTGACGGCTATCGCCTGGTGGACCTGCTGCGCACGATCGCGACCAGCGATGGCTTCTATGCGGTGAGCCAGCCTGCGTCGGCCTCGCGCGACGAGGCCAACCTGCGGCATGGGCAAGGGAAAGAGGGTTAGATGGCAAGCGCGATTGCAAGACGCACGGTGCTGCGCGGTCTCTGTCACGGCGGGCGGGTCGCGCTCGCGGTGCCGCTGCTCGACTGCCTGCTGTCGTCGAACGGCACGGCTTTGGCCGATGGGCGGCCGCTGCCCGTCCGCTTCGGCACCTGGTTCTGGGGCTGCGGCATGAACCCGGAGCGCTGGACGCCGAAGAAGACCGGGCCCGATTACGACCTGACGCCAGAGCTTCAGCCGATCGCGCCGGTAAGGGGCAAGATAACGCTGCTCAGCGGCTTCAATGTCGAGCTCGACGGCAAGCCGAACCATGTGCATTGGAGTGGCAATATCGGACTCAGGACTGGCGCCGCCCCGGCCCAGGCGAACCAGAACGATCTGCCGACCCTGGACGTGCTGATCGCCGATGCGGTCGGAACGGATTCACGCTTCCGCTCGCTCGAGGTGACCGCGACCGGCAATCCGCGTCACAGCTATTCCAGCCGCAGCACCAGCGTGATCAATCCCAGCGAGCCGTCGCCGCTCGCCTTCTATACCCGCCTGTTCGGCCCCGATTTTCAGGACCCGAACGGCGCCGATTTCAAGCCCGACCCCAAGGTGATGCTGAGGCGGAGCGTTCTCTCCAGCGTCAGCGACGACCGCAAGCGCCTGCTGACCGAGGTCGGCGCCGCGGACAGGGCTCGGCTCGACCAGTATTTCACCTCGGTGCGCCAGCTGGAGCAGCAGCTCGACATGCAGCTCCAGAAGCCGCCGCCGGCGGAGGCCTGCCGCGTGCCGGGCAAGCCGGCCGATGCGCCGCTGGGGCAGGAGATCACCCAGGTTGTCGCCAACCATCGGCTGATGACCCAGCTCATGATCATGGCGCTGGCCTGCAACCAGACCAAAGTCTTCAACATGGTCTTCACCGACTCCGCCAGCTCGACCACCAAGGCGGGGACAGACAAGACCCACCACACGCTGACCCATGAGGAGGCGGTCGATCCCGCCCAGGGGTGCCAGCCGCAGGCCACCTGGTTCGAGATGCAGTCGATCCAGGCCTGGGCGGAGTTCGTTGCCGCCATGGACGCGGTCATGGAAGGACCAGGCACCTTGCTCGACAACTGCCTGGTGCTCGCGCATTCCGATACGTCGTTCGCGCGTATCCACAGCGTCGTCGACCTGCCGATCATGCTGGCGGGCGGGGCCGGCGGGCGGGTCAAGCCCGGCCTGCATGTTGCCGGCACCGGCGATGTGGTGAGCCGGGTCGGCCTGACGCTGCAGCAGGTCATGGGCGTGCCGGTCGACCGCTGGGGCACCGGCAAGATGGAGACGCGCAAGCCGGTCGGCGAAATCCTGGTCTGAATTCCGGCACATCAGCCGACAGCGGCAGGTCATCGCCGTTCCGTCATTTAACGTCATAATCGATCATATAGAATCAATTAACAATCAGTTTGAATCGCGGCGTTGCGAGCGACTCATGGGTTTTTCTTGCCCGATTTCGACGTTCGGGCACCAGCTTTAGGTACCCCAAGCTCCGCCTTCCGATACTCGCGCACCCGCCGCTTTTCTAATGTCGGCCCATGAACTTCTCTGCCGGAAATGCCAGCGGGGAGGGATGTGGTGGAGTTTCAGAAGACGGCAGTCGCGGCGTCGCTCGCGGCCCTGGCGCTCTGCTCGACATCGCGCAGCGTATCGGCCGCCCCGGAAGCGATCGAGCGCGTCGGCGCGCTGATCAATGTCTCGAACCTCGACACGTCACTCGACTTCTTTACCCGCATCGTCGGCCTCAAGGAGGCGGCGCGCGTCCCGATCGGGCCGGGCGCCTGGGAAGTGCTCCTAAGCCCGGGCGGTACCGATGTGGAGGGGCAGATCGCCCTCGTCTATGTCCCCGGCGCCCTTAAAACCGTGGAACTGGGCAACGGTTTCAATCGCCTCGTCCTGTTCACGAAAACCGCGGGCCAGGTCGATGAGATCGCCGGGAAGATCGCGGCGGCCGGATACGCGACGGTGATCCCGCCGAGCACGGCCGAAATCCCCGGCGGTCGCAAGTACCGATACACGCACATGAAAGGCCCGGACGGATACACGGTCGAACTGACCTGGTTCGACCCCGCGGTCCACGTTCCGAAATCGTGACGCCGCCGCGGCGATAACAACACAACCCCAAAACCAGACCATCAAGGGTGCAAGACATGTCAGCAAAATCTCGTTCCGCCTTCTTCACGCGCGCAAGTATCTGCGGCGCCAGCCTGATCGTGTTGGCCGCTATGCAGCCGGCCGTGGCCCAGACAGCCGCGCAATCCGACCAGCCATCGGCCGCCAAGCCGGAAGGGTTGGAGGAAATCGTCGTCACCGCGACGCGGCGGACTGAGCTGCTGAAGAACGTGCCGATGGCGATCGACGCCATCACGGGCGACGAGCTCAACAAGAAGCAGATTTTCGACGTGAAGGATATTTCGAAGCTCGCGCCTGGGCTCGATCTCGAGAACAATGACGGCCGCTCGAATACGGCGACCTTGCGCGGCATCGCGTTCAACCCCGACGAAGGAACGCTTCCCACCGTAGATATCTATTTCAATGAAATCCAGACGGACGCGCAGACGGCGTTCACGGCGATCTACGACATGGAGGATATCGAGGTGTTGCGTGGGCCGCAGGGTCTGCTGCGCGGCAGCACCTCCCCGGCCGGCTCCATCACGATGAAGACCAAGACGCCGAGCCTGACGACCTATGAGGGCTATATCCAGGCGAGCGGATCGGATCAGGACGCCTATAACTTCCAGGGCGCGGTCAATGTCCCGGTGATCCAGGACGTTTTGGGTATTCGTGTTGCGGGCCTCGGCGATCAGAACGACATCAACCACGTTCGCAATGTGACCCGGGGCGATGACTCGGTCGGACATACCGTAAGCGGACGCATCTCGGTCAATTTCGCGCCGACCGACAATTTCCGGTCGGTGTTCACCTACCAGTACCTCCGCGCCGACAACGTGCAGTACCAGCAGGTCGTCGGCACCGGCGGATTGTTCCCGGCTTTCGGCGGCACCGGCCCGCTCACGCCCAACGGCCCCGTGGCCGGCGTCTCAGACCGGGTCGGGGTCACGCAGGGTGTGGACGAGTTCCGAAATCAGACCCATTTCCTGACGCTCAACGCCTTTCTGGACATCGGCGACGACACGCTGGAGCTGAATGCCGGCTATCAGGACACGATCCTGCGGCAGGAGCACGCACTCAACCTCGGCAACGTGCCGCTGACCTATGTGGATCAGCAGTTCGTCCACACGCCGTACGACGTGTCCTCGGTCGAGCTGCGCTATTATTCCACCGGCAGGGATTTCTGGAATTATATGATCGGCGCCGACCTTATCCGGCAGCTTGATCCGGTCAGCGTCCAGCAGCCGTCGGATTCGTTCATTACCGGTCTCAAAATTGGACCGACGATCATCCCGTTCTACCTCGATACGCCGGTCAACGTTTCGATCTTCATCCCTGATCAGGCGACGCACTATTCGGTGTTCGGCAGCTCATCCTTCCAGCTGATGGATGCGCTGAAGCTCGATGTCGGCGCGCGTTATCAGGTCTATCGCGTTCACCAGCAGAGCAATCTCACGGTGGTCGCCGGCGGCAATACCGTGCTGAACAATTTCCCGACGGTTACCGACGACAACGCCATCCGGACCTATCACGCCTTCACCGGCGGCGCGAACCTGACCTATACCTTCACCCCCGACCATGTCGGCTACGTGTCCTACAATCACTCCTTCCGTCCCGGCTCGTCGGCTGTCGGCGTGACGGCGCCGCTCAGCAACGACCTGATCCTGAGCAAGCCCGAAACCTCGGACGCCGTGGAGATCGGGCTCAAGAGCAGCTGGTTCGATCATCGGCTCAACCTGAATACCGACGTGTTTTACCAGCACTTCAACGGCTACATTAACCTGCTGGTGGTCAATGCTTCGAGCGCTGCGAACGGCGTGATCGACACCAGCCCCACGCTCACCTTCAACGGCGATGCCGAAAGCGAAGGCATCGAGACGCAATTGGACGCCGTCATCACCGAGGGGTGGGATGTCGGCCTCAAGGCGAGCTGGGCCAACGCGCAGTACACAAACGCGCTCATCCCCTGCAACACCTTCACCGCGACCGGCGCCGCATACGTCCCCGTCGGACAGCAGGTGTCGATGTGCCCGAACAACGGCAGGATCGGCGAGACGCCGAAATTTCATCTGACCCTGCAGTCCGAATACGATTTCGACATCGGCGAGTACCAGCCGTTCATCAGCGGCCTGTTCAGCTATCAGCCGGGCTGGCACTCCAGCATCGTGAATTTCGACTATCCGGATCTGCCGATCATGGATCTCTATGCCGGCGTGCGCGACAACGATGCGGGATGGGACTTCACCTTCTTCGTCAAGAACCTGTTCGACTTCCAGCGTATTCGGACGATCTCACCGGCGGATTATCAGCAGGCCACAAGCCTCGTTGACCTCTCCCACGGTAATGCACTGGTGGCCGGACAGCCCTTCGACTCCGGGTATCGCACAGTCGCTACCACGCTGCCGCGCGAATTCGGCGTCACGTTGCGCTATCGCTTCGGCGGCGGGTCGTCGGTGCCCGAGGCCGCTCCGGCTGCCTATGTACCGCCGCCGGTCCAGGCGGTCGCGCCCGCGCCCAAAAGCTATCTGGTGTTCTTCGACTTCAACAAGTCGGACCTGACGCCTCAGGCCAGGGACATCGTCGACACCGCGGCGAAGAATGCTTCGGCGACGAAGGTGACTCAGCTGACCGTCACCGGCCACACCGACACTGTGGGTTCCGACGCCTACAACATGCGGCTCTCGCGCCGGCGTGCCGAGTCCGTGGCTGCGCAACTCGAGAAGGACGGCGTGCCGTCGTCGGAGATCGAGATCGTCGCCAAGGGTAAGCGCGACCTGCTGGTGCCGACCGCCGACGGCGTGAGGGAGCCGCAGAACCGCCGCGTCCAGATTGTCTATTCGGGCGGCCCGACCTCCTGAGCCGCCACGGTTGCCCTCGTGGGACAGGCGGGTCACGCGCCTGTCCCCGAGGGCTTCGCGGTAATCGAATGCTGGCCGTCCAGCCGGCCCTCGGGCAGTATCTGAGCCTGATGCGCCAAGTACCAGAATGAGGCTCGGCAAGATACGGGCCCGCAAGCTCCGTTGCGTTGCGCCTTGGGACGCTCTCATAACTTCGCCGAGGGAAGACGAGAGACGATGAGAAACACTTCGAAATTTCCGCATCCTGCTGCGAACATTGTCCGGCGCTGCTGCACATTGGCAGCGCTTCTCGGCGCCTTCTGCGGTGCTCCGGTCGAACATGCCGCAGCAGAGACAAAGGGCTACGTCGTCAGCTGGTTCTACATGGCCACCTACTCGCAGGACGGCGATTGCCCGGACGGGCTGAACGACGATATCGAGCAGCATTTCCGCAAGATCCTGGCCCAGTTGGGCAAGAGCCAGCCCGAGATCGAGGCGCTGGTCAAAGCCGCCCCGGGCTCGATGTACGTGACGCTCGGCGACCGGGGCCGCATCGACGGCAAGCCGGTCAGCCCCTATCTCTACCCGACCTCCGTTCCTGATCCGCACATCAAGACGCTGAAGGGGAAGGTCGGCTACGGTTTCGACCTGGACGGCAAGGACGGGCCGGACGATTTCACCGATCCCGAGACCGGGGAGAAGGGCGTCGACAACCAGCTCTACCGGGTGGTCGGCTGCTTCGTGCCCGAGCGCGCTATTCCGCCGGATCGGCCGGGCTTTCCGGCAGCCGAATGGGACATGCCGCGCGACGCGATGGGCGCCTGGCTGATCGAGGTCACCGGCGATGACCTGTCGCGCGACGGCGACGTCACCGTCGGCATCTACCAGGCGACCGCGCCGATCACCCGCGGCACCGACGGCAACCCGCTTCCCGACATGACCTTCCGTGTTTCCGGCGACCAGCGGTCCCGCAATGTGGTGCAGGGGCACCTGAAGAACGGCACGATCACGACCGGCAAGTTCACCTTCAACATGCTGGGCGACGTGTTCTACGAGCCCGAGTTCCACGTCATGGATGCGCGGCTGCGGCTGACCCTCCAGCCCGGTGGCGGCACGACCGGCATCCTCGGCGGCTATGAGGACTGGGAAAAGATCTATTGGGTCTATGCCGCCGGCGGCGTGTTCAGCGAAACCTCGGTCTCCCATGACGTGCCCGGCACCTGGTATGCCCTGCGGCGCATGGCCGATGCCTATCCCGATCCGAAGACCGGCCAGAATACGGCGATCTCGACCGCCTACCGGATCGACGCGGTCCCGGCCTTCATCGTCCATGATGAGAAGACCGCCGCCGCAGACAATTCCGCTCCTCGGTAAGGCCATGATCATCAGGAAGCTTTGCGCGATCGCCGTTCTCACGGCCGCCTTCGTCGTCGCTGCCGCGTGCGCCGAGGCCGATCCAGCCGGGCCCGCCCGTTTGGTCGGCATGCGCCGGATAACGCAGGAGCAGTACCGGCAGATCGTCGCCGATGTGTTCGGCAAGTCGATCAGGATCGGCGGCCGGTTCGAGCCGGACCAGCGCGATGCGGGTCTGATCGCCGTCGGCGCCAGCCAGGTCAGCGTCACCGCTTCCGGGTTCGAGCAGTATGACGACATGGCGCGGTCGATCGCCGCGCAGGTCGTCGACGAACAGCATCGCCCCGCGATGATCCCCTGCGCGCCGGCCGCCCTGCATGCTGCCGACGACGCCTGTGCCGGCAAATTCCTGGGCTCTGTCGGAGCCACCCTCTATCGCCGCCCGCTGACCCAGCGGGAGCTTGCCGACGAGATCAAGATCGCGTCCGACGTCGCGGGGCGGCTCCACGATTTCTACGCCGGTCTCGGTTCGGCGCTGACCGGCATGCTGGAATCGGCGCAGTTCCTGTTCCGGCAGGAGGTCGGCCATGCCGATCCGGCCGACATCGCGCATGTCGAGCTCGACACCTGGTCCAAGGCATCGCGGCTGAGCTTCCTGCTGTGGAACGCGGCGCCCGATCCGCTGCTGCTCGACGCGGCGGCGCATGGCGAGCTGGATACGAAATCCGGCCTTGCCCGCCAGGCTGACCGCATGCTGGCCTCGCCGCGGCTTGAGGCGGGGGTGCGGGCCTTCTTCACCGACATGCTCGGCTTCAGTGCCTTCGACGGGCTCGCCAAGGACCCGGTACTCTACCCCAAGTTCAGCGCCAGGGTCGCCGCCGACGCCCAGGAGCAGACGCTGCGGACCATCGTCGACCTGCTGCTGACCCGGCATGGCGACTATCGCGACCTGTTCACCACGCATGAAACCTTC
>Ga0207694_10005125_pt1 | contig 10115 bp, 4 predicted proteins | sample KBSC34metaG_FD_184353 | JGI IMG/M metagenome (GOLD analysis project Ga0207694, IMG submission 184353) | Corn rhizosphere microbial communities from Kellogg Biological Station, Michigan, USA - KBS C3-4 metaG (SPAdes) (version 2) | ecosystem: Host-associated > Plants > Roots > Rhizosphere > Soil...
CGCGAAGAATGGCGCAGCGCGAGCGCCGTGAGATGGAAGCGACTCATCTCGTTCAGAGTGGCGGCGGCCGTGCTCTCCTGAAGCGCCCAGACGGAAGTCACAGGCGTGCTGAGCACGAACGTCGACTATCATGTGCCGCGTCCGAGGAACGAATGCTCGTAACGGAGATCACAAAATAGGCAGAAACGGCCCATACGCGAATAATTGTTTTCCACTAACGTCTCCCATCTGAAATCTTGCGTCCAAAGGGGGAGCTCGTCAGCACGCGGCTCTGAGAGCCCGGAGAACTCGGCTCACCCGTTTTCGACGCACGATGGTGACCCGCTACAGAGTTCCCGCCCGGCGGCCAGCCGGACCTCTCAGTGAACGGAGATTCCCCGCTATGAAATCGTACGCTGCAGTCTCGCTCGCGGCGGCCACACTGTTCGCGTTCGCGTGCTCGCGCGAGGTCGTGCCCACCGCACCGAATCAACCGAAAGTGCTCGCGTCGTCTGTGACGGGCGCCGCATTCACCACCATCAACGCAGCCGTCGACGCGGTGGCTCCGCTCACCACCGCGGATCTCTGCATGAACGGAAATCCCGACAACAATTGCAACATCTACGGCGCGAAGAGCTATGTGTGGCTGAATGGCGGGCCGTCCGTCGCGTACGTAGGCGACGGTCAATACTTCTTTGCCGTGTTGCAGCCGGGTGGACAGGCCGATCCGAACGATGGCGCAGCGAATAATCTGTCCGACGTCTCCCCCACCACTGGCACTGGCGCTGGTGACGCGTACACGAGCCGCACCTTCTCCGTCGCGAGCGGAGTGCTGACGTACACTGGAACCACTCATGATTTTAGCGGAAACAAGATCCGCCTGATGGGCTACGATGACACCGGCAACAACGGCGGCGTCTACATCCTCGCGATCTGCTCGTTGGCGAATGGCTACCCGGTGGAGCCGAAAAGCTGCAAGTACGACGCGTTCAAGGTTCACCAATCGGGCGACGAGACACAGGCGGAAGGTCCGACCGTCATCAAGGACGCAACGCCCGGCTACGACAGGACGTACACGTGGGGAATCGCGAAGAGCGTCGTCGGCAGTACGCTCGTGGAGCAGTCAGGCGGCAATGCCACGTTCAACTATCAGGTCATCGTCACCAACACCGGAAACTCCGTCAGCAACGTGAAGGTCACGGGGACGATCAGCGTGTTCAATCCGAATGCAGCCTCGATGACCGCAACGATCACCGATGCGCTCGATTTGAACGGCGGCACGGCCTGCAGCGTCACTGGCGGCGTGAACGCCACACTCGCCACCGGTCCCAACAGCTTTGCCTACACCTGCGATCTTGGCACCACGCTTCCGGCATCGAGTGTGACGTTCAGCAACGTCGCGACTGCAACCTGGAGCGATCAAAGCGTCGGGGCCTTGACACTCTCGGCCGGCTCTGCCGATTGGACGGTGGGCGGGCTGGCGTTCACGACGGCGGCCCAGACCGAGATAGATACGCAGGTGAGCGTGTCTGACCTGTTCAATGGCGGCGCGTCCACGCTGATTGGAACGCTCGTCGGCTCCGGCACATCGACCGTCACCGTGACCGAGTCGCCCAAGACGTTCACGTACTCGCGCAGCATCGCGGTTCTGGCGGGTTGCCACGCGTATCCGAACGTCGCCACGTTCATCGCCAACAACACCGGCGCCACCGGGTCGTCCAACGCCTCCGTCACTCTCTGCGGACCCACGCGTACGGGCGCACTCACGCAGGGATTCTGGAAAGGACCGAACGGCACCAGTCTCATAGCGAATTATTGCGCGCCAGCGAGCAACACATCGCTGGCGACGTATCTCTCCTCGCTTGGCGGTGCTGCGGCAACTGGACCCTTCGCCGCCGCTGCCGGCAAGTCCTGCGCGCAGCTCGTCACGTATTTCAGCACGATCTTCGGGCAGTCTGCCACCAACATGAACAACATGGTGAAGCTGCAGATGCTGGCGACCGCGCTCGACGTCTACTTCAGCTCCTACGGCTACAGCACGACGAGCAAGACATCGGGAAAGACGACGGTCAAACCACCCTCGGCCTTCCTCCCGAACGGCGGGATCGGCACCTTCACGATGGACCTGACGGCGATCTGCCCGATGGTGGACAATACGACGACTGGAACGGCGCTGTGCAAGAACAACACGCCATCCACGAACGGCTTTGCATCACTTGCCTTCCCCTGGGCGGCGCAAACGGTCAGCGGAATTCTGACCTACGCCGCGACTGCGCCCTCGGCTGGTGCGTTCACCAATCCGACCTGGTACGGAAGCGATCGCACGAAGCAGGAAATCCTCAAGAACGTGTTCGACCAGATCAACAACGACGTGGCTTTCGCCGCGCCGTGATGTAGGCGCTCGATGCGAGGCTCGGATGGAAGGAATGCGGGGCTCCGATACACGGAGCCCCGCATTCTTGTTGTGCTCGGCCGTCTCGCGCGCTCAATGCTTGCGGATGTTCACCACGACCGCGGTCGTCGCTTGCTGGCCCGCCGTATCGGTCACCGTCAACGTGACGGTGTACCTCCCGGTCGCGGTGTACGTATGTGACACCGTCATCAGCCCAGCGCTCGCCGATGCGGTGGAGCCATCGCCAAAGTTCCAGGCGTACGTCGCGATGCCATGGTCGTCTGTGGAGCCCGATGCATCGAAGGTGCACGTGCCCCGCGCGCAGTTCGCCTTCACGCCTCCGACGGGCGGCTGATCCACCGCGGGAGATGGGGGCGGCGGGGCGGCCGGGGCAACCGACGTATCAACCGGCGGAGGAGTTGGTGTGGTAGTGTCGGGCGGCGGCGCCGAAGTGGCGCCCGTCACGTTCGAGCTGAGGATCAGGTTGGGACTCCCACCCGTGGCGTTCTTCAGCGCATTCATCGTAGCCGCACCGATGATCGCCGCCGACACCTCGGCCGGAGTCGCGGAAGGATGCGATGAAAGGTAGAGCGCGGCCACGCCCGCGACGTGCGGCGCCGCCATCGATGTGCCACCCTTGAGTATCGTACTGGTGTCATCGATGAAATACGCCGATCTGATGGCGTCGCCAGGCGCGAACACATCGACGCACGAACCGATGTTCGAGTAGCCGGAGATGCCATCGCTGTTGGACGATGCCCCGACCGTGAGCGCGTCGGGCGTGCTGCCGGGAGAGTAATTGCAGGCGTCCGCAGCGTTGTTGCCCGCGGCGACGGTGAACACGACGCCGGATTGAATCGCGTTCTCGATCGCGAGATTCACGCTCGATGATTTCGTTCCGCTCATCGACATGTTCGCGACCGCGGGCAATATCCGGTGCTGCACGATCCAGTCGATCCCGGCGATGATGCCGCTGTTCGTACCCGTGCCGGTGCAATCCAGCACGCGAACCGCATAGAGCGTGACGTTCTTGGCCACTCCGTACGTCGCGCCGCCAACCGTGCCGGCGACGTGCGTACCGTGACCGCCGCAATCCGTCGTGCCGTTGCCGTCGTCGATCGCAGTGAACGCGCCGAACGCCCGCCCGCCGAACTCGATGTGCGTCGTGCGGATCCCGGTATCCATGATGTACACGCTCACGCCAGCGCCAGTGGAGCCATAGGTGTAGCTTCCGTCGAGCGGAAGGGCGCGCTGGTCGAGACGATCGAGATTCCAAGGGGCGGGCGTTTCCACAGCATCGCTCATGACGAACGCGTCCGGCTCGATGTACGCCACACTCGGATTTCTCGCGAGTGCCACTACCGCCTGTTCTGGAAGACGTGCGGAAAATCCCTTGATGGCCGTCGTGTAGCTGAACTTCAGTTCGCCGCCCATTGCGGCCACGAGCCGTCGCGAAAGCGTGGGAACATCACGCACGCTGTCGCGGAAGACCACGATGTACCGTTCTGGCACTACCGCATCAGCGGAATGACTCCTGACGCGATCGGTGAGCACCGGCGAGCCATGTGGGGCGGTGGGACCTGCGGTCGATCCGCGATCGTCGCAGCCCGCGAGCGCGGCGAAGATCAGAAGAGCGCCGATGACTGTGAGGGTGCGCGATACCCGAGTGTCGCGCGCGGCCGTAGCGCGTGCTGGAGCGCCGCCGGAACGGAGTGCAGCAGGCATATGATTCTCCTGATTCGTTCGGCAACCCGACCGGCGTGGCTCTCTTCGCAATGAGAAGAGAGCGATAGCCTCGTGGCTTTGCGGCCCCGACTTTCGTCGGGTGTGCCTTTGTCGCGACCCTCTTAACGGAGGGCATGCGATCAGCCGTTCAGTTGTTTTGCCTCGTTTTGTAGACGATCTGCCCGACTGCGAGACACGGGCACCGCGCCTCGACAAGCGTTTGCGGTAGATCGTTTCGTTGCAGCGGGCGCGATCGCGATTCGTTCAATTCCGTACATCGAGTTCAGTTCGGTATACCGAGCGCGGACAGTCAGATCAAAACAGATCTGTCACTTGCGAATGCGGCATGGGGCGCAGACTTTGTGGTGAGCAACGACCGGCTCCTGCTCAACTTCTCGAGGTTCGTCGTGTCCGTAACGCTCTCACCATCTGACGTTGCGCGGCTGCCGTCGGTCTTCGCCACCCTCGTGTCGCCGCTCGACTACGAGCGCGTACACGACTGGCGTGAGGCGAGTCGAATGCAGATTGAATCGCTTCTTGGCGCGGATCACTCGGCAGGAGTGCTGCCGTGTGCGGGCGAGCGATACCTCGAGTCCTCACCCGAGGGTGCTTCGATGTTCGGCGGAAATGGGGCGAGCCATGAGGCACTGGAGATCGAGACATGGCTTCGGCACCGCGAGATTCCGCTCGATGTTTTCCAGTGGGCCGACCTGTGCGACGACTCGCGCGCTCCGTTCGATGGCTGCGGAATGGCATTCGAAGTCGGCGCAGTGCGATCGATTGCGGGACTTTTCTTCTTCCATGACCGTGGCAGTCGGGAACGCTTTGGAGAGCGCGGACTGCAGCTCCTTCGATTACTGCTGCCGGCATTCAAGGCAGGCGTCGACATCTGCGTGCGGCTGGCCGCGCATCGAACGGAGTTGGCCCGTCTGTTCGATGGCATTGACGGGCCTCTGATGGTGTTCGACTGCGAAGGCCAGCTGCTACAGCAGAATCCCGCGATGACCGCGCTCCTCCAACGTGAGCGAAAGCCTGGACGGTTCGAAGTCGAGATCAGATCGATCGCTCGCGCGATGCGCGCGCTGGTCCGCGGCGATCGCGCAACTGGCCGCAGAGTCGAGGAGTGCGCTCCGCTCTCCAGCGATCTGCAGACGGCAACAGCCAATTACCGCATCAGTGGAAGCATTCTGGGCTCCGACCTTCTGGCCCCCAAACCGCTGATCGCAGTAGCTGTGGGACGAAGCGCGCGCGCGCAGCTCACGCACGACGAGCTGCAAGTACGCTACGGCCTGACGCGCCGAGAAACGGAGACGGCGCGTCTGCTTGCCGCCCGTCGCGGCAATAGCGAGATCGCGCACGTGCTCGGCATGAGCGCGCACACGGCACGTCATCACACGGAGAAGATTCTGCTCAAGCTCGGCGTGAGCTCGAGACGCGAGGTCGAGCGCGCATTGCTTGGGATCGAACCAGGTCTCTCCTGCTCCAGAGTCGGACACGACGCCGGGCAAGCGACAATATCTCAGCGTCACTCGGCGACAGTAGATGTCGGTGTACGGTGTGTATCTGCTAACCAGATTGAGCCAGCGCGACCGCGACAATCTGGAGGTCGCAGGCATGACGCCGTGCGCGATTGACGACGCGATTGCACAGCTGGTAGCGCGCGGTGTTCAGTCATTCACTGCGCAGGATGTTATCATGGAAACACTCCCCGGCGACGACAAGATTTTCCTGCGCCGATGAAGTAAGCGGCACTTCGGTGCTTTCGTCGTGGCGCACATCGACTCAGCTCTGCGCCGACCTGCCTTGCTTCCCGAACGTCGTGGAAGGTGCGCGTTCACGTGCAGCCCGTCGATATGCTTGTGCGCTCACGTCACGCGACTGCTCGACGAGATGGTTGATCACCGCCAGAGCGGCAGTGACGTCGCCCATGCCCTCAGGCACATGGCGGTGAATCAACGCCTGTAGCTCCTCGTGCACGATGGTGGATTCCGCTGCGAGCTGTTCCAAGGTCCAGCCTTGATGGTGTCGCATGACACCATGGAGCGACGAGACCATTCGCTGGATCTCGCTGCCGTGGCGATACAGCTCCGAGTCGACTCCTCCCGTTTCATCGATCACGATCAGCGCGTGTACGACATCGACGAGGTAGGACAGCTGATGGTCTTCCACCTCCGACACGGAGAGCCCGTCGAGCGGAGGAAACTGGGAATCGGATCGCAGACGTACGGCGACGTTCTTCAGCACCTCCTCGGCGTGACCGCGAACGTGCCTGCCGATTTCCGCCAGCCCGTACACCCGGACCTCGCCGTCATGCTCGCGGGCGCGCGCCACACGCGGACCAGGGAGCTCGGCGACGCCATTCGACGCGCCGTGTCCGGATTCGCTGGTTTTGGGCAACCAGAGCGTGAACGTTGCGCCCGTGGATCCGTCGAGCGCATTCGTGTCGAGAGTGAGATCTCCTCCCATGAGTCTGGCGAGTCGGCGGCTGATCGTCAGGCCCAGCCCGGTGCCACCCTTGCTACGAGTGAGTCCGCCTTCCGCCTGCATGAACGGTTCGAATACTGCCGCGCGTTGATCCGGGGCGATTCCCGGGCCACTGTCCGCCACGCGGACATACGCCCACGGACCGAATCCGACGAGATGAGTTCCGGCCGGGCTTTCATCGGCCGCGCCACAGCTCAGCGTGATCGTACCTCCTGCCGGCGTGAACTTGATGGCGTTGGCCAGCACATTGATCAGTATCTGCCGAACCCGTCTCTCGTCGCCCACGTAAGAGATGCCCCCCGCATCCGTTGCCCGTCTGGCCGCGGGGTACACGATGCGAATCCTGGCAGCAACCGCCGAGGGCTCCGTTGCTGCGACCGCGGTAGCGATAGCGGCACCCGTGCTCGCGCTCTCCCCTTCGAGCGTGAGCTTTCCGGCGTCGGCCTTCGCAAGATCGAGCACATCGTTCACTAACTCGATGAGGTGGTCGCCGCTCAAACGGAGTCTGTCGAGATATTCGCGCTGCTTCCCGGTGAGAGGACCAGCCACCCCCAGTTCCAGCAGTTCGGCGTATCCAAGTATCGCGTTGAGGGGAGTGCGGATCTCGTGGCTCATGGTCGAGAAGAACTCCGCCTTCGTTTCACTCGCCGAATCTTCCTTCGCGCGTGCAATCGTGGCGCGGTACAGCTGCGCGTTATCGAGCGCAAGCGCGGCAATTCCGGCCAGACTCTCCGCGAGTCCTTCGTCGGCCGAGTTGTACTGGTGACCCGCAGCATCACTCACGAACGTGATCGCGCCCAAAACGCCATCGCGCGCCAGCAGCGGAACGGTGATCACGGACCCGATGCCCAGGGCCATCAGCGCCTGCAGGTTCTCCGGAGTGCGAGCAACTTCGCGAAGGAGCTTCGTACTCACGTTGGGGATCGACGCCGTCCGGCGCGTCCGCATGACTGCCGGAGCGCCGAGCGGATCATCGCGCTCGGGAGGCCATCCTTTCTCGAGCGCGCGCGCGAGCGATTGTTTGGTCGGATCGGGGTGAATCACGGCCACGCGGCGCACAGACCCGCCCGGCTCGCAGATATCGACTACGCACCAACTCCCCAGGTAAGGGAGGACCAGCTGCGCGATGGCAGCAAGCGTCGACTCGTAGTCCTGACTCTCCGCGAATACCCGGCGCACACCCGCCAGCAGGGTCAGGGAGTCGAGTTTCTCTCGAGTGGTCACGCAGCACCTCCGCCGCCACGCGAGGTTGCTCACGGGCCCGATTGTTGTCGCGAGCTTCCTTTGATTCGAATTGACCCGCGCGCTCGCATACGCACGTCGGTACTACGTGATACTTAGCGTATCGCGCGGGCTTTGGCGAATCTCGCGCCGAGGGGGTTACTCCGAGGGAATGGGGCGACTGACCGATTAGCCGCGGGCGCGGCAGACGGTGTGTCGTCGGTTGTGGGCCTATCCCTCTCGATGGGCAGAGCTCGCGGATGCCGCGCTACTCGAGCTCATGGCTCACCTTCGCACGGCAGAGTAGATCCTCTGGATGATGCGCGCCGCTATCGCGAGCGGCGCTGATCATGTCGGTGGTATCGCGCGGTCCACGGCACCGACTTCGATAGCGTCGGACATTTCCGGGGACAGTGGGAGCTAAAGAGCGACTACATGTCCATTGGCCGATCCGACTATCCAATGCAAGCGCCCGCACCGGCGTAAGCCGATGCGGGCGTTCCAGTTGCCCCTCCTGGGATCGAACCAGGACTCTCCTGCTCCAGAGGCAGGCGTGTTGCCAGTTACACCAAGGGGCATTACGATCTCTGCCGTACCGAGCGTGCTTCGCCCGAACGAGTGGCGAATTTTATTCGCCCCACGAGCACCGGGCAACCCCGACTCCCCCACGCCTGCCGTGAGGGCTCGCGACATACCGAGTCCTGCCGTGACACGGCGCCCGAACGAACCGTCCCTCTCTTACCACCGCGCTCCAGACGGTCGCTCGAACGCCAATCACACACGCCATGCACCTGCCAGCGCTCGCCCGCAGTCGTGCCCTCGCCCCACTGCTGGTCGCCGCGCTCGTCACCGCTGGCTGCTCCGGCGATCATGCCACGACGCCCACCCAGCCCGGCGACGGCGCCCTCGCGGTCACCGTGAGCGGACTCCCCTCGGGCACGTCGGCGTCGGTCACCGTGACTGGGCCCGGTGGCTACTCGAGCACCCTCACGCACAGCGCCACACTCTCGAATCTCACGCCAGGCAGCTATCAGCTCATCGCCTCTTCCGTTTCGGTGAGCGATGCCAGCTACCTTCCCTCCCCGGCGTCCGCCACGCTCACCGTCTCGTCCAATCCCTCGCCGGTGCCGGCGGCGGTCGTGTACTCGCGAACGACGGCCACGCTCGATCTCAGGATCGGCGCGATGTATCTCATCCAGAGCACCCAGACGCTCGGCGGCACCGTACCGCTCGTGCAGGACCGCGACGGCTACCTCCGCGTGTTCGTCGTCGCGAATCAGGCGAACAGCGCCACGCCGCAGGTGCGCGTGCGCCTCTACGTGAACGGCACACAGGAAGGCTCGCCGGCGGTCATCCCCGCTCCATCGCACTCCGTGCCGACATCGGTGGACGAGAGCGCGCTCACGAATTCGTGGAACGTCCGCGTGCCCGGCTCGCTGATCAAGCCGGGGCTCTCGATTCTCGCCGACGTCGATCCCGCGCAGCTGATCCCGGAATCGCAACGTTCCAACAACAGCTTCCCCGTCTCGGGAACACCGCTCGCACTCACGGTGCGAAGTCTGTCGGAGCTCTATCTCCGGTTCATTCCCGTGAAGCAGAGCGTCAACAATCTCACGGGGGATGTCTCGAATTCGAACAAGGACGCGCTCCTCGTCAAGACGATGAAGATTCATCCGATCTCGAGCTACAGCGCGGACGTGCACGCGACCTACACGACCTCGGCGCTGGCCCTCACGGGCGGCAATGGCAACGGAGCCTGGCAGTCGATTCTGAGTGAGATCCAGACGCTGCACGTGGCGGAGGGGAGTCCGCGCAACTATTTCGGCATCGTGAAGACGTCGTACACCAGCGGCATCGTCGGCATCTCGTACATCGGCGCCGGAACGAGCCTGGGCTACGATGGTTCGACCGCAATCGAGATCATCTCGCACGAGCTCGGACACGCGTGGGGCCGATCGCACGCGCCGTGCGGCATCAACGGTTCCACCGATCCGAGCTATCCGTATCCGAACGGCAACATCGGCGTGTACGGATTCGACCTGGCGACCACGACGCTCTACCCGCCGGCGTCAGCCGAGGTGATGAGCTACTGCCATCCGCAGTGGATCAGCGACTATACGTACACGGGCGTCTACAACTGGCGCGTGGGCCATCCGAGCTCGCCGGACTTCGTGCATGCGGAGCTCGAGCCCTGCATCATCGTGTGGGGGCACATCGTCGACGGCCAGGTGGTGCTCGAGCCTTCCTTCCAGAGCGTGACGCACCCGGTGCTCCCCGAGCGGAGCGGCGCGTACGCGCTGCACGCGATCGACGC
>Ga0207694_10005128_pt1 | contig 10112 bp, 8 predicted proteins | sample KBSC34metaG_FD_184353 | JGI IMG/M metagenome (GOLD analysis project Ga0207694, IMG submission 184353) | Corn rhizosphere microbial communities from Kellogg Biological Station, Michigan, USA - KBS C3-4 metaG (SPAdes) (version 2) | ecosystem: Host-associated > Plants > Roots > Rhizosphere > Soil...
GCGCCACTCGCACGGCGAAAGCGGCATGTTCTGCTTGGATCCTCCGAGCGACATCGCCTGCTCGCCGTCATGTTCACGGTGCGTGAGGACGTGATTCGAGTTATAAGCGCCCGGAAAGTGACGCGCCGGGAACGAAACAACTATGAAGAGCAGTAAGACCAAGAGCACCCGTCCTAGCCGCAGAGCTGTCGACGAGATCCTGCCGGAGTATGACTTCAGCCGGGGCCGGCCGAACCCTTACGCTACCCGCTACCGGGCTGGCAGTGCCGTGGTGGTTCTCGATCCGGACGTTGCAGCAGCCTTCCCCAGCGGACGCGAAGTCAATCAGGCGTTGCGCGTCCTAGCTAGGCTCGCGGGTAAGGGCAAGGCACGTCGGACAGCTTAGCGATTCCTACTTCTTCACCAGCGACTCGACGGCCTCCAGCTCTTTCCCTGCCTCGGCCCACTTGCCTTGCGCGGAGAGAGCCTTATAGCGATCCAGATGGCCGCGGATGGTTTCAATTCGTGTGTCCGTCGTACCCGGAGCCGTTGGCGCGGAAGGCGCCGCGGTGCTCGAAACGCGAGTCTCGGCCGGCGCCGGCGCGCCACCCTGCAGCGACTCCAATTGCTTCAGCGCGTCCTGATACGTGTCGGCATAGACCAGCTCGCTGCCCTTGGCCAGCGCCACCCTTTCGAGCTGCGGCATGCGGGCCTGCGCGGCCTGGATGTAGATCGGCGCCACGAACAGAAACGTATTGTCGATCGGCAGCACCAGGATCTGGCTGCGCAATACCTGCGAGCCTTGCGTGTTCCACAGCGACAGGTCTTTCGAGATCACCGGATTTTGATTGATGAGCGCCTCAATCTGCAAGGGGCCCGGGATGATTTCCTGCTTGGGTAGTTTCAGGAAGACGATCTCGCCCAGGTGTTCGCCATCGCAGCGCGCCGCCATCAATCCGATCAGATTCTGCTTGTTGTGCGGCGTGAACGGAAGGATCAGCAGAAACTCCGGCTGGGTCTCGCCGGGCAGAGTCGCCACCATGTAGGTCGGCGCCATGGATTGCGGATTTCCGCCTTGACCGCTGGTGAATGTCGCCAAATCCCAAAGGTCTGCCCGGTTGTAGAACGAATCCGGCACGCGCATGTGATAGGTGCGGTACAGCTCGGCCTGCACCCGGAACAGCATCTCCGGAAAACGCGTGTGGCGCCGCACATCCGCGGGCATTTCCGAAGCAGGCGTCAACAGTCCAGGGAACAGATGCTGATATGCCAGGATCAACGGGTCCTGATCGTCCCACAGATATAGCTTGACCTCGCCATCGTAGGCGTCCACCGTAGCCTTGACGGAGTTGCGGATGTAGTTGAATTCGCCGGCGCCCTCGGCTTGAATCGGCCGCGAATAGGGATGCGCCTCGCTGGTGGTGTATCCATCCACGATCCACACCAGGCGCCCGTCGTCGCCGATCACCAGATAGGCATCCGGATCCCAAGTCAGGAACGGAGCCAGAGTGCCGAGCCGCTCACGAATGCCGCGACGAATCATCATCCGGCTATCCGCAGTCAACGCATCCGAGAGCACGATGTTGGGGTCGCCGAAGGCCCACGCCGAGGCCAGCCGCAGGCCCATGGAAGCGGCGGGGATTCCGCCTTTGCCTTCGTAACGAGTGTGCACTTCCTCGGAACCGGATGGATAGTTGAACTCGGGCTGCGTTGTCCGGACAAACACGGGATCACGGGACTCTTCGCTGTAGTAAATCTCGGGACGCGTCAGCTTGAGGCTGGGCGTCAGCACTTCCACCGGAGCGTTGCGGATCAGCAGCTCAGGAAGCCCGGCGGGACTGATGCGGCTGGCTTCGGCCAATGCCAGCCCGTATCCATGCGTGTAGATGGTGTGAGTGATGACCCAGCGGCTCTGGGCATCGCCCAACTGACTTAGATCCAGCTCACGAGGGGCCAGCAGTACCTGCCGCAGCTGTCCGTCGATCTGGTAACGGTCGACGTCCGTATCGGCATAGGCGTAGGGGCGCAGCGGCTGGCTCTGGCTGAGCGTGTCATGAAACGCGCGCCAGTCCCACAGGCGGACGTTATCGAGCATGGACGCGTTGCGCTTGAAATCGATAGGGGCTTCCTTACGCGCCGGAAATTCGGACTCGGTGGCGCGGCGGTTCAAGCCGTAGGCGGAGCGCGTCGCTTCGATGTGCCTCTCGATGAAGGGCCGCTGCAGCGCCAGCTCATTCGGCCGGACCTGCAGCGCATTGATGGCCGGGGGAATCACGGCATCGGCCACCAGCACGATGGCGCAGGCGATGGCCAGCTTGCGGCGCCCGGCCAAGATCAGGACCGCGGCAAGAATCGCCCCCACGGCTTTAGCCGTTTGCAGCGGCAGTCCGAGATGCTGCTGGACGTAGTCGACGCCGGTCATCAGCTCGCCATGATCGGTGTACAACAGCTCGTAGCGCCCCAGCCAGAAATAGGCGGCCAGCCCCACCAGGAAAAACGCCAGCAAGACTTTAAACAATCCGGTTTCGAGGCGGCCCAGGCGACGCAGGTCGTCCCAGTTGAGTTGTCCCGAGGCCCATAGCTCGGGAAACCGGACCTGCATCTGCCAAACGCGCGCGGTGACGTAGTAAACCACGGCGCCTCCGGCCGCGCAGACCTCCAGAAAGCCGGTTAACTGGGTGTAAAACGGAAGCTCGAAGAAATAGAAATCCAGGGAGCGGCCGAATACCGGATCCAGCCACGTGGATTCAATCCCGCGTCCGCCGATAAATCGCGCGACCACCCAGCCGTCAATGGAAGCAGCCGCAAGAATCAGGGAGACGAAGAGAATCGCGACGGTGACCAGCAATGAGTATCGGGAGCGCCCTTCGGTTCTGGCGCCAGCGTACTTCATGCCGCGGGCGTGCGCGATCCACAGCACCACTACCAGGATGAGCCACTGCGCGACGTCGGGAACGTAGCGGTACAGCCACATCCGCCGCCAGGTATCCACCTGACCCATCTCTCCCCACCATTTGTAATCGATCAGGAGAGAACAGAGGGATCCGCCGAAGAATAGCAGCAGAACGAAGGCGGCGCCGAACAGAATCAGTCCGGACCGGCGGGAATACGGGCGCGCCGACACAGTAGTATCTTCAGCGTAGCGTAAATCGCTACCCCAAAAAGGGGACACCTCCTAGCTTCAGCAAAGCCAGTAGCGGGGCGAACACCAGGAGGTGTCCCCTTTTTGCTCTTTTTGCGGTTGAGGCGAGGTTACAGCAGCCGGAAGTTGACTTCGATGTTAGCCGACACCGGGACCGGTTTGCCGTCTTTCAACCCGGGCTTGAAGCGCCACTTCTGCACCGCTTCGATGGCCTTCTGATCCAGGCCCAGGCCTAGTGAACGGACGACCTTGATATCCTGCGGCACGCCGTTTTCATCCACCACGAGCTGCAGCAGCACCGCGCCCTGCCACTTGGCTTTGCGGGCTTCTTCGGAATATTCGGGCTCGGGCCGGAACACCGGAACGGGGGCGCTGACGCCTCCGCCGATCCTGTAAGCTCCGCCGCCGAATCCGCCGCCGCTGCCCGGACCGACGCCTGGTCCTCTTCCTCCGCCGATGCCGGTGCCGATCCCGTTGCCGGCGGATGGGAGGCCGATCCCGGCCAGAGGATTGCCAAAATTCGGCGAGCTGATATTCGGCATGTCAGGAGCCACGATGGTAGGATTCAACGCCAGTTTAGGATCTTCCTGGGGGCGAATGGGAGGAACAAACGACTTGGGCGCGACCTTGGGAAGCTGTCCTTTGGTTTCCGCCGTCTTCTGCGGAGCGCCGCCGCCGCCCTTGGATTGCTCAGGCTTAGGCTTGGGCTGAAGGGGCTTAAGATCGGGCGCGAAAATCGGGACGAATTCTTTCACCGCCTGCTGCACCGGCTTCAATGTCCCGATGAACAGCAGCAAGGCCACCACAACAATATGAATGGCCACCGAGCCCAGCCCCGCCACTGATTCGTGACCGCCGTACAGGCCTTTCAAAGAAGGAAGGTCGTCCACTGGTTTGGAAGTGAGTTCGAGCGGCGGCAGCTTAGGAGGATGAATCATCTCCTGGACGCCCTGAATGACACCCTTATACCAGGGCAGTTCGATCGAGGCGGGGACCAGGAAGTGTTGCAGATGGATGTCGGTGTCCCCGGATGGATGCTCCAGATCCATCGGCTTGGAAGTCACGTCCAGCGGAGGTAGTTTGGGAGGATGGATGAGTTCGCTGATGCCCTGAACGATGCCCTTATACCAGGGCAATTCGATGGAAGCGGGCACCAGTAATTTCAAATCGTCGGGTGGTGATCCGCCGTCAGCGTTTACCGGTTTTTCTGGAAGCTGCTCGGACACTGTTACTCTCTTTGACTCGCTGTGCAGGTCGCTATAATGACGCTCGGAGCCAGCCAGGGGTTTCAGTTTCTGGAACTTTCACCCGCATGCTCCAGCCCTGTTTCGAGTCTATCACAGCCCTAATCGACAGATAATTCTATAGACACGAGGTCTATGGATTATGGAACATTAAGGAATAGTGAGACCTGGACCCACATTGGCTCCAGGACATCCGTGAGTTCGTGTCCGGACTCAAACAGGACCAGTTTTGTGTGGGGATTGCCGGCCGCATAAGCCCTGGAGATGTCGGCTGGAACGATGCTATCCCTGGCTCCATGAAGGATTAAGGCCGGCTGGAGGAACTCGGGTTCGTCTTCATATTGGGCGGCGTCCTCCACAAATTGATATCCGAGCCGCTGTTCGCGACCCTCTCCGAAATGAAAAACCGGGGTGGAGCCCTCGCTCTTCCAGCGCTCCCAATCCTGATCGGAGTAGCGCTCACGCCAGCGCCGGGGAAACTGGAAGGCGGGGGCCAACAGCACCAGGCGCTCCACCTGCGAAGGATGGCGGGCCGCATAAAGCGCCGCCAGATAACCCCCCAGACTCGAGCCCACCAGGATCGCGGGCTGTTCGCCCACGGCCCGCTCGATCACGTCCAGCTGTCCGGAAATCGTCAGCTGTTCGAAGCGGCCTTGGTCAAGTTGCGGAATCGCCACGGGAATGCCGCTGGCGGCGAATTTGCGCCGGAAGAACTGGGCCTTGCTCGAATGCGGACTGGAAGCGAAACCGTGAAGATATACGATTCGCATACGTTCAGCGCTGGCGCGCGTCACTTAGACGGCTTAGCAGCGCTAGAAGGCTTAGCGGCACCAAAATTGATCTGGGTGGCGGCGCTGAACTTATGGAAATCGGTGTAACTGAACTTGTTCTCGACCACGACCTTGCCACCCCGCAGCTCGCGGTGTTCGGTCCAGACGGGCAATAACGCGCCGTAGGATGACATCGAGTAATCCACGGACGCTTCCTCGCGGACCGATTGCTGGCTCTCTCCCTGGCCGGTCGCCAGAGTGATCCGCACCGGAATGAAGTTGTTCTCCCGGACCCAGACTTCCCCGGCGATGCGCATGTTGTGGGCGGAATCGCCATGCGCGGCATCAATGACAGTGAGCCCTTCTGAACCGTCGATCTGCTGGTATCCGAAGACCAGCAGCCGCGCCAGGCCCTGCATCTCCATGCGGCGATAAGTGAACTCGTAGTGCAGGACGTCGCGGGGGTTGAATAGCAGCAGGAGCTGGCCGAAATCAGTGACTGCGCCCACCAGGCCATATTTTTCGAACTGCTCCAGAAGTTCCTTTTTCCGCTTGTCGTCGGGCGCGGTGACCACGGCCGCCAGTTCCTCCTGGGCCTTCCTGGAATCCTGCACGGAGCGGCCGTCCACCTGGGTAACACGGCGTACTTCATGCAGCGCACCGCCTTCCCCGGCGAAGGCTGCGAAGCTATATTCGGAGAGAATGCGCCGCTCCTGCCAGACAGGTTCGGCGGACTTCTGCGCGCTGGCGCCCACACGGATGTGAAATCCCCCCTTAGGCGGTTTGATGGCACGCTGGAACAGGGTTTCGTGGCCCACCACGTCGGGAGCGATCTTTCGAAACGCCTCGGCTTCGTGGCTCAGGCTCGCGACCAGTTGCTGGGTGCGGTCGTCGGCGTACAGTGCGCAGGAGAAAACAGCGAGCAAAAACCACAGCCGCATACCTTCAGCATATCGGCTTCTGTTAGCATGATGGTTACCCCCTCCGATCATGATTCGCAGTTTCCGAGGCACTAAGCCCAGGATCGCCGCCTCCGCCTACATTGACCCCGGCGCCCACGTCATTGGCGACGTGGAGATCGGCGAGCGCTCGAGCGTTTGGCCCGCGGCGGTATTGCGCGGCGACATCGAGCCCATTCGCGTGGGCGCGGACACGAACATCCAGGACGGGACTATTATTCACACAGACCAAGGTTTTCCGGCGACCATCGGCGACCGGGTCAGCATTGGCCATGCGGTGGTTCTGCACGGCTGCACCATCGAAGAGGACAGCCTGATCGGCATGGGGGCGCGCGTACTCAATGGGGCTCGGATCAGACGTGGAGCCGTAGTGGCCGCCGGTTCGCTGGTTCCCGAGGGCATGGAGGTCGCGCCGGACATGCTGGTGATGGGCACACCCGCCAAGCCGCGCCGTCCGGTGAGCGCGGAGGAGAAGGCGCGGTTCCAGAAAGGAATCGGCGGATATGTCGAACGCGGCCGGGAATACAAGGAAGACGCGGCCCAGGATCAAAGATCATGATTCGGGCTATTAAGGGCACCCGCGATATTCTCCCGCCCGCCAGCGCCGCGTGGAATCACGTGGAGGCCGTGGCTCGCGAAGTATTCCGGACTTACAACTACCAGGAAATTCGCACACCCCTGTTTGAAGAAACGGCGCTGTTCGCGCGCGGCGTCGGCGAAGACACCGACATCGTCGGCAAGGAAATGTACACCTGGGAGGATCGCGACGGCAGTTCTCTCACTCTGCGTCCAGAAGCGACGGCCTCCGTGATGCGCGCGTATATCGAGCATCGCCTGGACCAGATTCCGGGGGTCAAGAAGTTCTACTATATCGGACCGATGTTTCGCCGCGAACGCCCGCAGAAAGGCCGCTTCCGCCAGTTCTATCAGATCGGCGCGGAGGCCATCGGTTCGGAATCGCCTGTTGTCGATGCGGAGGTCATCGAGATGGTGGTGGAGCTGTTTCGACGCTGCGGGCTGGAAGGAATTCACCTGATTCTGAACTCGGTCGGCTGCAAGGACTGCCGACCCGCGTATCTGGCGCTGTTGCGTGAAAAGATCGCCGAAGTTGCGCCTCATCTGTGCACCGATTGCCAGCGCCGCGCGACCACGAATCCTCTGCGCGTGCTCGACTGCAAGGTTCCCGATGATCAGCCGTATATTGACGCACTGCCTTCGATCCTCGATCATCTGGACGACGCGTGCCGCCAGCACTTTGCAAACGTGCGCGCGCATCTGGATGCCCGCGGCATCGCCTACCAGGTGCGCCCCAGGCTGGTCCGAGGCCTGGACTACTACATGCGCACCACGTTCGAAATCACGCACGGCGCTCTGGGCGCGCAAAACTCCGTTCTGGGCGGGGGGCGCTATGACGGCCTGGCGGAAGCCATCGGCTCGAAGGTTCCGGCGCCCGGCATCGGCTTCTCGATCGGCGAAGACCGCATGGTGATGATTCTCGAAGAATCGAACCCGGATCGCTTCCAGCCGGCCGTGGATGTGTTCCTGGCGCCCATGGGGGAAGCCGCCGAACAACACGCCGGAGCGCTGGCGGCCGAGCTGCGATCGCTGGGATTCTCCGTCGAACGCTCGGCGGACCGCAAGCTGAAGCGGGCTCTGGAGGTTGCCAACAAGACCGGCGCGCGGTACACGCTGATCCTGGGCGATGATGAAGTCAGCACGGGGACGTATTCATTAAAGGACATGGCGTCCGGGGAGCAAGTGAAGCTAAAACGCTCCGAGCTCGCGGCGCGCATCAAGTCAAATTAGAAAATGGAACAAGTATCTCTAGACTTTTTAGGCGAGCTGCGCCGGACACACACCTGTGGCGAGCTTCGTGCAACCGACGCGGGTAAACGCGCGATTTTGATGGGCTGGGTTCATCGCCGCCGTGACCTGGGTGGCGTCCTGTTCATTCACCTGCGCGATCGTGACGGCGTCACGCAACTGGTTTTTCGTTCCGACGGCGACCCGGCGGTGCACTCCAAAGCCGAGTTGCTCGGCGCGGAATACGTGATCGCCGTGGAAGGCATTGTCGAGCGCCGCGCGGATGACACGGTCAATGCAGCTATCGAGACCGGCGGAGTTGAAGTGGTGGTCGATAAAATCTGGATTCTCAACACTTCCAAGACGCCGCCGTTTCCCATGGAAGAAAACGTCGACGTTAAGGAAGACGCCCGCTTGAAGTATCGCTACGTCGACCTGCGCCGCCCGCACATGCAGCGCAACATTATCTTGCGCTCCAAGATGACCTTCGCCGTGCGCGAGGTTCTGACCAAGATGGGATTCCTGGAGATCGAAACGCCGTTTATGACCCGCTCGACGCCCGAAGGCGCGCGCGATTACCTGGTTCCCAGCCGCGTCAATCCAGGGAAATTCTATGCTCTCCCGCAATCGCCGCAAATCTTCAAGCAACTGCTGATGGTGGCCGGATTCGAGAAATACTTCCAGATCGTCCGCTGCTTCCGCGACGAGGATCTGCGCGCGGACCGCCAGCCCGAATTCACGCAAATCGATCTGGAAATGTCCTTCCCACAGCAGGAACGCATCTATGAAGTGATCGAGCCGCTGATCGGGGCGGCGTGCAAAGTGGCCGGCTACGACGTGCCTGCGAAGTTTCCGCGCCTGACCTACGCGCAGGCCATGCATGCTTACGGAAGCGATAAACCCGATTTGCGCATTCCCCAATTCCATTGCGTCGAAGATCTGTTTCCCGGCGGGGGACTGACACCCGAAGGATTGCCGCTGGTGGCGATTCGCATTCCCAAGGTCGGCCAGATTAGCCGCAAGGAACGCGACGATCTCAAGGCGTTCGGCCAGGAGCGCGGGCTGCGCGTGTATGACGATCCCAAGCGCCTGGATCGCGATTTTCCGGAGCAGATGACCGCGGTGCGTTCACGAATCGGCGCCGCCGATGAAGACTTGCTGCTCCTGGCGGGTTGGGGAGGAGAACCGAAAGGCCCCAAGCCGGAAGAAACCGTGCTGCTGGCGTGCGGACATCTGCGTCTGTTCGCCGCGCAGAAGTACGCCGACAAGCACAAGCTGCTGGACCCGCAAAATTTCCGATTCCTGTGGGTCGTCGACTTCCCCATGTTCGAATGGGACGAGGAAGAAAAGCGCTGGAACGCCGCGCATCATCCGTTTACATCGGTGCACGATGAAGATCTTGGAAAACTCACTACCGATCCGGCCCGTTGCCGCGCGAAATCGTACGATCTGGTCCTGAACGGAACCGAGCTGGGCTCCGGCTCGATTCGTATTCATCGCCAGGACGTGCAGTCGAAGGTATTTTCGGCCCTTAGCTTCAGTGAGGAAGAAGCCCGCAAACGGTTCGGGTTCCTGCTGGAAGCTCTGGAGTACGGGGCGCCGCCGCATGGCGGTATCGCGCTGGGGCTCGACCGGCTGGTGATGATTCTGGCCGGGGAAACGTCCATCCGGGAAGTGATTCCCTTCCCCAAGACGGCCAAAGGCACGGATCTGATGTGCGACGCTCCCAGCGAAGTTCCCGAGCGCAACTTGCGGGAATTGGGAATCGCGATTCGGAAACCCTAGATCATTCGCTGCGTAATGCCACCATCGGGTCCAGTTTCGACGCCCGATGCGCAGGAAAGTATGCCGCGCTGAGCGCGACCGCGACGAGTATCCCGATCGCCAATGCCAGCGTAAGGGGATCTTGGGGAGTCACGCCGAAAAGCTGACTGGTGACGATGCGCGACGCCGCGTAAGCCAGTCCCGCACCGAGCGCCAGTCCGGCGATGACCATTCTGGTAGTCTCGCGAAGCACCATCGCGATGACGCGGGCCGGCCGGGCTCCCAGCGCGATGCGGATGGCGATTTCGCTCTTTCGGCGGGCGATGCCATACGACAATACCCCGTATAGGCCAATGGCGGCAAGAGTGAGAGCGACGGTGCCGAACGCGACGGCAATCTGTGCGACTGCTCGGTCTTGAGCCGTCAAGGGGGTCATCTGCTCTTCGATGGA
>Ga0207694_10005131_pt1 | contig 10107 bp, 8 predicted proteins | sample KBSC34metaG_FD_184353 | JGI IMG/M metagenome (GOLD analysis project Ga0207694, IMG submission 184353) | Corn rhizosphere microbial communities from Kellogg Biological Station, Michigan, USA - KBS C3-4 metaG (SPAdes) (version 2) | ecosystem: Host-associated > Plants > Roots > Rhizosphere > Soil...
CCTTGACGTCTTCCATGATATGGAACTTCACCGCCTTTTCGAGGAATTTGTCATCGGTCATCATTCCGTATTTAACAAATAACCCGAGGCTCTCCCACTTCTCTTCGAATTCCTTCCTTTCTTTGTTGAAGATATCCTCCAGTTTGTCCGCGACTTTCTTCGTTATGTGATTGTTGATCTTCTTCACATTGGGGTCCCCCTGCAGATAGCTGCGGCTGACGTTCAGAGGAATATCCGGACTGTCGATCACACCGTGCAGCAGCATCAGGAACTCGGGAACGATATCCTTTACCTCATCCGTGACAAAGACCTGATTGCTGTACAGCTGGATCTTGTCCTTCTGTATCTCATAGCTCTGTTTGATCTTCGGGAAATAAAGGATACCGGTGAGATTGAAGGGATAGTCGACATTGAGGTGTATCCAGAAAAGAGGCGCCTCACCGTATGGGTACAGCTCCTTGTAAAAATCCTGATAGTCCTGGGTGCTGAGCTCGCTCGGCTTCCTGGTCCATGCCGGCTGCGGATTATTGATCTGCTCCCCTTCGAACCGGATCGCTACGGGAAGAAACCTACAGAATTTTCGGAGGGTTGCGCTGATACGCTCTGCTTCGAGGAACTCCAGACTCTCCTCATTGATATGGAGAACGATGTCAGTCCCCCTTTCCGCCTTCTCGGCGTCTTCCAGAGAATATTCCGGACTGCCGTCGCATTCCCATTTCACCGCCTGCGCACCTTCCCTGTAGCTTCTGGTAATGACGTCCACCCGCTCGCTCACCATAAAGGAAGAATAGAACCCAAGCCCAAAATGGCCGATAATATTGGCCTCGTTCTGCCCCTTGTACTTATTCAGGAACTCTTCCGCGCCGCTAAAAGCCACCTGATTGAGGTATTTGTCAACCTCTTCGGCCGTCATACCGACCCCCTTGTCGGAGATGGTGATCGTCTTATTCTCCTTATCTAGTTGAATATCAATAGTCAAATCCCCCAACTCGCCCTTGGCCTCTCCGATGGAGGACAGGGTCCTCAGCTTCTGAGTCGCGTCTACTGCATTGCTAACCAATTCTCTGATAAAAATATCGTGTTCACTGTACAGGAACTTCTTTATGATAGGAAAGATATTTTCCGTCTGGACGCGAATACTCCCTTTTTGCATTTGACAAATTTTTTATGGCTCGGATCAAACAAAATGCCATTTAGCTTTTTCTGACACACTGTCAATCATCCGGCCGGCTTTCGTCCGCCGATCCCTCGCCCCACGCCTGATCCCGGCCTTTACGACCCCTCAAAATTCCTTGTTCTTTCCCCAAAATACCCTACCTTTGCAGCCCATTTGTATTTTTTCTAATTTTTAAACAAAAACAGGGATCATGAACAATTATGAATTGATGGTGATTTTTACCCCTGTGCTTTCTGAGGAGGACTACAAAGCCGCTCAGAAAAAATACGCTTCTTTCGTCAAGGATAATGGCGGCGAAGTGGTGCACGAAAATCCCTGGGGTCTGAAATCACTGGCGTATCCCATCCAGAAAAAAACTACCGGTTTGTACTGGGTTCTGGAGTACAGTGCGCCATCCGACTTCAATGAGAAGCTGAAGATCCAGATTCTCCGCGACGAAACCGTGTTACGTTTCATGCACACAAAACTCGATAAATACGCCGTCGAGTACAATGCCAAAAAGAGAAGCGGCGTACCTACAGGAACCGAAAAAGTTGGGGCTTAATCATGGCAAAAGCAAACGAGATCAAGTATCTGACGGCCATTAAGCCGGAGAAACGCGCCAAGAAATTCTGCCGTTTCAAGAAATACGGTATCAAGTACATCGACTACAAGGATGCCGAGTTTCTCAAGAAATTTCTGAACGAGCAGGGTAAACTGTTACCCCGCCGTATCACCGGTAACTCCCTGAAATATCAGCGGAAAGTATCCGATGCGGTGAAAAAAGCCCGTCAGATGGCACTACTGCCGTACGTAACAGACCTTTTAAAGTAACCTCACCCTAACCCCTTTCCCACGGAAGGGGGGGACAGTCCGGCGCTGGCGCCCTACGGTTCAACCGCAACGGATTGGGACAACGGTGAACAAACAAAACAAAATGGAAGTCATTTTAATTCAAGACGTGGACAACCTGGGTTCAGCACACGAAAAGGTGAGCGTGAAGAATGGTTATGCCCGTAACTACCTGATCCCCCGGAAATTGGCTGTAGAAGCCAATCCTTCCAACCTGAAACAGCTGGAAGAAAGGATGAAGCAGCTGAAAAAGAAAGAGGCGAAAATGATGGCCGAGGTCAACAAGGTGATCGAAGTCCTGAAAGCCGCTCCCCTTAAGATCGGCGCCAAAACAGGTACCAGCGGTAAGATCTTCGGCAGCGTAACCTCCGTCCAGATCGCCCGCGCTATCCGCGATCAAAAGGGTTACGATATCGATCGCCGCAGGATCCACATCCTTGATGAAGTAAAGGAGCTGGGTACCTTTAAGGCAAAGGTCGATTTTGGTAATAGCAACGAGACAGAAGTGGAATTCGAAGTGACTGCAGAGTAAGTCTTCTAGTATTATCTACTTATACTTGAAAGCCCGTGAATAAATCACGGGCTTTCTTATTAATTGATAGAAAATAGATCAAATTCGTTAAAAAACGTCAAAAACAGGATACACAAAATCGTTTTTTCAGACGGATAAAACCCGCTGAAATCCTGACCAATCCTAAATCCTGGCAAATTTTGCTAAAATTTAAATAAGTAATAAAAAACCTTATCTTTACAATAGCTCTATTGTTTATTGGCCGTATTGTGTGCTGTCGTAACTTTCTTTCCAGTCAGATCCCTCAGTTCATCCTACTATCAATAGAGTAGAGTAAGTTTTTTTCATTTTTTAATTTTTTGTACAATGAACATTTATGTAGGCAACCTCTCCTGGCAAATGACCGATGAGGATCTCAGGAACCTTTTTGAACAACACGGCACTGTTGCTTCCGCCAAAATCGTTAAAGACAAAGTTTCCGGCCGTAGCAAAGGCTTCGGTTTCGTTGAAATGGAAGACGACGGCGAAGCGCAGCAGGCTATCACTAACCTGTACGACAGCGAAGTGATGGGCCGCAAGATCATCGTAAACGAATCACAGCCTAAGCAACAAGGCGGTGGCGGCGGTGGCTTCAAAAAGAGAAGCTTCGGCGGCGGCGGTGGCGGCGGAGGTTACAAGAAAGGTGGATACGACCGCGGCGGCGGTGGCGGCTACAACAGGGATTATTAATTAATGCAATCAATATATCTCTTTGTCAAAATCCTTTCCACCCGGAAAGGATTTTTTCTTGCCCATTGCTCACTTCTTTATTAGGACATTTTAATCCTGGCTAAAACATTAAACCTTTATCTTAGGCCAAACAAAAAACTTGTTTGCCTTATGCATCGCAGAAAATTCATCCAGGATATTTCCCTGGCTACTGCCGGGTTGACCATCATTAACTTTCCCGTTCGTGGCAAAATGGCACCCAGCAACAAGGTCATCCTGGGCGTCATGGGCGTCAACAGCCGCGGCGCCTATCTGGCAAAATCTTATTCCCAGCTGCCAAATGTAGAAGTAGCCTACATCTGCGATGTGGAAGAAAAAGCCCTTCACAACGGATTGGATGCACTGAAAGATGCACCTCGCAAACCCACTATCATAAAGGACATCCGCAAACTCGTCGAACAAAAAGATCTCGACGCACTGATCATCGCCGCACCCGATCACTGGCACGCACCTGCCGCCCTGATGGGCGCCGCTCACGGCAAGCATGTCTATGTCGAAAAACCCTGCGGACAAAATCCTTACGAAGGTGAGCTCTTATCAAAAGCCATCAGCCAATATGGACGCCATATTCAAATGGGTAACCAGCGCCGCTCCATGCCCACTCTTATCGAAGCCGCGCAACAGGTGAAGAATGGTGCTATCGGCAAACCCTACTTTGCCAAAGCCTGGTACGCCAACAACAGAAAGCCCATCGGATACGGCAAAAAAATTCCCGTGCCTGCAACCCTTGACTTCGAGCTCTGGCAGGGTCCTGCCCCGCGCCGTGATTATCAGGATAACCTGGTTCATTACAACTGGCATTGGTTCTGGCATTGGGGTACAGGAGAAGCCTGTAACAACGGTACTCATGAGATAGACTGCTGCAGGTGGTTTCTCGGCGTCGATTATCCGCAAAAGGTCACTTCCTCCGGCGGTCGCTACGCATACAAAGACGATTGGGAAACACCCGATACCCAGGTAGCCTGTTTTGAATTCCCCGATGGCAAGGCCATCACCTGGGAAAGCCGCAGCTGCAATAACTTTGGCGTGGAAGGCGCCGGCAGAGGTTTCATTATCTATGGAGAAAAGGGAACGCTCGTCAATCTCGGCGGCGGCGACTACAAGATATTCGATGAGAAGAACAAGCTGGTAAAAGAAGTAAAGTCTGAAGTAGTGGCAGATCCTACCAATCCCGTCAGTGCCAGCGGCAACCTCGATCTATATCACTTTGACAATTTTATAAAGGCAGTCAGAGGCGAAGCATCCCTGAACTCACCCGTCAACGAGGCTTCGAAAAGCGTACTGCTTTGCCATCTTGCCAACATCGCTCAACGCACCTCAGGTGTTTTGCATTGCGATCCGGCCAATGGACATATCCTCAACGACACCGCAGCAGCAGCGCTTTGGCGTCGTACATACGAGAAGGGCTGGGAACCGAAGATTTGATTCCTCTGCTCGTTTATCGATCTTCTCCCCTCGTTACAGCGTCCTGATCTTAATGCTCCGGTAGCTCACCTCATTGCCGTGGTCCTGCAGCAGGATATAACCTTGTGGAGCTTCTCCGAAGTTCTTCCATACTTTGTATTTGCTGATGGCAACCAGGTCACGGAATGCCTGCGAACCTCTTTCATATTCCAATACCTTGACGCCATTCAGATAATGCTCTACATGATTGTTGGGATATACGACGATCCGGCCCGTATTCCATTTTCCCATGGGATGGATAAAACGCTTCTGTTTATTGGCCTTTATCAGATCGTATAAGGAAGCCATGGTACGGTCTCCATCGCGGCCCAGCTTCGCATCCGGGTGCAGTGTGTCATCCAGCACCTGGTATTCCAGTCCAATGGCTGATCCGGAATTGTTCTCGGACAAGGTGACAAAATATTTCACACCGCTGTTGGCGCCGGGCGTGAGCAGGAAGTCAAAAGAAAGGTCAAAAGCCTTATACTCATCCGTAGTCACGATATCGCCGCCATTGGCAGACTCTTTTCCTTCCGAGGATATCACTTTCATGACGCCATCTCCGACAACCCATCCCTTTTCAGGAAAGGTCTTTTTATAAGCGCCTACCCATCCTTTGGAGCTATGTCCGTCGAATAGCAATTTCCAGCCGCTTTTCTTTTCATAATTTATCAGCGTATTGGGGATATTGTTCACTACATAGATGCCTGTGGGGAAAGGCATGGGCTTTACAGGGGCTGTCTGGATACGGATGTTTTTAAAATATACTTTCTCGCCGGAAAGCTCCTGTTTCCCCACTGCATGTACCTGGAGACCGATGAATCCTTGTTGATCTACTGTGTCTACCAGGTAGGCCACCGGCACATTATTGATCCAGGTCTTCATCTCATGGCCGATACATTCCACCCGGATATGATTGAACTGGCCGATCTTCAATGCAGACTGCGCTTCGGGGTGAAGAGAGCCCGGATACAACCAGTCTCTTCTTCCTTCGTCGTAGATGCCTCCCGACCAGCGGCGGGAAGAAGGATCTATCTCCAGCTGGCAGCCATATACAAGTCCTTTTCCTTCATGCCCCGCGGGATTGTAATGACTTCTCACCTGTACGCCTGAATTGGCAGTGGTATCATCTATCTTGATATCCATTTCCAGGGCGAAGTCTCCATATTCTTTTTCAGTAACAAGAAATGTATTGCCAGAGCCAAATACAGTGGTGCCGACGATGACGCCGTTCTCCACTTTATACTCAGCAGTACCCGCCAGTCTTTTCCAGCCATTCAGGGTCTTTCCATCAAATAAATTGGTCCACCCCGTCTGGGCATATACGCCGGCTGTAGAGCCAATGATCATGATTGCTAATAAGGTCTTCTTCATATGCAAGGAAAATTTATAAAAAGTTATAATCGGCAGACCATTTTTCGATGCCATGTCCATACAGTGCCTGGTTGGCCAGATGAACACAGCACGCTGTCGTGGCGCCGGTAAATACATTGGATGCAGGCAGCTGTCCCTTCAGGATACTTTGATAAAGATCCTGGAATGCATACCATGTGCCATCCTTCAATTTCTCCTTCATGATAGGTATGCCCCCATCCTTGTTCCATTCTATTTTGGTGGCGCCCGTGACGCCATCCACCGTAGAAAGTTCCTTCTTTGTTTCCGGTTCAGGATAAAAGACACCATCGTTCACCAGCAGGGACACCATGCCCTTTGTCCCTTTGATCTTGAATACATATCCTTCGTGGGAGTTGCCGCAGGTAGCGCCGAAATTACCTACCATGCCGGCCTGCCCATAGCGCAGCATCACCTGCACATTGTCGTAGGTTTCACGACCGTCATTATAAAAGTCGATGCCTCCCGTACCAAACACTTCGTTGGGATGTGTATTGAAGGCCCAGTTGATAAAATCGATCTGGTGTGACAGGAGCTCCGCTGCCAATCCTCCTGAATATTCTTTGTACATCCGCCAGTTGATCTTTCTCTCGAGAGAGGGGTCGGGCACCGGCCTGCGCCAGTTCCAGTTCCTGTCCCAGCGGCAGTCTATCTGTGTTACCTTACCCAGGTAACCTTTTTCGATCATATCCTTTACTCTGAAGTATAAGGGGCTGTACCGGTACTGATGTCCCACTTGCAGCACCTGTTTTGGATGTTGTTTTGCTTTGGCCACCAGTTGCAGCGCCTGTGGAATATTATAGGTCATCGTTTTTTCCAGGTAGACATGTTTACCTGCGCTGAGAGCGTCGATAGCCACTTGATAGTGGACATTCAGCGGGACAGCAATGACCACTGCCGTTATATCCTTTTTATCCAGCAATTGATGGTAGTCCGTGTATTCCGTAAAGCTGCCCAGTTTTCTTGTTTCAGCAAGACGAAAATCCAACACGTCGCAAACGCCGGCAATATGGAACAGTTCAGGCATCTGCAGCAGGATGCTCATTATGCCTTTCCCCCTGTCGCCACAGCCGATGACCCCGATTTTGATCGGTTCATTTTCAGCAGCAAAAGCCTTTAGCAATCCATTATTTAGAAGGAGCCCCCCGGCAAGCGCTCCAGCATGTTGTATAAATCGCCGTCTTAGCATTCCATCAGATTGGAAGACTAAGATAACGCTTCAGGGGTATAGTAATACATTAAAAGATTTGGAAGTTGCGGAAACGATTGCACCTTCTTTATTCCGGTAGATAAAAAAAGCAGCCAGGTCCTTTCTTTCTTCAACAAATTGCATTGCTTTTTTCAGTCCCATCAGCATAAGCACATTGTCATAGGCGTCGGCGGTGATAGCACGCGAGGCGAATACGGTTACGCTTATTAGTTCATTGTCTGAAGGCCATCCGGTGCGAGGGTCAATGGTGTGGCTAAACTTTTTGCCGTCACGTTCATGAAAAGCCCGGTAGTTACCCGAAGTAGTGACGGCGCCGCTGTCGAAGGAGATTACCTGCTCGATCACCTGTTCTCCATCCCTACCCCTGACCTGTTCCTTCATTCCATCCCCCATCCCCTCGTTCACTCCCGCACCATCCGGCGCCTCGATACCCACCCGCATGCGTTCTCCCGATGGCTGTTTGCGACCTTTGACGCGGAGTTCACCGCCCAGTTCCACCAGGTAGTTGGTGATATGATGTTGTTCCAGGAAGTCAGCCAGTACGTCCACGCTGTATCCCTGGGCGATGCCGTCCAGGTCGATGTGTACGCAGGGTTTTGCTTTCATGAGATAGTTCCCTTTTATGGACAGCAGTCCCGATCCGATACAGGGAAGGATCTTGCGGATCCTGACGGAGTCAGGGTATTCGTCCGGTTGATGGGCGCTAAAGCCCCAGGCTTCCACGAGGGGTTGAACGGTGATATCGAAAAGACCCCCGGTTTGTCTCCAGACGTCGAGGGATTGGTTTACGACAGCTTTTAGATGCTCATCCATTTGGATGATGCTGTCGGTGCGATTGAACTGACAGATCAATGAGTACGGTTTATACAGGGATAGCGAGCTATCTAACTTGTCCAGGATGCTGTCGATCTGGCTGGAGAGGATGGTGCTGTCATTATTATAATAGGTAATGTGCCAGGTGGTGCCTTGTGCGTGTCCGGAGAGATGGAAGGTTCGAGGAGAGGGAGAGGGTAAGTAGAGAGGGGGAGCCGACAAATAAAGCAGGAAGAACCATTTCATTTTGTAAATATATATACTCCATTCACCTATGGGCAAAAAAAAGCCCCGTAGTAAAACTACAGGGCTTCAATGAATATGGCAGCTACCTACTCTCCCGCATTGTGGTGCAGTACCATCGGCCATGAGGGGCTTAACTTCTCTGTTCGGTATGGGAAGAGGTGAACACCCTCGGCAAAACCACCATAAGATCATGGGTCATATTGACCATAATAATGTCATATTGGGAGGTTGTAATACAAAGTGAAAAAAAATTAAAGCATACGGGCAATTAGTACTACTCGGCTTTACTGTTACCAGTTTTATACCTGTAGCCTATCAACGTCATAGTCTCTGACGACCCTTAAAAGAAAACTCATCTTGTGGAAGGTTTCACGCTTAGATGCTTTCAGCGTTTATCCTGTCCGTACATAGCTACTCTGCACTGCACCTGGCGGCACAACAGATACACCAGCGGTACGTACGACCCGGTCCTCTCGTACTAAGGTCATGTCCACTCAATTTTCTAACGCCCATCACAGATAGGGACCGAACTGTCTTGCGACGTTCTGAACCCAGTTCACGTGCCACTTTAATCGGCGAACAGCCGAACCCTTGGGACCTTCTCCAGCCCCAGGATGTGACGAACCGACATCGAGGTGCCAAACCTCCCCGTCGATATGAGCTCTTGGGGGAGATCAGCCTGTTATCCCCGGAGTACCTTTTATCCTTTGAGCGACGGCCCTTCCATACAGAACCGCCGGATCACTTTAGCCAGCTTTCGCTCCTGCTCGGCATGTATGCCTCACAGTCAAGCACCCTTATACTAATGCGCTCTTCGTACGATTACCAACCGTACTGAGGGTACCTTTGCAAGCCTCCGTTACACTTTAGGAGGCGACCACCCCAGTCAAACTACCCACCATGCACTGTTCCCCGCAAGGGGTTAGACTCTAAATCAAAGAAGGTTGGTATTTCAACGACCTCTCCACAATGGCTAGCGCCACTGCTTCGTAGAGTCCCAACTATTCTACACATCCGTAATTCAAAATCAATGCAAAGTTGTAGTGAAGGTTCACGGGGTCTTTCCGTCCCGTGACGGGTAACCGGCATCTTCACCGATACTACAATTTCACCGGGCTCGTGGAGGAGACAGTGTTCAACTCATTAGACCATTCGTGCAGGTCGGAACTTACCCGACAAGGAATTTCGCTACCTTAGGACCGTTATAGTTACGGCCGCCGTTTACTGGGGCTTCAGTCAGAAGCTTTGGCTTGCGCCGAACATCCTTCCTTAACCTTCCAGCACCGGGCAGGTATCAGGCTCTATACGTCATCTTACGATTTTGCAGGGCCCTGTGTTTTTGTTAAACAGTTGGTTGAACCATTTTACTGAGGCCTACCGAAGTAGGCTGGCTTTATCCCGAAGTTACAGCCACAATTTGCCTAGTTCCTTCTCCACGGCTCACCCGAGCGCCTTAGAATATTCTTCTCGTCTACCTGTGTCGGTTTGCGGTACGGGCCGCTTTAGCCTAACCTTAGAGGTTTTTCTCGGCAGCTATTAGATCACTCAATCGGCCCGAAGGCCTCATATACTTTCGTATTTCGCCATCAATTACGGATTTGCCTGTAAAAGATATAGCTACGTACTTAAACGTGGAATTCCGTATCCATCGTGCGATGTTCACTTCTGCGTCACCCCATCGAAACTAAAGCGGGTACTGGAATATTAACCAGTTTT
>Ga0207694_10005134_pt1 | contig 10105 bp, 5 predicted proteins | sample KBSC34metaG_FD_184353 | JGI IMG/M metagenome (GOLD analysis project Ga0207694, IMG submission 184353) | Corn rhizosphere microbial communities from Kellogg Biological Station, Michigan, USA - KBS C3-4 metaG (SPAdes) (version 2) | ecosystem: Host-associated > Plants > Roots > Rhizosphere > Soil...
CGACGCCATTCCGAAACAGCAGTTGGATACGCAGACGGCTTTGGTTGCGCAGTATCAAGCCGCGATCAAGCAGGATACCGCCAACGTCGACAACGCCAAGCTGCAACTGACGTACGCGAAGGTCACAGCGCCCATTTCGGGTGTCGTAGGCTTGCGCCTGGTGGATCCAGGCAACATCGTCCATGCTTCCGATTCCAACGGCATGATTGTGATCACCCAGCTCCAGCCGATCACCGTGCTGTTTACCATCCCCGAGGACAACCTCCCTCAGGTCACGCAGAAGCTTCGAGCCGGCGCGCATCTGACAGTGGATGCCTACAACCGCGACAGTTCCAAAAAACTGGCATCCGGGATGCTCACCACGCTCGATAACCAGATCGACAACTCCACCGGCACTTCGAAGCTCAAGGCGGTCTTCGATAACACGGATAATTCGCTGTTCCCCCAGCAATTTGTCAATATTCGCCTGCTAGTGGATACGCTGGGCAATCAACTCGTGGTCCCCAACGTAGCCGTTCAAAATGGCCAGCAGGGCACCTTCGTCTATGTCGTGGATGACAATTCCAAAGTGCATTTGAAACCCGTTCAAGTGGGCATCACGACCGATAAGGTAGCCGACATTCTCAACGGCATCACGGATGGCGATCGTGTGGTCATCGATGGAACCGACAGGCTGATCGAAGGCGGCCAAGTCAGAGTGCGGAAGGCCGGAGAATTGGACAACCCGCCCGGCTATGACGATAGTGGCGGTGGGAACGGAAAAGGAAAGGGTGCCCGCGGGAAAAATGGCAAACAGGGAGGAGGCGCCACGCAGTGAGCCCCTCCCGGATCTTCATCCTGAGGCCGGTGGCCACCTCATTGATGATGGCGGGTGTAGTGCTGGTCGGTTTCGTTGCGTTCCGGCAACTGCCTGTCTCGGCGCTACCTCAGGTCGATTACCCGACCATGCAAATCCAGACGTTCTACCCCGGCGCTAGCCCGGAAGTGGTTACGTCTTCGATCACTGCGCCGCTCGAAAAACAGTTCGGGCAGGTGCCCGGCCTGACGCAGATGACGTCGATCAGTTCTTTCGGGAGTTCGCTGATCACGCTGCAATTCTCGCTGGATCTCAACATCGATATCGCCGAGCAGGAGGTGCAGGCCGCTATCAACGCGGCCACGTCCTTCCTTCCCACCAATCTCCCGGTTCCGCCGGTTTACAGCAAAACGAATCCCGCTGACGCGCCGATCCTGACGCTGGCGCTTACATCCTCAACTGTGCCGCTGCCCAAAGTCGAAGAGCTGGCGGAAACGCGCATGGCGCAGCGAATTTCGCAACTCAAGGGAGTTGGGATGGTGAGCATCAGCGGCGGGCAGCGTCCAGCCGTTCGGGTGCAAGCGAATCCCACTGCGCTCGCATCGTATGGCTTGAGCATGGAGACTCTGCGAACCGCGCTGGGCAGCGCCAATGTGAACCAGGCCAAAGGCAATTTCGACGGACCGGATCAAGCCTGGACCATCAATGACAACGATCAGCTTCAGGCTGGCGCGCAATATGGTCCGATCATCATTGCCTATCGCAACGGCGCGCCCATTCGTATTCGCGATGTGGCCACCGTCATTGACGGCGTGGAAAATACCAAGCTCGCCGCCTGGGTGAATGCCGATCAGGCCATCGTTCTGAATATTCAGCGGCAGCCCGGCACCAATATTATTAGCGTCGTGGATACCGTGCAGGCGCTCCTTCCTCAAATTGAGAATTCCTTGCCGAACGGGATCAACGTCCGGACTATTTCCGACCGTACGACCACGATCCGCGCATCGGTGCAAGACGTCGAGTTCGAATTGATGCTGACCACCGGGCTGGTCGTCCTGGTTATTTTTCTGTTCCTGCGCAGCGCTTCGGCCACGATTATTCCGGGCATCGCCGTGCCTCTGTCCCTGGTGGGTACCTTCGCCGTTATGTACATGCTGGGATACAGCCTGGACAACCTTTCGCTCATGGCGCTCACGATTTCCACGGGCTTCGTCGTGGATGACGCCATCGTGATGATCGAAAACATCTCGCGTTATATCGAGATGGGCTATGCCCCCATGGAAGCCGCGCTCAAGGGATCGGCCGAAATCGGATTCACCATCGTGTCACTGACCGTTTCGCTGATCGCCGTGCTGATTCCGCTGCTGTTCATGGCGGATATCGTGGGCCGGCTGTTCCGCGAATTCGCCGTCACGCTCGCGGTGACCATCGTATTCTCGGCATTTGTTTCGCTGACGCTGACGCCCATGATGGCGGGCCGGATTCTGAAGCACCATCCGGAATCCGAACAGGGACGACTGTACCGCTGGTCGGAATGGTGCTTCGTCAAGACCATCGAGGTGTACGGCCGGATGGTTCGCGTGGTATTGCGTCATCAGCCCCTGACGCTGCTCGTGGCGGCAGGCACCGTGGCCCTCACGGCGTACCTTTATATCGTCGTCCCCAAAGGGTTCTTCCCCGTGCAGGATACCGGCGCCATCCTGGGGATTTCACAGGCGCCCGAGACGGTTTCGTTTCCCGCCATGTCCGGGCTCCAGCAGAGACTGGTCCAGGTGATCCGCCAGGATCCGGCAGTGGACAATCTCACTTCCTTCATCGGCGCCGATGGCGTGAACACCACGATGAATAGCGGCCGGATCCAGATCACGCTGAAGCCTCTGGAGCAACGCGCCGGCGTTTCCGCGGTCGATGTGATCCGGCGGCTGCAACCGAAGGTGCAGGAAGTGACGGGCATCGAGCTTTACATGCAGCCTGTGCAGGACCTGACCGTGGAAGACCGTATCAGCCGGACTCAATATCAGTACGCGCTCGATGCGCCCGACAAAGCTCTGCTGGATCTGTGGGCTCCGCGCCTGGTGGAGCGCATGAAGGCGCTGCCGGAGCTGCGCGATGTGGCGAGCGATCAGCAGAACAACGGTCTCGGGCTGTACGTCGATATCGATCGCGACACAGCGGGCAGGCTAGGCATCACTCCCCAGAACGTCGACGACGCGCTCTACGATTCTTTCGGCCAGCGTCAGGTATCGACCATCTACACGCAGACCAATCAGTTCCATGTGATTCTCGAAGTGGCGCCCCAGTTCCGGCAGGATAAAGGCGCGCTGACGGACATGTACGTGCCGATCGGATCGGCGTCCGCCAATCTCGCATCGACCATCGCACTAGCCGGAACCAACACCGCGCTCACAGGTGCGGCGGCGCTCGCGCCCGCTCCACTCAGAGGGCTGGTACACGCGGCGAATATTCCGTCTCCCATCGCGATTAACCACCAGAGCCAGTTCCCCATGGTGACACTTTCCTTCAATCTGGCGCCCGGAGCGTCGCTCGGGGCGGCCGTGGAGCATATCCGGCAGGTCACGCAGGCCCTAAACATGCCGGCCAGTATCGAGCCCAGCTTCCAGGGAACGGCCCACGCATTCGAATCATCGCTGGCCAATGAGTCCATCTTGATCCTGGCAGCCATCGTCACCGTGTACATCGTGCTCGGCGTGCTGTATGAGAGCTTCATCCACCCCATCACGATTCTTTCCACGCTGCCGTCAGCGGGAGTGGGTGCGATCCTGGCCCTGGTTCTGTTTAAGAAAGATCTGGATGTCATCGCGCTGATCGGAATCATTCTTCTAATCGGCATTGTGAAAAAGAACGCCATCATGATGATCGACTTCGCGCTCGAAGCCGAGCGCAATGAGGGCATGTCGCCGGAAGAAGCAATCTACCAGGCCTGCCTCCTGCGTTTTCGCCCGATCATGATGACCACCATGGCCGCGCTGCTGGGCGCCGTGCCGCTCGCCTTCGGGAGCGGCGTTGGATCCGAGCTGCGAAAGCCGCTAGGCATCTGCATCATCGGCGGACTGATGGTCAGCCAGGTGTTAACTCTTTTCACGACGCCGGTGATTTATTTGTTCTTCGGACGGATCTCAGCCTGGTTCGGCCGGTCCCGTAGTTCCGAAGAACCTGATCAGCTTCTTCCCGCCGAATTGACCTAAGGCTGAAGTGTATGAGTATTTCGACGCCATTCATTCACAGACCGGTGGCCACCACGCTGCTGCTGATAGCCCTTACCATGGCCGGCGGAATCGCCTATACACTCTTGCCTGTTTCGGCACTCCCGGAAGTTGATTTTCCCACCATCCAGGTTCGCGCCGGTCTGCCGGGGGCCAGTCCCGAAGTGATGGCGGCGTCCGTAGCGACACCCCTCGAGAAGCAGTTCACGCGCATTGCGGGCGTCACCGAAATGACGTCGCAGAGCAACGTCGGATCCGCCCAGATCGTACTCCAATTCGACCTGAGCCGCGATATCAACGCGGCCGCGCGGGAGGTACAAGCAGCCATTAACTCCTCGGTCGGATTTCTTCCCTCGAATCTTCCCTCTCTCCCGACCTATCGAAAAATCAATCCAGCCGACCAGCCGATCTTGCTGATGACACTCGAGTCGGACGTAGTACCCAGGCCGCAGTTGTACGACATCGCCTCTTCGGTGTTTGCGCAGAAACTGGCGCAGGTCCAAGGGGTCGGCCAGGTTCAGGTGGGGGGCAGCTCGCTTCCCGCGGTTCGCGTCGAAGTAAATCCGCAGCCGCTCTCCGACTACAACGTCGGCCTGGATCAGGTCGGCACGTTCCTCCAGAGCGCCAATGCCAACCGGCCGAAAGGGTCAGTCGCCAACAACGAGGCCGACATTCCCATCTATACCAGCGACCAGCTCTTCTTGGCGAAGGATTACAAGGATCTTGTGGTTGTTTACCGCAACGGCGCGCCGGTCCGGCTGTCGGATCTTGGCCGCGTCATTGACGCGAATGAGGATGTGCGGAACCTCGGCATTGTAAACGGCAACCCGATGGTGCAGATCCAGATCAACCGCCAGCCGAACGCCAATGTCGTCGATACCGTCGCGCGGATCAAAGCTTTGATGCCGCAGTTTGAGGCCCAGCTTCCGCCGACCGTCCGTTTCAAGATCGCCAGTGACCGCACAATCACGACGCGCGATTCCCTACGGGATGCTCAGCGCAACATGGTCATCTCCATCGGGCTGGTGATTTTCGTGGTGTTTCTTTTCCTGCGCAGCGGCTGGTCGACGTTCATTCCGAGCATATCCGTGCCGGTGTCTATCATCGCCACGTTCGGCGCGATGTATTTGATCGGGTACACCCTGGACAATCTTTCGATCATGGCGCTGACTATTGCGACGGGATTCGTGGTCGACGACGCGATTGTGGTTATCGAAAATATTACACGGCACCTCGAAAGCGGTATGAAACCGATGCAGGCTGCCCTCCAGGGAGCCCAAGAGATCGGGTTCACTGTTTTATCGATGAGCATCTCACTCATTGCTGTCTTCATTCCTATCCTGATGATGAGTGGCGTGGTGGGACGTCTGTTCCGCGAATTTGCCGTCGTGCTTTCCGTCGCCATCGCGATTTCCATGGTAATCTCCGTCACGGTTACCCCCATGATGTGCGCGTGGCTCCTTAAGGAGAACCGCGGTCACGGATATCTCTATAACCAGACCGAGAAATTCTACAAGTGGATTATCTCCACGTATGCTTCGGCGCTCCAAGTTGTGCTGGATCATCCCGCGTCCGTCCTGCTCACCCTGATGCTTACAGTGGGCATCAACGTTTACCTCTACGTCAAGGTTCCGAAGGGATTCTTCCCCCAGCAGGATACGGGACGCCTGCAAGGCAATGTGGTCGGGCAGCAACACATCTCCTATCAGGCGCTGGTGGAAAAGGCGAAATGGTTCGAAGAGCAGATCCGGATCGACCCGGATGTCGAGGCGGTCACCATGGTGGCAGGCACCAGCGGGGGCGGAGCCGGCGGGAACAACGCGAATGTCAACGTTCAACTCAAACCAGTGGGAGTTCGCAAGGCCACCTCGGACCAGGTGATCGCCCGTTTGCGCCGCAAGACGAATGGCGTGCCTGGAGCTACGCTGTATCTGCAGAATGCCCAGGACGTGCGCATCGGCGGCCGGCAGGGCAACGCGCAATACCAGTACACTCTGCAAGGTCCCGATTTCGCCTCGTTGGCTCAATGGGGGCCGAAAGTGCTGCAACAGCTCTCGACCCTTCCCGAGATCGCGGACGTAAGTTCGGATCAGCAGAATTCCGGCCTCTCGTCCAATGTAGTTATCGATCGCGATACCGCATCGCGCCTCGGTCTTACGGCCCAGGCCGTCGACTCCGCGCTCTATGACGCTTTCGGCCAGCGCCAGGTCTCGGTGATGTACAAGTCGATCAATCAGTACCACGTGGTTCTGGCCCTGCAGCAGCAATGGTGGGAGAGCCCGGACTTCCTGAAAACGATCTACGTGCAGACCCCCAAAGGCATCAGCGTTCCCTTGTCGACCTTCACGCACTTCACGCAAGGAATCACCCCCATTTCCCTGCCCCATCAAGGCCAGTTTCCAGCCACGACGTTTTCCTTTAACCTTGCCGAGAACGTAGCGCTGAGCGACGCCGTGGCTGCGATTAACCAAGCGGAAGTGGATATGGGCCTGCCTGCGAATATCACCGGCAGGTTCGCCGGCACTGCGCAGGCGTATCAGGAAGCGCTATCCAATCAGCCGGTCCTGATCGGAACCGCCCTGCTCGCCGTTTACATCGTTCTGGGAATTTTGTACGAGAGCTTGATCCACCCGCTGACTATCATCTCGACGCTGCCCTCCGCCGGCGTGGGAGCGTTGATGGCCATGGTTCTGTTCAAGAGCAATCTGGACCTCATCGGCATGATCGGGATTCTCCTGCTGATCGGCATCGTGAAGAAAAACGCGATTATGATGATCGATTTCGCGCTGGCGGCCGAACGCAACCAGGGGATGAGTCCCCGCGATGCCATCTACCAAGCCTGTTTGCTGCGGTTCCGGCCCATCATGATGACCACCATGTGCGCACTGCTGGGCGGGATGCCGATGGCACTCGGCTGGGGCGCGGGTGCGGAATTGCGAAGACCTCTAGGCATCGCCATTGTGGGCGGCCTCCTGGTGAGTCAGATGCTGACCTTGTTCACCACGCCCGTCATCTATCTGTACCTGGATCGGCTGCGCAATCTTTTTGCGCATCGGCAGCCGGATTACAGCAGCCGTCCGGGTTTTCTGATTCCTGGCGGCGTCGCAGGGAGTGGCGATTAATGCTGAGAGCAATGACGAGAGCAATGACGAGAGCCTGGACAATCACGGTTCTTGGCGCCATCCTGTGTTCCTCGTGTACCGTTGGTCCCCGTTACCAGCGCCCCGTGGCACAAACTCCGCCGGCCCTCAAAACCATGGCCGGTAACGACGAATGGAAGATGGCGACTCCCAGCGACGGCCTGCTCAAAGGCAACTGGTGGGAGATTTTCGGCGATCCACAACTGAACCAGCTGGAAGAGTTAGTCAGCGTGAATAACCAGAATGTAAAACAAGCGGAAGCGCAATTCCGCCAGGCGCGTGCACTGGTTCTGGCCAATCATGCAAACTACTATCCCTCCATCGGCTCGAATCCGTCTATCACGCAAAGCGACACGGGACTCAACGGTGGCAGGGGAGGCACCAGCCAGACGTTTGCGCTGGGCGCAACCGCCACCTGGGAGCCGGATCTGTGGGGCCGGGTTCGCCTGTCCGTTGAGAACGCCGTGGACAATACACAGGTGAGCGCGGCCGATCTCGAGAATATCCGGCTGAGCCAGCAGTCGCTGCTCGCGACGGATTACTTTTCGCTGGCCGCCGACGACATGGAACTGGCGCTACTGCAGGATACGATTGCCGCCTATCAAAGGAACCTGCAGTTGACCTCCGACCGCTTCCGCTTCGGACTGGCAGGCAGAAGCGATGTCGCGCTGGCAGAAACCCAGCTTGCCAGCGCAAAAGCTCAAGCTACGGAAACGCGTGTCACCCGGGCCCAGTTCGAACACGCGATCGCCGTGCTCACCGGTCAGTTGCCATCCTCAATGGACATAGGCGCCAGCAAGATCAGCGCACCGCCTCCGTCCGTTCCGGTGGGCGTTCCTTCGCAGTTGCTCGAGCGGCGCCCCGATATCGCAGCCAATGAGCGTCTGGTGGCGGCCGCCAACGCCAATGTCGGCATCGCCCAGACCGCTTACTATCCCACGCTGACCCTCTCCGCAAGCGCTGGTCTCATCACGAATAATCTGGCGAATCTGTTCACCTACGCGAGCCGCAGTTGGTCGGCCGGCCCCGGTGTCTCTCAGACATTGTTCGATTTCGGCCGCCGGGGAGCCGCGCTAGCGGGTGCACAGGCTTCCTACGACGCCACGGTTGCCGCCTATCGGCAAACGGTGCTTGCCGCCTTCCAGGAAGTCGAGGACGATCTTGCGAACTTACGCTACCTGGCGGAAGAAGCGGTGCACCAACAGGCAGCCGTTACGGCCGCTCAGGAATCGCTGAGTCTGGAGTTGGACCGGTATAGGGCGGGGACCGATTCTTACCTGAACGTCATCCAGACTCAGACCATCGCTTTAAGCGACCAGTTGACCGCCATCAGTATCTTGCAGCGGCGCATGAGTGCGGCCGTGGATCTCGTCAAAGCCCTGGGCGGCGGCTGGGATGCCTCCACCTTGCCATCGGGCGATGCTCTCCGCACGGTCTCTCTCGCCGATCCGAAGAACACCCAAAACGTAGCGAGGTCCGTCAGTAAATAGGCCTGTGATCCAAGAAACGACAACGTTAACGCCTCAAGGCACTGAAGATTGGTGGATGGATGAGCGAGCCGCGCTCCGGGATCGCTACCTCGCATCCTTCCCGGAAACGATCATGATCCTGGACCTGTGCTGGGCGGCTGGCCAGCGCTATAGCGTATGGAAGCGCTGGCTGCGCGGTCCAACGCTTGTCAAGGACGGCTCGGCATCGGACGTTGCTTTTCGCGATCTCCTCCTGAGCGGGAAATCGCCGGGCGCCTACAGAAAGCAACCAAGGCCTAAAGGCTGGAAGTAATTCCCGTGCCTATGGCACGCGGCGAGAATTATTTCCCGACCATGTGCTGGACGTCTTTGTTGTTTTCCTGGCAGATGTATTCGATCAACTCGCCGCGCAGCAAGCTAGGATGCGTGGTGAATTTCCAGGGCTTGGAAAACGTCTTGGGATCCTCGATGGTGTGCTCGATTTCCAAATGCCCCAAGTCGGGGCGCTTGATGCGTTCCGTGACCTTCATATCGGTGGAGTGAGGAGTTCCGCCTTCATCGAGCCAGGTGAGGTCATTCTGCCCGACCGTCTCGACCACCAGCGTATCGCCTTCCCAGTGGCCGATGGAGTCTCCCAGCCACGTGAACTCGACTTTCGGATCGTGCGGGCGGCCATCCATGAAGATTTTCCGCCAAATGTGAGCCCCGCCCTCGTAGACAATCACGATGAGCTGCGGCGTCTGAACGATCGTCCAGGGATACGGCGTCGTACTCATGCGAGGCACACCGGGCGGCAGGCAGTAGGACTCCGGATCGCCCTTGCTCAAATTATCGTGGCGCTCCTGGTGAATCTTGGCGGCTTCAGGCAGCATCGGTATGGGATTTCCCGCTGCAGCTAACACGCCTGCCAGATCGACATTCTCACGTATCGCGTTGGGCGTCCAGTTCCCCGTCAAGTCGGGCTTTCCGTCCGCAGTGCGCGGCGTGGGACCTTCGGGCGGCCAGTTGGGCTTCGGCTTGGCGGCTGCAGGTTGCGGCGCGGAAGCCGGAGCTCCCGTCGTCTGCGCCAAAACTAAACTCGAGCCGGCCAGTAAAAACGGAGCCAGCCCGATAACGAGTGCCCTCTGCAATTGGAAACCTGTTTTCATCGTAATTCCCCCTGGAGCATTAGAAAGGTGTGAAGGGCGCAGTACGACCGCCGTCTTGTAGGATAGCCCTAGTCAAGGGGAGAGTCGATGGAGAGATTCTGATACTGAGCATCAAACGCGTTGATGAGCCCATTATAGCTCGATGAGCTTCATTCCTGGTACGAATTTGGCAATCTCGCCGTTCTTAAGCGCGCTCTCCAAGTTCCGGCGCGCGACGCGGGCATGCTCGCGGGAGAGCGTCTCCGCGCGCGCGGCTTCGCGATTGGCAATCGCATCGACAATTCCGCCATGTTGGTCGATGGCGATGTGGAAAAGCTCCCAGGATTCC
>Ga0207694_10005136_pt1 | contig 10104 bp, 10 predicted proteins | sample KBSC34metaG_FD_184353 | JGI IMG/M metagenome (GOLD analysis project Ga0207694, IMG submission 184353) | Corn rhizosphere microbial communities from Kellogg Biological Station, Michigan, USA - KBS C3-4 metaG (SPAdes) (version 2) | ecosystem: Host-associated > Plants > Roots > Rhizosphere > Soil...
GAGCTCGCGACCTTGCGCGACCTCCAGGCGCGCACGGCGCGCGCACACGGAAGCCTCGCGAACGAATAAGAAAAAGGGGTCAGATACCTTTTTCGACAGATCGCTCCCTCCGTCAGCGAAAAAGGTATCTGACCCCTTTTTCTAAAAGTAACCTGACCCCATTTCTATCTCTTGCCGGGGTCCTTCACCGCCGGGAAGCGGTCGAACTCGATGTTCCAGTACTCGCCGCCCACCTTCTGCACGCGGCGGATGTAGACCGTCTGCACGATGTCGCGCGTGGCGGGGTCGATCTCGATCGGCCCGCGCGGGCTCGTCATCTTCACGTGCTTGAGGATCTCCATCGCCTTGTCGCCGTCGATGGCGTTGCCGAGCTTCGCCACGACCTGGGCGATCGCCGCCATGCCGTCGTAGCCGCCCACCGCCATGAAGTTGGGGCGCGGAAGGCCCTTCGCGACTTCCCTGAACGCCTTCACGAACGCCTTGTTCTCGGGCGAATCGTGCGCGGCGGAGTAGTGGTGGCTGCTGATCACCCCCACGACCGGCTCGCCCATCGACTGGAGCACGTCGTCGTCGGTGAGGTCGCCCGTGGCGATGAGCCGGATGCCCGCCTCCTTGAGGCCGCGCTCCTCGAACGCCTTCATGAACGCGACGCTCTGCTCGCCCGCGGGGACGAAGATGAAGACGGCGTCCGGCTTCGCGTCCTTGATCCGCTGCACGTAGGGCGCGAAGTCGGGATTCCGGAGCGGCGTGCGGACCGAATCGACCACCTTCCCGCCCGCCGCCTCGAAGGTCGCCTTGAACTGCTTCTCCGCGTCCAGCCCCGGGGCGTAGTCGGTGACGAGCGTGTAGACGTTCTTGATGCCCTGTTTTGCCGCCCACGTCGCCATCGGCGCGGAAACCTGGGGAAGCGTCATGGAGAAGCGCACGATGTAGGGCGAGCGCTCGGTCACGATGGAGGTCGCGGCGTTCATCACCACCATCGGCTTCTTCGCCTCGGTCGCCACGGGGGCGGCCGCGAGCGCCTCGGGCGTGAAGCCGAAGCCCGCGAGGAAATCGACCTTGTCGCGCGTCACGAGCTCCTGCGCGAGGCGCTTGGCCACCTCCGGGTTGGGGCCGCCCGTGTCGCGCACGAGCACCTCGATCTTCCGGCCCGCGAACGTGTCGCCGTGCAGCTTGAAGAAGGCGTCGATCCCGGCCTGCATCTGCCGCCCGAAATCCGCCGCCACGCCGGAAAACGGCGCGACCACGCCCACCTTCACGGGCTGCTGCGCGAGGACGGGGGCCGCGAGGAGCGCGGCCGCGGCGATGAGCAGTTTCTTCATGGCGGAATTCTCGGTATGGGCGGATCGGACGCGGGGCGCTCAGGATGCCGAGAGCGCCGCCGCGCGTCAAATCGTCAGGGGGGAAGCTCCGCGAAGGGGAGCCCCACGTAGTTCTCCGCGAGCGCGGCGGCCGCCGAAGGCGACGAGACCACGTACTCGAGCTGCGCCAGCTGGAGCTTCCGGTGGAAGCTGTCCTCGCCGTGGAAGCGGTGGAGCATCGCGGTCATCCACCACGAGAAATGCTCGGCGCGCCAGACGCGCTGGAGGCACGTCTCGGAGTAGGCGTCGAAGGCGCGCAGGTCGCGCTTCCGGTAGAACCGGGAGAGCGCCCACGCGAGGACGCGCACGTCCGCCACCGCGAGGTTCAGTCCCTTGGCGCCCGTGGGGGGCACGATGTGCGCCGCGTCGCCCGCGAGGAAGAGCCGCCCGTGCCGCATGGGCTCGGTCACGAAGCTCCGCATCCCCGTCACGGCCTTCTCGAGGATCGGCCCCTCGTGCGGCTGCCACCGGTCCGAGCCCTCGAAGCGGGCATGGAGCTCGGACCAGATGCGCGCGTCGGTCCAGCCCTCCAGCGACTCGTCCGGCGCCACCTGCAGGTAGAGGCGCGTCAGCTCCGGCGAGCGCATGCTGAAGAGCGCGAAGCCCCGGTCGTGGCTCGCGTAGGCGAGCTCCTGCCGCGAGGGCGCCGCGGCGGCGAGGATGCCCAGCCATGCGAAGGGGTACGCGCGCTCGTGGAAGGTGAGCGCGCCCGCGGGGACCGCGGCGCGGCAGATGCCGTGGAAGCCGTCGCAGCCCGCGATGAAGTCGCAGTCGATCCGCCGGTCCTCGCCGCCTGCGCGGAAGAGGACGCGCGGCGCGGTGGTGTCGAACGCCTCGACCCGCACGTCGGTCGCGTCGAACTGGATCGGCGCCCCGGTGGCGAGGCGCGCGGCGATGAGGTCCTTCACGACCTCCTGCTGGCCGTAGACGGTGATGGAGCGCCCGCCGGAGAGCGCCGTGAGGTCGATGCGATGGCCGGCGCCCCCGAAGCGGAGCTCGATCCCGTGGTGCACGAGGCCTTCGCGGCGCAGGCGCTCGCCCACGCCCGCCTCGACCAGGAGGTCCACGGTGCCCTGCTCCAGCACGCCCGCGCGGATGCGGTGCTCGACGTACTCGCGGCTGCGGGTCTCGACCACCGCGGACTCGATCCCGGCGCGCGCGAGGAGATGCGCGAGGAGGAGCCCCGCGGGTCCCGCGCCGACGATCGCCACTTGCGTGCGCACGATAGGCCCTTCGATGGATGGCGGATTCTATCCCGCGGGGGTCCGTCGCGCCGGGCCCGCATAGTAAAATCGCGGGCTCGACCCCGTATCGCCATTCCGCAGGAGCCGTTCCCGATGCCCGAAGCCTTCCTCTGCGACGCCATCCGCACGCCTTTCGGCCGCTACGGCGGCGCGCTTTCCTCCGTGCGCACGGACGACCTCGCCGCCCTTCCCATCGCGGAGCTCGCCCGCCGCAACCCCAGGATCGACTGGGCTGCCCTGGACGACGTGATCTACGGCTGCGCGAACCAGGCGGGCGAGGACAACCGCAACGTCGCGCGCATGGCGCTCCTCCTCGCGGGGCTCCCGGTCGAGGTGCCGGGTGCCACGGTGAACCGCCTCTGCGGCTCCGGGATGGAGGCGATCGGCCAGCTCGCGCGCGCGATCCGCGCGGGCGACGCGCAGATCGGCATCGCGGGCGGCGTGGAGAGCATGTCGCGGGCGCCCTTCGTGATGCCCAAGGCCGAGTCCGCCTTCTCGCGCGCCAACGCCGTGTACGACACGACCATCGGCTGGCGCTTCGTGAACCCGAAGATGAAGGAGAAGCACGGCATCGACGCCATGCCCGAGACGGCCGAGAACGTGGCCGGGGATTTCAAGGTCTCGCGCGCGGACCAGGACGCCTTCGCGCTCCGCTCGCAGCAGCGCGCGCTCGCGGCGCAGGCGAGCGGCGCCCTCGCGCAGGAGATCGTGCCCGTCACCATCCCTTCGAAGCGTGGTCGCGAAGCGCCGTCATCCAAATCAAGCAACGATCCCGCCGTCGTCGCGAAGGACGAGCACCCGCGCGAGACCTCCCTCGAGGCCCTCGCGAAGCTGAAGCCCATCGTGAAGGAGGGCGGCACGGTCACGGCCGGCAACGCCTCGGGCGTGAACGACGGAAGCTGCGCGGTGATCGTCGCGAGCGAGGAGGCCGCGAAGCGGCACGGCCTCACCCCGCGGGCGCGCATCCTCGGCATGGCCTCCGCCGGCGTGGCGCCGCGGATCATGGGCTTCGGCCCGGCGCCCGCGTCGAAGAAGCTCCTCGCGCGGCTGGGCCTTCCGATCGCGAAGATGGACGTGCTCGAGCTGAACGAGGCCTTCGCGGCGCAGGTCCTTGCGGCGCTGCGCGACCTGGGCGTGGCGGACGACGCGCCCCACGTGAACCCCAACGGCGGCGCCATCGCGCTGGGCCATCCGCTCGGCGCCTCCGGGGCGCGGCTCGTGACGACGGCGATGTACCAGCTCGCCCGCACCCAGGGCCGCTACGCCCTCTGCACGATGTGCATCGGCGTGGGCCAGGGGATCGCGGTCGCGATCGAGCGCGTCTAGAAGAGCGAGCGCTGCTCGCCGGGATACACGAGCGAGCCCTCCGGCCCCGGCCGCGCCTCCGGCGTGAGGCGCGCGGGCTCCGGCACGTCGCTCGAGACGATGTGGAACACTTCCTCGCCCGCCGCGAGCAGGTAATCCGTGATGATCCGCCGGTGGCAGCGCCACCACACCGACTCCGCGCACATGATGGCGCAGCGCGTCCCGCCGCCCAGCGCACGCAGGCGCGCGAGGCCCGCGTGGAATTCCGGCCCCATCGCGTAGTCCGCGTAGTTGTGGAAGCTCGCGTTCTCCCAGTAGCCGTTCACGTCCGGCGGGACGTCCTTCCTCCGGCCGCGCAACCCGCCCAGCGCCGCGATGTGCTCGTAGGCGATCCCGCGCGCCGATAGCGCCCCGGGGAGCGTATCGGTGTTGTACTGCGGGTTCGTGCGCGAGCGCGGGACCGTGCGCACGTCCACCAGGAGGCGCACCTCGTTGGGCGCAAGGAGCGAGACCAGCTCGTCCAGGCTCCGCGTGGAATGCCCGATGGTGAAGAAGGGCTCGGCCATGGGGGTTCGACCGCGCGCGGGCCGCGGGCGTTCTACCGCGCCCGCCCGGCGCGGGCGTCGATCATCTCGTAGAGGGCGCGCGCGGCGGGCGAGAGCCAGGCGTTGCGGCGCAGGAGCAGCACCAGCGTGCGCGAGACCACCGGCGCGCGAAGGGCCACGACGCGCAGGCCCGGATACGCGCCCTTCTGGACCGCCAGCCGCGGCACGATCGCCGCGCCCACGCCCTCCGCGACCAGGCCCACGGCGGTCGAGCTCCTCTGCACCTCGTAGCGGAACTGGAGCCGCAGTCGGACGTCGCCCAGCGCGGAGTCGAGGAGCTGCCGGTTGCCGCTCATCTCCCCCACGAAGATGAGGGGATGGGGCTCGAGGTCGCGCCACGCGAGCGCGGAGCGCCCCGCGAGCGGATGGTCCTCGCGGCAGACCAGCACGAAGCGGTCCCGCATGAGCGGCGCGCTCACGAGCTCCGGGTGGTGCGGGCCCTGGATGTTGATGCCGAACTCGGCCTCCCGGCGCAGCACCGCCTCGGCCACGAGCGACGAGGCATGGTCGAGGATCCGGATGCGGTTCTGCGGGTGCTTCGCCGCGTAGCGCTGGATCACGCTCGGGAGATAGTGGACGCCCACGGTGGGCACGCACGCGATGGTCACGTCGCCGCGGAGCGCCTTCCCGGTCTCGCGGATCTCGAGGAGCGCCGACTCGAGCTCGCCCAGGAGCCGGCGCGCGCGCGGAAGGAAATCGCGCCCGATGCCGGTCAACGCCGTCGAGCGCGTCGTGCGCTCGAGAAGCCGCACGCCCAGCTGCCCCTCCAGGTTCTGCAGGCGGCGGGTGAGCGCGGTCTGGGTCACGTGGAGCTCCTCCGCGGCGCCGCGGAATCCCCCGTGGGCGGCGATGGCGGCGAACGCCTGCAGGCCGAGGACGTCGAGCTTCATGCGCCGGATTCATCAATCCTGTCCATAAATTCATTTTACTAGGGACCGCGCTCCGGCGAAACTGCGGTCCTCCCGACCTTCGGAAACCACGATGGACCCCGTCCCGGAAGCCTGGCGATCGCTCAGGAGCCGCCTCGAGGGCGAGGCCCGCGCCCTCGCCGAGGAGGTGCGCGCCTATCCCAGCCCGATCGCGCGCTGCGACGACCAGCTCCCCGGCCTCATCGCGCGGCGCACGGAAGCCTATGCGGCGCTGCGCGAAGTCGAGGCGCTCGACCGCGAGCGCGAGGCGCTGGGGGAAGCGGAATGGCAGGCCCGCGCCGCGGCGCTCCTGGCGCGGCTGGCACCCACGTGAGCGCGGCCCTCCTCCTGCCGCTCCTGGGATTCGCGTCGCTCGCGACATCCTTCGTCTCCGGGATCCTCGGCATGGCGGGCGGCATGATCCTGCTGGGCATCCTCCTCGCCGTGCTCCCGCTCTCCACGGCGATGACCCTCCACGGGATCACGCAGTTCGCGGCGAACGGCGGCCGCGCCTTCATGCTGCGGCGGGAGGTGGACTGGCGGATCGCGGGCGGCTACGCCGTGGGCGCCCTCGTGGCCCTGGCGCTCTTCGCCCTCGCGCGGATCGTGCTCTCGAAGCCGCACGCGCTGATCGCCCTGGGCCTCATGCCGTTCGTGGCCCTGGCGCTTCCGGAACGGCTGCACCTCAACGTCGAGCGGCGCGGGCACTCGTTCGCGTGCGGCCTCATCTGCATCGCCCTTGCCCTCACCGCCGGCATCGCGGGCCCGATCCTCGACCTCTTCTTCGTTCGCTCGCGCCTGCCGCGCCACGCCGTCGTCGCGACCAAGGCGATCACGCAGACGATGACGCACCTCCTCAAGATCGTCTACTTCGCGGCGCTCGTGGGATCGATCACCTCGCTCGCGGAGCCCGTGCTCGCGGCGACGATGGTGGTCCTCGCCTTCGTGGGCACGTCGCTTTCGAAGCGGGTCCTCGAGCGGATGACCGATGCGTCGTTTCGCGCGTGGACGCGGTGGACGGTGATGTCCCTGGGCGCGGTCTATCTCATCGGTGGCATCCGCGGGCTCGCGGCCTGACGCGGCGTTCCCCGTGCCCGGCTACGATAGGGGCCCGGACGTCCCCGCCCACACCATGTTCCCTCGCGCATTGCTCGCCGTCTTGACGGCCCTCTTCCTCGCCGCGTGCGCCACGCCCGGCGCCGACACGCCGCGCGCCGTGCCCGCCACCGCCGCCTGCCACCCCGCGCCGGAGGCGAGCCGGCCGCAGCTCATCGTGGGCTACGGGAGCCTCATGGAAGACGCGTCGCGCGAGCGCACGTCGCCCCGGGCCGGCCCCGCGCACCCGGTCGAGGTCGAGGGATTCCGCCGCGGCTGGTTCGCGCGCGGGAGTCCGGTGGGGTTCAGCACGACCTATCTGGGCGTGGTCGAGGACCCGCACGGGCGCCTCAACGCCGTCGCCTATTCCGTCGACGCGGCCGAGCTCGCGGCGACCGACGCGCGCGAAGCCTCGTACTGCCGGGCGCGCGTGCCGCCGGCCGCCCTCGCGCCGCGCGAGCCCGGCTTCGCCTTCCCCGCGGACGCGGAGGCGTGGATCTACGTGGGAACACCGGAGAGCATCGCGCCCCCGGACGCGCGGTTCCCGATCGTGCAGTCCTATGTCGACGTGTTCCTGTCGGGCTGCCTCGAGCAGGAGGAGCGCCACGGCATCCCGGGCTTCGCGGACGAGTGCGTCGCGACCACGTCGGACTGGTCCGCTTCCTGGGTGAACGACCGGATCTTTCCGCGGCGGCCCTTCGTCCACCAGCCGCGGGCGCACCGGATCGACGCGCTCCTCGCCGCGCGCCTGGGCGCGCTCTTCTCGGGGATCCGCATCGAGGGCGGAAGCTAGCGGATCACCGCCCGAGCCGCGCGAGCGCCACGGCGCGCGCGGTGGTGCCGCGGACCACGCGATCGAACACGATCGAGCTGGCGGCCGACGGCTCGTGGTAGTTGGCGAGCTTGAAGTAGCACGAATACCCGCGGTAGAGCGTGGGCCCCCGGTGGGCCATCACCTTGCGGCCGTCCAGCCATACCTGCATGAAGCCATCCTTTCCGGACGACCACTTCATGTGGAAGACGACGTCGTACCACTTGTTCCGGTGAAGCCTCCCCAGCTCCACCTTGTATTCCGTCGGATTCCTGTCGTCGCCGGAGAAGCCGTGGAGCCGCAGCTCGTCGCCGTGGGTGAGGAGGTGCATGTTCGCCTCGCCGTGGCTCCCGTTGTCGTGGAAGTCCATGACGAGGCCCAGCTTCGGGACGACGTAGTCGTCCGGAAAGAGGAACGAGACCGCCCACCATTCCTCCTGGCCCTCGTTGCAGTACGCGGGCGAAGGTGGGAGCTCCAGGTCGTCCCGCTCCCACTTGCCGGCGCCGTGCACCTGGTCGTCGCCGGGGAGCGTGGTGAGCTTCACGCCGAGCTTCCCGTGCCGCGCGACGGGAACGAAGGTGCTCCGATGCTCCCGCGGCTCGACCTTCGACTGCTCGTACATGCCGCAGTAGTCGCCCTCGAAGTCGCAGGACCACGCGACCTTGCCGGCGCCTTCGTCGAAGGGATCGTGGCGGCTGCGGGCGTCCGCATCGGCGCATCCCACGAGGAGCGCCGCCGGAAAGGTTGCCGACAGCAAGAGGCCCGCGAGCTTGCGCAGTGTCGAATCCATTCCGCCACTGTGGCGGCTCCGGAAGGACTGCGCGCTCGGCGCGCATCGCGCACGCGCGTGGGCTTAGGCGGAATTCGCTGTCGGGGAAGCGATTGCGACGAAGGAACCATGCCGCCGCGAAGCGGCTCGTGGCGAGCCTCTCCGCGGCGGCCCCTGCGGAAATGCGTCAGGCGGTGATGGTCTGCGTGTCGCCCGGCTTCATGACGGTGGCGCGCACGTTCGGGGCGACCTTCGCGAGCGCGCGGGCGAAGTCCTCGCCCGCCTGGATGCCGGCCACCTGCGGGTTGTGCGCGTAGTGCACGGGAATCGCCTGCGAGACGCCCATCCACTTGCACGCGAGCGCCGCGTCGTCGGGGCCCATGGTGTACGGGCCGTCGCCCACGCACACGCACGCGAGGTTGGGGCGGTAGCGCTCGCCCAGCATCTTCATGTCGCCGTAGAGGTCGGTATCGCCGCTCAGGTACACGCGCATGCCGCCGATGTCGAGCATGAAGCCCGCCGCGGGGTAGCCCAGGAGGTTCGAGTGGACGGCCGGGACCAGGTGCGCCGTCATGGCGCCGTGCTTCGACGCGCCGCCGAAGTTCATGCCCGCGCCGCCGTTCACGACGACCTTCGAGGGCTCCAGGCCCGCCTTCTTGAACTCGGGGACGAGACCCTTGCGCATGAGGTCGCTCTGGCCCGTCGTCATGACCGGAACATTCGCGTCGACCAGGCCCTTCAGCATCTCGAAGTAGTCGCCGATGTGGTCGCCGTGGTCGTGCGTGAGGAGGACGAACACCGCCTCGGGCCGCTTGCCGGCGACGTACTGGACGAATCCTTCCTTCGTGGCGTACTCCGGCGGCTTCTGGACGCCGAACCGGCTCCAGCCCGCGTTGTTCCAGATCCACGCGTCCGAGTACGCGATCTGCTTGTAGTCCGGCGTGGCGAGCTCGACGACGCCGCCGCCCAGCCAGCGCACGACGATCCGGCCTCCGGCCATGCGGGAGCCCTCGGCCCCCATCTGCGATCCCGCCGCGCATCCGCCCAGCGCCATCGCGCCGCCCAACGCCACCATGCCGCGCAGGATCGAGCGCCGCTGGAGGTCGATCGGGGGAGTCTCGAGCGAAAGGCGTTCCGGGCTGTCCGCTTTCTTCATTGCTTTCCTCCTGGTTGGTTCGTGGATTCCCAAGTCTCGATGTATCCGCCGGGTCGAATCCAGCCCCTCGCTCCCCCGTCCGGGGAAGCCTCCGACATCCTGGCAGGCGACATATTTAACCCGATTCCCGCGATCCCCGTGGCCGGGCCGGATCGTGCCTGCGCAGCCACTCGAAGATCTCGCGGTACCAGAGCCGGGAGTTGCGCGGCTTCAGCACCCAGTGGTTCTCGTCCGGGAACCAGACGAGCCGCGCATCCACGCCCCGCGCTTGCAGCGTGTTGTAGTAGGCGAGGCCGTTGGTGTCCGGGACGCGGTAGTCGTTGTTCCCGTGGATCACGAGGGTCGGCGTCTCCATGCGGTGCGCGAACGTGCACGGGCTCTGCGATCGCACCTTCGCGCCGTCCTCCCAGTAGAGCGCGCCCAGGTCCTTCGGCCGCTCCACGTACGAATCCGCGCTGAAGGTCGCGACCCGGTCGAAGACGCCGGCGTGGCAGACGTAGGCGCGGTAGCGGCCCGCGGGAATGTGCCCGTTCATCCACGCGACGAGGAAGCCCCCGTAGCTTCCGCCCGCCGCGAAGACGCGCCGGCGGTCGGCCCACGGCTTCGCGAGGATCCAGTCCGTCGCCCGCTCGACGTCCTCCATCTCGAGGCGCCCCTGCCGCCCGATGATGCTGTCGCGGAACGCGAACCCGTAGCCGCTCGAGCCGTGGTAGTTCACCGCGGCCACCACGTAGCCGCGCGAGGCGAAGAGATGCGCGTTCCACCGGTAGCCGAAGGTGTCGCCCGCGGCCGCGTAGGGACCGCCGTGGATCATCTGCAGCACGGGATATTTCCTGCGCGGATGGAAGCG
>Ga0207694_10005137_pt1 | contig 10104 bp, 6 predicted proteins | sample KBSC34metaG_FD_184353 | JGI IMG/M metagenome (GOLD analysis project Ga0207694, IMG submission 184353) | Corn rhizosphere microbial communities from Kellogg Biological Station, Michigan, USA - KBS C3-4 metaG (SPAdes) (version 2) | ecosystem: Host-associated > Plants > Roots > Rhizosphere > Soil...
TCACCCAAGCTCTATCTCGCTGTGGGCATCAGCGGCGCCATTCAACACATCGTGGGCATGAAAGGCTCGCGCAGCATCATCGCGATTAATAAAGATTCCGAAGCGCCCATTTTTGAAATCGCCGACTTCGGCGTTGTGGGAAACCTGTTTGATATTCTGCCGGCGCTGACCGAAGAAGTGAAGAAAGCGAAGGGAAGCTAGCAATTAGCAGTCAGCTTTTCTGAAATCCCGAGCGCAGCGAGGGAACCCTATAAGCTAGAAGGATTGCAAAGTAACACTAACTATTGGTAACAGCATAAGGGCGCCAACAAAGATATTTCCCTAAGCTCTAATCAAGAAGTAGGGTTCCCTCGTTGCGCTCGGGATTTCAGAAAAAGCTGAGTGCTGAATGCTAACTTTCCGCAAACCTCTTGAAGGTGTCGAGCGTCCGCAGATGGAATCGGACGTCACCATTGTTGGCGGCGGCCCTGCTGGGCTCGCGTGCGCGCTACGCTTGTCGCAGCTCATTGATCGCCATAACCGCCGCCATCCTGATGCGCCCCTGAGTAAAGAAAACATCAATGTGCTGGAAAAAGCTCGTGAACTGGGCCAGCATTCGCTTTCCGGCGCGCTGCTCGATCCACGCTCCATGGACGAGCTTCTTCCCGGCTGGCGCTCGGAGGCCCCGCTCGATGCTGAGGTCACACATGAAGACGTTTACTACCTCACGGAAAAAGGCGAGCACCGCCTGCCCCTGACGCCTCCGCCCTTGCAGGACCATGGCAACTACGTCATCTCCATCAATCGTTTTGTGAAGTGGCTGGGAGAAAAAGTGGAGCAGGCCGGCATCACCGTTTTCACCGGATTTGCCGGCGCGGAGCTTCTCACTGAAGGTGACCGCGTCATCGGCATTCGCACCGACGATAAAGGCGTGGACAAGCACAACCAGAAGAAGTCTAACTTCGAGCCAGGCTATGACGTGAAGTCCAAGATCACGGTGCTGGCGGAAGGGCCGCGTGGGTCGCTGACCAAGCAGCTTGTCGCCAAATACGATTTGCAGAAAGGGCTCAACCCGCAGGTTTACGGCATTGGCGTAAAAGAACTGTGGGAAGTTCCTTCAGGCGCAATCAAACAAGGTCAGGTCATTTACACCATGGGCTGGCCGCTTACCAGCAAAGAATACGGCGGCGGCTGGCTCTACGGATCAAAAGACAATATCGTGTCTCTCGGCTACGTCACCAGCCTGGACTATCAGGACCCGCGTCTCGATCCTCAGCGCGTGCTGCAGGATTTCAAACAACACCCCTTAATTGCCGCCATGCTGCACGGTGGCAAGATGATCCGCTACGGCGCAAAAACATTCCCTTATGGCGGCTGGTTCTCCATGCCGCCCTTAGCCGGCAATGGCTGGATGATCGTCGGCGACTCCGCCAGCTTCTTGAATTCACAGCGGCTCAAAGGCATTCATCTGGCTATCAAGAGCGGCATGCTCGCCGCGGAAACTGCATTCAACGCGCTGCTGGCAAACAATTTCACTGCCGCACGCCTGCACCAGTACAAAGAAAGCGTTGACGCAAGTTGGATCAAGGACGAGCTATGGGAAGTGCGCAACTTCCATCAGGGCTTTGAAAACGGTCTGGTTTCCGGCCTTTTCCACACTGCTTTGCAGCAGATCACCGGCGGCCGCGGCCTGCATGAAGTCTATCCTGCACACCCCGGCCACACGCGCATGAAGCATCTTGACCAAGTGCCCGCCGATGGCGGCAACCGCGCGCATCTGCTGGGCAAAGCCAAAGGCGACGGTAAGCTCACCTTTGACAAGCTGACCGATCTCTACCATTCCGGCACCAAACATGAAGAAGATCAGCCTTCGCATTTGATCATCCATGACACCAATATTTGCAACACGCGTTGTGTCACGGAATTCGGCAATCCCTGCCAGAATTTCTGCCCCGCCAATGTTTATGAAATGGAAGAAGACGCTTCAGCCCCCAAGGGCAAGGTGATCCACCTGAATCCATCGAACTGTGTGCACTGCAAAACCTGCGACATCATGGATCCCTACGAAATCATCACCTGGGTCCCGCCCGAGGGCGGCGGCGGTCCGAATTATGACGGCATGTGATACCCGCAGATGCCTGACACATCGCGCGTCGACTACATCGCGTCCGCTCAATGGTTTTTCAGGTCTCTTACTCTCCCGCTAAGACCCACTTTGAGCCATTCGGCTGCCTGTTTTTGCTGTTCGGCTTTCTCTTTTTCGTTGAGGTGCGTTGCGGCTTCCGCAAGCTTGGGATCTGATCCAGGAACCTTGTACTTCGTGGCTATTAGATACCAGAAATAAGCTTTCTTCTCTCCGTCATGGGAACCGCTTTCGGTCTGCAGCCGCGCCGTATCCATGTAGCCATCGGGCACTCCAAGCACGGCCGCATTGCGGTAAAAATCCAGCGCATCCTGCGTACTTTTCTGCTGTCCCAGTCCTTTTTCCGCCATTCGGCCCAGAACAATGTGGGCAAAGGGCAACTCGGATTTTTTGCACCATGCCCTTGCCTCGGCATAGTCCTGCTGCACGCCTTTCCCGACTGCATATAGCTGGCACAACTTATATTGCGCGGCACTCGCAAAGATCGATTGTCTGTGGTCCAGACGGGCGGTTTCAAGATATATGGCCACCGCCGCCGGCAGGTCCTGTGGGACGTCTTCACCTTTTTCATATAGGACTGCAAGGTCAAATTTGCTGCGATCGATCCGGTTATTCAACTGCTCACTGATGTGTTTCATGGCTTCAGCAGCCTGCGTATCTCCTTTTCTCTGTGCCACCATCATCCATGTGCAGGCCAGGGCAATATTCTCTTCAACGCCCTCACCGTTATAGTAGGAAATGGCTACGTTGTAGATGCCTTCCGCTAAACCTTGTTTCGCGGCCTTTCTGTACCAGCGGACCGCTTCTTCTTTGTCGCGCTGGACACCGCGGCCTAGCGCATACATCACGCCCAGAGCATTTTGCGCCTGCGCGTTTCCCTGGTTGGCGGATTTCCGGAACCATTGGACGGCTTGCTCATCATCCTGCGCCACGCCTTTGCCATCCTCATATGCGCGGCCAAGCTCGAATTGTGCCTGGGCATCGCCGATTTCTGCATGTTGGGTCAACTCAGAGATTGGAGGCGTGCCGGTAGTTTGGCAAACGGCGGACATAGCCGATAGCAAAAGAACAGAGATTAAGACGTAGGCGGTTCTCATCGAGGATATTTCTATCCCAGAATATCCGATGCGACAATGAAAACTTTGGGCACGAATCTCGCGAAGGCAGATGGCTCTGCGAGAATATTCTCCTATGCAAATCCGCCTTCTCACGCCTGATGACGCCGAAGCCTTCTGGCATCTGCGGCTACAGGCCCTGCGCAACGATCCCGCTTCTTTTGCCGACTCCGCCGAGGAGCATCTCACAACCACGGTCGAAACCGTCCGTGACCGCCTGCGCAAGGCCGATTTCGCCGACAATTTTATCGTTGGCATGTTTGAAGAAGGCAAGCTCTCTGGCACCGCGGGTTTTTACCGCTATATGCACAACAAAGAGCGCCACAAAGGCCACATCTGGGGCGTTTACGTGCGGCCAGAATCGCGGGGCAAAGGCGTCGCCAGCGCCCTGATGAAGGAGATCGTTCGTCGGGCACGCGAACTGAATGGTCTGGAGCAGATCACGCTGGTCGCCTCAGCAAACCTGCCTGCGCAGCGTCTTTATGAGTCCCTTGGATTTCAGAGCTATGGCGTTGAGCCGCACTCGTTAAGGATCGGCGATCAATATATTGACGACGTGCTGATGGTCTTGTTTCTCCGGCGCTAGCATGGAACTGGATCGATTGTTGTCCCTTTCACTCCTCCAATTTCCTTTTTTCTTATGAACAAGTTCGCTATGGTCGATCTGCAATTTTTCTGCTATTGTCTCAGGCCAAATTTACGGTTCTCTTGGGAACTGGTCCCGATTCGGGAATCGCAAAAGCTAATCAAGGAGCCACCATGAACGGCAATACCTTTTTGAATAAACCCTCAAGAACACTGATCGGCGTTTGTGTCCTGCTAATGTTGTTCTGTGGTCAACTGCCTGCCCAAAGCGCGCGCGCAAGAATGACAGGCACCGTCAGCGACCCACAGGGAGCTGTGGTTCCTGGCGCAACTGTGACCGTTATTAATGTCGCTACTGGGACTGAAAGCAAAGCCATCACCGGCCAGGACGGCCATTATGAAACCCTCGATCTGCCAATTGGCAGCTACAAAATCAAAGTGGAGCGCGATGGTTTTAAAACCACGGAGACGCCTGCCTACAAATTAGAGATCAGCCAGGTGCTGAAAGTGGATGTAAAACTTCCGCTCGGCGGCAGGAATGAAATAGTAGAAGTCACCGGGGAAGCCAGCTTGGTGGAAACGGTGAATCCAACGCTGGGCGCCTCTGTCACCAGTGCCACTATCGTAGACTTGCCGCTCAACGGACGTAACGTCCTGGACCTGGCGGCTCTGCAACCGGGAGTTACACCGCACAACCCTGACGACACGAGTGCCGGCTCTTTCAACATTGCCGGGGCCCGATCTGATTCTGTCACTTTTCTGCTGGATGGCGGCGTCAACAACAATTTGCTGAGCAACGGCATTGTTTATACGCCCAATCCGGATGCGGTTGAGGAATTCAGGATTCTCACCAGCAATTACACGGCTGAATACGGGCGGAACTCGGGCGGGATCATCAGCCTGGTCACAAAATCCGGCACCAATGCCATACATGGTTCAATTTTTGAGTTCAATAGAAATGATACTTTCGCCGCAAACCAGTATTTCAATAATAAGAACGGCATTGCCAAAGATCCCCTGAGCAGAAACCAGTATGGGTTCACGCTGGGTGGTCCTGTGCTCAAGAACAAATTGTTCTGGTTCGTCAGTTATCAAGGCCAGAAACAAGATGCCGGTGAAACGATCCTGGCCAACACGTTCACCCCGGACACGCTCAAAGGCGATTTTTCCCACGCGGGTACTGATGCTACCCATCCCAATGGCGGAGTTCCCAATAGCTCTGTAGTGAACTTCCTGCAGAACAACCCGTTTTATCAGCCCAACGCGGCGCTGAGGGCGCTCGGAATTATCGACCCAACCAGAATTGATCCGGTAGCGCAGAAATATATTTCCAGCAACTTGATCCACGGTTCTTCCGCGAACGCCTACAGTTGCGTTCTGGCCGATCAAGCCGATCCCACTTCAGGAGAGTGCTCCGGCCAGCTTATCTCGCAGGGCACACGGGTGACGAACTTCAATGAGTTCACGGGCAAGCTGGATTTCAACATGACCGAGAATGACAGGTTCTCGCTTACCGTGGGCGGGCGCAGGCTCATTGATACCATTCCCTTCATCAACAACAACCCATTCACGGTCAATCCCGGCTTCCCGAATACAACACTCACGCACAGCTACTTTGCCAATCTGGCTTATACCAAGACGTTTAGTCCCAGATTGCTGAACGAGTTCCGCCTCACCATGCAGAGAAACGCGGGCAAACAGGCCGTTCCGGCGGCGAACTTGCCAACCCCCGCCCAGTTGGGAATAGGAGTAACGCCGGACGAGGCCACCGGCCCAACGCGGCTGTCATTTTCAGGCGGCCTGCTGGCCGGGTTCAGCTCGCAGGGGCCTACTTCGCTGATCGATAACACCTTTGCCTATTCAGACACGCTGTCCTGGAACCGGGGAAAGCACAACTTGAAAATTGGCGGCAGCTACATCCCCTATCAGAACAACACGGTCTTTGATTTCTTTGTCAACGGAGAGTTCGATTACGACAGTTTCAACGGAGCGTTGAACCAGTACGCAAACTTCTTGCTCGGCCTGCCGGAAGACTACTTCCAGTTCGGCAGCGCGCCCTCCAATATTCGCCAAAAATCCACGTTCGGGTTCGTACAGGACGAATGGCACGCCCGTCACAACCTGGTGCTCACTTTGGGAGTTCGCTACGAATATAGCTCTCCCAAGTATGACACCCAGGGGAGGTCCTTCAGCTTGCTGCCCGGCGCGCAGTCCACAAGGTTCCCCAACGCGCCTCCGGGCCTTCTGTTCCCGGGCGACCCGCAGGCGCCGAAGGGAGCAAATTTTCCTGACAAGAATGACTGGGCGCCGCGAGCAGGTTTCGCCTGGTCGCCCAACGGTAAAACCAGCATTCGCGGCGGGATGGGCATGTTCTATGATGTGCTCAAGGGCGAAGATAATCTGCAATATAACGGGCAGGCGCCATTCTTCGGGTTCACCAGTCCTGTCTTCACCGATTGTCCAAACGCCGCCACTTCAGGAGACCCAGGCTGCGTAACTGCCAATCCAGGGTTTACGACCAATCCATTCACTTCGACGGGCACGGTCAATCCGTTTCCATCCAAACCGCCGGCCCCCAACATTGATTTTGACGCGGCCGGATTTCTACCCTTTGGTGGAGGTGGAGTGTTCTTCGTCAATCCGCACCTGCGCACCCCGTACACCGTTCAGTACAATTTGACGCTCCAGCACGAAATTGTGAAAGACCTGGCGATTGAAACCGGATATGTCGGCAGCCAGTCGCGCAAGCTCACCACTCTTGTGGATGCCAATCCGTTTGACCCGGCCACCCTGGCTTCCACGCCGCACCGCGTATTCAACGAGGTTGGCACCGTCGATGATTTCCGTTTTAGCTTCCTGGATACATTCGAGAACGCCGTCAACGCCAACTACAACGCGCTGGAGACCAAACTTTCGAAAAGACCTTCGCAAACACCCTTTCTGGGGACCACAACATTCACCCTTTCCTACACTTGGGCCCATACCATCGATAACTCTTCGGGTTTCCGCAACCGCACGAGTCAGATTCCATTCTTCAATCGGAACCTTTTCCGTACCTCTTCTGATTTCGATATTCGCCACCAGATCAGCTTCAGCGGAGGCTGGGATCTGCCATTTGCGCGCGCCTGGCAAGGTGGTCCCAAGCGTTTGGTGGACGGATGGAGTCTTTATCCGATCATCACCTGGAGAACAGGGTTTCCCCTGGATGTACTGTCGAACCTTTCAACGCGCCGTTCACAACCGGGTCCATCCGGCGCTGGTGATGCCGGGATCGTCTATGCCAACCTTACCGGGCCAATCACCTATTCCAATCCTGGCAGCGCGACGCCCGGGACCAAGGGAAACAATTACTTTGATGGCAGTGTCTTTACTGACCTGGGCCTGACTGGCTGCAACTGCTACGGGTCAGGGCGAAACATCCTGAGAGGACCGGGGCGCACGAACATGGATATGGCTGTCTCGAAGAAAACAACTTTAGCGGAAAATAAGGAGCTTCAACTTCGGGCAGAGTTCTTTAATTTGTTCAACCACGCCGAGTTCAACAACCCGGACACGAATATCGACAGCTCGACGTTCGGCCAGGTCATCGGCACCGCTGCGCCCAGGATCGTTCAGTTCGGTGCAAGATTCACTTTCTAAACTATAAGACCACATATTCTCTCGATTGGGGCCGGACGAACCAACGTCCGGCCTCCCATTTCTGAGCTTGCCGAAAGACGTTACGTCCTGCGCACCACTCGTCTATAATATCCGCATAGGTTCCGACCACTCCCGGCCTAAGGCATACCCGGCTGGATGTGGCGGCTCCTTGCTGAGAATGCAAGGACGAGGGTCTGGAGCGGAAACGCCCGGGCCTCCCGTTTGGAAAGGAACCGAAACACGCTTCGGCGTATTTCCCTCCTTTTTTTGTCCCTGTAAACGATTCGTCAGCAACGATTGGCTGCTCCAGGACCGGCAAACGAGCATATGCGGCTTCAGGACAAACACGGGCGCTTTATTACTGACCTCCGCGTCAGCATCACGGACCGCTGCAATTACAAATGCGTTTACTGCCGAACCGGCAATGAAGGCGCTCAGTATTCTGAACTGCCTTTCGCCGACTACCTGCGTCTGGTTCGGATATTTGTTGACTCCGGGATCGAAAAAGTCAGGCTGACCGGAGGTGAACCTCTGCTGCGTAACGGTTTGGTGGATTTCGTCCGTGAGCTTGCCCAGCTGCGTACACTCAACGGTGAGAAGCCCGACCTGGCAATCACCACCAACGGTCACCTGCTGGCGGAACTCGCTCAGTCGCTCAAAGATGCCGGACTGAGGCGCGCCACCATCAGTATGGACGCCGTCGATGCGGAAAAATTCGCCCGCATTACCCGCGTCCCAAACGGATATAGCAGTGTGCTGGCCGGAATTCGTGCCGCTAAGCGTGCCGGGTTGGAGCCGGTCAAGGTTAACTGCGTTCTTCTGCGCGGGTTCAATGAAGACCAGATCGTAGAGTTCGCGCGCTTCTCCCGTGAAGAGGGGGTGGTCGTGCGCTTCATCGAATTCATGCCATTGGAAGAAGATCGCGTCTGGTCGCCGGACGTGGTAGTCCCAATGGATGAAATTCTGCAAAAGCTCAATGAGTTTCGTCCCGTGCGCCAGCTCCCCAATGAACTCAGCGAAACTGCTCGGCGCTATACCTTTGACGACGGTAAGGGCGAAATCGGCATCATCGCTCCTGTCTCGCATCCTTTCTGCGGACATTGCTCGCGCGTGCGGCTCACGTCAGACGGCAAGATACGTACCTGTCTATTTTCCCTCCTTGACCATGACATGGCGGGACGAATGTATCGCGGGGTTAGTGACAGTGAATTAACTGATTACGTTCGGTCAGTGGTCGACCAGAAAGAAGCCCGCCATCACATTGGAGAAGCTGGATTTATCAAGCCCTCGCGCAGCATGGTCCATATTGGCGGTTGAGCGGCCTACCCTGTCGGTAACTTGCAACCCACACATAACATTAGTAAGATTCGCTCCAATTCCCCAGGGAAAGTTGAAGGCGCGAATCTCCTCCAGCAATATTGAATTCCCCCAAAATTGCTTTTGAAAACAGGATAATGGTTTCGAACGGGACAATTAGAGGAAGTTCAGCGGCCCACACACGGGACCCACATATGGCGCTTGCGGTGGAAGTTGCCGGCAAAACCGACGTCGGGTGCGTGCGCACGAACAACGAAGACAATTTTGGCTTCGATTCGCGCCATGGCATTTTTGTCGTTTGTGACGGCATGGGCGGGCAGGCCGCCGGCGAGGTCGCCAGCAAGATGGGTGTGGACATCCTTCTGGATTATTTTCGAAACCAGATTCCAGCCGCGGCAAAGCAGTCGTTGAATGGGCAAAACGGTTCCTCTGGGGCGCAGAACCTGGCGAATGCAATCCAGTTGGCGAACAAGACAATTTTTCAGGCTGGACAGCAAAACAATGGGCGCAACGGGATGGGCTCGACAATTGTGGCGGCGCTGGTACGCGGAAATTCACTGGCCATCGCCAACGTGGGCGACAGCAGGATTTACCTGGTTCGCCACGGCACAATCCAGCAGCTCACGCAGGACCATTCGTTAGTTATGGAACAGGTGCGCCGCGGATACATCACGCTGGAACAGGCGCAGCAATCGGAGATGCAGAACATTATCCTGCGTGCGCTTGGATCAGAAGAAGTGGTTGAGGCCGATATCGAAGATCTGGTTGCTCTCCCTGGTGACATTCTGATCATGGCATCAGACGGCCTCACGCGTTATGTGCCCGATGAAGACATTCTAAAGATCGTGCAAGGTCCGCGCGGCTTGCAACAGGCCTGCGGTGAACTGGTAAGAAAGGCCAGGGAATGCGGCGGCGATGACAACATCACCTGCTTGCTGGTGCGGATCGTCAACCGGCCCTGGTATCAAAAAATTCTGGGTAAGCTGTTTTTTGGAGGCCCGCAGTGGCAAAACTCTATTTGAAATTTGAACAGAACGGCCAGGTATTAAAAGAAGTCTTTCTGTCACAGGCGGCAACTACCATTGGCCGGCTGCCGGACAATAGTGTGCAGATAGACAATCTTGCCGTTTCCGGCCACCATGCCCGCATCACGTGGGAAAAAGACCACTACATTGTGGAAGACCTCGGCTCGCTCAACGGAACTTACGTCAACAATGAGCGGGTGGGCAAGGCTACGCTAAAGAACGGAGACCAGGTAAAGATTGGGAAGCATCTGGTGGAGTTCAAGCATGAAAGCTCGGTGCCGAACTTTACTATAGCCGCCGT
>Ga0207694_10005139_pt1 | contig 10101 bp, 4 predicted proteins | sample KBSC34metaG_FD_184353 | JGI IMG/M metagenome (GOLD analysis project Ga0207694, IMG submission 184353) | Corn rhizosphere microbial communities from Kellogg Biological Station, Michigan, USA - KBS C3-4 metaG (SPAdes) (version 2) | ecosystem: Host-associated > Plants > Roots > Rhizosphere > Soil...
GCACGGGGGGACTCTCCTCCAGCCAGAAGCTCATCAGCTGGACCTACACAACGCAAGCTGTGCATCCCGACTTTTCGCCGGGCGGCGGCACGTACTCATCGCCGCAGAGCGTGAAGCTCACCAGCAAAACTCCTGATGCGGTGATCTACTACACGACTGATGGTTCCACACCCACGGCTGCTTCGACGAAGTACACGGGGCCGATCACGGTGGCAAACTCGCTCACACTCAAGACCATCGCCGTGAGTCCAACCATGGGAACCAGCGTGGTCTCAGCCGCGACTTACGTGATTCAGGGGTCTTCGTCTGGGGGATCGTTCGCTCTGTCGGGTAGTCCGTTCACGATCACGTGGCGCGGCGGAGTGATCCACGTTCCCATCACCGTGACTCCGAGCGGCGGATTCAAAGGTGCGGTCCCGCTTACGTGTTCGGTGACAGCCCCCGCGGGTGCGGTCAGCATTCCCACATGCACCGTCTCCACACAGCCGCCAGCAATTACCGGAACTTCATCGGTCAAAGGCTACGCGTACGTGCAGACGGTGAAGACCACCACCATCGCCAACTACACTCTGCAAGTTCAGGGAACTCTGAACGGTGTTAGCTCATCCGTGAGCATTCCGTTTGCCGTGCAGTAACTTGTGCAGTCGAATCAAAGATGCCGGAGGGCTTATGCGCTCCGGCATGCTGCATTCGGAATGATGACGTATTCACGAACGAAGCTAAGCGTGTGTGCGAATTGTCAGCAGCGGATTCAGTGAGCTGTGATGTTTTGGCCTCCCCGACGGGATTTGAACCCGTGTTATCGCCGTGAAAGAACGGGGGAAACTCTCAACTGCTACGTTTTAAGGGGTCGGAGCGCATCGGAACGCTTTTAGCGATCGAAACACCTGAAATCTCCGCATCGCAAATACGGCTGCCGAGCGGATCTTATGCACTCCGGGTTGAGCCTTTCGTGAGGGCCGCCGTTGTCGGTCAATACCTCGGGATTGATGCTGCCAACGGATCACTGACAATAGTAGTCATGAGTCCGCTGCATGATGGAGGCGGGCTTGGAGCCCATGTACGTCAAGTGAACTGTTCCTTTTCCCATCGGCCCATCGATGTTGACATATACATCGGGCGGCTTGCCGGGAGTGATCGCGACCGGCGTCGTCGCGCCCATATTAAGCGGGTCGATAGGCCACCACCCGGCGTGCACCCCCATCTGCATCGTCCCGGCGCCATTTGGGCAATAGGTGGTATAGTTTGCGAGCCATACACTCTCTCCCTGTCCGTTGAGTAACCATTGATTCCCGTCGGACATGTCGACTCGCAGCAGTCCCTGAGTTCCAACGTTGTCCCTAACCAAAACCGGTTGTGCAGCAGCACCGGCTTTCAACGTTTGAGATGACGGCCAGATCGACAATGTACAGGCTCCCCCGGACACGGTCTTCGGGCCTTTGTAATTGACGGTTCCATCCAGAACCTCATAGGTGCGGATCGGTCCCTTCTGATCCTTGGGGGTCTGGGCGAAAGTAAACCGGCTGCTTACCTTGTCCCCGCCTTTCTGAGTGATGTCGGAATATCCAACCCAGTGGTCTTCACGAGGCAGCACGGTGATCTGAGCCGTAGCGATCATCTTCTTCTCAACGTATTTCGCAGGACCCTTCCCGTTTGCCACTGACTCTTTCACGTTGATTTCGAAACTTACGGTTACGGGATTGGGGGAGGGCACACTATCGGGAGTTATGTAGCGTACGGGCTGGTACGCTGCGCTGTCGACATTGTAATGACCGATGATGTGTTGTTCGATCAGTCCCACTTGGACACTTCCGCAATGTTCCCCGTTCACTCGCCACACAGCGCCCCGCATAAAGATCTTGTGTCTTTCATCGGGGGACGCTAAAAGGTCGTCATCTGAATCCGACTGGCTCTGACTTGCTGCATTCCCGTCCTTGGTAGAGGTTGTTGGCATGTCGCCCTTGTCGGGTGCCGGGGGACTAAGTTCTGTGGCGCCGGCATAAGCGGTGAGCTCGATGGAATCTCCGATGAAAACGTTGGCCGAAGAGGGCTGGAGCCGGAGAGTCATGGCGAGATCCCACTGTGAAAAGTGTCTCGTAAGAACTCTGATCGTGTGGTCGGCTTGGTTTCGTTCCATGTCCGTTTGGATTTTCCAACTCTGATTTGCCTCCCTGCTTCTCACGACAAGATTGTCCATGTTGGATCGTGCAAGATCCGCATCCGAGAGATTCCAGGCCAGGCTGACCGGTTCGGAAAACGTCATGCCTTGCGGACTGAGCTCATACATCTGTCCGAAACTCTCTTCAGAGTCATCAATACGGGGCTGAATCCGCACTTCGGTTTCGTTGGCAAGCGCTCCTGCCGGGATCGACACACGAAGTCTTCCATCGGATGATGCAAGAGTGCCACCATTCCGGCCTATTGTTGCGCTAGATGGTGTCAAGACCGGAGGCAGTGGCCCCTGGCCTTGAGAAAGAGAGGCATTCCTGGGCTGGGTGTTGACGCTTGCTTTGAATCCGCCAAAATCTGTGGCGGAGGGCGACTGATCGGGCTTCTTTTTACAACCCGAGGTCGCGAACAACAGAATGATGTAGCCGAAACTTGGCAAAGCGCGGCGAATTCGCACAGCAATCCTCCACCAGAACGAACCAAAACGGTACAGCTCTGCCTGGAACCCAGCCCCCAATACGCGATGCGTATGACTGCCCGAGAAGAAGATGATCTACTTCTTGGCGGCTGCGCCGAGGACTTCACCCGCCGTCTGTTGCAGAAGCGGCGTCAGCACGTCTTCGCCGTCTGACTTGGCTTTTCCCTTCAGAGAATTTTGAGCCACCGGTGCGGATTGTCCCGTCACGACCAATTGGTACTGGACAGTGACGTCGTCTTTCGACTTGATCTGACCGTTGAAGCCGGCAAGTTGGTTCATCGCTTGTTGTTGAGCCATCTGAGAAGCCGCCATTGCGGCGCCCTGTGCCGCAATGGCGCCGCCCATTCCATGAGCCATGGCGCCCATGGGCGTCAGACTGGCAGCCATACCTCCGAATTTCGCGAATTTGCCAAAGCCGCCGCCTGAACTATGTTTCACCGCCACGCTGGAAAAGAGGATGAAATCACACTGCTTTTGCTGTGCTTCCGCCTGAAGCTGCATCGGAATGTGCGAATCGAGCCCGGCGATCTCAATTGCAGGTCCACTCATCAGCGCGATTTCGGCATTGCGGATCGGCGTGCTGTAATCGGCGCCCGCATTGTTGCCTTGGCCGACCTGGGCATCCGGGGGCGCCACACCGATGCGAACTTTTCCAGGCGCCTTGGGCCCGAGTGTCTGTGGAGCGGCAACCTGGGCGCCTCCCGGCTGACTGGGGGTGGCATTCATTTGCATCATTCCGCCCGCGGGCGCCATTCCCGCCCCCTGCGCCATCGCCATCATCTGCCGCTGCATCTGAGCCATTCCGACGGGGCCAGCCATTGGATTGAGCATGCCTTGCATGACGGTGGCTTTCATGGCTGCCGCGTTTGCCTGCGCTCCAGCCTGGGGCGTTGTTTGCTGAGTTGCGGGAGCCATCCCTTGCGGCATCTGCATCGTGGCAGCAGGCTGCGGCGCAACTCCATTCAACTCGGCGAGTGAATTCACCTGTCGGTATCCAGTGGGCACGTCGAACATCTCGGCGGGTAACTTTTCCTGTTTATTCAATTCTGCCGTGAGAATGCCGACCGTCATGGTGCCGCCATCGGGAGTTGCCATCGTTACACTCTCTTGTAGCGGGTAGCCCGGCTTCCCGCTTCCGGAGCGCTTCTCGATAACCTTGTCGTTGCACCCAATCCCTAGCTGAACGGGGGGCGCAAATGACATGCAGCCAGCCTGTTCTTTGGACACATCAGCGAACCAGCCATCGATTTGAAACATTTGGCGAACCTGCGTGCAGGCATCGGGGGAGGGCTCCTGAATGACCTTTGCTCTAAGGTGTCGCGCCTGGTAGCCGTACATCGTCTTCCGTTCCCCGGTGTCGGTAACGGTGGTGGTCAGAAGGATCCTTCCCCCACTCGCATCGGCGCCCGACTGACCGGAGGCGAGTGCCGCTGCTTTTACGGCGTTCTCATCCTGCGGATCTGGGGTGACGAAATAGGTTTGTGCCTGTTCGTTCAGTGTGACGGTGCGTTTAAGGTCGCATTGTCTGAGGGTGATGCTTGCTCCATTCGGGTTCTGGGTGACGGTACGTTCTCGCGTGCCCTTGATGGAGCTCTCTGAGCTTGAAACAAAATTACCCCCGACGGTGATGCTTTTCTTGATGTGAAGGTCTTCAGCTTGAGTGGTGGCGGCTTTCTGCTGGCCCTGAGCGCCAGCGGTGGCGATCAGAAGCAGGAGCATGGAGATGGAACGGCGCGAAACCAGGGTAGGCATGTCGACCTCGCGAAGCGACGGGCACGCAGGCAGACGACTATCGCATGGGACCAGCTTCAGGTGCGACCTCCCCGTTGCGACGGTCTGCGGAATGCCTCTCTATCTGCAAAGGCGCAAAAACGGACTCCAGTGGGTCAGGCTCCGGAAAGAATCTTTGAAAACTTGTGGACCCTTTCATCGTTCATTTTTCGCCTTAAGAAGCGAGGAGAGGATGAGAACGAAAGCGCGCCCGTCCGAACAATCCCGGTGGCGGCCAACTTGACCAGCCGTCGCAAAATTGGCTTAAGGCGCGGTTCTTTAATAGGTTGACTTGCTGAGGTGAGGAGGATATGCTTCGCCAAAAACGCGCTTCCCACGCGCGACGTGGGGGAACCGGATGTCAGGTCCTTCCTCGGAAGTTACGGAACTACTGGTTCGCTGGCGAAGCGGAGACCGGGAGGCGCTCGATTCTCTCCTTCCGCTCGTGTATGACGAACTGCGACGCATCGCGTTTCGTTCCTTGCAAAACGAGCGACCTGGCCACACTCTGCAAAGCACCGCCCTCGTCAACGAGGCATATGTTCGCATGGTGGCGCAGAACCTGCCTGAGTGGCAGAACCGGGCACACTTCTTTGCCGTGGCGGCGCAACTGATGAGGCAGATTCTGGTGGACCACGCACGCACTCGCCGCGCTTCAAAGCGTGGGGGAGATGCTTCGAGGGTGAGTCTGGACGAAGCGCGAGGCCATGCTGTCGCCACGGACGTTGACGTTGTTGCATTGGATGATGCGCTGAAGGAACTCGCGCAGATGGATCCGCAGCAGAGCCGCGTGGTCGAGCTCAAATTCTTTGCCGGCCTCTCGAATGAAGAGGCTGCCGAGGTGTTGAAAGTATCGCCTTCGACTGTGAAGCGCGATTGGGCGAGCGCGCGCGCCTGGCTGTTTCGCGAGCTCGATCGGAGCTCCGGGCAGTGAATACAGAACGCTGGCAGCGAATCCGTGACGTTCTGGATCACGCGATCGGCCTCTGTGCGCACGAACGATCCGAATACGTGGAGAAGGCCTGCGCGGACGACGATGAACTGTTGGTTGAGGTGGAGTCGCTTCTCCGCTCGCATGAGCAGGCGGGCGAGGACTTTCTAAACGATCCAGTGGTGGACCTGCGCAGCCTCGTGCCTGACGCTTATGCAACCAGCTACATTGGCCGAAGAATCGGCGTATACAAGATCGTTGAAGAGATCGGCCGCGGCGGCATGGGCGAGGTCTATCGTGCTTCGCGTGTAGACGGTCAATACGATAAGCAGGTAGCGATCAAGCTCGTGCGAGTAGGACCCGGCGCTCCGACGCTCTTGGAACGTTTCTATACAGAGAGGCAGATTCTGGCCTCGCTCGATCATCCCAATATCGCGCGATTGCACGACGGAGGAACGACTGAGGAAGGCGTGCCATATCTGGTCATGGAGTTGATCGAAGGCACCCCCGTCGATCAGTACTGCGAAGAACATGAGCTCGACCTCAGAGAACGCCTGAGACTGTTCACGCAGATTTGCGCCGCGGTCCAATTTGCGCATCAGCGGCTCGTGATACATCGCGATATAAAGCCGAGCAACATCCTGGTCACGGAGGACGCAGTCCCCAAGCTGCTCGATTTCGGCATCGCCAAGATTCTCGATCCTTCCCATGGCGGGCGAGACACCACGATGTATCGCGCCATGACACCCGAATATGCCAGCCCGGAGCAGATTCGCGGTGAGCCGATCACCACGGCCACGGATATCTATTCTCTTGGCGTGGTGCTCTATCGCCTACTTACAGGGAGGTCACCGTATTCCGAGGACACGCGTGCTCCCCATGAACTTGCGCAACTGATCTGCGACACCGAGGTCAAACGGCCCAGCACTGTCGTATTTCAACGCACGCGCGCCCTCGACATGGGCGATGGCAAGAGAGGACAGGTCCGGGATCCCGAAAAGCTCAATAAGAGATTGAGGGGCGATCTCGACAACATAGTCCTCAAAGCCCTGCGCAAGCAGACAGAGCGCCGCTATGCGTCTGCTGAACAGCTGTCCGAGGATATTCAAAGACATCTCGCGGGCCTTCCCGTTAAGGCCACTCCGGACTCCCTTGCTTACCGTGCGGACAAGTTTGTGAGGCGTCACAAGGTGGAGGTACTGGGGACTGGGTTGATCGTGTTTGCGATTGCCGGTGGCCTCGCAGCAACCGTTCGCGAAGCCCGCATCGCCTCGGAAAACGCACACCGCGCCGAGCGGCGGTTTGCTGATGTAAGGAAGCTTGCAGATTCTTTTCTCTTCGAGTTTGATGACGCGATCGAATACCTTCCCGGATCTACGCCGGCGCGGTCACTGGTCGTAAAGCGCGCCCTCGAGTACCTGGCCGGACTGGCCGCGGAGGCAGGCGGGGATCGTTCGCTGCAGATGGAAATTGCCACCGCATACAAGAAAGTGGGCAAGGTTCAGGGTGATCCCATTTTTCCGAATCTGGGGGATTCCAAAGGAGCTCTGGAGAGTTTCAGAAAGGCATTGGCGATTCTGGAATCCATTACCCACGACGAACCGGCGAACGACGAGGTACGCCTCGAGCTTGCGTCGACTCACCAGCAGATCAGCGATGTGCTCAACTTCTCAGGCGATACGGTCGGCGCAGTCAAGCACTCCCGCACTGCGCTCGCGATGTATGAGGCCCTGGCTGCGAAACTCGCGGGCGATACCAAATTTCAGAGGGCACGAACGACGCAGACCTACCACTACGCGAATCTCCTGCAGTCAACCGGCGCCCTGGATGAAGCGGCAGCCGAATACAGGAAGGCTGTGGAGCTTAGCAGGCAAGTCGTTGCTTCGAGTCCTTCCGACCCGGAAGGCAAAGTCCACCTGGCGGCGAGTCTCGATGGTCTGGGGTATGTACTTCAACAGAATGGCGACAGCACAGGGGCATTGGAGAACCTGCGCGCGGCACTGCTCATCCGCGAAGAGCTGACCAAGCTCGATACCAACAATTCGCATTACCGCAGGCAGTTAGCCTTTTCCCATCAAAACTTAGGATTGTCGCTTCTGGGATCGGGAGATCTTCCCGCGGCCCTCGCGCATTTTCAGCAGGAGCTGACTCTCTTCGACTCCCTGAGCGCGGCGGATCCGAAAGATGCACAAGCCCGCCGCAATCGGTCTCTCGCGCACAAGATGATCGGTGATGTTTCGGTCCGCAGTGGAGACTATCGGCGCGCACTCGCGCAATACCAAACCGCGCTGCGCATTGATCGGGAGCTTGCTGCTGCGGATGTGAACAGCTTTCAGGCAAATCTGGATCTGTCGTTCAGTGAAAGCAAGACCGGCACGGCACTCGGGAAACTGGGCCGCTCTGCAGAAGCGTTCGCGATCATGCGGGATGGCATCGCAAAGCAGGAGCATCTGCTCGCCAAGGATTCCCACCATGTAACGCTTTACTCGAACCTGGCAAATAGCTACACGAGCGTTGCCAATGTTCTAAACGAAAGCGGAAAAAGTGAGGCTTCTCTTGAGTACTACGAAAAGGCTCTAAACGCGCGGCTGACGTTATCAGAAAAAATCCCAAGCACCGCAAATCAGATTGCGCTCGCTGACTGCTACGCGAATCTCGCAAAAGCGTTTGCACCAAGAAATCGCGACAAAGCATTGAAACAATCGAACAATGCCGTCGAATTACTGGAACACCTCGCTTCGGGTGATCCGAACAACACTAAATATAGTTTGGCGCTGGCAAATGCCCGGTTGAACACTGCACGGCTGTATGTGCAGTTTACCGAACACGACGCGCCGCCGGCCCGACGTCGGGATTGGGCAAAGGCAAGATCTGCTTACCAGCATTGTCAGGAATTGTTACTTGAGCTGAATAAGGTGGGCAAACTCGCGCCGGGACAGAGCCGCCTGATCCAGGCAATAAGTGGCGAGCTCGCTCATTGCGATCGTTCGTTGGTGGAGCTGCAACTTCATCCGCAATGAACGACGGCGGGGCACACGAGCAAGGGGGAATCGCCTCGCCCGTGAAATGCAACAGCCGCCTCGCTTGCCTAGTTCAACTTGCGTTCAGCGTGCAATCTGTCCTATGACGCTATCAGTTGTTCTGGACTTCCGACCTGCTCCTTTTTCGTCTCCCATTTAAGAATCTTCAGATCAAGCACGAAGATGGAATAGAGCACTGGGACAAGAAGGAGAGTAATGAAGGTTGCAACGCACAAGCCTCCGATCTGGGTGTAGCAGAGGGGCTGCCAAAGTGGACCACCGTGCAAAGCTAACGGAAAGAGTGCCAGAACTGTTGCACCTACCGTAATCAACACTGGACGAAGGCGCATGATGCCAGCGTCGATCACTGCTTCTTCAAATGGCTCGCCTTCCTCATGTTTCTCCTCGATAAAGTCGAAGAGAACGATCACATGACTGACGATGACGCCCACAAGACTGGCGACTCCGAGGAATGCCATGAAGCCAAATGGAGTGCCCATGATCCACAGTGCTGCCACTGCGCCAACAACGCCGTACGGGGCGGCGGCGAACACGAGAATCGGTTTGACTGCATTGTTGAACTGGAATACCAGTGCAACAAAGATTAGGAACACGGATGCGGCCATTACCAGTCCGAGCTCACCGAAGCCTTTGTGTTGCTGATAGTAGTCTCCACCCATGCGCATTTTGTAGCCGGGCGGAAGGTTCTTCTCAAACGCCTTCAACTTTGGCCCGGCCGACTTCAGCACTTCCGACGAGAGGACGCCTCTGCGGGGGAAGCACCTTACCGCGATAGTGCGGAAGTGATCCATGCGAATAATTCGGTCCGTGTTCATGCTTGGAGCGATTCGCGCAACTTGCGGCAAGGGGACCTTTGAGGATCCATGCATGGCATAGACGTAGAGATTCTGAATGTCCGAGAGCTGTGCACGTTCTTCGACCTTGAGCCGTCCAACGACGGGGATCTCCTTATTGCCATCTTGAAGCGTGGTCAATTGAGCGCCGCTCATTGCACTGGTGGATGATGCTGCAACGTCCTGGTTGGTGATGCCTGCGACGTTGGCACGATCGGGATCAATCTCCAGCTTGACTGCTGAACTCTCAACATCCCAGTCATTCCGTGTTCCCGCGGTGTTAGGGAGGGAGCGGAAGATGTCTTCGAGCTGGTTGGCGAGGCGGCGCAGTGTGCGTATATCGTCAGCAGACTGGACCGCACTGACGTCCGCGTTGTTAGAGATGAGGATGTCTACGGGGAAGTCGATCGCTGCAAACTGCAGCTGCCTCGCATCTACCCGCGCACCAGGAATCTTCGAGGCTAGGATTGGCTGAAGGTGCTTGACGAATTCCGGCGTTAATTCCTTGTCGGAGACCTCAAGAATGATCTGCGCGTAATTCAATTGCTGGAGCTGAGGCGAGACAGAGAACCAGAACCGCGGCGCACCTCCGCCCACGAATGTAGTGACGTACTTGAGAAAGTGTGCTTGCTCTCCTTTCTTGGAATCCTTTTCGGGATAGAAGCGTTCAGCTTCGCTGCGAACGATCTCCTCCACTTCCTGCGCTGTCCGATTGGTTGCGTCAAGGCTCGCGTCATTCGGCAGCCAGACATCGATGTAGGACCAATACTGGACATCTTCCGGCATAAACGACGTCTTCAGTCGCGACATAAAGAACACACCGGCGAGCAGAAAGACCAGGGAGGCTGCGAAAACCTTCCAGCGGTGCTCAATGGCCCT
>Ga0207694_10005140_pt1 | contig 10100 bp, 10 predicted proteins | sample KBSC34metaG_FD_184353 | JGI IMG/M metagenome (GOLD analysis project Ga0207694, IMG submission 184353) | Corn rhizosphere microbial communities from Kellogg Biological Station, Michigan, USA - KBS C3-4 metaG (SPAdes) (version 2) | ecosystem: Host-associated > Plants > Roots > Rhizosphere > Soil...
CGCTACTTTGCCCGCAGACGCCTTCTATAAGGCGGGGCGCGCTTAGCGCATCCGGCGCAGGGCTTCTGGCCCCGCTCGACACACGCCGTTCTTATAATCAGTGTTCAAGGATGCTCACGTCCACCGCGCTGTTTGTAACGATTTTTATCGGTCTTTTAGCCGTGGGATTGCTCCGTCATCAATATCTCCCGCAATGGGGAAAGCCCTCCGCATCCGCATCCTGGCCAATGGCAAAAGCGAACTTCCTCTCTGGTGCGGTCACGTCCGAGGTTGTAGGTAGCGAGTACGAGGTCTTTCTCACCGAGATCCTCTTCAACTATTCAGTGCTCGAGGTCGAATTCCAAGGAAAATATGTCGAGGAATTCCGAACCCGCGAGGAGGCCGAGCAGATGCTGCGAAGCCTCAAGCAAGGTCCATTATTGGTTCGATACCATCCTGGTGCCCCGAAGGACTACTTCATGGATCCTTATCGGGACGTGCGTGAGACTTGAAAGCTAACTACCTCGTCGCGCCCCCCGGCCCCTGCGCGGGACCCGAGATGTGCTGCAAGTCGAAATTATCTTCCTGGCAGATGTACTCCAGCAACTCCGTCCCGGCCATAATCCTTGCACGGCCGACGGTAGTGAACGGCTTGGCATACGCGCCCGGATCGTCGATCGTCACTTCGATCGACATATTCCCCATGTCGGTTCGCGTGTAGCGCTCCGTCGTGTGGAGCTTCTCCGTGTGCGGATGCCCAACATAATCGAACCAGAACTTGTCTTTGAAACCGATGGTATCGATCACCCAGGTCTGACCGTCCCAGCGCCCGATCGAATTCCCGTACCATGCGAGCTCAGGATCCTCGGGATGTTTGCGCCCATCCATGAAGATCTGCCGCCAGCTATGAATGTTGCCCTCGAACAGGATGAAATAGATCCCCGGCGTCTGTGCGATGCGCCATGGATACGGCGACCCGCGCGGTATCCCCGAAGGCAGGCAATTCGATTCCGGATCGTCTTTCGACTGCCGCGTTTTTACCAGAGCCTCAGCCCACGGCAGCATTACTACCGAATCGCCCGGCTTAAGCGATCGTGAAATGTCGGCGTCACTCGCCCCGCCGCCCAGCCAGACTCCCGAAAGATCCGGCGTTCCGTCGGCCAGCTTCGGCGCGGGACCCGTGGGCGTAGGCGGCTGCCGTTGGTACAACCCGACATTTCCACCTTTGCCTGCGCCGCCTTTTCCTTTGGCTTTTGCGTCGCCCGCGGGCGCTTGCCCCTGCGCGAACAGCGTCACCACCGCTACTGCCGCTCCGGCAAATGCGATCGCCTGTCTCACTTGCCGTCCTCAAATGCCGACAGGAAGTTCAGCTTGTGTCCGTCCGGAAACAGAATCGTCTGCGCGATGCCGAAATTCGAGTTGTCCCTGGCTCGCGAGCCCGTGACCGTCACCATGTCGCCCTCTTTCACCGAGTTCCGCTTCCAGCCGTTGCGGACCAGGATGCTCGGGCTGGCCAGTTCCAGATTCCAGTTGGTCACTTTGCCCGTGGCGTCTTTCACGTCGATATAGAAATGCGCGTGCGGGTTGACCCATTCCACCTTGGTCACCACGCCCGTCAGGTCGATCTTTTTGTTGTTGTCGAACACCGCCGCACCGGAGTGGTGCGCCAACACGGGCAGCCCCAATGCCAGTAATCCCAGGCCCGCGGCCAGTACGCTGAACACGACTCTCATAAAAACGACCCCCAGCACGAAATTCTGTCATAGGTGTCGAATGGCCGCAAGGACTGTTAACCTAATGTGCGGGAGCCGCATCAGATATGAAGATGCTCCGCGTCATTCCTTTCCTGTTGGTGGGCGAACTCGCCGCCTTGTGCCAAATCCCTGGTCAGTCCCCAGGAGGCCAGTATCCTGGAGGCCAATATCCCGGCGGTCAGTATCCCGGCCAGAGCCCCATCCCGCGTATTCCTGGAACGACCAACCCCACAGGCCGCCCTCGAACGGGTCAGCCCAAGCAGCAGCCCGATAGCCGCGGACGATCGTCGTCGTCCAACGCCAGTCTACTGACTACGACCACTGGAATCCTGCGCCGCGCGACATCGAATCAACTGGTGATTCAGTCCGATGATCATCGCGTGATCTGGTACCGGATGGCTCCCCAACTGACGGTCCAGAAAGAGACCAAGGACGCGAGTCTCAGTGAGTTCGCGCTGGGCGATTACCTAAGCGTCGATTCCAATGCCGACGACGACGGCATCATGACCGCAGTTTCCGTCAGCTGGAAAAAGGCCGGGACTCCGGAGGATCGTGCCGAGGCCTCGAAAACCTGGGATCTCCCGCGCGTCGAAACCGCAACCGCGCGCAGTTCGGCGAAGTCTACTTCCTCGGCTTCCTCGCCACCTCGCGAGGCTGGCGATGAGCGCCCCGTGCTTCGCCGCAAAGACTCCCCGGCGGAAACTCCCGCTAGGGCCGACGAGACCGCTGCCAAGACCGACGAGCCGAAGGAAGTCGCGAAGGCGGCTCCTCCCAAGGAAGAAGCTCCAGAAATCGTGGTGCCTGCGACCGTGATGAAACCGCCGGATCCAACGCCAGATGCCGACGATCCCGGCAAGCCCGCCCTTCGCCGCGGTGTGCCCGCCCCCCGACGTCAGACTCAGACGCCGAGTACAACTTCGGTTGATCCGGCGCCGCCTGCGGTGAAAGCACCGCCCCGCGAGATACTTCCACAGCCCGTCGCTGTAATTCCCATTCAGGACGACCCGATCATCGCCAAAGCCCGCGAGGCTGCGGCGTCCTTTTCGGAATCGCTGCCGAACTACCTGGTCCAGCAAATGACCACGCGCTACCAAAGCGACCGCCCCAAGAGCGGCTGGACCGCGCTCGACGTCGTCACGGCCGACGTGACCGTGCAGGACGGCCAGGAAAGCTACAAGAACATCAAAGTCGGCAACAAGAGCGTGAACACACCTATGGACCAGATCGAAGGCACGCGCTCCACAGGCGAGTTCGCGACCATGCTCGAGCAGTTGCTCGAAAACGGCGCGGCCAAGTTTCGAGCAGGCGGCACCGATACGATTCGCAACCGGTCGGCGTACAAATACTCGTTCGAGATTCCCCGGGAGCTCTCGCGCTGGCGGATCGAATCGCCTTCGCAGCTGTACTATCCGGCCACCAAAGGGACCATCTGGATCGACAAGGAAACTTCGCGGGTCCTGCGCATCGAGCAACAAGGCAAGCCGATGCCTGCGTTGTTTCCCTTTGACACGGTCGAAAGCACGACGGACTACGATTTCATCCGCCTCGGCACCGCCGGACCTTACTTGCTTCCGGTGGAAGCCGAAGTGTTAAGCTGCCAGCGCGGTACCAGCATCTGCTCGCGAAATAAGATCGAGTTCCGCAACTATCGCAAGTTCGGATCCGAAACCAACATCATTTTCGACCAGCCGCAGTAATCTACTTCTTGGCCTTTTTCGCTTCGTCGGCGGCCCGGATCAGATTATCCAGGTGCTTCGAGTCGCGCTCGTTCTCGGTGCAGATGTATTCCCACAGATCGCTGTCGGTGATCAGCGGGGTCCACTGCGTGACCTTCCACGGACGGGTGTAATACACCGGATCTTCAATCGTGATTTCGTCCTTCAGATTGCCGAAGTCCGGACGCGAGTAGCGTTCGATCACATGCAGCTGATCCGACGTGCCGTGTCCGGCCAGATCCAGCCAGGTGAGTCCATTGAATCCGATGGTGTCCACCACCAGTTCATCGCCTTCCCAGTGACCTACCGAATCGCCCCACCACGTAGGATTCAGATCCTTGGGATGATCGCGATTCAGGAAGATCTGGCGGAAGCTGTGCAGATTGCCTTCGTACAGAATGACCATCAAGTTGGGCAACATGAGGATCTTCGAAGGATACGGATCGCGCCGAGGAACTCCAGTCGGCAGGCAGCGGGCTTCGGGATCTTCCGTGCCTTCGTTGGCCTGGCGCTCCTTGAACAGCTTCTCGCCGAAAGGCGTCATGGGCAGTTCGCCGACGTCGTAGTCCTTGGCGAGATCGGAAGTGTATCCGGCATAGCCCCACACGCCCGAAAGATCGGGTTTGCCGTCGGCCATGCGCGGCGTGGGACCCGGAGGTCCTTTCTTCACACGTGCATTGCCCTTGCGCTTGGATTTGGGTATGGTGCTCTCTGCCGGAAACTGGCCATCCAGGAAAGGCACAGCGGTCATCACAAACGCCAACGTGGTAAAGATCGAGACTAGGGTCTGTTTTCTCACGGGTGATCCCTCTCAAGGAATTATAGCCGGGGCCGGTTTGCTATGCTCATCTACTTATGAGCCTCTTCGCCGTCAAACCGATTGAGGCGCTCCTCAAGGACGCCGGCCACGAGACGCTTCGCCGAACTCTGGGGCCGACCCAGCTGGTGGCGCTCGGCATCGGCGCGATCATTGGCGCGGGGCTTTTTTCCCTGACGGGCATCGCTGCGTCGGTCAACGCCGGACCTGCGGTTGTGCTCAGCTTTATACTCGCCTCGGTAGGCTGCGCATTCGCTGGACTCTGTTACAGCGAGTTCGCGACCATGATCCCGATCGCCGGCAGCGCCTATACTTACGCGTACGCCACTATGGGTGAACTAATGGCCTGGTTGATCGGATGGGACCTGGTTCTTGAATATGCCGTCGGCGCTTCTACGGTCGCGGTGAGCTGGTCGCGCTATGTCATGAGCTTCTTTGGCGATTTCGGCATTCGCTTCCCGCAACAGCTCGCCGCGTCTCCATTCGAGCCGGTCACACTCCCTGAAACCGGACAGGTCATCCAAGGCGTCATCAATCTGCCGGCCATGTTCATCATCATGGCCATATCGCTGCTGCTCATCATCGGGATTCAGGAATCGGCGCGCATCAATGCCGTCATAGTGGTGATTAAAGTAGCGGTCGTGGTGGTGTTCATCGCACTGGGATGGGCATACATCAATCCTGCTAATTTCACGCCGTTTATCCCGCCCAACACCGGCGAAACGGGAAGCTTCGGATGGAGCGGAGTTTTACGCGGCGCGGGATTAGTGTTTTTCGCCTTCATCGGATTCGACGCGGTTTCAACAGCGGCCCAGGAAGCCAAGCGGCCTCAAAGAGACATGCCGATCGGGATCATCGGATCGCTCGCCGTGTGCACCCTGTTGTACGTACTGTTCGCACACGTATTGACCGGCATTGTGAATTACACCGAGCTAAACACCGCCGCCCCGGTCGCTGTCGCGATCGATCGTACCGATTACCGCTGGCTGCGGCCGGCCGTGAAACTGGCCATCATCATGGGATACACGTCGGTGATCCTGGTGATGCTGCTGGGTCAGAGCCGCGTATTCTATTCCATGTCGCGCGACGGTCTGCTGCCCAAGCTGTTCTGCGATGTCCATCCGAAATTCCGAACGCCCTGGCGCTCGAATCTTCTGTTTATGTTCGCGACCGGCCTGCTGGCAGCGTTCGCGCCGATCCGGATCTTAGGAGAGGCAACCAGCATCGGCACACTGTTCGCATTCGTTCTCGTCTGCGGCGGCATTATCATCATGCGCCGCACCTATCCGGATCTCCCTCGGCCTTTCAAGACGCCATTCGTTCCGGTCGTCCCAATTTTGGGAATTGCGTTTAACCTGTTCCTGATCTACGGACTCGGGTGGACGAACTGGGCGCGATTGTTCGGGTGGATGGCGATCGGCCTGATCATCTACTTCACCTACAGCCGCAAGCACAGCATTACGCATAACAGTTAACCTTTTTGGAACTAAAGCGCGCTGTCCTGGCAAGTACAGGCAGGAGCGATTATGATGTGCTGGCTCCGCGCGGCGTGCGTAAGTACGCTCGCGATCCTGCTTTCCGCATGCGTACAAAAATCGGCTAGGGCTTCGTTGGTCGAGCCGCTGCGGGCGGCAGACTCCTTCATCGCGACTATAGAGGCCATGAAACATTCCGTGGCCCCGGTGGTCTGCCTGAGCGGAGACGGGCCGCAAGCCACTATTCAGGACGTGGAAGGCACGGCGTTCTTTATTTCGGAAGCCGGCGAATTCCTTACTGCCGCGCACGTGATCGACGGAGTGCAGGGCCATGCGCATGCGTGCACAGTTACCGCAATCTACCTTCCAGCCGATCGTTGGGAACCCGAACGGCCCGAAGAGGTTTTCACCTGGTACCCCTTTGTCGCCGGCGATTGCGCGCTTCATCGTGACCTGGACGTAGCCAAATGCAAGTTGCTCGTCGACTTGTCCGTGCGACGGGGAAAGCAATCCTTCGAAATCCGGCCAGTAAGATTCGAGTGGACCAGCCAGCCGGACGGCACGCTTATCGCATTCACCGGATTCCCGCTAGGATCCAGAGATCCTTTGACCTCCCGCGGCGGCGTTGCGCAGTATCGAAGGCGGCAGTCTGGCAACAATCTCCTCCCAGGGGAACTTCCCCAGAACACCATTGACCTGATAATCGATCAGTCCGCATGGCCCGGTGCCAGCGGTGCTCCTGTGTACCTTTCCGATGGGCGAGTCATCGGAATGCTGCTAGCGCGCGGCAGCGGGGAAGGGACGGGGACTTCCGTTGTCAGACCGGCCCACGTGCTTCAACGAATCCTCGGACCGAACAACCCGGGTCAGGGAAACAGTTCCCGGACGAACCAGCCCAATCCGGCAACCAGTAGCACCCCAGCGGCCGGCCGTCGCCAGGAGAGTGGCATCTTGCGGACCATCAGCCACAGCAGCGCTAGACACAATCCCTGAACGATTTGCGCAGCAGGAAGATACAGCGGCGGGAACGGCGCGAAGGCTAGTCCATGCGCGAGTCCCAGCACCGGCACCACCATCCACCTCGCGCGGCTTTCCGGCAGGAACACGACCTCGGCCGCCAGATACGCCACCGTTAACGCCAGCAAGGCCTCTAGGAACTGCGGACTGAATGCCAGAGGAATATGCGGCGATAGTGGGCGCGCCAGCCATTCTCCTGTCAGGAACGCCATGGTTAGGATTCCCGCTTCGCGCATACTCCTGGCGGCCAATACCAGCACCGCCAGGAACAGCAATCCCGAAATCGATTTGAACAGCCGTGCGATTCCCGCCGCGGCATCCTTGGCGATCAGTTCGGCACGCGACGGCGGATGAAATCGCACTTCAACTTGGCGAAAGCTTTGATCGAACACTTCCTGATCGCTGTTGGTCCCCTGGACTGCGTATAGCAGGTGCACGTGATTCGGAACTGTCACCTCGAACAGCGTGCATTCGGCTGCGATCTTATCCGGCACGGGGCGGTCAAATTCGTAGGAGGCACGACAAACATACGTGCCATCCTGCTCCATGCACGACGAGGACGTCCGCTGTGCGCCTTCGAACTTCACATGATCCAGCAGCGCCGTCTCGGGATTCGAAACATGCGCGACCTCATACATCGGCATCCGCAATTCATAGGTCGCCATGCGGCCTTCGACGTGAAGCTCGCCGCTGCTCATGCTGACCACGTGAGCAAAGGCCGTGCTGCTCAACAGTACTAGCAGAAGGCTACGCATGCTTGCGTCGGCGCATGCGAATCACGATAATGCGTAGCGCCGCAATCACCGGAACGGAAAAGAACATGCCCGGAATGCCGGCCACCTGCTCGCCCGCCAGCACCCCGAACAGAACTAGCAGCGGATGAAGTTCCACCCCGGAACTCATGAGAAAAGGACTGAGAACGTAATCCTGGAACAAACGATAGACGATCAGGATGACAACAATCCATAGCAGGTGAGGGTACCCGCTCACGCCTGCAACCAGAACTGTCAGAATGCCCGCTGTAAGCGGACCGACGACAGGAATCAGCTCCAACACGGCGGCGATGCCCGCCAGAAGAATCGCGTAGGGAACTCCGGTGATCTCCCAGAAAAGAGAGTACGCCGCGAACGTCGCTATCGCCAGAAGCGTCAGAGCGCGGATGTATTGTGCAACCAGCAGATGCAGATCGAGCAGAATCTCTTCCACCATTCCCCGGCGGTTGGCCGCGACACCATTTACCAGGGCCTGCCGTAGTTCAGAGCCGTCCTTTAATAAAAAGAAACTGAGGATGGGAATAAGAACCACCCCAACCAGATTTCCAAGGCCAGTGAGAATGCCGGGACCGATTTCCTTCAGCAACGGCAGTACGCGGTTGCCGAATCCGGTGGTCTGCTCCCGGATGAACTCGGTCATCCGCGGCCGCCACTGCTCCAGCCATGCAGGCAACGGGACACGGCTGAGTGGATCCTCTTTCAACACCTCCGGAAGTTTTCCCGCCAGCGCCGATGCCTCCTCGCCGATCTTTGCTCCCACCGGAATCAGCACCGCTAAAGCGGCGCCCAGCAGCGCGAGGTAGACCACCGTGAGGACTGCGGTCCGGGAGATTCGCTTCGGTACAAACCGCTCGATGCGATCCACCAGCGGAGACAGCAAATGCGCCAGAAAAATCGCCAGCGCGAATATGACGATTGTCTGGCGCGCCAGATAGATCAGGGCGATGGCCAGCGCAAAGAGAAATACGGTCCACACCCCGCGCAAGACGCGCCCATCGATGCCGAGCATGGTTACTAGAATAGCCGTCCCAGCGAATCTGCGATATCATTCGGTCCAAAGCGAGGTCAGCATCATGAAATGCAGAACCATGCTCTTGGCGATGGCGGGGATGGCCGGATCGGTGTTCACGGTATCCGCGCATCATTCGCTGGATCAGACCTACGATCTGAAAAAGGAAGTCAGACTGGAAGGGAAAGTCCTCCAGCTCCTGCTGCGAAACCCGCATTCATTCCTGCAACTGGAAGTCCCGGACGCGTCTGGAACCATCCAGCGATGGTCCCTCGAATGGACCGGCACAGGAGCACTGGCCAAGGCCGGTATTAAACTCGATACGTTGAAAAACGGCGATGCGCTGGTGGTCACGTTGCATCCCAGCTTCACGGCCGGCGATCATCGCGGAGTACTGTCAACTCTGCGTCGCGATTCGGATGGACTCGCCTGGGACGCCCGCCCGACGAAACGTCCCAAGTCGTAAAGGCGCGGCAACTGATTACCATAGAGTGGTGACTCACACCCCGGCCGACCGCATGCGCGGGCTCGTCGCCAGCCTTCAGGAGCTGGAAGATCAGCTCAAGGCCGGCGGCGGCGCCAAGAAAATCGAAAAACAGCATAGCGACGGCAAGCTGACCGCGCGTGAACGAGTAGCCCTGTTGATCGATCCCGGCGCGCTGTTCCTCGAAATTGGTCTTCTCGTCGCGTACGACCGCTATGACGGGCAGGCTCCGGCGGCGGGCGTCGTCACTGGACTCAGTCACATCGAGGGCCGCCCCGCAGTGATCGTCGCCAACGATGCCACGGTGAAGGCTGGCGCGTGGTGGCCGGAAACTATCCACAAGATTTTGCGCGCGCAGGAAATCGCTATGCGGAACCGCCTGCCCATCGTGTACCTGGTGGATTCGGCGGGTGTGAATCTGCCGTATCAGGATGGAATATTTCCGGGACAATACGGCGCGGCGCGAATCTTTTACTACAACTCGCTGATGCGGCGTCGATTCAAAGTCCCGCAGATCGCGGCCGTGATGGGGATGTGCATCGCAGGTGGAGCGTATCTGCCGGCGCTTTCCGATGTCATCATCATGGTGGAAAAGACCAGCTTCATGGGCCTGGGCGGACCGAATCTGGTGAGGGGCGCGGTCGGGCAGGTGGTGAATGCCGAGCAGCTGGGCGGCGCATCGCTGCACACCAAGATCAGCGGCGTGGCTCATTATTCGGCCAAGGATGAGCATGCCTGCCTGGAGCTGATTCGGGAAAAGATGCGCGAACTGCCCGAGCCTGCCGCGAAACTGAAAGGCATCGCACCCGTGAAATCTGCGGAAGGACTGTACGACGTGCTGCCTGCCGATCACCGTCTGCCCTACAACATGGAAGACGTCATCGCCAGAATCGTCGATGGGGGTGACAATGGGGTCGGGTATCTGGAATTCCAGCCTGAGCACGCTCCTGAAATGTTGTGCGCGCACGCTCGGCTCCACGGGCGTCCCATCGGCTTGCTGGCGAATCGCCGTGGATTCTTAAAGACAACCGAAGGGCCTCGCATTGGCGGCATCGTCTACACCGAATCGGCGCGCAA
>Ga0207694_10005143_pt1 | contig 10097 bp, 10 predicted proteins | sample KBSC34metaG_FD_184353 | JGI IMG/M metagenome (GOLD analysis project Ga0207694, IMG submission 184353) | Corn rhizosphere microbial communities from Kellogg Biological Station, Michigan, USA - KBS C3-4 metaG (SPAdes) (version 2) | ecosystem: Host-associated > Plants > Roots > Rhizosphere > Soil...
GAACGCTACTGGATCGAATTCCAACCCGGCGAAATCCGCGCCTGCAACAGCTGCCATGGCGTGAACCAGACCAACCAGGCCGGCCAGGGCGTGCCCGCCAACGACCCGAAGGCGCTGGCCGATCTGCTGGCGTGGTGGAAGCTGCACGACGACGAAATTTTCCCGGACGGTTTCGGCGGCTGACGCCTCGCCGGATTTTGCGCGGCGGAGTATGCTCGCGTGGGGAATCCACCACACGAGCGTGCACCTATGCAAACTGGAGCCATGGGCAAAATCCTGCCGTCCCGCTTTGTGCCTTTTGTGTTGTGCGTACTGATTTGCGCGGTGTCGCTGGCGATGCTGTGGGACGGTTGGATCTGGCGATGGATTGCCGGTATCAGCGGCTTGCTGGTGATCGTCGGCATCGTCGACATGACCGCCACGCGGCACACGCTGCGGCGCAATTTCCCGCTCACCGCGCACCTGCGCACGTTCTTCGAATACTTCCGGCCGATGCTGCGCCAGTACGTCGTCGAAGCCGACACCGAGGAAGTGCCGTACTCGCACGCGCAGCGCTCACTGGTCTACCAGCGCGCCAAGAACGTCGAGGACAAGCGCCCGTTCGGCACCGAGCTCGACCTGTACGCCACGCAATACGAATGGATCAACCATTCGCTGGCGCCGGCCAAGATCGACAGCCACGACTTCCGCATCGACATCGGCGGCGACGCCTGCAAGCAGCCGTATTCGGCCAGCGTGTTCAACATTTCTGCGATGAGTTTCGGCGCGTTGTCGGCGAATGCGATCCGCGCGCTCAACGAAGGCGCGCGCCGCGGCCACTTCTACCACGACACCGGCGAAGGCTCGATCTCGTGCTACCACCGTGAGCACGGCGGCGACCTGTGCTGGGAGATCGGCTCCGGCTACTTCGGCTGCCGCAATCCGGACGGCACCTTCAGCGAAGAACGCTTTGTGGAAAATGCCATTTCTCCACAAGTAAAAATGATCGAGATCAAGCTTTCGCAGGGCGCCAAGCCGGGCCACGGCGGCGTATTGCCGGCGGCCAAGGTCAGCCGCGAGATCTCCGAGGCGCGCGGCGTGCCGCAAGGTATCGACTGCGTCTCGCCGGCGCGGCACTCCGCGTTCTCGACACCGATCGGCCTGCTCGAATTCGTGCAGCGCCTGCGTGAAAAATCCGGCGGTAAGCCGACCGGCTTCAAGCTCGCGCTCGGTCATCCATGGGAATGGTTCGGCATTGCCAAGGCGATGCAGCAAAGCGGCATCCTGCCCGACTTCATCGTCGTCGACGGCGGCGAAGGCGGCACCGGCGCCGCACCGCTGGAATTCACCGACCACGTCGGCGCGCCGCTGCGCGAAGCGCTGCTGCTGGTACACAACACACTGGTCGGCCTGAACCTGCGCGACAAGATCCGCATCGGCGCCAGCGGCAAGGTCATCACCGGTTTTGACCTGGCGCGCATGTTCGCGCTCGGCGCCGACTGGTGCAACGCGGCGCGCGGTTTCATGTTCGCGCTCGGCTGCATCCAGTCGCAGACCTGCCACACGGATCACTGTCCCACCGGCGTCGCGACGCAGGACCCGGGCCGCTGGAAGAAACTCAACGTACCAGACAAGGCCGAGCGCGTGAAGACCTTCCACGACAACACGCTCAAGGCGCTCAAGGAAATGATCGCCGCGTCAGGATTGACGCATCCCAACGAACTCGGCCCCGAGCATATCGTGCGCCGCGTTTCGTCGACCGAAGTGCGCTCGCTGTCGGCCCTGTACCATTTCGTCAAACCCGGCGAACTGCTCGACGGTACAGCCGACCACGCGGTATTCAAGGTGTTCTGGGACGCCGCCCGCCCCGATACGTTCGCCGCGCCGCGCACCGTGCTGGAGCTGCAGCATACGAAGATGCGCTAGCGGCGCGGCGAGGGCGCAAGCGCAGAGCTGCAAGGGGCACGCGTTCGTGCGACAATCGCGCCCCCGCGCAAAGCGGGGCCAGCACAACGCGCCCGTAGCTCAGCTGGATAGAGTAGTGGCTTCCGAAGCCATTGGTCGGGGGTTCGAATCCCTCCGGGCGCGCCATCCATAGCGACTGGCTTTTCCCGTTGCCGTGGACATACCGGCAGGTGTCAGTCTCGACAAGCATTGCCTGGATATGGCTTGAGGGCAATTCCCTTCTGGTTGCCAACAGGAATTGCCGAGCTGACGGGACCGTACGGTCCCAGTCTCGAGCGTAAACCGAAGCGATCCCCACTCCTCGAGAGCAACGAGCGCGAGCGTCTGCGCGCGCAGGCTTTACTTTTTGCTAATTATGGATAATATATATCCTTAAGGATGTACGGCATCCGTAATTAGGAAGACCTGTGACCCAGCGTTTGAACTACGCCCAGCATTCGCCCGAGTTGTTCAAGAAGCTCTCGGACCTCAGCGCCGCGCTCAAGGGCAGCGCCATCGAACAAAAGATCCGCGATCTCGTGCAACTGCGCGCTTCGCAGATCAACGGTTGCGCGTTCTGCCTCGACATGCACGTCAAAGAAGCCAAGATCCACGGGGAAAGCGAACTGAGGCTTTTCCATGTTGCGATCTGGCGTGAATCGAACCTGTTCTTGCCGCGCGAGCGCGCGGCTCTCGCCTGGACCGAAGCCGTGACCAGGCTGCCGGAAGGCGGCGTTCCGGAGGAACTCTACGAGCGCGTGCGAGCAGAGCTTTCGGAGAAGGAAATCTCCGACCTGACTTTCTCGATCATGGTCATCAACGCATGGAATCGGGCCAGCGTCGCCTTCAAGGCAGTGCCTGGTTCGGCCGACAAAGCCTACGGCCTCGACAAGGCCGGTCTGAATTGAACTCTTGCAGGAGCCTGTCATGAACGCAAACGTAAGCGTACGAAAGACTCATCTGCCCACGACGTTGGCGCCCGACGAACGGGTCCCATCGCGATACGCGCTGCAGATCGGCGAGATCGACGTGCTGGTGATCAGCGATGGCGTGCTGCCGCTGCCCTTCGCGACGATGTCCACAAATGCAGAGCCGGCGATGCGCGCCGCATGGCTGGACAACCTGTTCCTGCCGGACACATTCGATTGGGCAGTGAACGTGATCGTGGTGCGCAGCGGCGGCCGCACCCTCCTCGTTGACGCGGGCTTGGGAAACGAGTTTTCGGGCTTCCCGCGTGCCGGACAATTGGTCAAGCGCCTGGACGCCGCCGGCATCGATCTGGCCGACCTGACCGATATCGTGCTGACCCACCTGCACATGGATCACATTGGCGGCCTGCTCGGCGATGCCGTGAGAGCGCGCTTGCGCGCGGACGTGCGCATCCATGTGGCGGCCGCGGAGGTCAAGTTCTGGGCGACGCCTGACTTCTCCCACACGGCCATGCCGTCCCCGATACCGGATGTGCTTCGGGTGACTGCACAGCGGTTCTTGAAGGAGTACCAAAGCCAGCTGCGGCAGTTCGAGGAACAGCACGAGGTGGCGCCAGGCGTCGTGGTCGTCCGTACCGGCGGCCATACACCCGGGCACAGCGTGATCCGCCTGGCTTCTGGTGGCGAACGGATGACGTTTGCGGGCGACGCCATTTTTCCAGTCTCTTTCGATCATCCGGAATGGCACAACGGCTTCGAACACGATCCAGAAGAGTCGGTGAACGTCCGCATCAAGCTATTCCGCGAATTGGCGAAGACCGGTGAACTATTGGCGGCCACGCATCTGTCGTTCCCCTCCGTGGGCCGGGTCGGGGTTGTCGGCGACACGTTTCGCTTTGTACCCGCTTACTGGGACTACTGAGCGCCGTCGCGCTCAGCTTCAATCGGGTGCGAGCTTGCATGGGCGCACCCGTCTCGCCCGCCGCGCCATCAAAGGACAATACGCATGATGAAGTCGCTGATTCTTGCTTTCGCCCTGACCGTTGCCCTGTCAGGTTCGACTATCGCTATCGCAAAAGACACGCCTGGCGGCGGGAAGGGAGCAAAAGTTACCCTGGTCTACGAGCACGAGTTGCCGAATGTACCCGGCAAGAGCATGAAGGGTGTTCTCGTCGAGTATTCCCCAGGCGGTTTTTCGGAAGGGCACACGCATCCCGCGTCTGCTTTCATCTACGCAACCGTCCTCGCCGGCGCGATCCGCAGTCAAGTCAACGAGGGCCCCGTCACGGTCTACAAGGCTGGCGAAAGCTTTTCGGAGATGCCGGGCGATCGCCACGATGTCAGCGAAAACGCCAGCAGGACCGAATCGGCAAAGCTGCTTGCCGTCTTTGTGGTCGATACCAGCCAGAAGGAACTGACGTTTCCGATCGGGAAATAGCGGAATTTTCTCGTTCGCTGCAATTGGGTTTGGCAGCGACCGATAGATTGGCCACATGAGAAGCGGGAGCGCCGAGAGAGGACAGCCGCTCGACTCGAGACGATGGGGTCAGGTACGCATTTCTTCAGGCGCGCGCTCAGCCGGCCCGTTCGAGAACCCATTGGAAAGTGTCTTTCCACAATACGGGAGGCGTTTCCCGCGACAGGATCTTCACCAGATCCGCTAACGTGACGCTGCCAAGCTTCTGGCGCCATGCATCGTCGGCCTCCCACATGATGCGAGCAATCGCGCACGGCTTGTTGTCACAATGGCCCTTCGGGCGGCAAGGGTTGTTCGCGCGGATATTGGCGCAGGTAAACGTACGCGATTTGCCCTCCACGGCTTCCACGATGTCCAGAAAGGTCAACTTGGACGGTGGCCTTGCGAGCCGGTATCCGCCGGATGGGCCGAGCGTCGAATGCACCAGTCCTGCCTGCGACAAGCTCTGCAGTCCTTTCGAAAGATATTCCTTCGGAAGCCCGTGCAATTCCGCGAGCGCCTTGGTCGACAGATAGCGCCCCTCCGGCAGACTTGCAAGAATGGCGCAGCAATGCAGCGCCCACTCGACTTGGCTCTTTAAGATCACGCGTGCGTTCCAATTGAAAGGTCGGTCGTATTACGGATATGAGATATCTATATTCACCGCATTGTGCCGTCGTGTCCAGAATGCAGTTTTTGTGGCGCCAGGGACCACGGCGGGCGCGGCAAACAATCGGCCTTCAGCGAGCGTCTTTTCGTTCATCAATCTCGGCGCGGCCGCTGCGAACGCTGCGAGGCAGCGTGCTTGCCTACCTCAAGTTTCCTAATCATAGTTGGCGACATGGACGCCACCAGCCAGCGTGCCGCAGCAACGGATCTCGACACCCTGACCCGAACCCAGCGCAAGCGCATTCTGTTCGAATGCATCTCCGGCAGTCGTGCCTACGGCACGGCGACTAGCGAAAGCGACACCGACATTCGAGGCGTGTTCGCACAAGGGACGGAGGAATTCGTCGCGATCTCGCCGCCGCCGGCGCTCGTCGCCGATGAGCGACACAACACCGTGTACTACAGTCTGCGGCGTTCTCTCGAATTGCTCGCGGCCGCCAACCCGAACATCCTCGAACTGCTGTACATGCCGGACGACTGCGTTCGTCTCGACAGCGAGCCCATGCGGCAGCTGCGTGCACGGCGCGCGCTGTTCATCACCCGCCAGTGCGCCGATACGCATGTCGGATACGCCTTCAGCCAGATCAAGAAGGCCAAGGGCCAGAACAAGTGGATCAATCAGCCGAAGCCGGAAACGCCGCCGAGCAAGGAAGACTATTGTCACGTCCTCAGCCGGGATACGTTCGCTGCGGCGGGTGCGGCGCCGGCGCGGCCCGTGGCGTTGAATCGAAGCGGCGTTGATCTCGCGCGTTGTCACGCCGCGCGTCTCGAGCACGCGCAAGACGTCTTCCGGTTGTACGAGTACGGCGACGAAGCTCGGGGAGTGTTTCGCGGCGACACCATTGCGTTGGAGTCGATTCCGCTCGAGGACGAGCAGCGCCGCTTCATCGGGCTGCTGCTCTACAACGAGCGCGCCTGGCGGCAAGCGATGGACGACCACCGCAACTATTGGACGTGGCGTGCGGAACGCAACGAACAGCGCTGGCGCCAGCAAGAGTCCGGCGAACTAGATTACGACGCGAAGAACCTGATGCACACGATCCGGTTGCTGCTGTCCGGTCGTTCGATCCTGCAGCAGGGCACGCCGATCGTCCGTTTCGATGGCGATGACCGGCGGACCTTGCTCGATATCCGCGCCGGGCGTTTCACCTATGCGGAGGTAATACAGATGGCCGAAGACATCAAGGCACAGTGCGCGGCGCTGCGTGATCGTGCCGACTTGCCCGAAACATGCGACGCCGACGAGACCGAGCGTCTGCTCAAGACCCTGACGAGCATGTGGGAGCAACAATGCCGGTGACGCAAGCCATCCACCAAGCGGTAGCGGACATCGAATCCGCAAACGACGTACGCGTGCTGTTTGCGGCCGAATCCGGCTCGCGCGCCTGGGGCTTCGCTTCACCGGACAGCGACTATGACGTCCGCTTCATCTACGTGCACCGGCCCGATTGGTACATCAGCATCGGTGAGCCGCGCGACGTGATCGAAGCGATGCTGCCCGGCGATCTCGACTTGTCCGGTTGGGACCTGCGCAAGACCCTGGGGCTATTCTTGCGTTGCAATCTCGCGCTCAACGAGTGGCTGGGCTCGCCAATAGTATACGTCGAGCGCGGCGAGCTGGCCGAGACGCTGCGCCGATTGGTTCCGGCCGGTTTCCGTACGCCTGCCGGATACCATCACTACCTGAGCATGGCCAAAGGGAAATTCGAGGAACGCTTGGCGAACGATCCATTGCGGCTCAAGGACGCGTTCTACGCCCTGCGAGCGTTGCTCGCCTGCCGCTGGATCAAACAGTCGGGTACTCAGCCGCCGACGGAGTTCGGCAGGCTCGCCACTGCACCCTGGGTCAACTCGAGCGAACAACAAATGATTTCGGCACTGATGACGGCGAAGACCGCCGCAAAGGAGTCTGATCGCACGCCGCTCGACGTGGACGCGCGCGCGTGGTTCGAGCGCGAACTGGATGCTGCGCAAAACGCCGCCTCCACGCTCCGCTCGGACGCATCCTTGCAAACGTCCAGCCTGGACGAGTTGCTGCGCGCCACCATCAAGGCGACGTGGGCCTGACAACGACGTTGATCACGGCGGTCGCATCGCTGGAGATTGGATGCACCGGCACACCATGTACCGCAAGAGCTGAAATGCGCGTACAAATTGCTGTGCACGCTTCGGCGCGCACGTTGTTTCGACACGAGGAGGGCGCAACATGAGTCCGCAAGCAGCGCTTCACACATTGATCAAGGCCGTGGCGTTCGCCGCCACCAAGCACCGGGACCAGCGACGCAAGGATGTCGATGCCTCGCCCTACATCAATCATCCGATCGCCCTGGCGCATGTGCTGGCGTTCGAGGGAGGCGTGTCGGATCCAGGCGTGCTGTGCGCTGCGGTCCTGCATGACACGGTTGAAGACACGGCAACCACGATCGACGAACTGCAGGCCGAATTTGGCAGCAAGATCGCGTCGATCGTTGGCGAGGTGACCGATGACAAAACACTGGACAAGCAGACACGCAAGCGCCTTCAGGTCGAGCATGCGCCGCATATTTCGCGGGAGGCGAAGCTGGTGAAGCTAGCCGACAAGATATGCAACCTGCGCGACATTCTGGTTTCGCCACCGGCCAATTGGCCGATCGAACGCAAACAAGAGTACTTCGACTGGGCGGCGGCGGTTGTTGCCGGGGTGCGCGGAGTGAATGCCGACCTGGAGGCGGCGTTTGATGCAGTGGAGCGACGGCGAAACGAGCTGCGTTGACGCCTTCAGGATTCGCATGGTGCCCGGAGCGGGATTCGAACCCGCAACTACCAAGCTCTCGACTTGGCGCGTCTACCAGTTGCGCCATCCGGGCAGTGCGTGAATTGGTGCCCAGGGTGGGATTCGAACCCACAACAACCAGTTTCTGAGACTGGCGCGTCTACCAGTTGCGCCACCTGGGCAGTAGAAAAAGAAAGCCCCCTGCGAATCAACGGAGGGGGCCTTCGTAACTCTCTGCTCGGCGGCATCGAAGCGCTACGCAAAACCCTCCCGTCCCGCGTGGGGCAGGCTTAGTAGTGCGCGTAGCGATGTGTACATGCGTTTCATGCGTTCATTCTTGCTTTGCTGAGTGTCTGAAGTCAACGCCATTTTCTTGCGTAGTCACTTGCGTCAAGAAGCCGGCGTCAGGAAATTCGTACGATCCATCTCCGCTTGCCTTCGTCATGAAAATCGAATTGCACGGGCAGAAACTTTTCGATCAACGCGGCATTCGTCCGCGCATGATCGGTTGGTGCAAGCGTGCTGAACTCGCCGCCCCCAGCGAGCGCCATCGGCAGCAACAGCTGATCCGCAAGGTACGGCCCGACCGCGACGTTCGATTCCAGAAACGTCTTTGCCTCGCGACACACGCGTTCCGCAACCTGCTCCGCGCTGACGGCCCGCTCGCCGAAACCCGTGAAGATCTCGGTGAGTTCGTCGAACTCGAAGACGATCATCAACGCGTTGCCGGGACCGACCGCAGGACGAATCGAGCGATGCTCCAGCGCATCTTCGGCGAGCCGGAAATAGCGCGCGGCAACCTTCAGTTCACGCTCGGCCACGCCACTCGGAATCGCTGAGATCAAACAGCGTGCAAACGTTCGGCGCAAGGCACCACGCTCGAGCAACGAGCACGGTTTGAGCTTCGAAGGCGTCACGTCGACGGCAATGGCGCCGCCGCCGGCTGGGTAGAACCCGTATCGCTGCAGTGCAATCGTGACGTGCGCATCCATGCGTGCGACAAGCGGTGCAAAGGCTTGCGTCAGGAAATCCGCCGGCGGTGCCAGCGGATTGTGCGTGCCTCCCTCCAGGCGCAACGTCGACGGGGACGTCGCCTGCCAGAGCGCCGGCAATACCGTTTGCAACACGAGCGTGGTCGAGCCAGCGGTGCCGATCGAGAACTGGTAGTCGCCGCCTTTGATTTCCTGCGGCCGAAACGCGATCTGCATCGAGCCCGGCACAGCGCCCGTGACGGTTGCATCGCTGATCTTCGCCGCGGCTTCAACCGCAGTCAGATGCTGGCGCATCAAGCCTGGCTTGCTGCGACCGGCGCGAATTCCACCCATGCGAAACGGCGTGCCAGTGCACAAGCTCAACGACAGGGCCGTGCGCAGCAATTGGCCGCCGCCTTGGGCACCATCAATTTCAATCATGTCCTTGTCGTTCATTGCATCTTCCCAAAATTGGAGGCGACCGCTGTCGCCTCCACACCTAACCCTTCACGCACACCACCTGACGCAGCGTGTGGACAATCTCCACGAGATCGCTTTGCGCTGCCATCACGGCGTCGATCGGCTTGTACGCCGCCGGCGATTCGTCGACGACGTCCGCATCCTTGCGGCATTCCACGTGCGCGGTGGCGCGCTTGTGATCTTCGACACTGATGCGCTTGCGCGCCTCGGTACGACTCATCACGCGCCCGGCACCATGGCTGCAGCTGTGGAAACTCTCCGCATTGCCGAGGCCGCGCACGATGAAGCTCTTCGCACCCATGCTACCCGGAATGATGCCCATCTCACCTTGCCTGGCGCTCACGGCACCCTTGCGCGTCACAAGTACATCGGCGCCGAAATGATGCTCACGGCTGACGTAGTTGTGATGGCAGTTCACCGCGACTTTGTCGGTCGTGAACGATGGCAGGTGCTCGCGCAGCACACCCAGGACGTTCTGCATCATCTGGCTGCGGTTCTCCATTGCGTACTCCTGTGCCCACTGGACGGCTGCGCAGTAGTCGTCGAACAGAACGCTGCCTTCCGAAAGATACGCAAGGTCGCGATCCGGCAGGTTGATGAAATGCCTGCGCATCTCTTCGCGTGCCCGCTCGATGAAATACTGTCCGATACGATTGCCGGTGCCGCGCGAACCCGAGTGCAGCATCGCCCACACGCGGTCCTCTTCATCCAGACAGATCTCGATGAAGTGGTTGCCGCCGCCGAGCGAGCCGAGCTGCCTGGCCGGTGAGTCGGGATGGTTGAGCTTCGGATGCTTCTCGACGATTGCATCGTAGCCGGCCTCGAGCGCACGCCAGCGCGTTGCCGCCGAAGCCGGTACGACCGCCCAGCTGCCGCGCAGCGCTCGGCCGCGGGTCGTCACGAATCCATGCGGCACC